>Ga0335077_10001703_pt1 | contig 26125 bp, 20 predicted proteins | sample Lox_Sample_31_FD_207151 | JGI IMG/M metagenome (GOLD analysis project Ga0335077, IMG submission 207151) | Soil microbial communities from Loxahatchee National Wildlife Refuge, Florida, United States - Lox_Sample_3.1 | ecosystem: Environmental > Terrestrial > Soil > Wetlands | place: USA... | reverse complement strand
AGCCACCGCCACGGCCGCGTCGAATGCCGTTCCGCCCTGCTTCAGGATCTGCATCCCCGCTTCCGTTGCCAGCGGATGTGCGGACGCAATCGCCTCCCGCGCGCCGTGCGCGGGAGCAGAAACGACGAAGACGAATAGAAAGACCACCGCAGCGCCGGCGTGGCGCAGCGAAGACCACAGCAATCGAGAGCGAGGAGCGCTTGCAAATGTCATGCGTGCGCTCCGCTTGGGAACGGCGCCAGTCGAGCTCGCCACGCCCTCGAAAAGCGATGCCGGATGGGCAGCCGGGAGATCACGCGGTGACCTCGCGACTCCCAGCCCGCTCGACGCCCTGTCCACTCGTGTGACCTCCTTCCCCGGTCGCCCCAGCCGGGCGCCTCACTCGGAACCACGCCGCGTACAGCGCGGGCAGAAAAAGCAGCGTCAGCACCGTTGCCACCAACAGCCCGCCCATGATAGCGACCGCCATCGGACCCCAGAAGTTGCTGCGCGTCAGCGGAATCATGGCGAGGATGGCGGCTGCCGCGGTCAGCATGATGGGGCGGAAGCGGCGGACCGTGGACTCGATGATCGCGTCCCACAGCGTGTGGCCGGCCTGCACATCCTGGTCGATCTGGTCCACCAGGATGACGGAGTTGCGCATGATCATGCCGAAGAGCGCGATGAATCCGAGCATGGCGACGAAGCCGAAAGGCACATGGAACACGAGGAGGAACAAAGCGACGCCGATGATACCGAGCGGCGCTGTGAGGACCACCAGGATCGTCTTGGAGATGCTTTGCAGGTGGATCATCAACAGCGTGAACACTACCAGCAACGCGATCGGCACCACAGCGTTGACCGACGCCTGACCGCGCGCGGCCTCCTCCGTAGCGCCGCCGATCTCGAGGCGATAGCCCGGCTGCAGCTTGGCGCGGACTGCCTCGAGCTGGCGGTCGATCTGGCTCGCGACAACCGGCGCCTGGAGATCGCCCCCGATGTCGCCCTGGACCGTGATCGTGGGGATCCGGTTACGCCGCCAGATCATCCCTTCCTCCAGTGCATAGCTGATGGTCGCGACCTGGGACAGCGGCACCCACCGGCCGCTTTGCGTCGGCACGTTGATGTCGCGGATGTCGTCCAGGTTGAGCCGCTCCTTCGGCTCCGCGCGCGCCAACACCTCGATCAGCTTATCGCGCTCGCGGAATTGTGTGATCGAGTACCCGGAAAGGATCGAGTACAGCACGTTGGACAGACCCTCGGAGGTGACCCCGATCATGCGTGCCTTGTTCTGATCGATGTCCAGCTTCACGATCTTGGACAGCTCGTTCCAATCCAAATGGACGTGGTTCATGTGCGGATTGGCCCGCATGATCCCCGCCACCTCGTTGGCCAGCGCGCGGACCACGGTGTAGTCGGGGCCGCTCACGCGGAACTGCACCGGGTATGCGACGGGCGGCCCGTTCTGGAGCGGGTTGACCCGGCCGCGCACGAGCGTGAACTGATTGTCGAGCACATCGAGCAGGCGCTTGGCCACCCGGTCGCGCACCTGGTTGCTCTTGGTGGTCACCACAAACTCGGCCAGATTCGCGTTGAGCAGTTGCTCGTCCAGCGGCAGATAGAAGCGCGGGCTCCCGCCGCCGATATAGGCGACGAAACTCTCCACGTCCGGGTCGGCTTTCAGGACTTTCTCGAAGCGCTCGGCCTGGGCGTCGGTGGCGGTGATCGAGGCGCCATTCGGCAGCCAGAGGTCGACGACCAGCTCAGGCCGGTTCGCCGAGGGGAAGAACTGCTGCTGCACCTGTCCGAATCCGGCGATGGACAGTCCGAACACGATCAACGTTCCGCTGATCACGACCCAGCGATGGGATACGCACCAGGTGACCAGCCGGCGGAAGCGCTGGTAGAAGGGCCGATGGTAGACGTCGTGGTCGCGGATCGGCTCGGTTCGCGCCGAGGACAGGCGCGGGAACACGCGCCCCAATGGCGCCAGCAGCAAGCGTTGCAGGGTCGAGCGACGCGACGGCGACTGGGAGTAATCCGGCAGCAGCTTGTAACCGAGGTAAGGCGTGAACAGGACCGCCACTACCCAGGACACGAGCAGCGCCGTGGTCACCACTGCGAAGATGGAGAACGTGTATTCGCCCGCGGCCGATTTCGCCAGGCCCACGGGCAGGAACCCGGCGGCGGTCACCAGCGTTCCCGTCAGCATGGAAGCCGCCGTCGAAGTGTACGCAAAGCTTCCCGCGCGCATCCGATCCCAGCCCTGCTCCATCTTGATGGCCATCATCTCGACGGCGATGATGGCGTCGTCCACGAGCAGGCCCAATGCGATGATCAGCGCCCCCAGCGAGATGCGTTGCAGGTCGATGCCGAACACCTTCATGAACAGCAAGGTGGTGGCCAGCACCAGCGGGATGGACAGGGCCACCACCACGCCGGTGCGCAATCCGAGGCTGAGGAAGCTCACCGCGAGCACGATGACAATGGCCTCGCCCAGCGTGCGCATGAACTCGCTGATCGAGCGCGACACGACCTTCGGCTGATCGGCGACTTGGTGCACGTCGATGCCGACGGGCAGGTTGGACCGGATGCGGGCGAGTTGGGCGTCGAGCGCATGCCCCAGGCCGATGATGTCGCCGCCCTTGCGCATGGACACCGCCAGTCCCAACGCGTCTTGGCCTTCGTAGCGGAACTTGAGCACCGGTGGGTCGACGTAGCCGCGGTAGACATGTGCGATGTCGCCGAGGCGGAACAGCCTGCCTCCGGCTTGGATGCCGATCTCGCGGATGCTCTCCACCGACTTGAAGTCCCCGCTGATCCGGATATAGATGCGGTCGGCCCGGGTCTCGAAGTCGCCGGCAGGCACCATGTTGTTCTGCTGCTGCAACACCGCGAAGATCTCCAGCGGATTCACACCGAGGGTTGCGAGCTTGCGGTGCGACATCTCGATGTAGATCTTCTCGTCCTGGTCCCCGAGGATGTCGACTTTGCCCACGTCGGGCACCCGCAGAAGCTCGCGCCGGGCGTCTTCCACGTAGTCGTGCAACTCCGCAAAGGAGTACCCGTCGGAGGTAAAGGCGTAGATGATGCCGTAGGTGTCGCCGAACTCGTCGTTGAAGAACGGTCCTTGCACTCCGGGAGGCAGCGAGTAGCGGATGTCCGACACCTTCTTGCGCACTTCATACCACGCATCGGGTACGGCCTTGGGCGGCGTGTAGTCCTTGAGGACCACGAAGATCAGCGATTCTCCGGGCTTGGAATAGCTGCGCGCGAAGTCGAACCAGGGGGTCTCCTGCAGCTTCTTCTCCAGACGCTCGGTGACCTGCTGCTCGACCTCCTTGGCCGTGGCGCCGGGCCACAGCGTCCGCACCACCATCAGCTTGAAGGTGAACTCTGGATCCTCTCCCTGGCCCAGGCGAAGGTAGGAATAGACCCCCGCCCCGAACAAGGCCACGATGAAGTACAGGATCAGCGCCTGATGCGTCAGCGCCCACTCGGACAAGTTGAAGCGCGTCACCATGGCGCAGCCGCCGCGATGCGATCCCGGCGCATCACTGGGACGCGTCCGCCCGAACGCGCACGCGGTCGCCTTCGGTGAGCTTGTGCACGCCGGCACGTACGACCAGCTCGCCTGCCTGCAGGCCGGAGACGACGGTCACGTAGTCCTGCGTATAGCGCCCGATCTGAACCGGCCGCAGCGCCACCTGACCGGTCCTGGGATCGACTACCCAGACCGCTGGCTCGGTCCCCTTCTGGAACAGCGCCGTGAGAGGCAGCCTCGCCACCGTCGGCCGTGCGGCCTCGCGTAGGAACACATTGGCCGTCATTCCCAGCTGGACGGTGGCATCCGGGTCCAGAACGGTGACTTTCACCGTGTAGGTGCGCGTGACGGCATCGGCGCTAGGCGAGATCTCGCGAATCCGCCCCTTGAACGTCTTGCCCGGCGCAGCCCACAAGGTGATGTCGACCTCCTGGGGTGCACGCAGCTCGGCGAGGCGGTTCTCCGGCACGTTGACCGCGACCTCCTTTTCCTCCAGCCGCGCCACTCTGACGATCGGTTGGCCCGCGGCGACGACCTGGCCTGCCTCCGCCTGCACCGCTGTGACCACACCGTCCTGGTCGGCACGAAGCTGCGTGTAGGCCGCCTGGTTGCGGTTCAGCTCGAGCTGTGCCGTGGACTGCTCCAGCCGTGCGGCCGCGGTGTCGAAGGCCGTCTTGCGGCGGTCGAACTCGGCCGCGCTGATGAAGCCTTTCGTGAACAGGTCCCGATAGCGCGCCAGATCGGCCTTGGCCTGCTCGTAGTCGGAACGAGCCGCCAGCAACTGCTGCCGCGCGGCCTCGGCAGACAGCTTCTGGTCTTCGGGATCGAGCCGCGCGAGCAGGTCGCCCCGCCGGACGTGCGTTCCGACCTCTACCGAGCGCGCCACGATCTTGCCGGGCACACGAAAACCGAGCGCCGACTCCCAGCGCGCACGGATATCGCCCGTGTAGCTGGTGTCCTGCTCGTCCGGTTGCAGGACCACCTCCACGACCTGCACCGGTCGCACCGCAGCCGGAGCCTCCGGCTTCTTTTCGCAGCCGGCGACCAGCGCGAGCAGCACCAGCGCCGGCAGTCGGATGGATATACTCAATCTCATGAACCCCCTCGGAGTCGAGCGCTGCCCTTGGCGTGCGACTTGATCGGCGACGCTCAACTCTAGCTGGCTCCGGGCCGGCGCGGTCCGCGTCGCCGCGCGTTCCTGACCGCCGCCACGGCTCCGCGGCGTACCGGCCGCTTCCGGCGTGACGCGCCGGAACGCAAGCCGCCCAGCAGCAGATCGATATGCTGATCCAAGTAGCGTCCCGGGTCGAGCGGGCTTCCGTCGCAAAACTCGAAAGAATGCCGCCAGATCGCCAGCAATACGACCGGGCCGATGAGAAGGCGCGTGACCAGCTCCGGCTCCAGCGAGCGGAACTCGCCTTGCCGGATCCCTCGGCGGATCACCCCCTCCACCAGCGAATGGCCGCGCCGGATCACCTCGGAATAGTAAAAGCGCCCGAGGTCGGGGAAGTTGCGGCACTCGGCGAACATCAGCTTCGGGATTCCGCCGAATCGCGTACTGCCGATCAGCTCCCACCAGCCTCTCACCAGTTCCCGCAGCAGATCGGAGTCGGCGCCCGCGTGTGCGCGCGCCATCTGCTCCCCGCGTTCCAGCACCGGAATCATGCCTTCGCGCACCACCGCCTTGAACAGGTCCTGCTTGCTCGGGAAATACAGGTACACCGTGCCCTTGCTCACACCGGCCCGGCGGGCAACATCCTCGAGGCGAGTGGCGGCGAAGCCCCGCTCGACGAACAAGTCGAGCGCCGCGGACATCAACTCCTGCGGGCGGGCCTGCTTGCGGCGCTCCCAGCGTGGCGTGTGCATGGAGGAGCGGCTCACGTCGCTAATGACTGAGGGGTCAGTAATGTACCGGCCGGTGCGAGACCCGGTCAAGCATGCCATCGGGCAGGCGCGCCTTCTGCTTTCGGATTCGGGGCGCCGTTCGCACGCAGAGGGGCCCGGATCATGGTTCTCTTGAACTCGCTCTCCGCCACCCGCACTTTACTGCCATGAGACGACCGCTCACCGAGATTCGCGAGCCGGCGGTAGCCGGCGCCTTCTACCCGGAAAGCCCCGAAGCGCTGACCGGCCAGATCGAAGCACTACTCAACGGCGCGCGGGCACCCGTGCCGGGTGAGCAATGGCCTAAGGCGCTGATCGCCCCGCATGCCGGCTACATCTATTCGGGTCCGATCGCCGCGAACGCCTACGCCCGCCTCGCGGCGGCGCGGGGACGCGTCACACGAGTGGTGCTGCTAGGGCCGGTGCACCGGGTGGCGGTGGACGGGCTGGCGCTGCCGGGCACGCGAGCACTGCGCACCCCGCTCGGCATCGTCCCCGTGGATCTCGACGCGGTCCGGACCATCGAGACGCTGCCCCAGGTGGTCGTCAGCCCCGAGGCCCACGCGCTCGAACACTCCCTAGAGGTTCATCTGCCTTTCCTCCAGGTGGTGCTCGGCGCCTTCTCCGTCGTGCCCCTGGCGGTCGGCCGCGCCAGTCCCGAGCAGGTGGCCGAGGTCATCGAACGGCTATGGGGAACCGAGGAAACCGTCGTCGTGGTGAGCTCCGATCTGTCGCACTATCTCGCCTATGCCCAGGCGCGAGCGGCGGATCGCGATACCGCCCGTGCGATCCTGATGCGCCGGCCGCAGCTCGATCACCACCAAGCCTGCGGCGCGACGCCCGTGAACGGACTTCTGGTGGCGGCTCTGCGCCGCGGCCTTCAGCCGCAGTTGTTCGACGTCCGCAACTCCGGCGACACGGCCGGAGACCGCAGCCGCGTCGTCGGCTATGCAGCGTTTGGGTTCTTCGAGGCGCAAACCGCATCGGTTCCGCCTCACGCGATCCAGCGCGATCTGCTCATCCGCATCGCGCGGCGGGCCATCGGCGATCTATTCGGGCTGACTGAGGTCATCGACGAGACCCACCCGTTCCTGCACGACGTCGCGGCCACGTTCGTCACCCTGACGCGGCATGGGCGATTGCGCGGCTGCATCGGCAGCTTGCACGCGCATCGCAGCCTGCTCGAGGACCTGAAGGCGAACGCCAAGGCGGCGGCGTTCCTCGATCCGCGGTTCGAGCCATTGACGCAGACGGAGTTCCACAGCACACGCGTCGAGGTGTCGTTGCTTTCCCCCTCGGAGCCGATCGAGTTCGGCACCGAAGCCGAGGCCGTCTCGCTGCTCCGTCCCAATATCGACGGGCTGATCCTGGAGCATGGGGCGCACCGCGGCACGTTTCTGCCGCAGGTGTGGGAGAGCATCCCCGAGCCCGGCGCGTTCCTGCGCCAACTCAAGAGAAAGGCCGGGCTGGACGAGCAGTTCTGGTCACCGGACCTGCGCTTGCGGCGCTACACCGTGGTCAAGTTCGGCGAGCCGGATCTGCCGGCGCAGCTGCAGTAGGTTCCCCATGACCGAAGCTTCTAGCATCGAGGATGCCGTCGACGGTAGCCGCTATCCGGCGCGCTACTGGCACAAGCTGGACGACGGCCGCATCCAGTGCGACCTGTGCCCGCGGGACTGCCGCTTGCACGAGGGCCAGCGCGGGGCCTGCTTCGTGCGCCAGCGCGTGGGCGATGCGATGGTGCTCGCCACGTATGGCCGCTCCTCGGGCTTCTGCATCGACCCGATCGAGAAGAAGCCGCTCAACCAGTTCTACCCCGGGTCGTCGATCCTGTCGTTCGGCACGGCAGGGTGCAACCTGGCCTGCAAGTTCTGTCAGAACTGGGACATCAGCAAATCTCGCGACATGGACCGCCTGATGGACCAGGCGAGCCCGGAGATGATCGCGCAGGCGGCGTTGCGCACCGGCTGCAAGAGCGTGGCGTTCACTTACAATGATCCCGTCATCTTCGCCGAGTACGCGATGGACGTGGCCGACTCGTGTCACGCTTACGGCATCCAGGCGGTTGCGGTCACGGCCGGATATATGCACGATGAGCCGCGCCGCGACTTCTACGCCAAGATGGATGCGGCAAACGTAGACCTGAAGGCATTCACCGAGGACTTCTACTTCAAGCTCACCGGCTCACACCTCAAGCCCGTCCTCGACACGCTCGCCTACCTGAAGCACGACACCGACGTGTGGTTCGAGATCACTACCCTGTTGATCCCGACCAAGAACGACTCGGACCAGGAGATCACGGCCATGTGCCGCTGGATCGCCACCGAGCTCGGGACGGATGTACCGCTGCACTTCACCGCCTTCCATCCGGACTGGAAGCTCGACGAGCTGCCGCCCACGCCCGCCTCTACGCTTCAGCGCGCACGCCACATCGCGTTGCAGGAAGGCCTGCAGTATGTCTACACCGGCAACGTGCACGACACCGAGGGCGGCACAACGTTCTGTCCCGGCTGCGGCACGGAGTTGATCGTGCGCGACTGGCACCGGATCCTCAAGTACCACCTCACCGGCGATGGTCGCTGCTTGTCCTGCGCGACTCGGATCGGCGGCTGCTACGAGCCGTTCAAGGGCCAGTTCGGAACGCGCCGGATCCCGGTCCGTCTGTCCGTCTGATCGCGCTGCAAGAGCAGGCTCGGCTGCTACGCGCCCGACGCGGGCTCGACGGCGATCAGTCCGTGCCCGCGGCCTTGGCAGTCCCACCCTGCGCCAGTGCGGCGATCACCTCCTGGTCCGAGACCTGGGGAAAGTGGCGGTAGAACTGTCCCACCGCGGCGAAATATTCGGGCGTTTCCAGGCACACCACCTCGTCGCAGTGCTGAGCGACGAGCGCCACCGTGTCGGGCGGGGCGACCGGAACCGCACAGATCAGCCGCGCCGGGCCCCGGCTGCGCAGCGCATGCAGCGCCGCGATCATGGTCGAGCCGGTGGCGAGGCCATCGTCCACAACGATGACGACCCGGCCGCGAGGATCCAGCGCGGCGCGCTGTGCCGTGTATTGCGCGCGGCGTTGTCGCAGGGTCTCGAGCTGGCGCTGCGTTTCCTGCTCCAAGTACGCTGGGCTGGCGCCGGCCGCGCCAGCGTGCTCCGCAATGTAGCGCCAGCCCGATTCGTCGACCGCACCGACCGCGAACTCCGGGTTATCCGGCGCACCGAGCTTGCGTACCAGCACCACATCGACCTCAGCGCCCAACTGATCGGCGATGGCCCGCGCCATCGGGACCGCGCCTCGCGGAACACCCAGCACCAGAGCGTTGCGGCCGCGATACGTGCTCAGGCGCTCTGCCAGCTTGGCCGCGGCGTCGCGTCGATCTGCGAACATCACCTCTTTCGATTCCGCGCTGAGCCAGCGCCTCAGCCATCCTAGCATCGCGTCGCCGACGCGCTTGTCATGGCGGCCGTCGGCCCGTGGGGCCGATGCTGGGCATGCCGCAGGGCACCCACCCGGTGCGGTCGACCGCTGTCCAAGCATCGCCCGGCCGCCAGCTCGGTTGTGACTGTCCGTGAGCGGGTGTCAGGCGTCTTGACATCGCCGGCTTAGCCCAGCGGGATGGGGCGATGCTCGGCCGCGCTCGCGAGCAGAGCGTCGATCAGCCGGTGCACCCGCAACGCCTCCTCGCCGTTGACGCGTGGCTCGCCGCCGTTCTGCACGGCGTCGAGAAAATCGCGCCAGACGCCCCGGTGATAATCGTGCGGGAAGGCCATGGGGTCGGCTCCCGTGCCCCCTGCCGAGCCGTCGGGTTCGACCACCTCGCGCCGGCCGTCTTGCCAGCGCAGCTCGAGCGCGGTGCTGGCGAGCGTCGCGGTGGCCTGCGTCCCGGTGAGCTCGATGCGTTCTGCCGCACCCGGGTAGGCCGCGGTCGTGGCCTCGATGACCCCGAGCGCGCCGTTCGCCCAGCGTACCGCTGCGCACACGAGATCTTCGCATTCCATCCGATGGACCGTGGTCGTCGCGGCATAGGCGCTGACCTCGCGTGCGCCACCCGCGAGGGACAGCAGCACGTCTAGTGTATGGATGCCCTGAGTCAACAGAACTCCGCCGCCGTCGCGCGCGCGAGTTCCCCTGCCCGGCTCGTCATAGTAGCTCTGCGGCCGCCACAGGCGGATCGTGGCCGAGGCGCCGATCAGCGCACCCAGCTCGGCGCCTCGCACGGCGCTTGTCAGCCGCTCCACCCCGCGCTTGTGGCGATGCTGCAGCACCACCCCTAGCGTCACGTGCGCCCGGCGGCAAGCCTCCACGAGCCGTTCCGCGCGAGCGGTGCTCACTTCCACCGGCTTCTCCAGCAGCACATGCTTGCCGGCGTTCGCACACTGGACCACGAGATCCAGATGCGTGTTCGGCGGCGTGAGGATCGCGACCGCGTCTACGGTCCTGTCCTCGAGGATGCGTTCCAGCCGGTCGCATTGAGGAAAGGCGAACTTCTGCGCGAACGCGGCGCGGCGTGCGGCGCTGGGACTGAAGGCGTATGCGACCTCGACGCGTTCGGCCAGATCAAGCGCGCTCTTCGCATGCGGCGTCACGGCCATGCCCAACCCGACTAGAGCGATGCGCGTCTTGTGCATACTCAGCCTCCCTCCAGTTCCGTGCCGACCTGCACGCGCTCTACGCCTACCGTCGTCATCTACTGGCTCCTGGCGTGCATCGCCACGTCACGGCATACCTTGTGCCGCCACCAGCCGCTCGGCGGCCTGCACCGTGTTCGCAAGCAGCATGGTGATCGTCATCGGGCCCACTCCCCCCGGCACGGGCGTGATCCATCCCGCGACTTCCCTGACGGAATCGAAATCGACGTCGCCCGCGAGCTTGCCGTTCGGCAAGCGGTTGGTACCCACGTCGATCACGACAGCTCCGGGCTTCACCATCTCGCGTGTGACGAGATGGGCGTGCCCGGTTGCGACGATCAGGATATCGGCGCGCCGCGTGTGCGACGGAAGGTCGCGGGTCTTGGACGTGCAGATGGTCACGGTGGCGCTGCGCGCGAGCAGCATCATCGCCACGGGCTTGCCTACGATGTTGCTGCGGCCGACCACCACCGCCTCCCGACCTTCGATAGGCGCGCCGATATGGTCCAGCATCGCCACGCAGCCGGAGGGCGTGCAAGGATACAAGCCGGGACGGCCGGCGACCAGGCTGCCGATGTTTTGTACGTGCAACCCGTCCACGTCCTTTTCCACCGCGATCGTTTCGAGCACACTGGCCGCGCGCACCTGCGGGGGGAGCGGGAGCTGGACCAGGATGCCGTGAACATTCGGATCGGAGTTGAGCGCCCGGATGCGAGCGAGCACCTCCGCCTCCTCCACCTCTGCCGGGAGATGGTACAGCTCGGAATGCAGCCCGAGCTCCCCGCAGGCCCTGATCTTGTTGCGCACGTAGATCTGCGATGCCGGATCCGCGCCTACGAGGATGACCGTCAGTCCCGGCGTGACACCGCGCGCTTTGAGAGCCTCGGCGCGCGCCTTCCATTGCGCGCGGATGCCCTTGGAGATGGCGACGCCGTCGATGATGTTCGCGGGCACAGGAAGCGTGAGGTCGATATGGCTGAGACAGAAGCTGGAGGCGCGAGGGACGCAAGCCTTACGACGAGACCCAGTTCCTTACCGGACCCGCGGGTCGGGCGTCGCGCCGGCGCCGAGCGCCCGTCGGGTCAGTGGGCGCCTGCCGGCTTACGGGAATGGATCGCTGGATCCGGCGCGATTCGACCCGGGTCGGTGACCTTCTCCAGTTCCGCGAGGGTCGAGTAGAACACAGGGCCGCCCCCCATGTCCGCGGTGTCCTGGCTGGTGAGCGCATTGACGTTCACGCCGTTCACCATCTTCGAGCCCTGGAGCTGCTTTTGTGCGCCGAGCACTCCGGGCAGCAGACCTTCCACGATCAGGGCATGGCCGAACGCCTCGCCGCGGTCGTTGTAGAGACGGCACAAGTCCCCATTCGCGATCCCGCGCGCCGCCGCATCCTGCGGGCTGACTTCGAAGGTCGGTCGTGCCGTCATCTCCTGCAATCGAGCCACGTGCTGGAACGTCGCCCCGATGAAGTGGTGCGTGGCCGGGCTCAATACCTGCAACGGCCAGCGTGTGCGCGCTTCGGTATCCTCGTATCCCTCCTTCTCGGGTACGTGCGCGGGCATCGGGTCGAGACCGAGCTTCGCCATCGCGGCGGAGTAGATCTCGATCTTGCCGCTGGGTGTCGGCCAGCGCCCGCTGTTGATCCCCGCGCGCCGCGGCGAATCCACCGCCGCCCGAGCCCAGCCTTGCTGCGCGAGGCGATCGTAGGTCACGCCCTCGAACAGCGGGTTGAACTGCGGGTCGATCAGTTCGCGGATCATGTCCTCGTCCGACTGTTTGAAGCAAGGCTCGTCATACCCCATCTTCGCCGCCAGGCGGCGGAACATCTCGGGGTTGTCCAGGCTCTCCCCCAGTTTGGCGATGGCCGGCTGGCTGAGCCCGAGATAGAAGTGCCCATAGGCGCCATGCAGGTCCATGCGCTCGAGCTGGGTGTCGGCTGGCAGAATGATGTCGGCGTAATCGCAGGTATCGCTGAAGAACGTGTCGTGCACGACGACGAACAGGTCGTCGCGCATCAGGCCGCGGCGGCAGCTATTGGTGTCCGGCACGCAGTTGGCCGGGTCGGAATTCCAGCAGAACAGCGCCTTGATCGGCGGACTGAGCTTCGCATCGTCCAGCGCGCGGCCGAGCTGAATCATGTTGATGGTGCGCGGTTTGCGGCCCGCCAACAAATCGGGTCGTTGCAGCTTGGCGAGGCTCACCGCCCGCGTCTCGCCTCCGGTGCTGACGCACGTGCCACCCTTGTGGGCAAGCGCACCGGTCAGCACGGGCAGCAGCGAGATGGTGCGCATGACCATGCCGCCGTTGTGATGCCGCTGGATGCCCCAGTTCAGCCGGATGAACCCCTTCTTCGTGCGCCCGAACAGCAGGCCGAGCCTCTCGACATCCGCTGCTGGGATACCCGTGATGCCCGCGACCCGCTCCAACGGATACTGCGGAAGCCGCTCCCGGAGGAACTCCTCCCAGCCTACCGTGTGCTCGCGAAGGAACGCTTCGTCGTGCAGACCGTGATCGACGATCACCTTCATCATACCCAGCGCGAGCGCGGCGTCGGTCCCCGGACGCGGCTGCACATGCCAGTCTGCGAACGCGGTGGTGCGCGTGACACGCGGATCGATCGCGACGATCTGGGCCCCGCGAGCGCGTGCCTCGGTGATGAACGGCATGGCGTGCACGCCCGTGCTCACCAGATTGGTGGCCCAGAGCAGGACGACGCCCATGTCCGGGATATCCTCGATGTTGGCTTCCCCGACACGCCCCGTGGTGAAGGTCAGCCCGGCCGCGCCGGCCGCAGTGCAGATCGTGCGCTCCAAGCGCGCCGCCCCCATCCGATTGAAGAAGCGCTCGCCCATGCCCGAGAAGCCGAGCACGCCGAGCGTGCCTGAGTAGGAGAACGGCTGCACAGCCTCCGGCCCGTGCTCGGCGATGACCGCCTTGAGCCGCGCAGCGACTTCGTCCAGCGCTTGGTCCCACCCGATGCGCTCGAACCGCGCATCCGGGCCCTTCGGCCCCACGCGGCGGCGCGGATACAGCACGCGGTTGTCGTTGTAGACGTAGTCGAGGTAGTGATTGACCTTGCTGCAGAGATAGCCGCGCGTTACCGGATGGGTAGGATCGCCTTCCACCCGCACCGCGCGCCCCGTCTGCGTGTCCACTGTAACGCGCATCCCGCACGCGTCGGGACAATCGTGCGGGCAGGTCGTGTGCACCACCTTCACGCCCGAAGCTTGCGCCGGCTGGAGATCCGGGATCACGTCAGGTGCGCCCATGGTCGATCCTTCCTCGAAGATGTGAGAGTGTAAGATATTTCGGTCCCGACTACAGGCCGCCCGCCACCGCGACGTGCGGGCACCGCGATGCATCTGCTGTATGCGCTCTTGATCTCTGCCACGCTGGCGCTCATGGCTGCGCCTGCGCAGGCGCGCCTGACGCGCTTGGAGATCGTCCAGCGGGAACTGGTGGCCGGAGGACAGAGCTTCGGCGCGACCGGCCCCTACGAGCGCCTGGCCGGAACGGCCTACTTCGAAGTCGACCCCGGCGACCCTCGCAACGCGGTGGTGTTCGATCTGGACCATGCCCCCCGCAATGGCCGCGGCAAGGTCGAGTTTTCCGCCGACATGGTGATTCTCAAGCCGGTCGACCTGAGCAAAGGGTCCGGCACGCTGTTCTTCGAGGTCAACAATCGGGGCCGGAAGATCGCGTTCGGACGAATCCAGGACACCTCTTCCGAAGCCAAGTTGAACGCTCCGATGGCGCCGCAGGACTTCGGCAACGGCTTTCTCCTCCGGCGTGGCGATGTGCTCGCATGGGTAGGATGGGGCGCCGACATCGCGCCCGGCGACAACCGCCTCACCGTGAACTTCCCGCTCGCGATCGAACATGGACTGCCCGTCACCGAACGCATCCTCACTGAGTTCAGCGACCGCAACTTCAACGGCGGCACTCCCAGCACGTTGCCGCTGTCGGGCGGAAGCGCGTTCAAGAGCTTCCCTGCGGTCTCGACCAACCAGACGGCTGCCGAGGCGGAGCTTTGGCGCGCCGACAGCGATTCCCCACGCCCGAGCGGTCCGGAGCTCCCGCGCGGGCGGCTCATTCCCGCCGATCAGTGGGCGTTCTCCGCCTGCCCCGATGGCTGGCCGGGCGTTCCGTCCACGACCGACATCTGCCTGAAAGGCGGGTTCCAGAATCGCTATACCTACCGCCTGATCTATCGGGCAACGAACTCGCCCGTGATGGGCTTAGGCTATCTCACATCGCGCGACTTCGTGTCGTTTCTGCGCCACGCGCAGAAAGACGACGCGGGGGAGCGGAACCCCGTGGCGGGCGTGCACACCACGTTGTGCCTGGGAATCTCTTCGAGCGGGATGTACTACCGCGACTATCTCTATTTCGGGTTCAACGAGGACGAGCAGGGCCGGCGCGTGTGCGACGGCATGCACATTCACGTGCCCGGCGCTCAGCGGCTGTTCTTGAACTACCGCTTTGCCCAGCCTAACCCCTTTACGCAGCAGCATCGAGAGCGGTATGTCCCGGACGTGAACTTCCCCGTCACCTACGCTCTCACTCGAGATCCGCTCAGCGGCCGAGAGGACGGCATTCTAAAGCGGCCCGCCACCGACCCCAAGGTCATTCACACCGACACGTCCACCGAGTACTGGCAGTTCCGCGCCTCGCTGCTCGGGGCAGATCCAGCCGGCAGCACCGACATCCTGGATCCGCCGCAAGTCCGACGCTACCTGCTTTCGGGCACGCAGCATGTCTGGTTCAAGGGCGATGCTCCCGGGCGCGGCATCGCCGATCGGCAATGCGAGCAGCTCGGCAACGCGACACACCCCGGTGTCATCTTGCGCGCGTTGATCGTGGACCTGGAGCAGTGGGTGCGCGCCGGGACGCCACCGCCCGACAGCCGCGTCCCGCGCATCGCCGATGCGACGCTCGTCGCGCCGGAACAGGTTGCATTCCCGCCGATTCCGGGCGTGAGCTTCGCAAGGCTGTACAACGGCTCCGGCGAGCGCGATTTCGGGCCCAGGGTGAGGGGGAACTCCGGCGTGATCGATCAGCTGGAGCCGGACGTGCTCAGCACGCATCGCCTCCTTGTACCGCAGGTGGATCGCATCGGAAACGACGTGGCCGGCGTGCGCCATCCCTTCGTCGAGGTGCCGGTGGCAACGCTCACCGGTTGGAACACGCGCACTCCGGAGTTCGGTGGCGACGATCTGTGCGATCTGCTCGGCTCGATGATCGCGCTCAAGCGTACGCGGGCAGAGGCGCTCGCCGCCCACGACCCGCGGCCCGCGTTGGACCAGCTGTACCGCGATCACGCCGACTACGTGCGCAAGGTGGAGGCCGCGGCGCGCGCGCTCGTGCGGGAGCGGTTGATGCTGGAGGACGACGTGGCACCGCTGGTACGCGAGGCCGACCAGAGCGACGTGATGAACTGAGCCGACCATGCCCGCCAACCTCGACGACAAACTGGTCGTCGCGCTGTCATCCCGCGCTCTGTTCGACTTCGAAGAGGAGAACGCGGTGTTCGACGAGGCCGACCCCGGCCCCTATCAGCAGCTTCAGCTCTCACGCCTCGACCAACCTGCGGCTCAGGGCGTGGCCTTCAAGCTGGTGAACAAGTTGTTGGCGTTCAACACGCCGAGCGAGCGGAAGGTCGAGGTCGTGATCCTTTCGCGCAACGATCCCGTGACCGGGCTGCGTGTGTTCCGCTCGGCCGAGCACCACAATCTGTCGATCACGCGCGGAGTGTTTCTGCGCGGCCGCTCCCCTTACGGCTATCTGACGCCGCTCAAGGCGGATCTGTTTCTCTCGGCCAACGAGCAGGATGTGCGCCTGGCGCTGGAGGCCGGTTTCCCGGCCGCGCGCGTCTACCGCAAGCCAGAGCAGGAGGATTCGCACCCTTCGGAGGTGCGGATCGCGTTCGACGGTGACGCTGTGCTCTTCAGCGACGAGGCGGAGCGCATCTATCAGGAGCGCGGCCTGCCGGCCTTCGAAGAGCACGAGCGAGTGCGCGCGGGCGAGCCGCTTCCGCCCGGCCCGCTCCAGCCTTTTCTGCGCGCATTGCACGGGCTGCAACGGAGCTCGCCGCCGGGCTCGCCGATGCGCATCCGCACGGCACTGGTCACGGCCCGCAGCGCGCCGGCCCACGACCGCGCGATCCGCACGCTGATGAGCTGGGAGGTGGAGGTCGACGAAGCGATGTTCCTCGGCGGGCTGGAGAAGGGTCCGTTCCTCCAGGTGTTCGAGCCGGACTTCTACTTCGACGATCAGCTCGCCCACGTGCACTCGGCCGCAGCCGCGGGCCCGAGCGGACATGTGGACGCCGGCGTGGTCAATCTGCCGCGGCGCACGGCCGCCTCACGCGACTGAGCCTGCAGCGCCGTTGGGGATCGCCTGCAGCTGCGTACAGGCGCTTCCAGGCCCAAGGCTGCGAAGCCCCCGGCTCTCGGCGTTGCGCGCAGCAGTCATCACGACACCGGTCCAGCTGGACGCGCGCCGCGACGTCGTGGAGAATGGCGACATCATGCTGCATAATCTGATCGCTTTCGCGATCCAGTGGGCGCTGCTCACGTTCCTGCTCTGGGTCGCCTCGCATGTCTTCAAGGGCATCCGCTACACGAGTCCCAGCGCGTTGTGGATTGCCGCGCTGCTGCTCGGGTTCGCAAACGCCGTGGTACGCCCGATCCTCGTCGTTCTCACCCTCCCGCTCACCATCGTCACCCTGGGGCTATTCCTGTTGGTGATCAACGCGCTCATGCTCCTGCTCGTGTCCGCGGTCGTCAAGGGCTTCGATGTGAAGGGGTTCTGGACCGCGTTCTTTGCCGCCATCTTCATCGCCATCTTGAGCTTCCTGATCGACGCGGCGCTGTTCGGCGGTGCGACGCTCACCCTGACGCCATCCGGCACGCCGGTGTGACTTTGCATCCGAGGCTGGCAGCGCCGCGGCCTGCGATCAGCCGCCGAACGCCGTCTCCAAGCTCACCTTCTGAATGGTGATGGCATTGACCGGACACACCGCTTCGCAGCGCCCGCAGCGGATGCACTGCGACTGATCGATCCACAGGCGGTTGTAGTACAGCGAGTCGGTCTTGCCGGCCTCGACGCGCTCATAGCCGGTGATGCATCCGTCGTCGTCGCGCAGCAAGGCGGAGATCTCCACGATACAGCCCGCCACCGGCCTGACCTTCAGGCACTCATCGCACAGCACGCACTTCGGGTCGACGATCTCGAACTTGTAGTGGCACAGATAGCAGCGCGATGCCTCCTTGAGCGCCTGTGCCTCGGAGTAGCCGGTCTCCACTTCCTCGCTCAAGCCGCGGCGGTCCAAGGCGAGTGTGGGCATCGGGTGCAACGGGATGTGGTTCATCTCCGGCGTGCGGCCCGTTCCGCGACCGCGCGCCGCCTTCGACTGGAAGCTCGCTCCGACCTGCACGCACCGGCTGAGCCGGGACCCGCCTGCGAGAAAGCGATCGGCTTCGAGTGCGGTCTGCTTCGCGTGCGCGATGGCCTGGATCAAGGTCGTCGCGCCGAGCGCAAAGTCCCCGGCGACGAACAGGTTCGGAAAAGCCGTGCGGTGCGCGGTCCCGCTGGCGAGCCAGCCATCCGCGGCAACCAGTTGGCGCGAAAGCCCGCTTCCGATCCAACCGCAGTCCGGGAACTGGCCGGTCGCCAGGATGACGCTGTCGGCCTCCACCTCGAATTCGCTACCCGGGATCGGTTCCGGCAGGTTTCTGCCGTCGCGCCCGCGCGCACCAGGCCGCGTACGCACGAACCGGACTCCCGCCACGGCCCCGCCGGAGGCTGCGAACTCGACCGGAGCGCAGCCGTGGTTCAGCACGCCGCCTTCCTCCTGCAACTGCTCCAGCTCGCCCGGCAGCACCGCCATCGCCTCGCGTGCGCGCCGGTAATACACACCCACATGCCGTGCGCCGAGCCGGAGCGCGGCGCGCGCACAGTCCATCGCGGTGTACCCGCCGCCCATCACCGCCACGCGACGGCCAATGCCTTGCCTGCCGTGCTCGTTGACTTGGAGCAGGAACTGCAGCCCGTGCTCGACGCCAGCCAGCTCGCGCCCCGGCAGATCCAGCAGGTTGGGTTTCAACGTTCCCGCTGCCATGACCGCGGCATCGAACCCCCGGATCAACTCCTCCAGCGCCAGATCTGTGCCGACCGCGACTGCGCACTGCAGCTCGACGCCCAGGCCGAGCACCTGGCGGATCTCGAAGTCGATCACGTCGCGCGGCAGACGAAACGCGGGGATCCCTTGGTTGAGCATCCCGCCCGGTGAGCGATGCTTCTCGAACACCGTCACCGCGTGTCCGAAGCGCACCAGCTCGCGCGCAGCCGTGAGGCCGGCGACGCCGCTGCCGATGACCGCTACCCGCTTGCCCGAGGCTGGGAACAACGGCGGGAGGAGAATCGGCTGTTGGTGGGAGTAGTCGGCGGCCGCACGCTTGGAGTAGCAGATCGCGACCGGTTCGCCATTGCCTTCCCAGCCGTGGCGGCAGGCGGACTCGCACGGGCGCGAGCAGACCCGCCCTAGGATTGCCGGAAAGACGTTGTCGCGCAGGTTGGTCTCGTAGGCCTCCTCGAAGCGTCCGTGGTAGATCGCCTCGAGATAACCCGGGATATCCGTTCCCGCCGGGCAGGCCACCTGGCAGGGAATGTTCTCGCGCAGCCACTGGAAGTCTTGCGGCCGATCGCATGCTTGAATCCGTGCGGATTCGGCGCCGGCGGAAAGCGCGGTGAGCTGTTTGAAATGGATCGCGCTCACGCGCTGCCCCTCGGCTTCAGAACAGGCCGAGGACTTTTCCGTCCGCGGTGAGATCGATCTTCGTCGCCGCCGGCACTTTGGGCAGACCGGGCATGGTCATGATGTCGCCGCAGACCATCACCACGAACTCCGCGCCGGCCGCCAGCCGAACCTCGCGAATGTTGAGCGTATGGCCTCGCGGGGCTCCGCGCAGCGTCGGATCGCCGGAGAAGGAGTACTGGGTCTTGGCGATGCACACGGGGTAGTGTCCGTACCCGTCCCGCTGCAGCTTCGCGATTTGCGCTTTGACCTTGGGATCCGCCGTGACGTGCGCCGCGCCGTATACCTGTGTTGACACCGCAGTCACCTTGTCCCAAAGCGGCAGCTCGTCGGGATACACGAACCGCAGCTTCGCAGCGCCGGATTCGGCCAGGCGCACGACCTCGCGCGCGAGGTCTTCTGCACCTTTCCCGCCTTCGGCCCAGTGGCGCGCGACGACCACCGGGGTGTCGTGAGCGTCGAGCCGGCTGGTGATCAGCGCGAGCTCGGCCGGGGTGTCGTGGACGAAGTGGTTGATGGACACGACGCAAGGCAGGCCGTAGATCTCGCGGACGTTGCCGACGTGCCGCTCCAGATTCGCCATGCCCTCCCCGAGCGCGTCGAGGTTTTCCTGGTCGAGCGACTTGAGATCGGCGCCGCCGTGATACTTGAGCGCACGCACGGTGGCGACGATCACCGCCGCGTCGGGCCGGAGCCCGGACTTGCGGCATTTGATGTCGACGAACTTTTCCGCGCCAAGGTCGGCGCCGAATCCGGCCTCGGTCACCACGTAGTCGCTGAGCTTGAGCGCTGCCCGGGTGGCGATGACCGAGTTGCACCCGTGCGCGATATTGGCGAAAGGACCGCCATGGATGAACGCGGGGTTGTTCTCGAGCGTCTGCACGAGGTTCGGCTTCAGCGCGTCTTTGAGCAGGACCGCCATCGCGCCGTGTGCCTGCAGATCTTTCGCCCGCACAGGCCTGTCATCCCGGCTATAGCCAACGACGATTTCCCCCAGCCGCTGCTTGAGATCGTGCAGAGAGTTGGCGAGACAGAAGATGGCCATCACCTCCGAGGCCACCACGATGTCGAAGCCGTCCTGCCGCGGATAGCCGTTCGCCGGCCCGCCGAGCGCGACCACCAGCTCGCGCAGTGCACGGTCGTTCATGTCCAGGACACGCCTCCACGCAACGCGCCGCAGGTCCACTCCGAGCTCGTTGCCGTGATGCACGTGATTGTCCAGCAGCGCAGCCAGCAGATTGTTGGCGAGCTGGATCGCGCTGAAGTCGCCGGTGAAGTGCAGGTTGATGTCCTCCATCGGAGCGACCTGCGCGTAGCCCCCGCCCGCCGCTCCACCCTTCATCCCGAACACCGGACCCAGGCTCGGCTCGCGCAAGCAGACGGTCGCTTTCTTGCCGATGCGATTCAACGCATCGCCGAGGCCCACCGTGGTGGTCGTCTTGCCCTCCCCGGCCGGCGTGGGGCTGATCGCGGTCACGAGGATCAGTTTTCCGTCGGGACGCGCATCGAGCGTGTTGAGATAGTCGAGTGAAACCTTGGCCTTGTAGTGACCGAAGGGCTCGAGGTGTTGCTCGGGGATGCCCAGGCGGTCGAGCGCCAGCGGCGTGATGCGCTTCAGCGTTGCCCGCTGGGCGATCTCGAGATCGGACGGCACGGTTGTGATTCCTCGGGAGGGTCTGAGCAGAAACGAACAGCGGCAGGATCGGCGGTCCTGCCGCTGCGCCATCGAACCGCGCGGGCGGCTACCTCGTCGATGGCCCTGTGTGGCCGTCCTCGGGATGGATCATGGTCGTGCCGCTGGGCCCCATCCCGATCAGTTGGAGGATGACCTCCTCGTCTTTTGCGCCGTCGAAGTGGTGGCCTCCGGCTGGGTGCTTCATGAAGCTGCCGGCGGGCAGCGGAACGGTTTGGTCCGGGTCGAACGTGTCTCCCGTACCCGTCCACCACGTGCCCTTCAGGACAACCGCGTAGCGGTCGTCGGGATGGAAATGGGGACGGCTCATGATGCCCGGCGGAAACCGGACACGCACCACGTAGATTCCCGGCTTCGACGGATCGCCCGCAACCACGGCCATCTTGACGCCGTTGTAGCCCGGGAGGTCCTTCCATTGCACCTCGTCGGGCGTAACGCGGATGAAACCCGGCTGATCCTCGGCTGCAAGCGCGCCGGAACCGACCAGCCACAGGCCCAGAACTGCGCCAAACAAACCGGCTGCATGCGACGTGCTCATGCGCATCTCCTGTCCATCTCGTTGCCAGCCCACGCGGGCCGGCCGGAGTCTACCACGCCGGCGCACTGCGCCGGCAAACCTGCAGTGGGAGCGCACGGCTGCGAATGCGGTAATCCGGAACCGATCCTACGCTGCGTTCTGGGGGCGATAAGCGGCTCACCGCCTAGTGCAACTGCTGCATCCGGTTGCTGGAGTCCCGCAGGATCTCCTGCTGCAATCGTTGCGCCTCGGTCTCGCGCTCGAACTGGAGCTGCTGGAGCTGCTGGAGCTGGGTCTGCGTTTGAGGGCTGGTCGCTTCCTGACCCCGCGTCTGATTCTGCAGCTCGAGTTGGCGGCGAAGCTGGCTGTCATAGAGCTGACGGCGCGCTGCGGCACCGGCTGCACGTGCCGCGGACTCTGACGCAGCTTGGGCCGGGGTCGGTGCTCCGGGCGTATCTGGAACCGGCGCCGGCACGTTGTCGTAGAGGCGCACGTGGAACTCGTTGTCCTGTTGTTGGCGCTCCAGCAGATTGCGCTGGACGCCAGAGGTATCTTGGGACACGGCGCGGTCAGCGACAGCAAGGATGCCGCCGATCAGGAGAGCGGACGCAAGTTGCCGGAAGACTCTTCCCCTGTGCGTCACGTGTTGCATTCCCAGGCGAACATGCGACGAGTGTACTCACGCGTGCCGGGAGCGTCCATGCGCCAGTGGAAGCCTCCTCGCAGGGGCGGAAACCGTTTGCGAAACAACGAATTGGTGCATCGCTCCGGGGCTTGAACCGAGCTCTCTCGACCCCCACTTGCATTGCAACATACGCGATTTGGGGTCTGATTGTATCCACCTAATTATATGGCACAAATATTGCCATTGCATGGTTGGTGCGACACAGAATCCGGGAGCGTTGAAAGGAGTCAGACATGAGCCGATTGCTGTCCAAGCTGTTGCATTGGATCGATACCACCGAGCAGCGCGAGCTCGAGAAATATCTCGCTCAGAGCGCGAGCCCAGCGGACCTCGAGCGCCGCATGCGCGAGTGGGACAACCGCCAAAGAAGCTTTAACTACCTGCCGTAACCGCCGCCGGCTTGCAGCCGGTTCTGGCGAGGTTCGATCGCGCACGAAAGGCGCGGTGAGCGCAGTACTGAACTAAGCGCACCGCGCCTTGTTCTTTCAGCCGGCCAGCGTTGCGCGAGCCCGGCTATGCATTTGTCGTTGCGAGGTCAGAAGTGGCGATCCGCTGCGCGAAAAAAAAAGAGCCTGCGGGACGCGAAGTCAACCGCAGGCCAACCCTGGCAGACATCGTCATAGCCGACCGCGCGTACTGCGAGCTTGCGCGGAGACCACTTCTGTTGGGAGAAGCCGGCCGCTGGAGGAGAAGAGCTGCAGTGGACTGCCAGCCGGCTATCTCCGCTACGTCCTGCTTTTCGCAACAAGCGTGCCCGCAGGCAAGAGCGCGGGAATTTGCAGAATATGCTCAGTGAGTTGCGCGGTTTTCGCGGCTGGCGCGCGGTTCTTTTAAGCGGTCGCGTCGTCGATTTTTCGCACCAGGCCAGTGCAAGAAATCCAGCGCGCGCACAACGAGCTAGCGCGAACGACTGAGTGCTCAGCTCGGAGCCGGCTCCGCACGGGAGCGGGCACGCAACAGTCCAGCGGTCTCGATGAACTCGATGATGCGGTCCAGACCGTGCCCGGTCTTCAGGTTGCTGAACACCCATGGCCGCTGCCCACGCATCCGGTTCGCGTCGCGCTCCATCACTTCCAGCGAGGCTCCCACCATCGGCGCGAGATCGATCTTGTTGATCACGAGCAGATCGGACTTGATGATCCCTGGGCCCCCCTTGCGCGGAATCTTGTCCCCGGCGGCCACATCGATCACGTACAGCGTCAGATCCGACAGCTCGGGGCTGAAGGTGGCCGCGAGATTGTCGCCCCCGCTCTCCACAAACACGACGTCCAGATTCGGAAAGCGCGCGCAAAGCCGCGCGACCGCTTCGAGGTTGATGGACGCGTCCTCACGGATCGCGGTATGGGGGCAACCGCCCGTCTCCACGCCGATGATGCGCTCGGGAGGAAGCGCCTCGTGCCGCACTAGGAAGGCGGCATCCTCCTCGGTGTAGATGTCGTTGGTGACGACGGCCAGCTCGTAGCGGTCGCGCAGCGCGCGGCACAACGCCAGGGTGAGCGCCGTCTTGCCCGACCCGACGGGGCCTCCGATTCCCACTCGCAGCGGGCTCATTCCTGACTCCCCAGTTCAGCGCGGTTTCAAGACCGGAACAGCCTGGTGTATTGCGTCTCGTGGCGACAGCTGGCGATGGCGAGTCCCGGTGCGCAGTTGCTGAGGTCGTCGTCTTCCGCCTCCAGCGCTGCGTCTACAACCTCGGGCAGGCGATCGCTCAGCCGAGCCAGCAGCCTCTGCCCCGCCGTCTGGCCGAGCGGAACAGTGCGCATCGCCGCGCTCACCTGGTTTTCCAACGAGGCCCAAACATAGGCCAACAGAGCCTGCCGCGTCGGGATCGCCCAGGCCACGCAGGCAAAGCTGAATACAGTGGGCAAGGTCGGCTGTGAAACCGCACGCAGCCCTTCCAGGCGAGACGATTCAAACTCGCCGCCGTCGACGAGCAACGCACGCAGGGAGTAGCCCATCTGGCAGGTCTCCGCGCGAAGCTCGGCCGTTTCGCGCGCCGCGGAGAAGAACTCGTTCCACCTCGACACAGCCCTGACGTCGCCGCTCGCCCAGGCCCCGTACAGTCGGCACCAAACCGGCGCTTCGAATGCACCCATGCTCAAGCCCAGCACATCTCCGATCCATGCGAGAGCCGTCGCTTCGTCCTTGACCCAACCATGCTCGATGGCGGCTTCCAACCCCTGGGAGTAGCTGAACCCGCCGACAGGCAGCATCGGGCTTGCCAGCCGGAGCAAGCGGGCCAGGGCGAGGTCGGCCGCGTGCATGGCGCCTCCGATTACCCGGTTCCGCGCCGCGGGGCGAACTCATGGATGACTCCGCCGTGCGTCACGGGTGCGCTGTGGCTGTGGCCTGCCGCGTAGGCGCCGGCCTCCGGCTCGAATGGCGCCTCGCGCGCAACCACGGTGGCACCCAATCCTTCGACCATCAGGCGCAGCACATGGTCCTGCGCGATGCGCAGCCAGCCCGGCCCGACCTGGAGAGGGACATGCCGGTTCCCCAGATGGTAGGCGGCCCGGGCCAGGGCGTCTGGGGTTGCGCAGGAGATGTCCAGCACCGCCTCAGGCTTTGCCATCACGCGGACGACGCGCCCGTCTTCCGCCCTCAGGAACACGCCGTGTCTCAGCACTTCGCCACGCTCGAGAAACAGCCCGACCTCCTCGCCGGACGCCAGCATCGTGCGAAAACGGCTCTTCTGCCGCAGCTCGTACGGCAGCACGAGATCGGCGTCCCAGCGTTCGGCCGCTGCGCAACGCTCGGTGAGGATCAGCACGCCCGAGGCCTCAGAACAAGAAATACCGCTGCGTCATAGGCAGCGCGGCGGCCGGCTCGCAGGTGAGCAGCTCTCCGTCCGCGCGCACCTGGTAGGTCTCCGGGTCCACTTCGATCGTGGGTGTCGCGTCATTGAAGACGAGGTCGCGCTTCGACAGCCGGCGCGTGTCCCTCACGGCTACCAGCCGCTTGCGCAGGCCCAGGTGCTGCCCGACGGCTTGCTCCAGAGCGGCCGACGATACGAAAGTTACCGAAGTCGCGTGGCAGGCGTTGGAGTATGCGCCGAACATGTTCCGGTAATGCACCGGCTGGGGGGTGGGGATCGAAGCGTTCGGATCCCCCATCGCAGCCGCGGCGATCATCCCACCTTTGAGCACCAGCGAGGGTTTGATGCCGAAGAATGCCGGGCGCCACAACACCAGATCGGCAAGCTTGCCCGGTTGCAGCGAGCCCACTTCGTGCGCGATGCCATGGGTCAGCGCTGGGTTGATCGTGTACTTGGCGAGGTAGCGCTTGACGCGGAAGTTGTCGTTGCCCGCACGCTCCTGCGGCAGCGGCCCCCGTTGCAGGCGCATCTTGTGGGCGGTCTGCCAGGTGCGCAGTATCATCTCGCCTACGCGGCCCATGGCCTGGCTGTCCGACGACATCATGCTGAATGCGCCGAGGTCATGGAGGATGTCCTCGGCGGCGATGGTCTCGCGCCGAATGCGCGACTCGGCGAAGGCGATGTCCTCGGCGATGCTGGGGTCGAGGTGGTGGCAGACCATCAGCATGTCCAGGTGCTCGTCCAGCGTGTTGACCGTATACGGCCGCGTCGGATTCGTGCTGGAGGGCAGCACGTTCAGCTCACCGCAGGCGCGGATGATGTCGGGCGCGTGGCCCCCGCCCGCCCCCTCGGTGTGGTAGGTGTGGATCGTGCGCCCCTTGAAGGCGGCGAGCGTGGTCTCCACGAAGCCCGATTCGTTGAGCGTGTCGGTGTGAATCGCCACCTGGACGTCCATCTCGTCTCCGACCGCGAGACAGTTGTCGATCGCGGCCGGCGTGGTGCCCCAGTCCTCATGCAGTTTGAGGCCCATCGCACCCGCGGCGATCTGCTCGCGCAAGGGATTGCGCAAGCTCGCGTTGCCTTTTCCCAGGAACCCCAGATTCATCGGGAAAGCATCCGCCGCCTGCAGCATGCGGTGGATATGCCATGGGCCCGGCGTACATGTCGTGGCGTTGGTACCGGTGGCCGGGCCGGTGCCCCCGCCGATCATCGTGGTTACGCCCGACATCAATGCCTCCTCGATCTGCTGGGGACAGATGAAGTGGATATGAGTGTCGAGGCCGCCCGGGGTAACGATCTTGCGTTCCGCGGCGATGATCTCGGTGGCCGCCCCGATGACGATGTCCACACCCGGCTGGATGTCGGGGTTGCCGGCCTTGCCGATGGCGCTGATGCGTCCCTGCTTGATGCCGATGTCGGCTTTGACGATGCCCCAGTGATCCACGATCAACGCATTGGTGATCACGGTATCGGCGACTTCGGCCGCGCGCCGCTGACTCTGGCCCATCCCGTCGCGGATCACCTTGCCGCCGCCGAATGTCACTTCCTCCCCGTAGATCGTATAGTCCTT
>Ga0335077_10001702_pt1 | contig 26131 bp, 20 predicted proteins | sample Lox_Sample_31_FD_207151 | JGI IMG/M metagenome (GOLD analysis project Ga0335077, IMG submission 207151) | Soil microbial communities from Loxahatchee National Wildlife Refuge, Florida, United States - Lox_Sample_3.1 | ecosystem: Environmental > Terrestrial > Soil > Wetlands | place: USA... | reverse complement strand
CCCTCGCGACCTGGACCTCAGTGATCCGCTCCACCCGGCGCGCCACCGCGCCGGTGTCCACCCGGATCAGCGGCGTGCCCAGCACGATCCCGGCCGCCGCGAGTACCTGCGAGCGCGGGATGTCGCCACCGCCGATCGTCTGTACCGAGCGGACCACGAAGAAACTCGAGCCGAGCAGGGCCCAGGCGACGCCCGCCACCAGGGCCACCGCCGCCAGGCCGAAGAAGGCCGCCTTCCAGCGGTCGCGCCAGTGCCGCCAGGCAGGCTTGGCAGTATTAGCAGTATTAGCAGTATTAGCAGGCACGGTTGGACCAGCAGGCTTGGCAGTACTAGCAGGCCCTGTCGGACCAGCGGGCCCGGTTGGTCCAGCAGGCCCGGTTGGTCCAGCAGGCCCGGCAGTACTAGCAGGCCCTGTCGGACTAGCAGGCGCGGTCGGGTGAGCAGGGCCGGTTGGCCCGGCGGACCCGGCGGTCTTTCCGGGTCTGGCCCGGCTCACGCGCCGCCGCCCGTCCGCTCCGCCAATGCCTGGAGGATCTGCGGGCCGAGAGTCGTCACGTCGCCGGCTCCCATGGTCAGCACCACGTCGCCGGGCTTGGCGAGGTCGACGACCACGCCGGGAACGACGCGGCGATCCTGGCAGAACACCGCGCTCGTGCCGGGCACGGCATCGGCCACCAGGGCGCCGGTGACGCCGGGCTCGGGATCCTCCCGCGCGGCGTAGACGTCGAGCACCAGCACCTCGTCCGCCGCCGCGAGCGCCGTCCCGAACTGCGCGGCGAAGATCCTGGTGCGGCTGAACAGATGGGGCTGGAAGATCGCGATCACCCGGCCGCCTGCCGCGATGTCCCGGGCGGCGCCGAGGTCGGCGGCAAGCTCGGTCGGATGGTGCGCGTAGCTGTCGAGCACCCGCACCCCGTCGGCCTCGCCCTTGAGCTCCATCCGCCGCCTGGCGCCCCGGTAGGCCGCAAGGCCAGCCGCCACCTGCTCCGGCGGGTAGCCCAGCTCGACGGCCGTGGCGTAGGCGGCGGCCGCGTTCAGCGCGTTGTGCCTGCCGGGCACCTGGACGGCCAGCCCGACCGGCCCGGCCGGGCGGGCCGTCCGCGGGCCGGCGGTCACCTCGAACTCGGTCGCCATCCCCGCCGGGGTCACGCCGGTCACCTGGTAGTCGGCGCCGGCCGACACGCCGTAGCTGACTACCCGCGCGGCATGAGTCGCCCCGGTCAGCGTCGCGGCCGCCCGCATCGCTCCCGCGTCGTCGGCACCGACCACCAGCAGCCCGCCAGGGGCGATCCTGGCGGCGAACGCGGCAAAGGCGGCGTCGATCTCGGCCATGCTGGCGTAGTTGTCCAGGTGGTCAGCCTCCACCGAGGTGATCACCGCGGCCTGCGGAGCGAACATCAGGAACGACCCGTCGCTCTCGTCGGCCTCGACCACGAACGCCTGGCCGGCACCGTCGGCGGCGCCGAGGCCGGTCGCGGCGAGGATGCCGCCGATGACGTAGGACGGATCGGCGCCGCAGGCCAGCAGCACGGTGGTGAGCATCGACGTGGTCGTCGTCTTGCCATGGGTCCCGGCCACCGCGATCCCCTGCCGACCGAGCATCAGACAGGCCAGCGCGGCCGCCCGGTGCAGCACCCGCATGCCCTGTCGGCGGGCCCGCGCGAGCTCGGGGTTAGCGTCCCGGATCGCGGTCGAGACGACCAGCGTGTCGGCGTCGGCCAGGTGATCGGGCGAGTGGCCGACGCATACCCGCACGCCGAGCGCGGCGAGCTCGTCGAGCTGGGCCGAGGCCGCTGAGTCACAGCCGGATACCGGCACTCCCCTGGCCAGCATGATCCGCGCGATCCCGGACATGCCCGCGCCGCCGATGGCGGCGAAGTGCACCCGCCCGAGCTCGGCGAGCGGCACTGGATCGACCGGCTTCACCAGGCCCATCCTCGCGGTCCTCCCGTCGCCTGCGTCTTCGTGATCGTCTCAGCGCTGCCGCGTCACCGGCTGCGGTGACTGCCGCGGCGCCGACCAGGCTGCCCCTGCGCTCCACCGTCCGCCGGGGCGTCGCCTGGCCCGCCCTGGCCCACCGGGCCTGCCGGGCCCAACGGACCGGGCTGGCCTGCCGGGCCGCTCACTGGCCATGGTCCCGCCAGCCGCCCGCGGGAGTCGGACACCTCAAGCACCCGCGCTGCCAGCGCAATGTCGGCGTCTCTGCTTCCGATGCTGGCCGCCGCCCTGGACATGGAGGCGACGAGCTCATGGTCGAGCAGCACGCCGAGCAGCACGGCCCTGATCCACTCCGGGCTGAGGCTCGCGTCGTCGACGATCAGGCCGCCGCCGACCCGTTCCACGGGCAACGCGTTCAGCCGCTGCTCGCCGTTGCCGTGCGGCAGCGGCACGTAGGCGGCGGGCAGCCCCACCGCGGTCAGCTCGGCGCAGGTCATCGCGCCGGCCCGGCAGAGGGCGAAGTCGGCAGCCGCGTACGCCAGGTCCATCCTGTCCAGATACTCGACGGCCACGTAAGGCACCGCGCCGGTCGGCACCGGCGCCCCCTGGCCGGTACGCGGGCCGATGATATGCAGCACCTGCACCCCGACCGCCAGGATGGACTCGGCCGCGCCGAGCACGGCGCTGTTCAGCGAGGCAGCGCCCTGCGAGCCGCCGGTGACCAGCAGCACGGGCAGGTCGGGTCGCAGGCCGAACTGCTCGCGTGCCTTGTCGGCGAGCGCCAGCCGGTCCAGGCCGGCGATCTCGCGCCGAATCGGGATCCCGAGGTAGCTCCCGTGCGCCAGCCTGGTGTCACGCTGGCCAGTGAAGACGTGCGTGGTCAGCTGGGACCCGAGTCGGTTGGCCAGGCCAGGCCGCGAGTTCGCCTCATGCACGACGATCGGCACCCGGCGCCGCCGCGCCGCGAGATAGCCAGGGGTCGCCACGTACCCGCCGAAGCCGGCAAGCACGGTCGCCTCGGCCCGGTCGAGTACCTCGACGGCGGCGTTTACCGCCCCGGCCATCCGGCCGGGGACCGACAGCAGCGCCGGGGTCAGCGAGCGCGGCAGCGGAACGGCAGGTATCAGGTCGAGCGCGTACCCGCGCGCCGGGATCAGCTTGGTCTCCAGGCCCCGCTCGGTGCCCAGGCAGGTGATCCTGACCTCGGGGTCCATCCTGCGCAGCGCGTCGGCCAGCGCCATCGCAGGCTCGATGTGGCCGCCGGTACCGCCGCCCGCTATCACCACGCTCCGCATAGTCGCACCTCGCTGTCGAACCGATCGCTGCCGTCGAACCGATCGCCTGCCGCTCACCGGGCCGCTGGTCCGGGCCTGCTAGCCCGGCCGTCCCTGCGGCCCCGGCCGCCGAGGCGGTCCCGGCGTGCCCTGGCCGCCAGGGGCAGTCCTGAGAGCCGCCCTCGGAACTGCGCGCGGCCCGGGCTCGCGCGCCATCGGTCCGCGGGCCGCGGCCTGGACGGGAACGGGGATCGGCCGGAGCCCTCGGCCAGGCGGCGCCGGCCTGCCGCCCGGATCAGCCAGCCTAGACGGCGCCTGCCGCCGGCCGCGGCCCGGCCTGGCCCGCTGTGCCGCTGTCCCCAGGCCTGGCACCGGGAGGGCACGGGGCGCGGGCCGCTGCCTGGCAGGCTCGCGCGGGTTCTCGGTGCGCGGCGTCGCGTGCCGCAGCGCCGCGGGCAGCCTCGGCCGCAGCCGCCGGTCCACAGCGGCGAGCGCCTCCCGCGCCCCAGGCTCGCATCGGGCAAACGCGAGCAGCATGCCGACCGCGGCCATCGTCGCGATCACCGAGGACAGCCCCTGCGAGATCAGCGGCAAGGGCACCCCGGTGATCGGCAGCAGCCCGATGACCGCGCAGATGTTGACCAGCGCCTGGCCCACGATCCAGGCGACGGCGCCCGCTGCGGCGAACCGCATGAACGGGTCGGCCACCCGGCGCGCCACCCGCAGGCCGGCGTAGGCGAGCCCGCCGTAGAGCAGGACCACGCAGGCGGTGCCGACCAGGCCGAGTTCCTCGCCGAGGATCGCGAAAATGAAGTCGGTGTTCGCGTACGGCACCCAGCCCCACTTCTCCAGGCTGTTGCCGAGCCCCACGCCGAACAGCCCGCCCGAGCCGAGCGCCCGCTGGCCCTGGATGCTCTGCATATTAGGTCCGGTCGGCCCGCCAGCCCCCGGATTGAGGAACCCGGAGATCCGGCCGCCGCCGTAGCTGCCGACCACGACGAGCACGAGCAGCGCGAAGACGATCAGGCCGAGGATGGCGAGGAACATCCTGGCCGGGACGCCGACCACCCACAGCAGCGCGAGCAGGATGACAAGCAGCAGGAACGTGGTGCCAAGGTCGTCACCGAGCATGACGAGCATGGCGATCACCGCCGCGCCGGGCAGCAGCGGGATCAGCAGGCTCCGCCAGTCGTTGAGCTGGCCGAGCTGCTCCTTGCGCGCCAGCAGGTCGGCGCCCCAGACCAGGAACGCGAACTTGGCGAACTCGGACGGCTGCACCTGCTGGTGCGCGATCACGATCCAGCGCTCGGCCCCGGCCACGCTCTTGCCGAAGGCGAGCACGATCAGCAGGCTGGCGATCGCGGCGAGCAGCATCGGATAGGCAGCGACACGGAACAGCCGCGCGGGCGCCCTGGAGAGCACCCACATGATCACCAGCCCGGCAAGCGCGCCGCCCATCTGCTTGACGAAGTCCGAGTACGGCGACTGGCCAGCGACAAGCTGGATCGCCGACGAGGTGGACAGCACCATCACCAGGCCGATCGCCAGCAGCAGGCCGGTGCATCCGAGCAGCAGGTAATAGGACGTCAGCGGCCGGTCGAGCGGCCCGAGAACGGCGGCCGCCCGCGGCTGGAGGCGGGCCCTGCTCACCGCGCCGCCAGGCGCCGGACCGCGGCCGCGAACGCGTCGCCGCGCGCCGGGTAGTCGCGGAACATGTCGAACGACTGGGCGGCCGGCGCAAGCAGCACGGTATCGCCAGGTTCGGCCAGCCCGGCAGCGGCCTTGACAACGTTGTCCATTGCACCAGTGTCGGTGCAGGTGACCTCGATGACCGGTACCTTCGGCGCGTGTCGCCCGAGAGCCGCGGCGATCTTGCCGCGGTCGGCGCCGAACAGGACCACGCCGCGCAGTCGCGGCGCCGCCGCGCCTACCAGGTCGTCAAGGTCGCCATCGGCCCCCTTCAGCAGGCCGCCGGCCGCCCAGACCACCGGGTCATAGGCGGCGAGCGAGGCGGCGGCCGCGTGCGGGTTCGTCGCCTTGGAGTCGTCCACGTAGTCCACCCCGGCAACGTTGCCGACCAGGCTGATCCGGTGCGGGTCAGGCCGGAAGCCGCGCAGCCCGGCGCCGATCGCCGCCGGCGGCGCGCCATAGGCCCTGGCCAGGGCGGCCGCGGCGAGAGCGTCGGCGACGATATGCGGGGCCGGCGCACGGCCCGCGCCATGGTCCAGGTCCGCGACCGGTGCCAGCCGGACGCCCGGCCCGCCCGACCCGCCGCAGAACGCCCGGTCCACCAGGAACCCGCCGGCCACGCCTAGCTCGCCGGGACCTGGCTCGCCGAGCCGGAACAGGGCCGTCGCCGGCGCCCCCTCCGACCCGGCCGCCCGCGCCGACCCGGCCGCCCTCGCCGACCTGACCGCCGACACCATGGCGGCCGACCGCTCGTCGTCGGCGTTGCCGATCGCGATCGTGCCTGCCGCGAAGATCTTCGACTTGGCTGCCGCGTAGGCCTCGAACGTGCCGTGCCAGTCCAGGTGGTGCGCGGCCACGTTGAGCACGGCGGCGGCCTGCGGCGCGATCGTCGAGCTCCAGTACAGCTGGAAGCTGGACAGCTCGACGGCCACGACCTGGTAGGGCTCGGGGTCGGTCACCACCTCGGCGAGCGAGGTGCCCACGTTGCCTGCCTCGAGCGCCCGGTACCCGGCCGCCTTGAGGATCAGCGCCAGCATCCGCACGGTGGTCGTCTTGCCGTTGGTCCCGGTCACCGCGAGCCACTGCTGGCGCAGGCCGGAGTCCAGCCAGGGTCGAAGGCGCCAGGCGAGCTCGACGTCGCCCATCACCTCGACCCCGGCGGCCGCGGCGGCCGCGAGCAGCGGCGAGCCCGGAGTCCAGCCCGGCGAGGTGATCACGAGGTCGGTGCCGGCCGGCGGCGCGGCCGCGGCGTCGCCGCCGAGCGCGACGGCGATCCCGTGCCTGGCAAGCTCGGCCGCGATCGCGCGCTGGTCATCGTCGTCGCGAGAGTCCACCGCGGTCACCCGAGCGCCGCGGGCGGCGAGCACCCTGGCCGCGGGCGGCCCGCTGACGCCGAGGCCGGCCACGCACACCCGCCGTCCGACCAGGCCGGCGGCGAAGTCGCCAGCATCGGCGGCGGTCATTACGTTGGCAGCCATTCGATGTAGAAGATGCCGAGCCCGAGCGCCACGAACAGCCCGGCGACCAGCCAGAACCTGATCACGATCGTGGTCTCGGCCCAGCCGATCAGCTCGAAGTGGTGCTGCAGCGGCGCCATCCTGAACACCCGCCTGCCGGTCAGCTTGAATGACCCGACCTGGATCATCACCGACAGCGCGATGATCACGAACAGCCCGCCGAGAATGGCAAGCAGCAGCTGGGTATGGGTGCAGACGGCAAGCCCGGCGAGCACGCCGCCCAGCGCGAGCGAGCCCGTGTCGCCCATGAAGATCTTCGCTGGCGGCGCGTTCCACCACAGGAACCCGAAGCACGCGCCCATCACGGCGGCGGCGACGACCGCGCAGTCGAGCGGGTCCTTCACCACGTAGCAGTTGGGCACGAGGGTGACGGTGCAGTCGTTGCGGTACTGCCAGTTCGCGATCAGCACATAGGCGGCGAGCACCAGGATCGCCGCCCCAGTCGCGAGGCCGTCAAGCCCGTCGGTGAGGTTTACGGCGTTCGACGCCCCGCCGATCATGATGACGATCCACAGCACGAACGGCAGCACGCCAATGGCCGGCCCGAAATCGCGCAGGAACGACAGCGATGGGTCGGCGGGCGTCAGCGCGTACCCGTCCGGATGCTTGAGCACCTCGACGGCGAAGATGGCCCCCACCACCGACTGACCGGCCAGCTTGGCGCCGGCCCGCAGGCCGAGGCTGGTCTGACGGTAGATCTTGATGAAATCGTCGATGAAACCAACCAGCCCGAGCCCGGTCATCAGCCCGAGGATCAGCAGGCCCGAGGTGGACATCGTGTCCTTGGTGACGACGTGGCCGGCCACGTAGCCGGCCAGCGTGGCGACCACGATGACCGTGCCGCCCATGGTCGGGGTGCCGCGCTTGGTCGCGTGCGCGGCCGGCCCCTCCTCGCGGATCAGCTGGCCGTAGCCGCGGCGGCTGAACAGCTTGATCGCCAGCGGCGTGCCGAACAGCGCGAGGATCATCGAGACCCCGGCCGAGACGATGATCGTCCTCATCGGGCGGCACCTTCCTGCCCGGCCAGCGCCAGCGCCACGGTCTCCAGGCCGACCGCATGCGAGGCCTTGACGAGCACGACATCGCCCGGCCGCAGCCGCTCGGTGATCGCCGCCATGGCCGCCTCGCCGTCGTCGACCGCGAGCAGCTCGCCGGCGAAGCCCGGCACGGACTTGGCTCCGGCCAGGATCGGGGCGGCCTCTGGCCCGACCGCGATGATCCCGGACAGCCCGGAACGCGCGGCAGTCACGCCAGCCTGCTCATGGAATTCCCGCGATCGCTCGCCAAGTTCGGCCATCCGGCCAAGCACAGCATAGGCACGCCTGCCCGCTGCGATAACGCCGGTCGCGGCCAGCGCGGCCGTGACCGCCTCCGGGCTGGCGTTGTAGGCATCGTTGACGATGATCACACCGTCCGGCCGCTCGGTGACCTCCATCCGCCACCTGCTCAGCGCGCTCGCCTCGGACAGCGCGGCGGCCACCGCGCCGACCTCCATTCCGAGCTGGCCCGCCAGCGCCGCGGCGCCCAGCGCGTTGGTCACGTTGTGCTCGCCGTGCAGCCGCAACCGGACCTGCGCCGATCCGTCCGGCATGGTCAGCGTGAACCGCGGCCTGCTCAGCTCGTCCACGCTCACCTCGCTGGCCCGCACGTCGGCGGCGGCCGACCGGCCGAACGTCACGACCCGCGCGGGCGTCACGCCGGCCATGGCGGCGACCAGCGGGTCGTCGGCGTTCAGCAGCGCGACGCCGTCCGGCGGCAGCGCCCGCGGCAGCTCGGACTTGGCCGCGGCGATCTGCTCGATGCTGCCGAACTCGCCGGCGTGCGCGTTGCCGACGCACAGCACGACTCCGAGCCGTGGCGGCGCGATCTGGCAGAGGGTGGCGATGTGCCCGGGGCCGCGGGCGGAAAGCTCCGCGATCAAGTACCGGGTCTGCGGGCCGACGCGCAGCACGGTGAGGGGATGCCCGATCTCGTTGTTGAACGAGTTCCGCGGCCAGACGGCCGGGCCGAGCGCGCTGACCAGCTGAGCCGCGAGGTCCTTGGTGGTGGTCTTGCCCGCCGACCCGGTGATCCCGGCGATGGTGAGGCCGGGCAGCCGGTCCACCACCGCGCGAGCCAGCGCGGCAAGCGCGGCAAGCACGTCGGCGACGATCAGCGTCGGCGCTCCCGTCGGCCGGGTGCCGAGCACGGCAACCGCCCCCGCGGCCACCGCGCTGGCCGCGAATTCGTGGCCGTCCGTGCGCTCGCCCGGCAGCGCGGCGAACAGCGCCCCGGGCTTGCACTCTCTCGAGTCGGTCACCACCGGGCCGGTGACGACGGCGGCCGGGTCGGCCACCTGGTCCATCGCGGCACCGGTGACCTGCGCGATCTGCGCGATCGTGAGCGGTATCACGCGGCCTCCTGCCGGCCGGCCGGCCGGCCGGCCGCTGCGCGGCAGTCCGGGGTCATTCGTCCTCCAGGCCGTCGGTGAGCGCGTCGCTGGCCAGTTCTGCCCTGGCCAGGGCGGCGCGGGCCCGCTCGGCCCGCGCCCGGTCGGCGACGGCGTGCGCCGCCACCTCGCGATCGTCGAACGGTATGACCTGGCCGGCCACGTACTGGCCGCGCTCGTGGCCCTTGCCGGCGATCAGCACCACATCTCCCTTGGCGGCACCGCCGATCGCGAGCCCGATCGCCGCCGCCCGGTCAGGCTCGACGACCACGTGCGCGCGATCGCCCTGCGGCACGGACAGCGCGCCGTCGAGCATCTGGGTCAAGATCCCCAGCGGGTCCTCCGAGCGCGGGTTGTCGCTGGTGAACACGGCCACGTCGGCGAGCCTGGCGGCGGCAGCGCCCATCAGCGGCCGCTTGGCGGTGTCACGGTCCCCGCCGCAGCCGAGCACGATCCGCAGACTCCCCTGGGTCACCGGCCGCAGCGCGCCGAGCACCGCCTCGACAGCGCCCGGCTTGTGCGAGTAGTCGACGAGCACCGTCAGATCATGCCCCGCCTCGACCCGTTCCAGCCGGCCGGGTACCCCTGGGCAGGCGGCCACCCCGGCCACCGCCGCGGCAAGGCCCACGCCAACCTCGACAAGCGCGACAATCGCGCCGAGCGCGTTGGCCACGTTGAACGGCCCGGGCATCGTGACGCAGGCGTCGGCCTGCACCCCGCCAGGGCCGACCACCTGGAAGGTCGACCCGTCCGCGCCGCACCGCACGTCGGCGGCCCGCCAGTCCGCCTCGGCACGGCCGGAGGCCGAGAACGTGGTGATCGGGATCGCGGCGGCTTGCGCGAGCTCGCGGCCGCGCTGGTCGTCGATGTTGACCACGCCCGACCGCGAGTATCGCGAGGTAAACAGCTCCGCCTTCGCGGCGAAGTAGGCGTCCATGTCGGGGTGGAAGTCCAGGTGGTCCTGCGACAGATTGGTGAACACGGCCACCTCGTAGCTGGTGCCGGCGACCCGGCCGAGCGCCAGCGCGTGGCTGGAGACCTCCATCACCGCCGCGCTCACCCGCTGCTCGGCCATCACGGCGAGGAACGCCTGCAGGTCGGTGGCCTCCGGGGTGGTGAGCTTGCTCGGCTCGACCACCGTGCCCACCCTGGTCTCCACACCGCCGATCAGCCCGGTGACGTGGCCGGCCATCCGCAGCCCCGACTCGATCAGGTAGGTCGTGCTCGTCTTGCCGCTCGTCCCGGTCACCCCGATCAGCAGCAGCCGGCCTGACGGGTCGCCGTAGACCCACGAGGCGACCTCGCCGAGCCGCGCCCTCGGGTCGCCGACCACGAACACCGGCAGCCCGCTGAGGATCGCCCGGTCTCGGCCCGCGTGGTCGGTGAGCACCGCGACGGCGCCGGCGGCAGCGGCCTGCCCGCAGAACGCCGCGCCGTGGTGCCTGCTGCCTGGCAGGGCGGCGTACAGGTCACCGGGCTGCACGGCGGTCGAGTCGTGGGTGATCCCAGTGACCCCGTGGAGTTCGTTATGAATAAAGGAGGAGTCACCGTCGGGCTGCCGGAGGCCAAGCAGCGCGGCAAGCCCGGTGAGCGAACGCACCGGGACATGTCTGGGACGCAGGGCCGCTGGCACGGGCTGAGGCTACCTTGCTTCACGGAACGGTGAGCGGGACATATGGGACGTGGCCTCCGTCGGGCGGAATCTTCATCGCGGCCAGCGCGAACTTCATCACCGCGTTGAAGACCGGGCCAGCTACGTCGATGCCGAAGTTGCTGCCCTTGCGCGGGTCCTGGAGGTTGACGGCTACCACGAGGCCGTTGCGCGACGCCGGCGCGATGCCGATCAGGCTCGACCCGTAGGTGTTCCCCGGCTCCTGCGCGGTGCCGGTCTTCGCGGCCACCGTGTAACCGTGGATGATTCCCCACGGCTCCCCCGCCTGGTCGTAGACGATCGGCACCTGCTCGAGGACCTTCATCAGCTCGGCGGCGGTCGATGCCTTGATCACCCGCCGGGCCGACGGCTTCGGCGCCGGGATGTAGCGCCCGGTGCTCGTGGTATGCCCGGCCACCACCGACGGGGTGACCCGGACCCCGCCGTTGGCGATCGTGGCGTAGACGCTGGCCATCTGGATGGCCGTGACCCCGACGCTCTGGCCGAACGAGATCTGGTACCGCTCGTTCTGGTAGCCGTACGCGATGGTCCAGCGCGACGGCGGCGGCAGCAGGCCGGGGTTCTCGCCCGGCAGGTTCAGGCCCGACGGCGAGCCGATGCCGAAGGCGTGGAACATGGCGTACTGCTGCTGCGGGGTGACGTGGGCCGCCACCTGGATCATCCCGTCGTTGAGCGAGTGCGCGATGATTCCGGCGATCGTGTACCGCTGAGTCGGGTGCGGCTCGGCGTCGTGGTACCAGGCCCCGTGCCAGAAGATGTCGTCAGGCACCAGGTAGCTGGTCAGCGGCGTCTGGCCGGCGTCCTGGAACGCGGCGGCCGCGGTCATGACCTTGGCCGTGCTGCCCGGCGCGAACATGTTGGCGACCACGATGTCCGTCGTCGCTGCCAAGCTGGCGGGCGACGCCGGGTTGAAGGTGGGGTACTGGGCGAGCGCCAGTATCCGGCCCGTGCTCGGCTGCATCACGACGACGGTGCAGTTGCGCGCCTTGGTTGCGGCCACCTGGATGGCGCACTCGTGCTCGGCCTCCCACTGGATGTCGGCCTGGATGGTGAGGCGCAGGCTGCCCGCCGGGATGGCGGGCTTCACCACCGACACGGTGCCCGGGATGGGCAGCTCGGCCGAGTCCGCCTCGAAGACCTCGGTGCCTGGCTTCCCGGCCAGCAGCGCGTTGTACACCTGCTCAAGGCCGGCCTCGCCGGTCATCACCCCGGTCTTGGGACTGGTGTCCACGAAGCCGAGCAGCGGTGCGGCCAGGTCGCCGCCCGGATAGGCCGACACGTAGCTGGCATGCAGGCCGATGCCGGTCAGGTTCAGCCTGGCGATCTCGGCGGCGGTTGACGCGATGACCGAGTTCTTCAGCACCACGTACTGCGGTGAGCTCGGATGCCCGAGCAGCCACAGGATCCGCGCCTGGCTCATCCGCAGCGGGCCGGCCAGCTTGGCCGCGGTCACGGCCAGCGGGACGTGGGTCATCTCGTACGGGTCGGCGTAGACCGTGTCGGTGCGCACGGTCAGCGCGAGCACGGTGCCGTCTCTGCTCACGATCTCGCCCCGGACCGCGGGGATGGACTCGGCCCTCACCCGCTCCTTCTGACCCAGCTCGCGGTAGCGCGCCGCATCGGCGCCCTGCATCTGGACCAGCCGGCCGAGGATGATCATGATGGCGAGGGCGACCGACATCATGGTGGCGTTCAGGCGGCGGACTGAGCTGGTGCGGTGCAGCTTCCTGCGTGGCCAGGCGGCCGCGGGGCGAGCCGGACGCGGCCGGGCGGGCTGCGGCCGGGCGGAGTGCGGCCGTTCTGGATGCGAGCGGGCCTGGCCTGAATGGCCAGGGTGCGAGCGGCCTGGATACGGACGTTCAGGGTGCGAACGGGCAGGCTGCGGCCGTGCTTGGGCTGGCCCTCCAGGCTGCCGCGGGCCGTCGGGCGGCAGCCCACGGCCGTCTCCGGGCACCGGACGCGGACCGACCTCCTCCTCGTCCGAGCTCACCGGCGCGCTCCGGCCGGGGCCCTGGGATGGCGGCCCGATCGCTGCCCGTTCCGGACCGAGCCGGTGCGCAGGTCGAGGAAGGTCAGGCTGGGGTAAGGGCGCAGGCCGAGCTTGAGCGCCTCCTTCTCGAGCACGGCGGCCGACTGGGCGGCGGTGACCTGCTGCTCAAGCTGCTGCACCTGCTGGCTGTGCGCCGCGTTCGCCTGCTGGAGGTTGGTGATCTCGATCGAGTTAGCCGCGAGCGTGGTGTTGACCACCAGCAGGCAGACCAGGCCGCCGCCCAGCAGGCCGAGCACGAGCAGCACGAACGAGGTGCGCCCGATGCGGCCTGCCTGCCTGGCGGCACGGCCGGCCGGGCTGGCGAGATGACCCGCGGCGCGGCTGGCGCCTGCTGACGGGGCGACGTCGGCGGGCAGCACCTGCCTGGCCGGCCCGCCGGTCCGCACGGTACGGCCGGGCCGTCCTGGCCCGGCGGGGCGGACGGGGCTGCTCGGCCGGACCGGGCTCGCCGGGAGAACGGGGCTGGCCGGCCGGTCCGGCCTCGGCCGCCTCGCCGGCCGCGTGGGACGACGGGCGTCCGGGTTCGGCCGGCCCGGCTGGGCGACCCGCTGCCCGTCAGCCTGGCCACGGCGCTGGCCGGATGACTGTCCGTCCGCCTGCCTGCGACTCGCCTGCCCGCGACTCGCCTGCCCGCGACTCGCCTGCCCGCGACCGGCCTGCCCGCGACGCTGTGCGGACGCCTGCCCCGCAGGCTCGCCACGCTGCGCGGGGCCGCGGGTCGCGGCCGGCGGTTCCTGGCCTTGCCTCGGCCGGGAACCCTGCGTGTCGCCGGCCGTGGCCGGTGTCATGAGGTCGGTGCTCATCGGCGCTCACCCATCCGCGTGTCGATCGTCCCGCCGCTGATCCGTCTGCTGGTCGCCGCGCTTGTCGCCCTGCCGTTCGGTGCGCTGCTCGCTGTGCACTTCCTTGGGCCGCTCACCGTGCGTCCCTTAGACCGTTCCCCGGGCCGTTCGCCGGGCCGGTCATGCCGCCCTCACCCGCTCGGCCGCCCTGAGCCGCGCCGACGCCGCGCGCGGGTTCACGTCAAGCTCAGGCTGGTCAGGCCGCTCCGCACCCGAAGTCAGCAGCCTGAACGCGGGCCTGGCGGCCTCGAGCGGCACCGGCAGCCCGGGCGGGGTCGTGTCCGTGGCCCGGGCGGCAAATGCCCGCTTGACGATCCGGTCCTCGAGCGAGTGATAGGAGAGCACGACGACCCGGCCGCCGACGGCGGTCACGTCGAGCGCGGCGGGGACGGCACGGCGCAGGGTGCCGAGTTCGTCGTTGACCTCGATCCGCAGCGCCTGGAACGTGCGCTTGGCCGGGTTACCGCCGGTGCGCCTCGCCGGGGCCGGGATCGAGTTCCTGATGATCTCGGCCAGCCGCAGGGTGGAGGTCAGCGGCTCGCGCTCGCGCTCGCGGACGATGGCGTCGGCGATGCGCCGGGCGAACCTTTCCTCCCCGTACTCGGTGAAGACCCTGGCAAGCCGCGCCGCCGGGTAGGTGTTGACCACCTCGGCGGCGGTGAGCTGGCCCGCCCGGTCCATCCGCATGTCCAGCGGGGCGTCCTGTGAGTAGGAGAAGCCGCGGCCGGGGTCATCAAGCTGCGGCGACGAGACGCCCAGGTCGAACAGGATGCCCTGCACGCTGGGGTGTCCGAGGTCGGCGAGTATCGCCGGGATCTGGTCGTAGACCGCCTGCACCAGGGTGACCCTGGCCAGGTCGGCGGCGAGCAGCTGCCGCGACTCGTCGATCGCGGCCTGGTCGGCGTCGATGCCGATGACCGTGAGGCCGGGATGGTCGCCGAGCAGGGCCCTGGTGTGGCCGGCCCGGCCCAGCGTCGCATCCACCAGGACGGCGCCGTCCGCGGCGAGCGCGGGGGCGAGGATGCCGCGGACCCGGTCGAGCATCACGGGCACGTGCCCGGCTGCCGCTGTGGTCATCGAGTCCCCTCCTCCCGCTCCCCTGTGATCTGGTGCCCTGTGATCTGCCGCCCTGCGATCTGCTGCCCTGCGATCTGCTGCCCTGCGATCTGCCGCCCTGCTTCCCCAGGGCTGCCGAAGCCGCTCGGGTGCCCGGCCAGGTCGCCATCCGCGCCGGTCCGACGGTTCCCGATCCGCCTGGCGCCGGGGAAGAGGCGTCAGCCTGAGGGCCGTCCAGCGCGGGTGGAGACCTCGCCGGGCACTGGGCTCCGCGGCGCGGAGCCCGCCTACAGAACTCCTGGCAGCACCTCCTCGGACGCGTCGGAGAAGGCGTCTTCCTGCCGCTCCAGGTAGGACTCCCAGGCAGCGGCATCCCAGATCTCCAGGCGGGTGTTGGCCCCGATCACGACGCAGTCACGCTGCAGTGCCGCGTACTCGCGCAGGGCAGGCGGGATGGTGACCCGTCCCTGCTTGTCGGGCACCTCGTCGGAGGCGCTGGCAAAGAAAACCCTGCTGTAGTCGCGGACGGCCTTGGCGGTGACCGGCGCCGTGCGCAGGGCCTCGGTGATCCGGCCGAACTCCGCCTGCGGAAACACGTACAGGCAGCGCTCCTGACCTTTGGTCAGCACAAGTCCCTCCGCCAGCTCGTCGCGGTACTTCGCCGGGAGGAATATCCGACCTTTGTCGTCCAGCCGAGGTGTGTGGGTGCCGAGAAACAACGGCTCCTCACCTCCACTGTCCCCCACGACGGCGCGCAGCAGGGCCACCATTCTCCCCACCGCGCACCACTGTACTCCACATTCCACCACCGTCAATGATCGGACGGCGGTCGGCGAACCACTTCCCCCACGGAACACGTGGTCAAGGTGGTGGAGCGGAGTGGAGCGGAGGCGGGAGTGATCGCCCCGAAGCCGGACGCTGGTCGCGGCACGTCAGCAGGGCTGATCCGCGGCGGGTCGGCACGGCTAGCCGCGCCGCGCCCTGGGAATGCTTGTTATGCAGTGATTCCCAATCCGTTGTCGCATCGAGGCGTCGCTGCACGTACTGTCGAGGCGCAACGGAATGGTCACGGCGGGCGGCGTCGCCGCAATGGACATACCCAGTCCGGTATAGGGCGGGACTTAAGGAGGACGAGTGTCTGCTGAAGCCGGGCAGGCGGAGCGCACGCTCAACGAGCTGATTCCGGTCGCCCACCGGATCAGCGATGCGGTCAATACCGTGGTTGTCGGGAAGCCAGAAGCTGTTCGCCTGGCTCTGACCGTGCTGCTCGCCGAGGGCCACGCGCTCATCGAAGACGTCCCGGGCGTGGGCAAGACGCTGCTGGCCAAGGCGCTGGCAAGGTCGATCGACTGCTCGGTGCGGCGGGTCCAGTTCACTCCCGACCTGCTGCCCAGTGACATCACCGGGGTCAGTGCGTTCAATCAGGAACTGCGCGAGTTCGAGTTCAAGCCCGGGCCGATTTTCGCCAACCTGGTGCTCGGCGACGAGATCAACCGAGCCTCGCCGAAGACCCAGTCGGCGCTGCTGGAAAGCATGGAGGAGCGCCAGGTCACCGTCGATGGCGTCACCTACCCGCTTGAGTCGCCGTTCATGGTGATCGCGACGCAGAATCCGATCGAGATGGAAGGCACCTATCCGCTGCCCGAGGCCCAGCGTGACCGGTTCACGGCCAGGATCTCGATCGGCTACCCCGACGTCGGCGCCGAACTCGCGATGCTCGACGCCCACGGGACTCACTCGCCGCTTGATGACCTCAAGCCGGCCGCGCACGCCAGTGACGTCAGGTCGCTGATCGCGGCGGTCCGCGAGGTGCACGTCGCCGACCAGGTCAGGCAGTACATCGTCGATGTGATCGGGGCCACCAGGTCCGCGTCGGCGCTTCGGCTCGGCGCCTCGCCGCGGGCGGCGCTTCAGCTGATGCGGGCGAGCCGCGCCTACGCCGCGCTCGAGGACCGGAACTTCGTGATCCCCGACGACGTCCAAGCACTGGCCGGACCGGTGCTCGCGCACCGGCTGCTGCCCACGGCCGAGGCGGTCGTCGGCCGTGAGCTGCCCGAGCAGGTGCTCGCCAGGATCATCCAGCGGGTGCCGCTGCCCGGCAGGTAACTGCCGCGCTGGGCTGACCAGGGCCAACGACATACAGTGGCAGGGCAGGTGGGAAGGAGGCGATAGTGCGATCCGTTCTTGCCTGGTTCACCATTCGCGGCATGTCCTTCCTCACCGCCGGGATCGTCGGCGTGCTGGCCGGCCTGACGCTGGGCAGCGAGGCGATGATCAGCGTCGGCGTCATGCTGATCGGCCTGCCGGTCTTCTCCGCGCTGACCGCACGCCGGGCCAGGTACCAGCTGCGCTGCGACCGCAGGATCGTTCCGCCACGGGTGGCGCCCGGCCAGCCGGCCACGGTCACCGTGCGCCTGGAGAACGTCAGCAGGCTGGCCACCGGCCTGCTGCTCGCCGAGGACAGCATCCCTTACTCGCTGGGAGCGCGGCCGAGGTACGTGCTGAACGGTATCGAGCGCGGCGGGTCGCGCGAGGTCAGCTACCAGCTCAGGTCCGACCTGCGGGGCAAGTTCGTGGTGGGACCGCTGCGGGTCAGGATCGCCGACGTATTCGGGCTCGTGGAGCTCACCGCGAACTTCGCCACCCAGAACACACTGACCGTGACGCCCAAGGTGGTGCGGCTGGTCAGCGGCTCGACAACCGGCAGCTGGTCGAGCGACGGCGACGGCCGGACCAGGATGACGGCGGCGGCCGGGGACGACGACGTCATCCCGCGCGCCTACCGGGACGGCGACGAGCTGCGGCGGGTGCACTGGCGGTCCACCGCCAGGTACGGCGAGCTGATGGTGCGCCGCGAGGAACAGCGCTGGCAGGACCGGGCCGTGGTGATCCTGGACACGAGGCGGAGCGCCCACGCCGGATCGGGCCCGAGCTCGTCCTTCGAGTTCGCGGTCAGCGCGGCCGCGTCGATCGGCGTGCACCTGGCCAGGTCGGGGCTGGACGGCCACCTGCTCACCGACGCAGGCCCGCTGGCCGGGTCGGCGATGTTCGAGGACGTGCTGCTCGACGCGCTCTCCGTGGTCACGATGTCGCGTAACTACGACTTCGCCAGGACGACCGCCGCGCTCAGCACGATCGAAGGCGGGCTTCTCGTCCTGGTGGCCGGCCAGCTCTCGGTCGCGGCCGCCAGAGAGGTGGCCGCGGCCAGGCGGCACGGCAGGCAGGGGATCGCGATCCTGCTTGCCGTCTCGACCTGGGCGGCTCAGCCCAGCGAGGTCGGCCATGCGAGCCGGAGCGGTCAGTCTGCGGGGACGGACGGGCCCGCCGGCGTGGCTGGTGAGGGTGACCAGCTTGGCCAGGCCGGCCAGGGCAAGGGCAGTCAGGGCAAGGTCGGCCAGGGCCGGAACGGCCACCAGGATCTTGCCGCGGACGGCCAGGGTCCTGACGGTTATCGGGAGCTTTCCGCGGCCGACGGCCAGGGCCCGAGCGGGCCTGGCAGGAAGGGCAACGGCAAGAACGGCAGCGACATGGACGCCTGGTCAGCGGATTCTGAGGGCCGCGCGGCGGGTCGCGGCACGACCGGCGACGGCGACACCGCGGCAGCCGCGGCGGTGTTCCGCGCGGCCGGCTGGCGCGTGGTCACCGTGGACGCCAGCACTCCGCTCGCCGTCGCCTGGCAGCGGCTGCCGAAGGCGGGCGGCTACAGCGACGCGGCAAGCCCGCTCCCGGCGGCTAGCCAGCCGGTCTCAACCGGCCGTACGACCAGCCAGGCGCGGCGGGCGCCAGGCAGCGAGGAGGACCTCGATCTCGGAGCGGCAGCGTCATGAACCACCGGCTGACCACCGCAGCCGCTGTCGCGGTCGTCCTCGCGTCTGTCTCAGAGTTCGCGCTGATCCACGGGGCCGCCTGGCTCGTCGAGGCCGCGGGCGCGGCGCTCGTGGCCGCTGTCGCGGGCACCCTGACCAGGCTCAGCCCGGTCCCTGCCGCGGTCGCCGCGACGCTGCTGGCCGGCGCGGCGAGCGCTCCCCTGCTGGCCGCCCAGTCGCCGTACTGGAAGGCCGCCGCCGGCGTCGTCATCATCGTCTGCGCGGCGAGCGCCTCGGGCCTGCGGCCGCTGCGGGCCATCGCCTGCCCGGTGACCTATCTCGCCGCCCTGCTGCTCTACGTCAACGCGCTGCTGGCAGGCAGCCATTCGATCATCGGCCTGATCCCGACTGGATCCTCGCTGCACCACCTGGTCGCCCTGGCCAACTCCGGCCTCGTGGTGGCGAGGAACCCGCCCCCGGTGGACGGGAGCAGTCACGGCATCCAGCTGCTGGCGGCCGGGAGCATCGGGCTCGCGGCGATCGTGGTCGACTTCATCGCCGTCCGGCTGCGCAAGCCGGCCATCGCCGGCCTGCCCTTGCTGGTGATCTACCTGGCGCCGATCGCTACCGCAGCGCACGTGGGCGGCCTCGGCGGCGCCGCGACCTTCCTGCTCGCCGCGACCGGCTACCTGGCCCTGCTGTCCTCTGACGGGCGAAGCAGGCTGCGCAGCTGGGGCCGGGTGGTCACCGTCTGGCACGCCGCCGGCGAGGATGAGCGACTCGGCGGTGCCGACATCGGCGCGCTGACGGCCACCGGCCGCAGGATCGGCCTCGCCGCGGTGTGCGCGGCGCTCGTGGTGCCGCTGCTGCTCCCCACGCTGAGCCCGCACAAGCTCTTCGGCGGTGGCAACGGCAGCGGGCCTGGCGGCGCGGTCACGCTGCCTGACCCGGTGGACCAGCTGCACGGGCTGCTCACCAAGAGCTCCAACCAGCCGGTGTTCACCTACCGCACCAACGGCCCGCCGCAGTACTTCCAGATATTCGTGCTCAACTACAACGGCGGGCTCGGGGACTGGACCATCATCCAGCCCAAGCGCAGCACCACGATCACGGCCAAGGGGTCGCAGCCGATCACGCTGCAGGCGCCGCCCGGTCTCACCGGGGAAACGCCGGAGACACTGGTGACGACGCACGTCACGCTCGGCGACGTCACGGCCGGCTACACCGGGCAGGCGTTCTTCCTGCCCGCGCCCTACTGGCCGGTCAAGCTCCAGATCAGCGGCACATGGCACGAGGCTGACGGCACCCTGATGCTCTACTCTGATCAGGCCAATCACGCCGGGCAGAGCTATGCCGTCACCGACGGCGACATCGATCCGACGCCGCAGGAACTTTCCCTGCCGCAGACGATCCCGGCCTCGATCAAGAAGGCCTACCTCGGCTTCCGATCATCCCGGACCGGCAGGCTGAAGGCCATCGCACAGTCCGTTACCGAGGGCAAGACCACCGCGTTCGCCAAGGCCGTCGCGCTCGAGGCGTGGTTCCACTCCGGCCTGTTCAGCTACAACGTGAACTCCACCGGCATCCCGGACACGGCCCAAGGACTGGTCTCGTTTCTCACCACCAACCGGCAGGGTTACTGCCAGCAGTTCGCCTTCGCGATGGCCGTGCTCGCCAGGCTGCTCGGCATACCGTCGCGAGTGGTGATCGGCTTCACCGCCGGGCAGGAGCACGGGCACGGAACCTGGGTGGTCACAGGCGGCGATGCGCATGCGTGGCCGGAGCTGTACTTCAGCGGCGCGGGCTGGGTCAGGTTCGAGCCGACGCCGGGCGGCCAGGGCGGCCAGGCGACCGCATTCCAGCCATCCTGGGTGACGACCGCCTCCCGCGTCGTCTCGCATCCGTCGGGCGGAACCAGCCCCGGCGCCAGCGTGTCGCCCGCGCCGTCGGTCGGTGCCAGCCAGCCCGGCATCGAGCGTCGGCTGCAGCAGCTCGACGACGGGAGCAAACCGGGTACTACGGCCTCCCCGCGCCGCGGCGGCGCCGCCCCGATCGGCCTGGCCGTGCTGGCGCTGCTCGTGCTCGCGGCGGCCACGCCGGGCACGCTGCGACTGATCACCAGGCGGCGGCACTGGCGCGCGGCCGGCGACGACGCGTCGCTGGCCAGGGCGGCCTGGCAGGAACTCTGTGCCGACCTCGAGGACTACGGGCTGGCCTGCGGGGTGAGCGAGTCGCCGAGAATGGTCGCGCGGCGGGTATCGAGCATGGTCAACCTGGACGAACCTGCCAGGCTGGCGATCGGCCGTATCGCGACGGTCGTCGAGCGGGCCAGGTACGCGCCGCGGCCCGAGGCCGCAGGGGCCATCAGGGCCGACGTCACCGCGGTCCGCCGGTCGCTGGCCCGCGGCTCGGGCAGGCTCATCCGGTGGCGGGCCAGGCTGGCACCGGCATCCACCCTGCGGCCGCTGTCCGAAGCGCTCCGTCAGGGTCTCGGCCTGCTGACCGGCTGGGCGCCCACCGCCCGCGAGCCCACCCCCAGCTGACCCCGGGCCGCCTGCGTTCCCGGCCGGCGTGGAATGCTGGGCCGGTGAGCGCTGGGCAGGCGCAGGTGCTGGTGGCCGGCGAACTGCGCTTCTTGCTGCGGCCGCGGTGCCGCATCGGTCCGGTCCTGGTCCGCTGCGACGGGACGTCGACGCTCGGGCACGTGGTCCAGTCACTCGGGGTGCCGCTGACCGAGGTGGGCGGCCTGGCGGTCAATGGCGCGGCGGCGCCGACCACCTACCGGCCGCAGGACGGTGACGTCGTGCAGGTCAGCCCGGTGCGCCGTCCCCAGCCGCCAGCGGCGGCCGGCTTCCTGCTCGACGTGCACCTCGGCACGCTGGCCCGGCGGCTGCGGCTGCTCGGCGTCGACACCGCGTACAGCACCCAGGCCGACGACGATGCGCTGGTCGAGCAGGCGAACGCCGGGCAGCGGCTGCTGCTCACCCAGGACCGTGGCCTGCTCTGTCGCCGCATGCTGCGAGCGGGCGCCTACGTCTGCGGTGCCCGCCCCGATGACCAGCTCGCCGACGTCCTGGACAGATTCGCCCCGCCGCTGTCGCCGTGGACCAGGTGCCCGGCGTGCAACGGCCCGCTCGCCGCGGTCAGCAAGGCCAGCGTGGACCCGCTGCTGCGACCGGGCACCCGCCGCACCTACCGCGACTTCTCCCGGTGCCGCGACTGCGGCAAGGTCTACTGGCGCGGCGCCCACGCCGCGAGGCTCGACGCCATCGTGCGCGCCGCCACCGCCGCGGCTACCGCCACTAAACTCGCTCGGAGCTAGCCGTCACCTTCCTGGCGGCGGCGCCAGCGCTCCTCAAGACGCTCGCCGAGGCCGGAGCCGGAGCGCCTCCCGCTGCGCTTGTCCTTGCGGCCGACCTTGCGGCCGACCTTGCGGTCCTTGACCGGCAGTTTCCCAGTCGCGATGCCGTTCATCCGCCGGTAGCTGATCGCGGCCCAGTAGCAGGAGGCCAGCATAATGACGAAGCCGGCCAGGCTGATCGCGATATAGGTGGACACCCCGACCGGGAGCAGCGCGACACCGAGCGCGAACCCGATTGCCGCGTAGACGACCCGGCGCTTGTAGTGCACCTGCGGGTCTGCCGAGCGCACGGCTCGGGCAAACCGCGGATGATCGGCATAAAGCGCCTGCTCGATCTGCTCGAGCTGGCGCTGCTCGTGCTCAGACAGCGGCACGGGGCCTCCCAGTAGATCGCGCCCGCCGGACCTTGTGACTCTGCTGTGATGTCCTGGCTACCTTCCAGAATACGAGTGCCAGCGCGTTCTGTGGAAGGGGACGGTGATTCAGACCCCATCGCCGTGCAATCCAGGCTGTCCAGCAGGCGGCAGGAGCGTGCCAGGACCGACCGCTCCGGCCCCGAATCGCCTGGTGATCTTGTCCATCGCACCCTCTGCCTCGCGCCAGGAATCTGGCCGCTCGCCTAGTGCCAGCTGCGTGCCCGTACTCTCGGCCGGCGCTAGGCCGGTGGCCCGGATTCCGACCAGCCGGAGCGGCACGCCCGCCAGGCCGGACGCGCCGTACAGCTCGCAGGCCGTGGCGTAGATCTTCTGCGCGACGTCGGTCGGCTCGGCCAGGGTGCGGGCCCGGGTGATGGTGGTAAAGTCCGCGCGCCGTAGCTTGACCGAGATGGTCCTGGCCGCGTAGCCGGAGGAACGAAGCCCGCGTGCCGTTCGCCCCGCGAGCCGCAGCAGCTCGCGCCGGATCAGGTCAGGGTCGCCGAGGTCGGCGGCGAAGGTCTCCTCCGCGCCGATGCTCTTCTCCTGAACTCCCGTGGTCACCCTCCGGTCGTCCCGCCCCCAGGCGAGGGCCGACAAGTGCGCGGCCGTGGCCCGGCCGAGCTCGCGTTCCAGCGTGGAGCGCGGGGCGTTCGCGAGGTCGGCCACGGTCCGCAGTCCCAGCCTGGCCAGCACCGTGCCGGTCTGCCGGCCGACGCCCCACAGCGCCGAGACCGGCAGCGGGTGCAGGAAGTCGAGCACGCCGTCTGCCGGGACCACAAGCAGGCCGTCCGGCTTGCAGTGCACGGAGGCCAGCTTGGCCACGAACTTGGTGGTCGCGACGCCGACCGAGCAGGTGATGCCGAGCTGCTCGCTGACTTGCCGTCTGATCAGGGCTCCGATCTGGGCAGGCGGCCCAAGCCGCCGGATCGCGCCCGACACGTCGAGGAAGGCCTCGTCCAGCGAGAGCGGCTCGACCTCGGGCGTCACCGACCGGAAGATCGCCATCACCTCACGCGAGACGGCGCTGTAGAGCTGGTGCCGTGGCATGACGAACTCGGCGTGCGGACAGAGCCGCTGGGCCCGGCTGGCCGGCATCGCCGACCGAACGCCGAACCCCCGCGCCACGTAGTTTGCCGACAGCACGACGCCTCGGCCGCCGGTGTACGCGACGATGACGGGCCTTCTGGCCAGCTCGGGCCGGTCCCTGATCTCGACGCTGGCGTAGAACGCGTCCATGTCGATGTGCAGGATGTGGCAGCCCGTGTCGTCGGCCGCCGTCACCGCGCGGACCCTCACGGTCCGAGCGTAGCCGCGGCTACGGACAGCCGCGATCGCCCGCCGCGTCGGAGGACACCGGATCCGAGTCAGCCGGATCAGGGCTCACCGGCTCTGAACCCGCCGGCTCGTCAGCGACCAGCTCGGGCTTGAGCTCGAGCAGCCTGGCCAGCAGCCCGTTCACGAACGCCGGCGAGGCGTCGGTGGACAAGTCGGTGGCCAGCACGACCGCCTCGCTGATCGCCACCGCGTCGGGGACGTCGTCGCGCCAGAGCAGCTCGTACGTGGCGATCCTCAGGATGTTCCTGTCCACGGCCGGCATCCGGTCGAGCGTCCAGCCGCGGGAGTGCTCGGCGAGCAGATCATCGATGCGCTCCCGGTGCGCCTGGACGCCCTGCACCAGCTCGCGCGCGTAGGGCATGACCGGCGGGTCGGCCCGCGCGGTGCGCGCCTCGAGCATGGCGAGCAGCGGTTCACGCTGCATCTCGGCCTCGAACAGGATGTCGAGCGCGCGCTTGCGCGCCTTACTGCGCGCTGCCACGGCTGTCCCCGCGTGGCTGGCGCACGCCGGTCATCCTCACGCGCGGCCGAGGTAGTCGCCGGTCCGCGTGTCGACCCTGACCTTCTCGCCGGTGGTGATGAACAGCGGGACCTGGATCTGGGCGCCCGTCTCCAGCGTGGCCGGCTTGGTGCCGCCCGTGGACCTGTCGCCCTGGAGCCCTGGCTCCGTCTGGCTGACGGTCAGCTCCACGGCGGGCGGCAGTTCGACGTACAGGGCCACGCCGTCGTTGAACGCCACCGTGACCGTCTGCTCCTCGAGCAGGTAGCTGGCGCCGTCGCCGACGGTCTGCGCCGGGATGCGCGGCTGGTCGTAGTCCTGGGTGTCCATGAAGACGAAGTCGTCGCCCTCGCGGTACAGGTACTGCATCTCCCGCTTGTCGACGTTGGCGACGTCGACCTTGACGCCGGCGTTGAACGTCCGGTCGACGACCTTGCCGCTCATTACGTTCTTCAGCTTGGTCCGCACGAACGCGCCGCCCTTGCCAGGCTTGACGTGCTGGAACTCCACGACGTTCCAGAGCTGGCCGTCGATGCTGAGGGTCATGCCGTTCTTGAGATCGTTCGTGGTGGCCACGTTGGTTGCTTCTTCCTGCATGCGGGCGGGACCGCCGCGGACTGACCGGCGCCCGGCTCGGCGGGCGCCTACAGGACGAGCAGTTCCCTGGTGATCGTGGTGAGCGACTGAGCCGACCCCGCCGCCCCGGCACCTGCACGGACGACGAGCGTGTCCTCAATCCGGACGCCGCCCCGGCCAGGCAGGTAGATTCCGGGCTCGATGGTGATAGGAACCCGGTCTTGTAGTGTACCGGTCCGGTCGTACCCAATGATCGGCGCCTCGTGGACTTGCAGGCCCACGCCGTGGCCGAGCCCGTGCGAGAAGCAGCCGCCGTAACCGGCGGCCTCGATCACCTCCCGCGCTGTCGCGTCTAGGTCGCCGACGTCCGCGCCGGGCCGGGCAGCGGCCACGCCGGCGGCCTGGGCCTGCTGGACGATCAGGTAGATCTCCCGCTGCCAGGCAGTGGGCATGCCGATGGCCACGGTCCTGGTCATGTCGGCGTGGTAGCCGCCGAACCTGGCCCCGCAGTCGATCGTCACGAGGTCTCCCGCGACAAGCTCCCGCCCGCCGGGGACGTGGTGCGGGATGGCTCCGTTCGGCCCCGAGGCAACGATCGTGTCGAAGGCAACGGCCTCCGCGCCTAGGTCCACCATGGCCCGCTCGAGAGCGAGCGCGTAGTCGCGCTCGGTCACCCCAGGCCGCAGCCGGTCGAGCACCGCGGAGAACGCGTCGCAGGTGATCGCGCACGCCCTGGCCAGCAGCTCGATTTCCGTCTCGTCCTTGACCAGCCTGAGCTGGTCGATGACGTCCCCGGCGGGCACCAGCCCAGGGCCGGGCTCGCCCGGACCGGGCTCTTGGCCCACGCCAAGCACGACGGCCAGGTCGCGGTGCCGCTGCACCGTCATCTCGCGATCCTCGAACGCGATCACGCGGCGGCCGTCGGCCAGCGAGCGACGGGCGAGAACCGGCTCGACGAACCGCTCGACCACCAGCTCCACGTCCGGGCACTGCCGCTCGGCGGTCCCCGCGTACCGCGAGTCGGTGGCCAGCACCGCCGGCCCGTCGGCGGGCACGAGCACCGCCGCGTTGGAGCTGACCAGGCCGGTCAGGTAACGGACGTTCACGCCCGCGGTGACCAGGACGGCATCGGCGCCGAGCCCGGAGGCGGCAGCGGCGGCTCGCTCCCGGCGTAGCGCATGCATCTGCGGCATATCCGAACTGTACGATGGCCGGGCCTGGCGCCCCAGGCCCGCGCCGGCCGCATTCCCGAGACCTGGCGCCGGGAACTTGTCAGTCGACCGCTCCCGGATCGCCGCCCCGCCGGAGCGCGGGATCCGGCAGTCGCGGCGGGGTGCGGAAGTGCGGCGGTGCCGCCAGGTCAAGCGCGTCGAGCGGGTCATTGGCGGCGGCGTCCCGAGGGGTCAGCGGCGGCAGGTTCCACTTGCGCTCGATCAGCTTGAGCACGGAGGTGTGGTCGTAGACCTGGTCCGTGACGTACCCGGGCTTGGCGTACGGGGACACGATCACCGCGGGAACGCGGAACCCGAGCCGGTCGTAGCTCACCGGGCCGGCGTCGGCGCGGACCATGTCGCGCCCGATGCCGGTGCTGCGCAGCATCCGCAGCACGCTGAACCGCTCGAACGAGCCGACGCCGGGGACGTCGTCCGGCGGGACGGCCTGCGGCGGAGGC
>Ga0335077_10001701_pt1 | contig 26134 bp, 27 predicted proteins | sample Lox_Sample_31_FD_207151 | JGI IMG/M metagenome (GOLD analysis project Ga0335077, IMG submission 207151) | Soil microbial communities from Loxahatchee National Wildlife Refuge, Florida, United States - Lox_Sample_3.1 | ecosystem: Environmental > Terrestrial > Soil > Wetlands | place: USA... | reverse complement strand
CGTGCCGAGCAGGTGGTGCCACGACGGCTGCAGTGCGGGGGTGAAGATCTCGGCCGTCGGGTCGTCGGGGGCGATCTGGCCGGGGAAGATCGAGAGCACGACGAAGACGAGGAGCAGGAGGACGCCCGCGACCGCCTTCCGGTTGCGGCTGATGGCGCGCCAGACGTCGCCCGCGCGGCCGTGCCTGATCTCCGCCACCGCCGGCGCCGGCCCCATCGGCGGGGTCGCGAGCTGGTCGGTCGCCCCGACGGAGGCGCTCAACGAACGTCCCGCGTCCGCGGGTCGAGCACCGCCGTCACCCCGTCGGCGGCGAGAATCGCGGTCAGCACGGCGAGGACGATCATCATGAACAGGCCCTGCATGAGCGCGTAGTCCTGGTTCTCGACCGACTGGAGGAACATCCAGCCGACGCCGGGGTAGTTGAAGACGTACTCGACGAGGATCGCGCCGCTGACGACGAAGCCGAGCGACATCGCGAAGCCGGTCAGGTTGGGCAGGATCGCGTTCCGGCCGGCGTACGTCCACATCACGCGCCACGGGCTGAGGCCCTTCGCGCGAGCCATCCGCACGTAGTCCTCCGCGAGCACCGAGATCGTGTTGTTGCGCATGGTGAGGATCCAGCCGCCGATCGAGGTGACGAGGATCGTCAGCGCCGGCAGGATCGAGTGCACGAGCGCGTCGCGGACGAAGTGCCACGACCAGCTCGTCGTGTCGGTGATGTCGTAGCCGCCGCTCTGCGGCAGCCAGCCGAGCTTGATCGAGAAGAGCCAGATCGCGAGCAGCGCGAGCCAGAAGTACGGGAAGGCGGACGTGATGATGAAGACCGGCGGCAGCACGCTGTCGAGCGCCCCGCCGCGCCGCCACGCCGCGACGAGTCCGATCAGCGTCCCCAGGATGAAGGCGAGGATCGTCGTCACGCCGACGAGCGCGAGCGTCCAGGGCAGCGCCTGGAGCACGTCCCGCATCACCGGGTCGGGGAAGAAGGTGAGCGAGATTCCGAAGCGGCCGCGGGCGACGTTCGCGAGGTAGCCGAAATACGCGCTCACGAGGCTCTGGTGCGTCTTCACCCCGAACGCGATCTCGAGCGCGTGCAACGCGTCCGGATTGATGTGGCCCCGGTAGCGGGCCATCATCGCGAGCGCCGGGTTGCCCGGCATGAGACGCGGGATGAGGAAGTTCGTCGTGACCGCCGCCCAGAGGGTGACGACGAAGAACCCCAGCCTGCGGACGACGAACCTCATCCTGCGCGCCCCATGTCCGGATAACTATCCCTCAGGCGTCTACCCCTTCGGCCTCAGGTGGAGGAGCATGACGCCCCAGTCGGGCACCTCGTAGGCCGCCGGCTTCGCATACGGGTTCTTCGGCGTCACCCAGCCCGTGAGCGACTTCGTGTTGTACTGGTACCAGTCGACGCCCTCGGTGATCGGGATGATCGGGATGTCCCGCACCATCGCGGCCTCGAGCTTGTCGACGATCGAGTGCTGCTTCATCGAGCTCGTCGTCGCGGCGTACTCGTCGATCAGCTTGTCGACGTTCTTGTTGTAGTAGCGCTCCCAGTTGGACGACGCGGACTTGCCGATCGGCGCCGAGTTGGGCGAGTAGAGCTCCTGGCGCAGCTCGTAGTACGGGCTCGGGCCGCCGGCCTCGTTGCCGTCGTAGGCGAGCTGGTAGTTGCCGTTGTAGACGTCGGCGTCGTAGGTCGTGCTCGAGAGGTTCTCGGGCGTGACCTTGATCCCGACCGCCTTCAGGTCGCCCTGGACGATCAGCGCGGAGGCGACCCAGTCGGAGTAGCCGCCGATGTTGACCATCGTGAACGAGAGCGGCTTGCCGCCCTTCTCGAAGACGCCGTTCTTCATCGTGTAGCCGGCCTGCTCGAGGATCGACTTCGCCTTCGCGGGGTTGTAGTCGACCTTTTTCTCCAGGCTCTTCGAGAGCCAGCTCTTGAAGGTCGGCGTGACGATCCCGGTCTGGTTCGAGGGCGGCTCGTAGCCGTACTCGCCGATCTGCGAGACGCGCGAGCGGTCGATCGCGTAGGCCATCGCCCTACGCACGGCGACGTTCTTCAGGATCGGGTTCTTCAGGTTGATGAACACCGACACGTTCGAGACCGGCGGGAACCAGTAGTGATTGTCCGGGCTCTTCGACAGGTAGTAGTTCTTGATGCTCGGGATGAACTGGCTGCCCCACTGCGCCTTGCCGCTCGCGAGGTCGGCGTTCGCCGGGTCGTTCGACGTGTAGGCCGGGTAGTAGACGGTGTCGATGTACGGCTTGCCCTTCTGCCAGTAGTGGCCGTTCTTCGAGTACTTGATCACCTGCGGCGTGCAGGAGGTCATCTCGTACGGGCCGCTCCCGACGGGGTGCGGATCCTTGTACGTCACCGGGTTCTTGATCTTCGACCAGATGTGCTGGGGGACGATCGGCGTCTGCCCGGCGACGTAGTAGAAGTACGGCACCGCCGCCGTCTTGAAGTTGAAGACGACCTGGTCTGAGCCCTTGCGGGTGACGCTCTTCAGCACCGACCAGACGGCGTTGAGGTCGAGCGCCGAGTACTTCTTCATCAGCTGGAAGGTGAAGTAGACGTCGCCGGCCGTCAGCGGCTTCCCGTCCGACCACTTCAGGCCTTTCCGGATCGTGACGGTGAGCGTCTTGCTGCCGTTCGACCACGCGTACTTCGAGGCGAGCCACGGCGTCGCCGCTCCGCTCTTCAGCTCGTCGACGAAGACGAGCTCTTCGTAGACCGGCCCGAAGGAGAGGAACTCGACGTTGCCGTTGAACGGGTTGAAGCCGCACGTCCACGTCGTTCCCTGCTCGTTCGAGATGGTGACCGACGAGCCGCCGGCCGAGCGCGCGGTCTGCACGCTGCCGCCGACCGCGGACCAGATAGCCGCCCCGAGACCCGCGAGCAGCAAGACGAGAAGCCCGCGCTTCATGTCTCCTCCCTCCCCGGCCGTCGCCCGGCCGTTGGCTCTTTGACCGGTCCGCCGCACTCGCTCGGCGGGCGCTGACCTTCCATGAGTTAGGAAACTAACCTATCTTTATCGTCGTGACAAGCAGGTGACCGCGACGGTCGACTCCCGCGCGGCCGCAGGGCCGCGGCTGATGCGACAGCTCAACGAGCGGCTCCTGCTCGAGCGGCTGCGCGGCGGGGGCGCGCTCGCCCGCAGCGAGCTCGCCGCCGCCTCGGGGCTCTCGAAGCCCACGGTTGCCCTCGCCCTCGCCGGCCTCGAGCGGGACGGCCTCGCGCAGCACGCCGGCCGGCGCGCCGGCGCGCGCGGGCGCACGGCCCTGCTGTACGAGCTGCGCGGGGACGCCGGCTTCGTGCTCGGCCTCGACGTCGGCCGCGAGTTCGTCCGCGGCGCCGTCGCCGACCTCACCGGCGCCGTGCACGCCCGTGAGAGCCGGCGCTCCCGCTCCTCGAGCGGGAGCGGCCGCGTCCGCGAGGTCGCTGCGCTCGGCGACGCGCTGCTCGGCGCCGCCGGCGTGCGGCGCGGAGCGCCCGTCCTCCAGACCGTGATCGGGACACCGGGCGTCGTCGCGCCGGGCGGAGGGACGCTGACCATGGCGCCGAACCTGCCGGGCTGGGAGCGGCCGACCGTGCTCCGCGAGCTGCGACGGCTGCTCGGCGACGACGTCACGATCGAGAACGACGTCGACGTCGCCGCAGTGGCAGAGCGCGATCGCGGGCACGGGCACGACGTGTCGACCTTCGCGTTCGTCTCGGTAGGTACCGGCATCGGGATGGGGCTCGTGCTCGACGGCAAGCTCCACCGCGGCGCGCACGGAGCCGCCGGAGAGATCGCGTTCCTGCCGCTCGACGGGCACAGTGGCGATTCGAGCGACCTGCGCCGGCGCGGCGCGCTCGAGTCTGCCGCCTCGTCGGCCGCGATCGTGCGCGCGGCGAGGGAGACGGGGACTCGCCTGCAGAGCGCCCGCGCCGTGTTCGCGGCCGCGGCGGCGGGCGATCCGCAGGCGCAACGGATCGTCGCTCGGGAGGCGGAGATCGTCGCGCACGCGCTGGCGTCGATCGTCGCCGTCGTCGATCCCGAGTTGATCGTCCTCGGCGGCGGGATCGGCACCGCTCCCGGCTTCGCGGACGCGGTCGCCGAGCGGCTCGCTCTCGTCGCGCCCGTCGTGCCCGCCGTACGTCCCAGCGCGCTCGGCGACGAGGCCGTCGTCGACGGCTGCCTCGCCGTGGGCGGCGACGTGCTCTGGGAACGAGTCCTCGCCTCGCGCGCGGCCTAGCCGGCGGCCCAGCCGGGGAGCTCGAGGCCCTGCTCCTCGACCATCCGGCTCACGCCGGGCAGGGCGAGCGTCCGTACGAAGTACGCGCGCAGCCCCGGCCGGTCCCACGCCGGCGGCTCGAGGCGGCGGCCCCAGCGGACGAGCATGAAGAGGAAGAGGTCGGCGGCGGTGCGACCGTCTCCGACGAGCCAGGCGCGGCCGGCGAGCTCCCGGTCGAGCAGGTCGAAGTGTCGACCCGCCTCCTCGGCGGCGATGCGCGCCACGCTCTCGTCGCCGTAGCGCTCCGGATAAAAGAAGCGCAGCATCGTCGGCTGGAGCGTGTTCGTCAGGAACACGAGCCAGCGATAGAAGTGCGGTCGCTCCGCCCCCTCCGGGGCGAGCCGCGCTTCGGGGAAGCGGTCGGCGAGATGGAGGAGGATCGCGGCCGACTCGGTCAGCACGAGGCCGCCGTCGACGAGCGTCGGCACGACGCCGGTCGGATTAAGGGCGAGGTACTCCGGATCGCTCTGGGCCGTGTCGCGGTCGATCTCCACGAGCTCGTAGTCGGCGCCGACCTCGGCGAGCGCCGCGTGCGGGGCCATCGCCGCCGTGCCGGGCCGCCAGTAGAGCCTCATGGCGCGACCCTAGCGGGGGAGGGCGCCGGCGGCGAGCCGGTCTACGCTGCGCCGGATGCGCTTCGCCGCGCTCGTGGGTCTCGTCGCCGCCGCCGCGACGCTCGCCGGCTCCTCCGGCGCTGCAGCGGCGCCGCGCGGCCTCCACGTCGTCGGCGCTCGCCTCGTCGACGCGCAGGGGCGCACGGTCGTCCTGCGCGGCGTGAACCGCTCGGGACCGGAGTACGCGTGCATCCAGGGCTGGGGCATCTTCGACGGCCCCTCGAGCGCCGCCTCCGTGCGGGCGATCGCGTCGTGGCACGCGAACTTCGTCCGTGTCCCGCTCAACGAGGACTGCTGGCTCGGCATCAACGGCGTCGAGCGGCGCTACGGCGGCGCGGCGTACCGGCGCGCGATCGTCGGCTACGTCCGGCTCCTCCACCGCTACGGCCTGTATGCGGAGCTGTCGCTCATCTGGGCCGCCCCCGGACGTTATCGCGCGACCTACCAGCCGGACGCGCCCGACGAGAGCCACGCGCCGAAGACGTGGGCGAGCCTGGCCCGCACGTTCCGCAACGACCCGAACGTGATCCTCGCGCCGTGGGGCGAGACGGTCGTCGACGCGCGCTGCTTCCTGCGCGGCGGCGTCTGCGAGGCGACGTACGGGAAGCGCAACACGCCGTACCGGACGGCGGGGATGCAGCAGGCCGTGACCGTGATGCGCCGCGCCGGCTACCGCGGGATCATCGCGATCCCGGGCATCGACTACGCGAACGACCTGACGCGCTGGCTCTCGCACGAGCCGCGCGACCCGCTTCACCAGCTCGTCGCCGAGGCGCACGTCTACGGCAAGAACACGTGCAGCTCCGTCGCCTGTCTCGAGCGGACGATGGGGCCGGTCGCCCGCCGCGTGCCGCTCGTGCTCGGCGAGACCGGCGAGAGCTACGACGACTCCGACTGCGGCTCGACGAGCATCTCCGCCATCCTCGGCTGGGCCGACGCGCACGCTGCCGGCTACGCCGCGTGGACCTGGGACACGTGGGGCACTTGCGGCTCCCTGATCTCGAGCTACGACGGGACGCCGGCGAACGACTACGCGCGCTGGGTGCAGTCGTTCTACGCGGCGCACGCCGCGACGACGTATCCGGCGGGCTAGGCTCCTAGGACGGCTGAGCCGCTCCGGTTCCGCCGCGCCGGCGGGCGCCTGAGATCAGGCGCTCGCGGTCGAAGAGCCGCGACACGGCCCGCCACGCGACGACGTCCACGACGAGCAACGCGCCGCCGATGCCGAGCGCGAGCGGCACGCTCGGGGTGATCACCTGGAACGTGAGCAGCGTCGTGATCCCGAGCGCGGGCAGGCTGGCGAGGGTCGCGAGCTGCTGGGCCACGCGGACGTCACGGGCACGGACGGACATCGCGATCCCCACCCAGATCGCCCAGACCGCGATCAGCGGCGTGAACCCGAGCTGGGCGAGCATCTGCGGCGTATGCCACACGGCGGCCCAGACGACGTGGGCGGCCCCGAAGCGGATCGAGAGCGCGAAGACGAAATAGATGGCGTAGGCGACGACGACCGACGGGGCGAACACGGCGAGCGCCTTCCCTAGCAGCAGCTCCTCCCGCCGGATCGGCGTCGTCAGGAACGGCTCGAGCGTGCCCTGGTCGCGCTCGCCGATCACGGAGTACGCGGCCATGACCGGCGGGATCACGCACGGCACCACGAACAGGAGCAGCGAGGTGACCCCGACCGCGCGGTCGACGAGCGAGGCGGGCGCCGAGCCGGGGATGCGGAAGAGCGTGATCATCGGTGAGACGAGGAAGACGAACGGCATGAGTGACATCGTTCCGACGAGGAAGCGGTTGCGCCTGAAGTCGCGGAGCTCCTTGCGGATGACCGCCGCGATGCGCTCCCCGCTCACCGCGCCGCCTCGACGTCCTCGTCGACGAGCTCGAGGTAGACATCCTCGAGCGAGTGCCGTGCCTCGGCGAGCGAGAGGACGTCGGCGCCGGCGGCCACGAGCGCGCGGGTCACCTCCGGCGCGGCGAGCTTCGCGTCGCTCACCGTGAGCGCGTAGCTGTCGCCGTCCCGCCGCCAGTCGTCGACGCCGGGGACGGCGAAGACCTGCTCGGGCGCCTGCAGCGGCTGTGCCGTCCGCACGAGGAGCGCCTTCGTGAACAGCCGGTCGCGCAGCTCGTCGGGCCGGCCGACCGTGCGCAGGCTCGTGTTGAGGATCGCGACCCGGTCGCAGAGCCGCTCGGCCTCTTCGAGCCGGTGCGTCGTGAGGAAGACCGTGACACCGCTGTCGCGCAGGCGGTCGATCAGCTCGTGCACCTCACGCGTTGCGAGGGGATCGAGGCCGGAGGTCGGTTCGTCGAGGAAGAGGACGGCGGGATCGGCGAGCAGCGCCCGCGCGAGCGCGACCCGCTGGCGCAGCCCCTTCGAGAGATCTCCGCAGAGATCGTCGGCGCGCGCCAGGAGGTTGACCGAGTCGAGGGACGCGGCGATCCGCGCGCGCGGCTGCTCGAGCCCGTAGAGGCCGGCGAAGAACTCGAGGTTCTCGTTGACGGTGAGCCGCGCGTAGAGGCCGGGGTTCTCGGGCATCACGGAGATCCGTCGCCGGATCTCGACCCCGTTCTCCGGCCGGAGCGGCACGCCCGCCACGGCGGCCGAGCCCGAGCTCGGTGCGATCAGCGTTCCGAGCATCCGCACCGTCGTCGTCTTCCCGGCGCCGTTCGGCCCGAGGAAGCCGAAGACCTCCCCCGCGGTCACCTCGAACGAGACGTCGTCGACCGCGGTGCGCTCGCCGAACCGCTTCGTCAGGCGCTCGACCGAGAGCGCGGCCGGCCCGGTCGGGAGCGGCCGGCGCGGTCTTGCGGTGCGCGGCCGCGCCGGCTCGGGGGCGGGTGTCTCGACCTCCGGCTCCGCCGGCGTCTCCGCCGTGGCGGCTCCGTCGGCCGCTCCGCCGGTGGCGAGCGCGACGATCGCGTAGAGCGCGATGACGAGGATGACGACGGGGACGCGGGCGGGCGAGCGGCGGAGGAGCTCGACCGCGACGACGGCGGTCGCGACGGCGGCGACGGTGACCGCCCAGCCTTGCCAGGTCGCGGGTCGCCAGCCAAGGCCGACGCGGCGCCGGCGGAACCACGGCTTGGCGCTCAGCTGCCGCATACCCTCGGCCAAGACTACGCAAGGCTCCGGCGAGGGGGCTCGCCGGCCCGGAGCTATCGTCAGACCGTGCGCACGACCGCCGAATACGAACGCAAGCTCGACGCGCCGCCGGGTTTCCGCCTCCCGCCACTCGGCGGCGAGCCCCTCCAGTCGCGCGTCTTCACGTCCGTCTACTACGACGTCCCGGGCGGCTCGCTCGCGGAGGCCGGCATCACGCTCCGGCGGCGTACCGAGCGCGGTCGCAGCGTCTGGCAGCTGAAGCTGCCGTCCGGCGACTCACGGCTCGAGCTCGAGGCGCCGGGCCCACCGTCCGGGCCGCCCGACGAGATGCGCCGGCTGCTCCGCACGCACCTGCGGCACGGCCGGCTCGAGCGTGTCGCCGAGCTGCGCACCCGGCGCCGCGGCGAGCTCGTGGCCCGCAACGGGACGACCGCCGAGGTGACCGTGGACGAGGTGGCGGTCATGGACGCCCATCGCGTCCGCGAGGAGTTCGTCGAGATCGAGGTCGAGCTGCGCTCGGGGAGCCCGAAGAGCGTCGACCTGATCGCGGACGAGCTCGCCGAGGCGGGCGCGACGCGCGGCGCCGGGATGCCGAAGGTCTTCCGCGCGCTCGGCCTCGAGGGCGGAGCGGCGGCTGCGGTGACGCCCTTCGAGCGCCTGCGCGCGCTCCTGCGCGAGCAGCTGCGTGAGATCCACGCCCACGACCCCGGCACCCGGCTCGGCGAGGATCCGGAGAGCCTCCACGACATGCGCGTCGCCGTCCGCCGCACACGCGCGCTCCTCCGTGCGGGCGGCGACCTGCTCGCGAGCGATACGAGCGAGCTCGCGGGACGGCTGAAGGCGCTCGGCCAGGTGCTCGGCGACGTGCGCGACCTCGACGTCCTGCTCGAGCACCTGAACGCCGAGGTGGCGGCGCTCGGCGAGCCGGACGAGCGCGAGGCGAAGGCGCTGCTGCGAAGCCTGTCGCGCAGGCGGTCGCGCCGGCGGCGCGCGCTGCTCGAGACGCTCGACTCCGACGACTACCTCGTGCTGCTCGACGACTTCGCCGCGACGCTCGACGTGCTCGAGCCCGCCGACGTCGAGGTCTCGCTCGACGAGCTCGCGGGGCGGGCCGCGAAGGCGCTGCGCAAGGCGGTCGACGCGCTGCCCGGCGGGCCGGCCGACGGCGAGCTCCACCGCATCCGCAAGCTCGGCAAGCGCGCCCGGTATGCCGCCGAGCTCGCCGGCCGGGACGAGGTCGTGGCGCGTGCGAAGCGGCTCCAGGACGCGCTCGGCGACCACCAGGACGCGGTCGTCGCCGAGGAGCGGCTGCGCGCGCTCGCGGCGAAGGCGACGCCGGCGCAGGCCGTGGCCGCCGGGCGTCTCGTCGAGCGCGAGCGCACGCGCAAGGCGCGGGCGCGCGACGACTGGCCGAAGACGTGGAAGCGGCTGCGCAAGGCGCTGTGACCGTTCGCGCCGCCGGCGGCCTCGTCGTCCGGGACGGGATGGTGCTGCTCGTCCACCGTCCGCGCTACGGCGACTGGAGCTTCCCGAAGGGCAAGTGCGCCGCCGGGGAGTCGGACGAGGCGTGCGCGCTGCGCGAGGTGGAGGAGGAGACCGGGCTCCGCTGCGAGCTGCTGGAGGAGCTGGGCTCCACGAGCTACCGAGACGGCAGGGGTCGGCCGAAGACGGTCCGCTACTGGCGCATGCGCGCGGTCGACGGCGAGTTCGTGCCGCACGACGAGGTCGACGAGATCCGTTGGGAGACGCCCGAGGCGGCGGCAGGGCTGCTCAGCTGGCCGCGCGACCTGCCGCTGCTGGAAGAACTGTGAGCGGCATCCTCGTCCGCCATGCGTCGGCCGGCGACCGCGACGACTGGGAAGGAGACGACCGGCTGCGGCCGCTCGATGCCCGCGGCCGCCGGCAGGCCGAGGAGCTCGTGGACCTGCTGCTTCCGCACCGCGTCCGCCGCGTCGTCTCGAGCCCCTACGTCCGCTGCGTCGAGACCGTCGAGCCGCTCGCCGCTGCGGTGGGCGTGGAGCTGGAGCTCGACGAGCGGCTCGCCGAGGGCGCCGGCGGGGCGGCGGCGGAGCTGCTCGCAGAGGACGGGATCGTCGTGTGCACGCACGGGGATGTCGCCAGCGCGCTCGCCGGCTGCGAGCTGAAGAAAGCCGGTTTCGTCCTTCTCTAAGCCGCGGCGAGCGCCTCGGCCGAGGCGAGTGCGGCGCCCTCGCGGATGCCGCCGTCGCAGACGTGGAGCGGGACGCCGAGGTGCTGCTGCACCTCGGCGAGGAGGACGATCCCGGCCGGCAGGATCTCGGCCCGCATCCGGTCGACGCCGAAGCGCCGGGAGATCTGGCGCGGCGACTTCGCACCCACGAGCTTGAGGGCCTCGCCGAGCTCGGCCTCGCCGAGGCTCGAGCCGACGAGCCTTCGTGCGGCGCGCGCGCTTCCTCCGACCGCGAGCGCCGCCTCGACGGCCGGAGGCTCGAGGGAGCGGAACGCGGCCGCAGCCTCGCCTCGCATGTCGCCGGCGCGCGCGGTCAGCCGCACCGAGCCGATGTCGACCGACTCGATCCAGCCCGGCTCGTCGTCGGGGCGCCCGATCGCGACCTCGGTCGAGGCGCCGCCGACGTCGCACACCGCGATCTTCTGCGGCAGCGGGACGTCCGCGGTGAGAACGGCGCCGCGGTAGGCGAGCGTGCCCTCCTCCTCCTTCGTGAGGACGCGGGCCGGCACGCCTGCGGCGCGGGTGAGCGCCGCTACGAGCTCGTCGGCGTTCCCTGCCTGGCGCCCCGGCGCGGTGAGGAAGACGTCGAGCGCATCGGCGCGGTTGCGGCGCGCAAGCTCGGCCATCTTCCGCACAGCCTTCGCGGCCGCCGCGACGTGGACCGGGGAGACGACGCCGAAGCGCTCGATCTCCTCGCCGAGCGAGAGCCGCACCTTCTCCTTGTCGAGCGGGGCGACTCCGCCGCTGTCGGTGCTGGCGACGAGGAGGCGCGTCGTGTTCGAGCCGACGTCGATGACCGCTACGCGCATCTCCAGCCATGGTAGGTCCGCCGTCGGCGGGCGTGACAAACGCCTGGTGACGAAGCGGAGACGGTCCGGTAACCGCACTACCTGGAGCGCGAGAGCGCGAGCCTCCGCCGCGCGCGCCGCATCAGGGTCTGCTGCCCCGAGCGAACGCGCTCGTCCTTCCTGGGATGGACGCGCTCCCAGCGGCCGTCGGCGTCGAGCTCGAACGACGTCGAGGTGTCGCTCCAGAGCGCGTCGAGCGTGCCGGCGAGCTCTCCCTGCAGCGACGAGCCCTCGACCGGCGTCACGACCTCGACGCGGTGGTCGAGGTTGCGCGGCATCAGGTCGGCGCTGCCCATCAGGAAGAGCGTCCGGTCGCCCGCCTCGAACACGAACAGGCGGCTGTGCTCGAGGAAGCGCCCGAGGATGCTGCGCACGCGGATGTTCTCGCTCTGTCCCGGCACGCCCGGCACGAGCGAGCAGACGCCGCGGACGAGGAGGTCGATCCGGGCGCCCGCGGCCGACGCCGCGTAGAGCTCCTCGATCACCTCGGGGTGCGTCAGCCCGTTGACCTTGATCCGGATCCGCGCCTTCTTCCCGGCGGTGGCCGCCTCGGCGACGGCGCGGATCTCGTCGATCAGCCGAGACTTGAGCGTGAACGGCGCGACGAGGAGCTTGCGGAAGCGAGCGGGCCGCCCGAAGCCGGTCAGGTGGTTGAAGAGGTCGGCGACGTCGTCCGCGATCTCCTCGTCGCACGTGAAGAGGCCGAAGTCCTCGTAGGCGCGCGCGGTGACCGTGTTGTAGTTGCCGGTGCCGAGGTGGACGTAGCGGCGCAGCCGGCCCGACTCGCGGCGGACGACGAGGGTCGTCTTCGCGTGGATCTTCAGGGTCGCGAAGCCGTAGACGACGTGCACTCCCGCCTGCTCGAGCGCGCGCGACCACTCGATGTTGCGCCGCTCGTCGCCTCGCGCCTTCAGCTCGACGAGGCAGACGGTCTGCTTGCCGCGCTCGGACGCCTCGATCAGGGCGGGCACGAGCGGTGTGTCGTCGCTCGTGCGGTACACGGTCGACTTGATCGCAATCACGTTCGGGTCGGAGGCGGAGCGGCGGACGTACGACTCGAAGCTGCTCGCGAACGAGTCGTAGGGATGGTGGACGAGCAGGTCGCTGCTGCGGATCGCGGCGAATTGCTCGGCTGCCGAATCGATCGTGTTCCAGGGCGGGCGGGCGACCGGCACCCACGGGTCGTTCTTGAGGTCGGGCCGGTCGAGCCGGGACAGCTCGCCGAGGTCGGCAAGGTCGAGCATCCCCTCCAGCGGGTAGACGAGATCGTCCGCGGCGCGCAGTCCCTGCTGCAGCTGCTCGCGCATCGCCTGGGACATCGTCGACGCAACCTCGAGCCGCGTCACCTCGCCGAAGCGTGCGCGGCGCAGCTCGAGCTCGACCGCCTCGAGCAGGTCGTCCGCCTCGTCCGAGACCTCGAGGTCGGCGTCGCGCGTGACCCGGAAGAGCGACTGCTCGAGCACCTCCATTCCCGGGAAGAGCCGCGGCAGGTAGTGGGCGAGCACGGCCTCGAGCGGGACGAGGCGCCCGGCGCTGCCGAGCGGGAGGAAGCGCGGCAGGCCCTCGGGAACCTTGACCCGCGCGAACCGCTCCTCGCCGCTGTCGGGATCGGAGACGAAGAGCGCGAGGCTGACCGAGAGCGCAGAGATGTACGGGAACGGCTGGCCGGGGCCGACGGCGAGCGGCGTCAGCACGGGATAGATCTCGCGCTCGAACCGGTCGTCGAGCTCCGCGCGCTCCGCGGCGTCGAGGTCCTCGACGCCGGAGACGACGATCCCCTCGGCGGCGAGCGCGGGGCGGAGCTCCTTCGCCCACACCTTGGCCTGGCGGTGGTACAGGTCGAGGACTCGCGTCCGCGCCTCGGCGAGCGTCTGTTGCGGCGTGCGGCCGTCGTGCGAGCGGGCCGGGACACCGGCGGCGGCCTGTCCGGTCAGGCCGGCGACCCGCACCATGAAGAACTCGTCGAGCATCTCCGAGAAGACCTTGAGGAAGAAGACGCGCTCGAGCAGCGGCTGCTCGCCGTCGTGCGCCAGGTCGAGCAGCCGGGCGTCGTAGTCCAGAAACGACAGCTCGCGGTTGATCAGCCGTTTGGCGGCGGCGCCGCCACGCTTTCGGGCGCGGACTGTGGCCACCGACCGAGACTACTCCCGCGCGGCCGGTACTCGGGTGACGGACCGGTGACGATCGAGTCGCCGGCCGCGTGAAAACGCGACCCGGCTCGGCCTCTAGCATGCTCCGCGATGAGGGGGGACGAGTGAGCTCGCTCGCCTTGCGGGAGCCGCGCCCGCGCGTCCGGCTGATCTTCGGCGCGCTCATGCTCGTGCTCCTGCTCGCGTCGCTCGACCAGACGATCGTGTCGACGGCGCTGCCGACGATCGCGGGCGACCTCCACGACCTCCAGCACCTGTCGTGGGTCGTCACCGCGTATCTGCTCGCGTCGACGGCCGTCCTGCCGCTCTACGGAAAGCTCGGCGACCTCTACGGGCGCAAGATCGTCCTCCAGACGGCGATCGTGATCTTCCTCGCCGGCTCGGCGCTCTGCGGCATCAGCGGCGACATGGCCGAGCTGATCGCGTTCCGCGGCCTGCAGGGGCTCGGAGCCGGCGGCCTGATGGTGACGACGATCGCCGTCGTCGGCGACATCATCCCCCCGCGCGAGCGCGGACGCTACCAGGGCTACTTCGGCGGGGTGTTCGGCATCTCGACCGTAATCGGACCGCTGATCGGCGGCTTCTTCACCGAGAACCTCTCCTGGCGCTGGATCTTCTACGTCAACCTGCCGATCGGCGCCGTTGCGCTCTTCGTCATCGGCGCCGTCTTCCACAGCCGCAGCGAGAAGGTCAAGCACCGGATCGACTATCTCGGCGCGGCGATGCTCGCCGGGTCGCTGTCGGGCATCGTCCTCTTCACGAGCCTCGGCGGGACGACGTACGCCTGGGCCTCATGGGAGAGCATCGCGATGATCGTGGGAGGCGTCGTGCTGCTCGTCGCCTTCCCGCTCGTCGAGCTGCGCGCGGCGGAGCCGATCCTGCCGCTCGGGCTGTTCCGCAACCGGATCTTCAACGCCACGAGCGCGGTCGGCTTCATCGTCGGCTTCGCCCTCTTCGGCGCGATCACCTTCCTGCCGCTCTACCTCCAGGTGGTGCGGGGACATGGGCCGATCAGCTCCGGCCTGCTGCTGACGCCGATGATGGCCGGGCTGCTCGTCACGTCGATCGTGAGCGGCAACCTGATCTCGCGCTGGGGCCGCTACAAGCCGTTCCCGATCGCCGGCACGGCGATCATGACGGTCGGCGTCTATCTGCTCTCGGGGCTCGCGGTCTCGACGCCTGGATGGCAGACGGCGCTCTTCCTCGTCGTCCTCGGCCTCGGCCTCGGGATGGTGATGCAGGTGCTCGTCCTCGCCGTCCAGAACGCGGTCGACTACCGCTTCCTCGGCGTCGCCACCTCGGGGTCGACGCTCTTCCGCCAGGTCGGCGGCGTGATCGGGGTGGCCGTCTTCGGCGCCATCTTCACGAACGAGCTCGCCCGCCAGCTCGCGAGGCGAATGCCGTCCGGCACCCACGTGCCGCGCGCCGTGAACCCGGCCATCGTCGAGCACCTGCCCGCCGCGGTTCGCGCACCGTACATCGCGAGCTTCGCCGCATCTCTGCGCCCGGTGTTCGTCGCCGCAGCCGGGATCACGTTCCTCGCCTTCCTCCTGACGTGGCTCTTGCGGGAGATCCCGTTGCGCCAGACCGCCGCGGCCGAGACCGTCGCCGAGAGCATCCCGCCGCCGCGTGGCAGCGACTCGCAGCGGGAGCTCGAGCGGATCGTCGCCTCGCTGTTGGACAAGGAGAACCGAAGCCGCGTCTACCGGCAGCTGATCGAGCGCTCCGGGGTCGAGATCGAGCCCGCCGAGAGCTGGCTCCTCGCGCGCACGAGCGAGCGCGCCGGCACGACCCTGAGCGCACTCGCCGTCGAGTTCGGGCTCGCGCCGGGTGTGCTCGAGCCGCTCGCGGCTTCGCTCGAGCTGCGTGGCTATCTCGCCGCGGACGGCGAGGCGTTCACCGTGACGCCGGCCGGCGCCGAAGCGCTCGAGCGGCTGATCTCCGCTCGGCGCGTCCAGCTCACCGACCTGCTCGAGGGATGGCGCGCCGCCGACGACGCCGACACCGAGCAGGCGCTCGGCCGGATGGCGCGCGCGCTCGTCGCCGAGATGCCGGCCGGCTGAGAATCCGAGTCTTCCCGGATGGACGCCCGCTGGCCCGGGCTGGATACTCGCCGCGTGCAGCCGTCTCCGGTCAGGGTGGAAGGAGAGCTGGGCGAGGAGCTCTCGCGCTGGCTCTGGCTCGTCAAGTGGCTGCTCCTGATCCCGCACATCGTCTGCCTCGTCTTCCTCGGCGTGACGTTCGTGCTCGCGACGATCGCGGCGTTCTTCGCGATCCTCTTCACGGGCCGCTACCCGCGTGGGCTCTTCGACTGGAACCTCGGCGTCCTGCGCTGGTCGTGGCGCGTGTCGTTCTACGGCTACAACGCGCTCGCGACCGACCGCTACCCGCCGTTCACGATGGGCGACGTCGAGGACTACCCGGCCCGGCTCGACATCCGCTATCCGGATCGGCAGCGCCGCGGGCTGCCGCTGATCGGCTGGTGGCTGCTCGGAATCCCGCAGTACGCGATCGCGTCGCTCCTCGCCGGCGGCGGCATCGGGCTCGGCTGGGGTCGCGGAGGCTACGACGGCGGCGTGGGCGGCGTGCTCGTCTTCGTCGTGGCGATGCTCCTCCTGTTCAAGGATCGCTATCCCCGTGACGTGTTCGACCTTCTCATGGGCCTCAACCGCTGGGGGCTCCGCGTCGCCGCGTATGCCGCGCTCATGACCCCGGAATACCCGCCGTTCCGGCTCGACCCCGGAGCCGGCGAGCCCGCCTGAGCCGCTCGCGCGGCGGCAGTGTCGTGACCCCACGGGGACGATCTGGTGACGATCGCCCGAAAGGGGCAGGAGTCGTCCGCGCGCGGCGCTACATGAGTGGCCAGTGAGCCGCTGCGACCTGCACGTCCACTCGATCCACTCGACGGACAGCGGGAACTACGCGCTCCGCCGGGCGCGCCTCGGCGAGTCGTACACGCCGCCCGAGCGCGTCTACCGCGCGTGCCGGGCCCGCGGGATGCGCTTCGTCACGATCAGCGACCACAACACCGTCGAAGGCGCCCTGCGGATCGCCCACGAGCCGGACACGTTCCTCTCGGTCGAGGTCACGACGCAGTTCCCGGAGGACAGCGTCCCGCTGCACGTGCTCGTCTGGGGGCTGACCGAGCACGACCATCGCGACCTGCAGCCGTACCGTCCCTCGGTCTACGAGCTCGTCGCGTTCCTGCGCGAGCGAGAGCTCGTCCACGCGCTCGCGCATCCGCTGTACCGGATGGGCCCGCCGCTCGGCGTCCCGCACGTCGAGCGGATGATGCTGCTCTTCCCGCTCTGGGAGGGCCGCAACGGCGCGCGGCCGCAGGAGGCGAACGAGCTCGCCTGCCGGCTCGCCGGCCTCGCCGACCGCCGCTACCTCGCGCGGCTCGCGAACCGGCACGGGATCGAACCGGCGCACGAGCGGATCGCGCTGACGGGCGGCTCGGACGATCACGGCGCCCTCGACATCGCGACCACGTGGACGGAGGCGCCCGGCGAGACGGTGGAGGAGTTCCTCGCGTCCCTCTCCCGCGGCGAGAGCGAGCCGCACGGCGCGCACGGCTCGACGCTGAAGCTCGCCCACGCGGTCGCGGCGCTCCTCGTCCATGCGTACCGCCAGGGCGGGAGCGAGCTGCCCGACACGATCCGCGCCCAGCTCGAGCAGCTCTTCGACGGCGACGCGGACGACGCCGACCTCCGCCACAGCGAGATCGCCGATCTCTCCGGGCGGCTGGTGCGCCTGCTCGGCGCCCGCGCCCGCTCGGGAGGCGTGAGCCTCGCGACGCTGCCGGTCGCCGGCAGCCGGCTCGGGTCGCTCGCGTTCGCCGCGGGGCTCCAGCTTCCCTATCTCGCGACCGCGCACCACCATGCGGGCTCGCGCGAGAGCCTGGCCGCGATCGAGCGCGGGTTCTTCGGAGGGAGGCGACGGCGTCCGGAGCCGCGCGCGCTGCTCTTCACCGATACGTTCGCAGAGGTGAACGGCGTCGCCGGGACGATGCGCCGCGTCGCAGCCGCGGCGGCCGCGGGCGAGTATCCGGGCGCGGTGGTCGTCGCCGCCCAGGAGCCGCCGGCGCCGGGGACCGTCGCGCTCCCGCCCGACTGGTCGCTGCCGCTCCCTTCCTACGAGGCGATCGACCTGCGCTTCCCGCTGCCGACCGACGTCCTCGCCCGCATCGAGGAGCAGCGTCCGGACGTCGTGCACGTGGCGACGCCCGGGCCGGTCGGCCTCTGCGGTCTCCTCGTCGGCCGCCTGCTCGGGATTCCGGTCGTCGGCTCCTACCACACCGAGCTCGGCCCGTATGCGCTCCACCTCACGCGGGACGCGCTCGTCGCCGACGCGATCGACGTCTACGTCGACTGGTTCTACCGGCAGTGCGCCACCGTTCTCGCTCCGACGCGCGCGGTGGCGGCCGCCCTGGCCCGGCGCGGCCATTCCGCGGTCGGGGTCTGGGGGAGGGGCGTCGACCCGGCGCGGTTCGGCCCCTCGCGGCGCGACGAGGAGCTGCGCCGCGAGCTGCTCGGCGAGCAGGGCGAGATCCTCCTCCTCTCGGTCAGCCGCCTCTCGGCCGAGAAGCGCGTCGGCGTCCTGCTCGACGCGTACGCGCTCCTGACGCTCGAGCGCCGCGACGTACGGCTCGTGGTCGTCGGCGACGGCCCCGCCCGCCGCGAGCTCGAGCTGACCGCGCCCGCCGGGACGCGCTTCGTCGGCGAGCTCACCGGCGACGCGCTCGGCGCGCTCTACGCGAGCGCCGACGTCTTCTGCTTCCCGAGCACGACCGACACGTTCGGCCAGGTCCTTCTCGAGGCGGGCGCCTCCGGGCTCCCCGTCGTCGCGGCGAACGCCGGCGGGGCGCCGGAGCTCGTCGCCGACGGAACGACGGGACTGCTCGTGCCGCCGGAGGAGGCGCGCCCGCTCGCCGCGGCGCTCGCGCAGCTCGCGGCCGATCCCGTGCTGCGCTCGCGGCTCGGGCGCGCCGGGCGCGAGGCTGCGCTCGGGCGGACGTGGCCGGCCGCCATTCGCCAGTTGTCGGCCGTGTACGCCCGCGTCGCGGGAGTCGAGAGAGAGGCGGCCCGCGCCGCGGCCTAGAGAGGGCGCTCCGCCAAAGCCTCCCGGCTTTTCGAGTCCATTACGATCTGGTGATGGACTCACGGCTCTTCCTGCCCGGCTGGGGCACACCCGCCGCGCTCTACGTCCCTGGGCTGCCCGCGAGCTGGCACGTGCTCGAGCCGCCGAGCTTCGCCGCTTCCGGCGGCTCCCTCGCGGAATATCGCCGCTGGCTGGACATCGAGCTCCGCGCCCGGGGACGGTCGCGGCTCGCCGGGCACTCGATGGGAGGCGCGCTCGCGATCCTCGCGGCGGCGGAGACGCCCGAGCTCGTCGCCGAGCTCGTCTTGATCGCGCCGGCCGGTCTGCCGCTCGACAAGCCGATCCGCGAGAGTGTTCGCGACTTCCTCCGCCAGCTCGTGGGCGGCGAGTATCCGCGGCGGATCGCCGCCGACGCGCTCGTCAGGCTCGCGCGCGCACCGCGCTCCGCCTTCGAGCTCGCGACGAGCGTCCGCTCGCTCGACCTGCGCCGCGAGTGCGCGCGTGTCCGGGCCGCGGGCATCCAGGCCAGGGTGATCGGCTGCGTGACGGACACGCTCGTGACGACCGACCGCACGCGCGCCCTCGCCGAGGCGCTCGGGGCGAGCTACGAGGAGCTCGACCTGCGCGGCGGGCACATGTGGATGCTCGCCGACCGCGCGCGCCTCGCCGCGACCGTCGATTAGTACGCGGCGGGGAGGGTGAACGAGACGCAGGCGCCGCCCTGCGGGCGGTTCTCGGCCCAGATGCGGCCGCCGTGCGCCTCGACGAGGCCGCGCGCGATCGCCAGCCCGAGCCCCGCGCCGTTCGAGCTGCGTGCGCGGTCGGCGCGCCAGAAGCGCTCGAACATCCGGCTCTGCGCCTCGGCTCCGAGGCCCTCGCCGCTGTCTTCCACATGCAGCACGAGGTCCCCGTCGCGCCGCTCGACGCGAACGGCGATCGAGCCGTCGGACGGCGTGTGGCGGAGCGCGTTCGTGAGCAGATTGAAGAGCACGCGCTCGATCTTGTCCGGCGCGAGCGGCGCCTCCGCGGTCGCGTCCACCTCGGCAGTGAGCGAGATGCGGCGCGCTTCGGCCTCGGGCCGGAGGAGGCGGAGCGCCGAGTCGACGAGCGGCGCCACCCGCGTCCGCTGCAGCTCGAGCGTGAGGGCTCCGGCGTCGATGCGTGCGAGCTCGAACAGGTCGTCGACGAGCATCGAGAGCGTCCGCACCTGCTCGCGCAGCGTGGGCAGGTAGTCGTCCGGGGAGGCGAGCCCGTCCTCGATCGCCTCGAGCATCGCCTGCAGCGACGCGATCGGCGCGCGCAGGTCGTGGCTCGCCCACGCGACGAGCTCCCGGCGGGCGTCGAACAGCTGCTCGAGCGCCGCCGCCATCACGTTGAACGACGCGGCGAGCTCCGCGATCTCTCGCGCGCCGCCGACCGGGGCGCGGGTGGAGAGCTCGCCGGCCGCGAGCGTCTGCGAGGCGGAGCCGACCCGGCGGAGCGCGCCGGTGATCGAGCGGGCGAGCAGGAGCGCTGCCCCCACCGCGGCGGTCGCCGAGCCGGCCGCGACGGCGAGGATCTTCACGTCGGCGCCCATGTGGAACATCACCCACCCCGACAGGAGCACGGCGACGAGCGGTACGCAGACCGCCGTCAGCGCGAGCCCTGCCAGCTGCACCCAGACCGTCGGTGCGCGCCGCAGGAGGAGCGCGAGCGTGAGGCCCGCGACGAGGCTTCCGGCGGCGACAGCGAGGGCGAGCTCGATCATGGGTCGAGGCGGTAGCCGACGCCCCAGACCGTCTTCAGATGGGTCGGCTGGGCGGGGTCGGTCTCGATCTTCTCCCGCAGCCGGCGCACGTGGACGGTCACGGTGCCGGTGTCGACCGCGGACTGGTAGCCCCAGACGCGATCCATCAGCTGGTCGCGGGAGAAGACGTGGCGCGGGTGGGAGGCGAGGAACCAGAGCAGCTCGAACTCCTTCGCGGTCAGCTGCACGGGCGAGCCGTCGCGGCGCGCCTCGTGGCTACCGCCGTCGAGCTCGACGTCGCCGAAGGCGAGCAGGCGCGGCTCCGCCGGCCGGCCGTCGCTGCGGCGCAGCACTGTCCGCACTCGTACGGCGAGCTCGCGCGGCGAGAACGGCTTCGTCACGTAGTCGTCGGCGCCGAGCTCGAGCCCGACGATGCGGTCGGCCTCCTCGCCGCGCGCGGTGAGGAGGATCACGGGCAGGTCCGAGCGTCCGCGGATCCAGCGGCAGAGCGCGAGCCCGTCCGTCCCCGGCAGCATCACGTCGAGCACGACGAGGCTCGGCTCGCGCCGCTCGATCAGCTCGCGGGCCGCGTCGCCGTCCGCCGCGATCAGCGTCTCGAAGCCGTCGCGCTCGAGGTAGCGGACGACGACGTCGCGGACGATCGGCTCGTCGTCGACCACGAGAACGGTCGGCATCGCACTACTCCGGCTCCCACTTCGCGTGGTGCTGCGCCGCCCACTGGGCGCTGACCGTGCCGAGCGTCATCCCGCGCAGCGCGTGCCGCGTCGCCGGGTGGATCAGCGAGAGGTAGAGGTGGCCGACGAGGAGCGCGAGCGACCCGAACATCAGGCCGTCGTGGAGGATCACGGTGCTCGCGAAGCGGAACCTCGTGTCGCGTTCGCCGAACCAGAGGAGCAGGCCCGAGAGCAGGAAGAGAACCGTGAAGGCGGCGGTCAGCGCGGCGTTGATCTTCTGGCCGGCGTTGAACCGGCCCTGCGGCGCCTTCCCGCCGCGCAGCCAGCGGAGGTCGTCGGAGTCGAAGGTCTCGATCTCCCGGGCCGTCCGCAGCAGCCGCCTCCCGCCGAGCACGGCGACGGCGACGAGCGCGGAGACCCAGCCGACGCCGACCCAGAAGTGGAGGCTCTGCATCAGCTGGCGCCGCGAGACGAGCGTCGACAGGCTCGGGAGATAGAGGATCAGCCCGGTCGCGAGCAGGAAGAAGAAGCCGATCGCGTTCACCCAGTGGAGCAGGCGCTCGACCCGCGAGAAGCGGGGGACATAGCCCGGCTTCACGACGAGTAGCCGTTCGACCGACCGACCCAGGCGTCGCGGTCGTAGCCGAGGTTCTCCCAGTACCCGTTCTCGGCTTGCGGGACGAGGTCGATCCGCTCGAGCCACTTGACGCTCTTGTAGCCGTACATCTCGGGGATCACGAGCCGGACCGGGGCGCCGTGCTCGCGCGGGAGCGGCTGCCCGTCCATCTCGTAGGCCAGCATCACGTCGTGGAGCGAGGCCTGCGAGAGCGAGAGGTAGTCGACGTACGGCTTCTCCATCGAGGTGAAGCGCAGCGCGTGCGCGGAGAAGTGCGGGTGCGCCCCGGCGAGGACGTCGGAGATGCGGACGCCGGCCCAGTGGACGTTCCTCACCGTCCAGCCGGTGACGCAGTGGAACGTCGAGACCTGCTCGGCGCGGGGCAGGCCGCGCAGCGCCTCGTAGTCGAATGAGATCGGCTGCTCGACGAGGCCGCCGATCGAGAGCCGCCACGTCGACGGGTCGAAGACCGGCATGTGGCCCGAGACCGTGTAGATCCGCCAGCCGCCGGTCGGCAGGATGGGCGCGATGTCGGCCGCGACCGGCGAGACGACGCCCGTGACGCGATCCCAAACCGCCTTGCCCCAGAACAGGGAGGAGGCGCCGCCCGCCACGGTTGCGAGGAAGATCCCGCGGCCGTAGCGGCGCGGCCCGGATTCACTGGTGACGGGCGGCATCTCCATTGGTCACATACGCGCCATGCCGGCGAACAGTTTGCCCCGCAGCTCGCCCGGATGGCCCTTCGTGTCGACCCAGACGCGGTAGCTGCCCGGCTTCTCCTCGAGCATCCCGAGCGCCTTCTTCGCCACCATCGTGCAACCCTTCTTCGTGTACATGTGCCCGAGCCGTGCCACGACCATCCCGGCCTCGTCGCGAATTGAAGCGGTTGTGACGTGCATCACGTGTAAATCGAACGTCCAGCAGAGCTCGCCCTTCTTCTCGTGCGACTGGAAGTTCACGATGCCGTGGTCTCCCATTCCAGACAGCTTCGCCCCGAGCTCGGGGTGCATCATCCCGGCGAGCGCGGCCGGAACGGCGACGAGCGCGACGGCGACGGCGACCGCGGCGACCAGCGTCTTCGGGGGCATGCGTTCTCCTTGATCGACGACTCCCACCGCCGCCAAGGATCCGTGCACGGGATTGCCTCCGGGTTAGCGGAGGCTTACGGATTCCTTAATCCCCATCTAGGATGGCGCGGTGGCCACCGCCCAGCCCACCACCGTCGAGCAACTGGAGCAGTATCGGTCCGAGCTCACGGGCTATTGCTACCGGATGCTCGGCTCGGCCTTCGAGGCGGAGGACGCGGTTCAGGAGACGATGCTCCGGGCGTGGCGGTCGCTCGACCGCTTCGAGGGCCGGTCGGCGCTCAAGTCCTGGCTCTACCGGATCGCGACGAACGTCTGCTACGACGCCCTCGCCGGGCGCGAGCGGCGGGCCCGGCCGATGGATCTCGGGCCCGCGGGGGAGCCCGTGCCGGAGAACCTCGTCGAGCTGCCGGAGGCGACGTGGCTCACGCCGCTGCCGACCCCGGAGGAGGCGGCCGAGCGGAGCGAGTCGCTACGGCTCGCGTTCGTCGCCGCGCTCCAGCATCTGCCTCCGCGCCAGCGGGCGGCCCTCATCCTCTGCGAGGTCCTGCGCTGGCAGGCGTCGGAGGCGGCGGAGCTGCTCGAGACGAGCGTCGCCTCGGTCAACAGCGCGCTGCAGCGGGCGCGCGCGACGCTCGCGAAGGCCGACGTCTCGGCTCCCCCCGAGCTCGATGCGGAGGCGCGGGCGCTGCTCGAGCGCTACGTCGCGGCCTTCGAGGCGTACGACGTCGACCGCCTGACCGAGATCCTGCACGAGGACGCCGTCATGTCGATGCCGCCCTACCGCCTGTGGCTGCGGGGCCGCGACGACATCTTCCGCTTCTTCTACGGCCCCGGGATCGGCTGCAAGGGATCGAAGCTCGTGCCGGCGCCGCGCGCGAACGGATCGCCGGCCTGGGGGCAGTTCAAGCCCTCGCCGGAGGGCGGCTACGCGCCGTGGGCGCTCGTGGTCGTCGACCTCTCAGCGGGACGGGTCGGCGAGATGACGTTCTTCCTCGACACCGAGCGCCTGTTCCCGCTGTTCGGGCTTCCCGACCGCGTCGCGTAGCCCGCAGAGGTCGAGCAGCTCCCACACCTCGCGCGGCGCGCGGACGAGGCGAGCCCCCGTGGCGAGACGGAGGCGCGCCAGGACGTCGACTGTGCGCAGGTCGATCAGCTCAGCGGCTGGACGACGGTGAGTGAGTTGCCGTCCGGGTCGCGGAGCCAGAACATCGGCGGCACCGGCCCGCCGAAGCGAGTCACCTCGTCGTCGACGTCCGCCCCGGCGGCCTTCAGCGCGGCATGGTCGGCGTCGAGATCGGTCGTGTCGAGGATGATGCCCGTCTGGCTGCCGCCCGCTTCCCGGCCCTGCGGCGGCGGAGCGATCGCGATCGTCGTCGGCGTGCCCGCGACCGCGACCTCGACCCAGCGCTGCCCCGGTCCCATCGGCGCGTCGACGACCTTCTCGAACCCGAGCGTGCCGACGTAGAAGTCGAGCGCCCGGTCTGTGTCGGCGACGGTGACGACGACGCGGCCGACCTGCGTGATGTTGAGCTTGGTGGACACCTCGAACCTCCGGTCGTGGAGTGGTCACTCTCTTCGACCGTGGGCGCGGCCGGGACTCATCGGCTCAGAGCGCGCCGGCGAGCCAGAGGACGAGCAGCACGAGCAGCGAGAGCAGCATGCCGAGGAGGAACAGCGCGCCGTTGACGCCGACGAAGAGCACGAACGGCGTCGGCTCCCAGCGCCCGGAGGCGAGCAGGCGCAGCGCGCGATAGGGTCTCGAGCGGCGCGGGGGCGGCTCCTGCAGGCGGAGCACGGGCAGCCCGAACCGCGCGACGGCGGCGTCGAGGTCGCCGTCCGCCTCGCCGCCGGCGATGACGATCGCGTCTGCCGGGAAGGCCCGCAGCGCGTCCTCGACGGCCTGCACCGGGTCGGCCTCGCCCGCCTCGCCTTCGACCTCGGCGCGGTCGGCGAGCGTCCACTCCGCCTCGAGCGCCCGCACCTCGGCCTCGCGCTGCGCCGTGTCCTCGGCCGTCGCGAGCCAGTCGAGCGCGCCGACGAGCGCCGGCGCGACCACGTGCACCCGTCCTGCGGCCACGTCGAGCCGGGCCAGCCGCGCCCGCAGCTCGGGGGGCGGGACGTCGCCGACGAGCAGCAGGAGGACGTTGCCGCCGCTGGTCGGCGTGGTCAGCCCGGTCTCCATGCGGCAGCTTCGCACGCGCCTCGCTAGCGTGGAGCGCGTGAACGCGACGTTCCTCGTCCTCTCCGCGTTCCTCGCCAGCACCGTGGAGATGGTGGAGGCGCTGACGATCGTGCTCGCCGCCGGACTCGCGCGCGGCTGGCGCTCGGCGCTCGCCGGGCTCGGGGCGGCAACGCTCGCGCTCGCCGTGGCGGTGGCGGCGCTCGGGCCGGCGCTGACGGTGATCCCGCTCTCGGGGCTGCGGCTCGTCGTCGGCGGGCTGCTGCTCGTCTTCGGGCTGCAATGGCTGCGGAAGGCGATCCTCCGCGCGAGCGGCTTCAAGGCGCTGCACGACGAGGACGCGATCTTCGCGCGCGAGCTCGCCGAGGCCGAGACCGCGGCGCGCGTCGAGCGGGCGGGCGTCGACTGGTACGGCTTCACGCTCTCGTTCAAGGGCGTCCTCCTCGAAGGGCTCGAGGTCGTCTTCATCGTCCTCACGTTCGGCAGCGCCCAGGGCTCGATCCCGCTCGCCGCTGCGGGCGCTGCCGGCGCCGTCGTCCTCGTCGCCGGCGTGGGCATCGCGGTGCGGGCGCCGCTCGCCCGGGTGCCCGAGAACGCGATGAAGTTCGCGGTCGGCGTGCTGCTCACGACGTTCGGGATCTTCTGGTCGGCCGAGGGCGCGGGCGCGCACTGGCCCGGCTCAGACGCCGCGCTGCTCGGCGTGCTCGCCTTCGTGGTGGCAGCCTCGCTGCTGCTCGTGCGTGTGCTGCAGCGCGAGCGGAGGACGCGGCTCGAGACGATCGGAGTCGAGGCGTGAGGCGGCTGCGCGGATTCGGACGCTTCTGGTGGGACTTCGTCGTCGGCGACGACTGGCTCGTCGCGGCGCTCGTCATCGTCGCGATCGGCGCAACCGCGGCGATCGCGGCGGCGCACGTCGTGGCCTGGTGGCTGCTTCCGTTCGCCGTCCTGCTCGTTCTCTGGCTCTCCCTGCGGCGGGCCGTCGCCCGCGGCTGAGCCGACGGTCCGGTTACGGACCCGTCACAGTCGTGCGACGATCGACACGGGAGCGCCCGCGCGGTGCATGCTGTATCCGACGACGGAGGAGGCCGATCGGATGACCGACATATCGCCGCAGGAAGACGAGCCGCAGGAGGCGGCTCCGGTTCCCGAGGTCGACGAGGAGTCCGTGCGCCGGCGGGCGCACGAGCTCTCGAAGGAGCGTCCGGACGCGACGCCGGAGGAGAACTGGCTGCTCGCCGAGGCGCAGCTGCGGGCGGAGGAGGGTCGCCGCCGCCAGGACGACGCGGCCGCGCGCGAGGACGCCGCCAATCTGATGGCGAAGCTCGAGATGGGCGTTTTCGGGCACCCGTAGACCTGGACAGTGTTCAGGCGGCGCGCAGCAGCGGCGTGCCGTCGATCCGGGTCAGGAACGCCGGCCGCTGCGAGCGCAGGTACGCCACGACGGAGCCCTCGTCCTTGGCGCACGGCAGGAGCGTCTTCCAGCCGTGCAGGTGCGCCGGCTTGTGGAAGTCTCCGTTCGCGA
>Ga0335077_10001700_pt1 | contig 26152 bp, 22 predicted proteins | sample Lox_Sample_31_FD_207151 | JGI IMG/M metagenome (GOLD analysis project Ga0335077, IMG submission 207151) | Soil microbial communities from Loxahatchee National Wildlife Refuge, Florida, United States - Lox_Sample_3.1 | ecosystem: Environmental > Terrestrial > Soil > Wetlands | place: USA... | reverse complement strand
CCGCGTTCGTCAGCAAGTTTTCGAGCGCGCGCGTGAACTCGGTCGGATACCCGTCGATGGCGAGCGCGGGATCCAGATCGAGCGCGATCGTCGTCGTGGGATCGCTGCCGAGGCGCGTCTGCGCCAAGGTCTGCTCCACGAGAGGAGCGAGCACCACGCGATCCTTGGGCTGCTGCGGCGCGGGCCGTGCGTAGTTCAGGAACTGCCCGACGATCGCATCCATCTGCTCGATGTCGCCCACCATGGCGCGGCGCGCGGCGTCGGGCAGCGGATTGATGTCGATCTCCAGGCGCAGGCGCGTGAGCGGCGTGCGCAGGTCGTGCGAAATGCCGGCCAGCAGCACCGCGCGATCGCGCTCGAGTTGCGTCAGGTCGGCCACCATGCGATTGAAGCTCTGGTTGACGGTGCGGATCTCCGCGGGACCTTTCTCCGGCAGCGCCGCGGGCACGCGGCCGGCGCCCAGCGAACGGGCGGCGTGCGCGAGCTGGCGCAACGGCTTGTTGACCACCCGCGTGATCGCGACCGCCACCAGGATCGAAAGAACGGTGGCCATGACCGCCCAGCGGACCCAGCGCGTGCCCACGTCGCGCGCGAGCGGATCGCGTTCGATGAAGACCCAGTAACCGTCGCCTTCGATGTCGAAGCTGACCCACATGCCCTGTACCTGATTGACTTCCGCCGCCACCTGGGTGCTCGAGCCGAGGCGCTCGGTGATCTCGGCCGCCGCAAGGCGCATCACCGGCGTGTCGGGAAACGGCGTGATGGCGTCGGTCGGCTCGCGCGGCACGACGCGCACTCCTTCGTTGTCGGTCAGGTCGGCCAGCAGTTCGCGCCGCAGCGAGACGTCCGAGTAGAGCAGGGCGCTTTTGGTGATGTTGACGATGGAGATGACCTGCTGCGCGATCTGCTGCGCGCGCGGGCCGCGCTCGAACACGCGGAAGCTCTGCGCCCAGGCAAGCAGGCTGGCGATGATGAGTGCGACGATGAGAAGGAACGTGCGCCAGAAAAGGCTCGGGGAGCGCAGCGTCATCGGGCGGTCTGTTTCGGCGCGACGCGCGGCGCTAGCCGCGGCCGTCCGGGATGAACACGTAACCCAACCCCCAGACGGTCTGGATGTATTTCGGCTTGGCCGGATCCGGCTCGATCAGCTTGCGCAGGCGCGAGATCTGTACGTCCAGGCTGCGGTCGAAGGCCTCGTACTCGCGCCCGCGCGCAAGCTCCATCAGCTTCTCGCGCGAAAGTGGAACGCGCGGAAAGCGCGCGAAGACCTTGAGCACCGCGAACTCGCCGGTGGTGAGCGCCACCGGCTCGCCGGCCCTGGTCAGCGAGCGCGTGCCGAGATCGAGCGAAAACTCGCCGAAGGTGACCTGCTTGTCATCCTGCGTCGGCGCACCGGGAACCTCTTCTGCGGCCTTGCGCCGCAGGACCGCGTTGATGCGCGCGAGCAGTTCGCGCGGGTTGAACGGCTTGGGCAGGTAGTCATCGGCGCCCATTTCGAGGCCGACGATGCGGTCGACGTCCTCGCCTTTGGCCGTGAGCATGATGATGGGCGTGGGGTCGTTCGAGCCGCGCAAGCGGCGCAGCACCGAGAGGCCATCCTCGCCCGGCATCATCAGATCGAGGATCAGCAGATCGAACCGCTCGCGCAGCCAGAGCTTGTTCATCGCCTGCGCGTTCTCTGCGACGTACACGTTGAAGCCGTTTTCGGTCAGGTAGCGGCGCAGCAGGTCGCGCAGGCGCGGGTCGTCGTCGACCACCAGCAGGCGGGAAGCGGTTCGAGTCATGGGCACAGGGGTGTCAGTTTGGCGGCGATGCTAGTGAGCCGGACACGGGTGTGCGGCTCTTGGCGACAATCTGTTACAGACTTTACCGCGAGCGCAGCGGCTTTTTCTCCTCCGCGTGCGACTGCGCGCCGATCACTGCCTAATATGGGTGTCGAACCAACCTTCCGTGATGTTGCGCGCCTTCCTGCTTCGGTTGCTTGTCTGCCTGCTGACGCTCGCGGCCGGCCGGTTTGCCTGGGCACAGCCGGCACCACCCAAGGCGGGCGATGACCCGGGCGCAGCCTGGGGCAGGATGACGCCCGAGCAGCGGGAATCCTCGTGGCGGCAGATGACGCCGGAGCAGAAGATCGACACCTGGAAACGCCTTCCACCCGATCAACGGCAGGCGCTGCGCCAGAAACTCAGCCCCGAAGAGCGCGACGTGATCCGCCAGCGCATGCTGCAGGAACGGGGCGCAGGCAACCCGGGTCCGGGGCGCCGCCTTTCGCCGGAAGAACGGCGTCAACTGCGCGATCAGATCTATGAGTCCAACCGGGCCCACCCGCCACATGGCGGAAGGTTCAAATAGGAAGGGCCTGAGTTTGTCAGGGCGGATCGTCGCCGCGCTCGCGCTGCTGCTGGCCCTCGGTGCCACGAACGCAAGCGACGCCGCCGGCCTGGGGCCGGATGGGGCCAGGCTGTTGCTGACGCGAACCGGGTTCGCGCCGTCCGAAGCGGAGGTGGCCCGATGGGCCGACCTTACCCAGGCGGCCGCCGTCGACCGGCTCCTCGCTCAGACGAGCAAAGTCGCGACCGAGCCCGCGCCGGCCTGGGTCGATGAGGCGATCGTCAGGCCGCGCGACCTGCGTGCCATGAGCGAAGCGGAGCGCAAGGCCGAGCGCCGGACGCAGGTGCGCTATGGCCTCGAACTGCGCGCGTGGTGGCTGACGGAAATGGCGGTCACGCCGACGCCTCTGACCGAACGCATGACCCTGTTCTGGCACAACCACTTCGTCTCGGCGCAACCGAAGGTGCGGTACGCGCAGCTCATGTATCGGCAGAACACCCTGTTGCGCGCCCACGCGCTCGGCAATTTCGGCTCCCTGCTGCATGCGGTGGCGCACGATCCGGCGATGCTCATTTACCTCGATACCGCGACCAACCGCCGGGACGCGCCGAACGAGAACTTCGCCCGCGAGGTAATGGAGCTGTTCACGCTCGGCGAAGGGCACTACACCGAGACCGACGTCAAGGAAGCGGCGCGCGCATTCAGCGGCTGGAGCCTCGACCCGGAGCGCGCTGCCTTCATGTTTCGCCCGCGCTTGCATGATGGCGGCGAGAAAACCGTTCTCGGCCGGCGCGGCGCCTGGCAGGGCGACGACGTGCTGGACATCCTGCTCGATCAGCCCGCGACCGCGCAGTTCATCGTGCGCAAGCTGTGGGTCGAGTTCGTCTCGTCGCAGCCCGACCCGCAACGCGTCCGCGTCATCGCCGACCGGTTTCGCTCCTCTGGCTACGAAATCCGCGTGGCCTTGCGCGATCTGCTGAACCAGCCCGAACTGATCGCGCGCGATCAGGACAATGCGCTCGTCAAATCCCCGGTCGAGCTGGCCGTCGGGCTGGTGCGCCAGGCGGGCGGTGAAATCGTCCAGCCGGCCGCGCTCGCGGTGCGGGTCGCGGGCATGGGGCAGAACCTCTTTTCCCCGCCGAACGTGCGCGGGTGGCCCGGCGGTGATGCCTGGATCACGACGCAGACCCTGCTCGCGCGCAAGCAATTCCTCGAGGCATCGATGACGCGCGCCGCCAGCAGCAATGGCGCCGCCATGGCGATGAACAACGACGCCCCCGCCAAGGCCGCCGCCGCGGCCGACGTGGATGCGCCGCGACAGTTCGCGCACGCGATGCGGGCGCTGGCACAAGTGCCCGCAACGCGGATCGACGTGGCCGGCTGGCTCAAGTCGGCCGGCGCATTCCCCGAGCGCGCTATCGGCGAGCAGGGCGCACAACAACTCGCGCGCGACCTGCTCGTGCTCCCGCCCGCAAGCCCGCCGGGCGCCGAAGCGCTCGGTGCCGACGCGCTGCGCGCGTTGATACTCGACCCGGTGTATCAGCTCAAATGAAACCCGCGCGCCGCCGATTCATCCAGCAGGGTGCCGCCACGGTTGCGGCATTCGGTTGGGGCCCGGCATCGATTGCCGTCCAGACACCGCCTGCGCGCCTGCTGGTGCTGCTCGAACTCCGCGGCGGCAACGACGGCCTGAACACCGTCGTGCCGGTCACGGATGGCCGGTATTTCGACCTGCGACCGCGGATCGCGCTGCGTGACGATGCCGTCGTCGCCCTCGATCGCTCGCTGGCGCTTCATCGCTCCCTGGCACCGCTCGGTGCCTTGTGGGATGCGCGGGAGATGGCCGTGATCGAGGGCGTCGGCTACCCACAGCCGAATCTCTCGCACTTCCGGTCGATTGAAATCTGGGACACGGCATCGGCGAGCAACGAAGTGCTCCAGCAGGGATGGCTCAGCCGGGCGGCCAGCACCGAGGCATTCGCGCGTTTCGCCGCCGACGGGGTCGTCATCGGAGCGGCAGACCTGGGGCCGCTTGCCGGGGGAGCGCGGGCCGTCAGCCTTGCCGATCCCGAGCGCTTTGTCCGTCAGGCGCGTCTCGCGCGTGACGGTCAGGTCGCCGCCCGCGGCGCGCTGGCGCACGTGCTGCAGGTCGAGCACGACGTTGTTCACGCTGCCGCGCAACTGCGCCCGGACACCACGCTGCAGACGGAGTTTCCGCGCGGCGCGTTCGGTGCGGCAATCCAGAACGCCGCGGCCGTCGCCTCGACGCGCCAGGTACCGGTGATACGGGTCACTCTGGCGGGATTCGATACGCATCAGAACCAGGCGAACACGCACGCGCAGTTGCTGCACCAGGTCGGCGAAGGTGTGGTGGCGCTGCGCGCCGCCCTGCAGGAAGTCGGGCTCTGGCGCGACACGCTGGTTCTGACCTACTCCGAGTTCGGCCGCCGGCCACGCGAGAACGCAAGCGCGGGCACTGACCACGGGACGGCCGCTGCGATGTTCGCGTTCGGTCCGCGCGTCAAGCCCGGGCGCTTCGGTGCGCCGCCCGCACTGGGGCGGCTGGACGAAAACGGCAATCTTCCGTATGCGGTGGATTTTCGCAGCGTGTACGCGACCGTGCTCAACGACTGGTTCGGTCTCGACGCGGAGCGCATCCTCGGCCACCGGCTCGCACCCCTGGCGTTTCTGAACGTCTGAGTGCCGGGCGCGCCCGCGCGTATCGGCGCGCGGCGCGAGCGGATCTCGATAGAATCGGCACGCCCGCGACCCGCGCGAGCGCGACCGATGCCGAACGCCCCCGTGCTGCTTGCCCTGGACACCGCAACCTCCGTGTGTGCGGTCGCCGTGGCGCGCGCGGGCGCGATCGACGAGGTCGCGCGCGAGGTCGGGCAGCGCCACTCCGAACACCTGCTGTCGATGGTCGATGCGTTGCTTGCCGCGCACTCGCTTCGCCTCGAGGACTGCGACGCCATCGCCTTCGGCGCCGGCCCCGGAAGTTTCACCGGGCTGCGCATCGCGTGCGGCGTCGCGCAGGGGCTCGGTTACGGCGTCGACCGCCCGCTGATTCCGGTGTCCAACCTCGCCGCGGGTGCGCTCGAAGCGTTCGCACAGTGCCCGGATGCGCGCACGCTTCTCGTGGCCCAGGATGCGCGGATGAACGAGGCCTACGTCGGCGTCTATGCGATGAACCATGGCGGCCTGCGCGAGGTGGCGGCCCCGCGGCTTGCGGCGCCGCGGGATCTGCCCGAACTCGCCGAGCACTACGAAGTCGATGCGATCGCCGGCAACGCGCTGCAGATCTTCGGCGAGCAACTGGTCTACGCGGGCAGGCGCATCAAAGCTGCCGCGGCGGGCGGCGCGCGCGCGATTGCCCGGCTGGGACTCGATGCGCTGGCTGCCGGAATCACCGTGGAGGCGGCGGCGGCCGCTCCGATCTACGTGCGCGATCACGTCGCCCTGACCGTGGAGGAGCGGCGCACGCGTGGTCGACGTGGCCCGGCCGGCGCATGAGGACGCCGGCTCCCCTGAGCATGTCTTGCGCCGCCGGCAGGCCGCGGTGCGATCCGCGCGGTGTGCGCCGATGAGCGCAGTGGTTCGCCCGGCGGAGGAACGCTTCGAGCCGATGCTCGCGAGCGATCTGGAAACGATCGCGCTGATCGAGAACGAGATCTATCCCTTTCCCTGGACCCGCGGCAATTTCCAGGATGCGCTGTCGGCGGGGTACAGCGCGTGGATACTCACCGGTGTCGGGCGCGAGGTGATCGCGTATTCGATCGTCATGATCGCGATCGACGAGGCGCACTTGCTCAATCTCAGCGTGGCGCGCCGCCACCAGCGGCGCGGTTACGGGTGGCGCACGCTCGAGTGGATGGCGCAGAGCGCGCGCGAGTACGGCGCGCGCTCGATGCTGCTCGAGGTCAGGCCAAGCAACCAGGACGCCCTGGGGCTGTACGCGCGCTATGGCTTCGCGCGTATCGGCGTGCGGCGCGGGTACTACCCGGCGCATGGGGGCCGCGAGGACGCGATCGTGATGCGGATCACGCTGTGAGCCTCGACCCCGCCCGCGCTCGCAACTGGCATCGGCTCGGCATCGGGCCGCTCTGGCTGGAGCGCGCCGCGTCCGCGGCCGTGCCGCGCCGGGAGCCACCGAAGCAACCGGCGCCCGAGCGGGAGGAAACGCGCCCGCAGCGCATCGCGCGCATGGATTGGGAGGCGTTGTGCGGCGCGGTCGCGGCGTGCACGGCGTGTGCGCTCTGCAAGACGCGCAAGCAGACGGTCTTCGGCGTCGGATTCCGGTCGGCGCGGTGGATGCTCGTCGGCGAGGCACCGGGTGCGGAAGAGGATCAACGCGGCGAGCCGTTCGTCGGGCAGGCCGGCCGGCTGCTCGACAACATGCTGGCCGCCGTGGGCCTGACGCGCGCGGGCGAGACCGAGCGCAGCGTCTACATCGCAAACGTGCTCAAGTGCCGTCCGCCGGGCAATCGCAACCCGGAGCCCGCGGAGGTCGAATTGTGCGAGCCGTTCCTGCTGCGTCAGGTGGAACTGGTTCGACCGCGCGTCGTCGTGGTGATGGGTCGCTTCGCGGCCCAGTCGCTGTTGCGCACCGACGCGACCATCGCGAGCCTGCGCGGGCGCGTTCACACCATCGATGTCGGTGGACGGCGCGTGCCGATCGTCGTCACCTACCATCCGGCGTATCTGCTGCGCAATCTCGCCGACAAGGCGAAGTCGTGGGCCGATCTCTGCCTGGCACGCGACATCTGCGACCGCGCCGCGGACTGAGCGCCGGCGCGCACTCAGAGCGGGCGGTGCTCGCGCGTCTGGCCGATCAGCGCCGTCGAATCGAACAGGCGCTGGTTGTAGCGGTGCCGCAGCATCACCGCGTACATCGTTCCTGAGACGAACAGTCCGAAGATCACGATGATCACGCCGATGCGGAGGTCGAGCCCGACCAGGAGGGCGTATCCGCCGAGCATCACGAGGATGCTGAGGTTCTCGTTGAAGTTCTGCACCGCGATCGAGTGGCCCGCGGAAAGCAGGACGTAGCCGCGGTGCTGCAGCAGGGCGTTCATCGGTACGACGAAGAACCCCGCCATCGCTCCCACCACGATCATCATCAGGCCGGCCAGGATCTGCGGATACGTGATCGTCAGGGCACCGATCACCACGCCTCCTTGCGGCACGTGGGAGAAGTTGATGAAGGCCAGGCTCGTCACGACGAGTCCCATGGCAACCCCGACCGGCAGCACCGACAAGGACTGCTTCAGGCTGACGCGGGCACCGGCCCAGACCGACCCGATGGCGATGCCGATCGCCACCACCGCCTGCATGATCGCGCCCTGCGAGAGCGACATTCCGAGCACCTGCTCGCACCACTTGAGAACGATGAATTGCAGCGTTGCCCCGGCGCCCCAGAACAAGGTAGTGACCGCCAGCGAGATCTGGCCCAGCTTGTCGCGCCACAGGGTTGCGACGCAGTGGCCGAAATCGGCGAGTAGCTTCAGCGGTTCGCGCGGCTGGCGCGGATAGCGCGCACCTGTATCCGGAATGCCGAGGTTGATCGCGGCGGCGATCGCATAGATGCCGGCGATCACGGCGATGGCGGCTTCGCCGGCCGTGTCGACGTCGAAGTCGATGATGGGAAAGTCGAACGAAAGCAGCATCGCCGCGACACGGGGCGAAACGAGCACGCCGCCGACGACGAACCCCAGGATGATGGATCCCACCGTGAGTCCCTCGATCCAGCCGTTGGCGATGACGAGTTTCTCCGGCGGGAGCAACTCGGTGAGGATGCCGTATTTCGCGGGCGAATACGCCGCCGCGCCGAAGCCGACCACGGCATAGGCGGCGAGCGGATGGATCTCGAAGAACATCAGCGCGCAGCCGACGATCTTCACCATGTTGGTGATGAACATCACGCGGCCCTTCTGCATCGAGTCCGCGAAGGCGCCGACGAAGGCCGCCAGCACGACGTACGAGACGAAGAAGAACAGCTTGAGCAGCGGCGTCATCCACTCCGGCGCGTGAATGTCGCGCAGGAGCGCGATCGCCGCGATCAAAAGGGCGTTGTCGGCCAGCGACGAGAAGAACTGCGCGGCCATGATGGTGTAGAAGCCGCGGTTCATCGCTGAGCGGTGGTGAGCCTCACGTAGAGACGGATGGGGCGCAGGCCGGGTTGCCTTATATCACGGCCGTTTCGTCGCACGCTGCTGCGTCGGCGCGCACCTCGGTATTCTTGCCGCACCCGATACCCGGTTACCGATGCCTCGTCCGATCCGCGCCACGATCGAGTTGTCTGCGCTGCAGCACAACCTTGCGGTCGCACGCCGGCATGCCGGGACGCGCCGCGTGTGGGCGGTCATCAAGGCGAACGCATACGGGCACGGCATCGAGGTGGCGGTGCAGGCGTTCCAGGACGCGGATGGCCTTGCCTTGCTCGATCTCGAGGAGGCCCAGCGCGCACGCGCGGCGGGGTGGGTCAAGCCGATACTTCTCCTCGAAGGTTTTTTCGAGCCGCGCGACATCGCTGTCGTCGAGCGGCTCGGCCTGACCGTCGTGGTCCACCATACCGAGCAGGTGAGGATGCTCGAACAACATGCGCGCGGTGGACCGCCGGTCGGGATATACCTGAAGCTGAACAGCGGAATGAACCGACTCGGTTTCGACACACCCGAGCGGGTACGGGACGCGCGCACGCGTCTGGAGGCGCTCGGGCACGTGCGCATCGAGGCCACGATGACTCACCTGGCGAATGCGGACCGGACCGATCCGCGCCGCGGGCCGGCCGGTGTCGACGAACAGCTGGCGCGATTCCACGTGTTGAGTGCAGGCTGGAGCGGTGCTACCAGCCTCGCCAACTCGGCCGCGCTGTTCTTCCACCCCGCGGTCGGCGGCGACGCCGTGCGTCCGGGCATCGTCCTCTATGGTGCGGCGCCTGATCCCGCTCACGTCGCCGCGACGCTGCACCTGCGGCCGGCGATGCATCTGCGGTCGCGCCTGATCTCGACGCAGTCGATCGGCGCGGGCATGACGGTCGGCTACGGCGCGCAATACATCGCCGACCGCGAGGTCAGGATCGGCGTGGTCGCGTGCGGCTACGCGGACGGGTACCCGCGTCACGCGCCGAACGGCACCCCGGTCGCCGTGCTCGGCGTGCGCGTGCCCACGGTAGGACGTGTCTCGATGGACATGCTGTGCGTCGACCTGTCGGCGGTGCCGGATGCGGAAGTCGGCGCCGAGGTCGAGCTCTGGGGGGCGCAGATTCCCATCGACGAGGTCGCGGCTTGCGCCGGAACCGTCGGATACGAGCTCATGTGCGCGCTCGCACCGCGCGTGCCGGTGCGGGTCGATCAGGCTTGAACCCGGTCGCGTATCGAATCGTTCGCATGGCCAAGGCACGCGCCCAGTTCGTCTGCAACGAATGCGGTGGCACCACGCTGAAGTGGCAGGGGCAATGCCCCCATTGCAGCGCGTGGAACACTCTTACCGAGACCGTCGTCGAGGCGGCATCGACGAACCGCTTCAGCGGGCTGGCGCCCGGGAGTCCGGTCGTTGCGCTGGGCGAGGTCAACGCGCGCGCCCTGCCGCGCCTCTCGAGTGGCATCGACGAGTTCGACCGCGTGCTGGGCGGCGGGCTGGTCGAAGCAGGCGTGGTGCTGATCGGCGGCGACCCGGGCATTGGCAAATCGACCTTGCTGCTGCAATCGCTTGCCGCAATGTCGCTGCAGGCGCCGCCACGCAAGGTCCTCTATGTGAGCGGCGAGGAATCGGTTGCCCAGGTGGCGCTGCGCGCCCAGCGCCTCGGCATCGATGCGGGCGGCGTGCGCCTGCTGGCGGAGATCGCGCTGGAACGGATCCTTGCCGCGCTGGCCCAGGAAAAGCCGGCGGTCGCGGTGATCGATTCGATCCAGACCCTCTACTCGTCCGACCTGCAGTCCGCTCCCGGATCGGTCGCGCAGGTGCGCGAGTGCGCGGCCCAACTCACCCGCATAGCCAAGCAGTCCGGAGTCAGCCTCGTTCTCGTCGGTCACGTCACCAAGGACGGCGCGCTCGCCGGTCCGCGCGTCCTCGAGCACATGGTCGATGCCGTGCTGTACTTCGAAGGCGATCCGCATTCATCGTTCAGGGTGGTACGCGCGATCAAGAACCGCTACGGCGCGGTCAATGAACTCGGCGTGTTCGCCATGACCGATCGCGGCCTGCGCGGTGTCGCCAATCCCTCCGCGTTGTTTCTCTCGCATCACGAGCAACAGGTCCCTGGCTCGTGCGTGCTCGCCACCCAGGAAGGGACGCGTCCGCTGCTGGTGGAAGTCCAGGCGCTGGTCGATACGGCGCACGTCCCCAATCCGCGCCGGCTCTCGGTCGGACTGGAGCAGCAACGTCTCGCTATGCTGCTGGCCGTCCTTCACCGGCACGCGGGCATGTCGACCTTCGACCAGGATGTTTTCGTCAATGCGGTCGGCGGCGTGCGGATCCAGGAGCCCGCAGCCGACCTCGCCGTACTGCTGGCGATCGTTTCGTCGATTCGCAATCAACCGCTGGCGCGCGGGCTGATCGCTTTCGGCGAGGTGGGGCTCGCCGGCGAGATCCGACCCGCGCCGCGGGGGCAGGAGCGCCTGCGCGAGGCCGCGAAGCTCGGGTTTGGCCTGGCGATCGTGCCGCGCGCCAATCTTCCCAAGCGGGCGATCGAGGGGCTCGAGATCGTCGGGGTGGATCGTCTCGACCAGGCTCTCGACGCGATCAGGGGGCGTTGAGCGCTGCGTCCGCGATGGCGGCGTGCGCCGCTGCGATGCCGGTGCGGATGGAACCCTCGAGCGTCGAGGGATAGGGACTCGCGGCCGCGTCGCCCGCGAGGTACAGGCCGCGCACGGGGAGGCGGACGTCGGGGCGTACCAGCCCGGGCCCGGGCGTTATCGTCGCGCGCTTCTCGACCAGCACTGCATGCGCGCTCGGACGCGGCAGGCCGAGGCAAGCCGAAAGCTGGCGTGCGATGGCTGCCGCGAGGTCGCGCGCGGAAAGATCCGCGTGCGACCCGGTGCCGCTCACGACGACGCTCAACACACCGGCGCAAGCGGACTCCAGCAGGCCGCGGTCGAACACCCACTGGCCGTAGTCGCCGTGTTCGGGACGCTCGAGCAGGGCCAGCAGCGGATGTGGCAGTCGGACGCTTTCGGGATAGCGCAGGTAGACCGTTGCAATCGGCGCGCTGCCGAGGCGCTCGAGCTGCTCGATGGCGGCGTGCAACGCGGCCTCGCCCGTGGTCCGCATCAGGTCCGTGCACCGCGCGGGGGGCAAGGCGAGGATCACGGCGTCCGCATCGATGCCGTCACGGCGCAGGCGAAGGCGCCAGGTATCGGCCGATGCGCTTTCGAGCCCGAGCGCCGGTTCATGCAGGCGAACCACGCCGCCGGATGCGCGGATCGCGGTTTCAGCAGCGTCGGGAAACAGGCCGGACGCGTTGTAACGAGCCAGCAGCAAGTGGCTCGCTGCCGCGTCGGCACCGAGCGTATCGCCGAGGACCTGCAGGAACACGCGCGCGGAAGCCGACTCGAGGCGAACGTTCAGCGCGGCGAGGCAGAGGGGCCCCCAGAGACGCTCGACGAGCCGCGGCGGGTGGGCGTCGAAGAGCGTGGCGGCCGCGCGATCCTCCGCGAGCGTCCAGCGGCGCCGCTGCCACCCGCGCACCCACAGCACAGCGTGAATGCGCTCGCGCCAGGTCAGTCCGCGCGCGCCGGCCAGCGCGGCCGCGAGATGCAATGGTGCCGGCGCGCGGGCGGCGACCATGCGGAAGCCATCCGCGTAGCGCAGGGCAAAGGGTGTGACAAGGAAACGCTTTTCCAGCGCAACGCCGACCCGACGCGCCAGGTCGAGGTAAGCGCGATACGCGCCCACCATCAGGTGCTGCCCGTTGTCCAGCGAATAGATGCGATCGCCCAGCATCACGTCGACGCGACGCGCGCGGCCGCCGACTTGCGGGGCGGCCTCGACCAGCGTGACGCGTTGGCCCGCGTCGAGCAGGGTGATGGCCGCCGCGAGGCCCGACCATCCCGCTCCGATGACCGCGACGTGCGACGCGGCGCGCGGGTTCACGCGCGGGCCAGCCGAGGTGGTGGACCGAACACCCAGGTCCGCCAGGCGATCCACAGCTTGCGCAGCGGCGTCAGCGCGATGCGTTGATGCAGCACCTGGAACCCGGCGCGTTCGAGCTCGTCGAGAAGGCTGAGATAGATCGCGCCCATGATCAGGCCCGGGCGCTGGGCCCGGCGGTCGGCCTCCGGCAGCAGTGCAAGCGCGTCGCGATACAGGCCACGCGCGCGCTGCGCCTCGAAGCGCATCAGCGCGGCAAAGCCGTCGACGTAGCGCGCGTTGAGCAGATCGGACGCTTTCACGTCGAAGTGCTGCAGGTCGTCGATCGGAAGGTAGATCCGGCCGCGCCGTGCATCCTCTCCGACATCGCGCAGGATGTTGACCATCTGCAGGCTCTGGCCGAGCGAGCGCGCGTAGGCGAGTGTCGCGTCGCGGGTCGCGCCGAAAATGCCCGCCGAGAGTTCACCGACGACTCCCGCGACCAGATGGCAGTAGCGCTGCAGGCTCGCGTAGTCGAGGTAGCGCGTCTGCCGCAGGTCCATCTGCATGCCCTCGAGAATCTGCAGCAGGCGCGCGCGCGTGATGCCGAATGAGCCGAGGTGCGGAGCGAGTGCGCGCGCGACCGGGTGCCCGGGCGAACCGGTGAAGAGGCGTTCGATCTCCTGTCCCCACCAGGCAAGCTTGGTTTGTGCGAGCGCGGGGTCACTGACCTCGTCGACGATGTCGTCGACCTCGCGGCAGTACGCGTACAGGGCCGTGATGGCACGCCGGCGCTCGGGCGCGAGAAACAGGAACGCGTAGTAAAAACTCGAGCCGCTTGCCGCAGCCTTCTCGGCGCAATACTCGTCCGGGGTCATGACCCGATTTTGCCTGTGGGCGCCGTATGTCCCGTGGACAGCGACCCCGAAATAGCGCGCAAGGCGAGCAGCAACCAATCGCGCCGGCGCAACGTCGGGCGCCGGCGGAACACATCTCCGCGCGCGGCATCGATGCGCTCGGCGATGCGCAGGCCGCCGGCAACGACGAAGCGCAGCTCCAGGCCGATCCGTCCGCCGAGGGCCGCGGCGAGGGGTACGCCGCCGCGCAGCAGTGCGGCCGCGCGCGCGGTCTGCGCCGCAAGAAGGTCGGGCCAAACCCCGTCTGCGCGCTCCTGCTCGATCATCGATTCGTCGCCGCCGAAACGATGCAACTCCGATCGCGGCAGGTACAGGCGCCCCTTCTTCCAGTCGATCGCGACGTCCTGCCAGAAGTTCACGAGTTGCAGTCCGGTGCAGATGGCGTCGGAGTGTCGAAGCAACTCCGGCTCGTCGCGGTCGAACAGGACCAGCAGCAGGCGGCCGATCGTATTCGCGGAGCGGCGGCAGTAATCGAAGAGCTCCGCATAGTCGGGGTAGCGGTGCACCGTCACGTCCTGCCGGAATGCCGACAGCAGATCGCGCAGCAGGTCGATCGGCAGCCGATGCCGTGCGACCGCAGCGGCAAGATCGGGCCATTCGCTGGGCGCGCCGCATTCGATTGCATCGAGCTGCCCTGCCAGATCGGCCAGTTGTTGCAGCCTCGTCGCGGCGCTAGCGTCGCCTTCGTCGGCGATATCGTCGGCGGTGCGGGCGAAGCGATAGATCGCGCGCACCGGTGCGCGCAGGCGCTTTGGCAGCAGCAGCGACGCGACGGGAAAGTTCTCGTAGTGGCCGACTCCCATGCGCGCAAGCTAGCACGCGTGCGAGAGCGCGAGTCGCGTTCCTTTAGAATCGAAACCGATTCGGCGCGGCGGATTCGTGCGGTGCCGATGCCGCCGCGAAGGTGGCGAAATTGGTAGACGCACCAGGTTTAGGTCCTGACGCCTTCACCGGCGTGTGGGTTCGAGTCCCACCCTTCGCACCAGAAAATTGCCCGGTGGCCATGCGCAACGCGCCGCCGCAACTTCGAACAAGACATGCCACAGACCATAGAAACGCTTGACGGACTGGAGCGCCGCATTCAGCTCACGGTGCCCGCCGCCGACCTGGAGCGCGAAGTCCAGCAACGCCTGACCAAGCTCGCGAGCACGATCCGGATGCCCGGCTTCCGTCCCGGCAAGGTGCCGATGAAGATGGTGGTCGCCTCCTATGGCGCGCAGGTGCAGGCCGAAGTGCTGAACGACAAGGTCGGCGCTGCCTTCGATGCCGCGGTGAGCGCCAACCGCTTGCGCGTCGCCGGGATGCCGCGCCTCGAGGCAAAGCCCAAGGCGGACGACGGCAGCGATCTGGCCTTCGATGCGACGTTCGAGGTGTTTCCCGAGGTCAAGGTCGGCGATCTGTCGGCCGTCGCGGTCGACCGCGCCGTGTGTCCGGTCGGCGACGCGGAGGTCGACAAGACCGTCGAGGTCATGCGGCGCCAGCGTGCGACGTTCGTCGCCGTGTCCCGCCCGGCGCAGGCGGAAGATCGCGTCACGGTCGACTTCGTCGGGTCGCTCGACGGAACACCGTTCCCCGGTGGCAGTGGCACCGATTTCCCGCTCACGCTGGGGCAGGGACGGATGCTTCCCGGTTTCGAAGATGCCGTGCTGGGCATGCAGGCGGGCGAGAAGAAGACCTTCCCGCTGAACTTCCGGGCCGACTATCGCGCGACGGAGCTGGCCGGCAAGACGGCGTCGTTCGACGTGACCGTCAAGAAGATCGAGCAGCCGGTGCTGCCGGCCCTGGACGCCGAGTTTGCGCGTTCGCTCGGCGTCGCCGGCGGAGATCTCGCGAAGATGCGCGCGGAGATCGCGGCCAACCTCGACCGCGAGGTCACGGCGCGACTTAAGGCGCGCACCAAGGAAAGCGTCATGCAGGCGCTGTTCTCGGTGGCGCAGTTCGAGCTGCCGAAAACGCTTGTGCAGCGCGAACAGGAGCGCCTTGCCCAGGCCGCGCAGGCCGACCTGGTGGCGCGTGGCGTGCAGGCGAAGGATGCGCCGCTGCCCACCGACGTGTTTGCGTCGCAGGCCGAACGCCGGGTACGCCTCGGGCTGATGGTGGCCGAACTCGTGCGGGTGCATGGCCTGCAGGCGCGCCAGGATCAGGTGCGCAAGAGCATCGACCAGATCGCGCAGAGTTACGAGAAGCCCGCCGAGGTGATCCAGTGGTACCTGGGCAACCGCGAGCGCCTGGCCGAACTCGAAAACGCGGTCACCGAGGACAACGTGACCGCATGGGTGCTCGAGCACGCCCGCACCGCCGACAAGGTGGTGCCTTTCGACGAACTGATGGGCCATCGCGGCTGACGCGGCGGCCAGGACTGAAGGAGGCAAGAATGAGCAGTCTGGTACGGGCCACGCAGGCCCTGGAGCCGCAAGGCCTTGGCATGGTGCCGATCGTCATCGAACAAAGCGGCCGCGGGGAGCGCGCCTACGACATCTACTCCCGCCTGCTGCGCGACCGCGTGGTCTTCATCGTCGGGCCGATCAACGAGCAGACCGCCAACCTGGTGGTGGCGCAGCTGCTGTTCCTCGAATCGGAAAACCCCGACAAGGACATCGCGCTGTACATCAACTCGCCGGGCGGTTCCGTCAGCGCCGGGATGGCGATCTTCGACACGATGCAGTTCGTCAAGCCGGACGTCTCGACCATTTGCGTCGGCATGGCGGCGAGCATGGCCGCGTTCCTGCTCGCCGCGGGGGCCGCCGGCAAGCGCTATTCGCTGCCCAACTCGCGCATCATGATTCACCAGCCGCTCGGCGGCGTGCAGGGACAGGCTGCGGACATCGAAATCCACGCCCGGGAGATCCTCTACCTGCGCGAACGGCTGAACAAGATCCTGGCGCAGCGCACCGGACAGAGCGTTGAACGGATCGCGAAGGACACGGATCGCGACAACTTCATGTCGGCAGAGGATGCAGTAAGCTACGGACTGATCGACAAGATCTTTGTCAAGCGTGGCGACAGCGCCGAAGCGCGCTAGAGGTACACGACTGCGAAGGCGAGCGGGGTATGTCGGACAAGAAGGGCTCGAGCGAAAAACTGCTGTACTGCTCCTTCTGCGGCAAGAGCCAGCACGAGGTCAAGAAGCTGATCGCCGGACCGTCGGTGTTCATTTGCGACGAGTGCATCGACCTCTGCAACGACATCATCCGCGACGAGTCCGGCGGCGAACCGAGTACCGCCTCCGCGAAGTCGGACCTGCCTGCGCCGCAGGAGATCTGCACCATCCTCGATCAGTACGTGATCGGGCAGGAAAAGGCGAAGCGAATCCTTTCAGTAGCCGTCTACAACCACTACAAGCGCCTCAAGCACCTCAGCGCCAAGGACGACGTCGAGCTCGCCAAGAGCAACATCCTCCTGATCGGTCCGACGGGATCGGGAAAGACACTCCTCGCGCAAACGCTGGCGCGGCTGCTCAACGTTCCGTTCGTGATCGCCGACGCGACGACGCTCACCGAAGCCGGTTACGTCGGCGAGGACGTCGAGAACATCATCCAGAAGCTATTGCAGAACTGCAATTACGAAGTCGAGAAGGCGCAGCGGGGCATCGTTTACATCGATGAGATCGACAAGATCTCGCGCAAGTCGGACAACCCTTCGATCACGCGGGATGTCTCCGGCGAGGGCGTGCAGCAGGCGCTGCTTAAGCTCATCGAAGGCACCGTTGCCGCCGTGCCGCCGCAGGGCGGGCGCAAGCACCCGAACCAGGACTTCGTGCAGATCGACACCACCAACATCCTGTTCATCTGCGGGGGCGCTTTCGACGGCCTGGAGAAGGTCATCCGCAACCGCACCGAAAAGAGCGGCATCGGCTTCGGGGCCGAGGTGATCGGCAGCGGCGACCGTTCGGTCGGCGAGTTGCTCCGTGACGTGGAACCGGAGGACCTCATCAAGTTCGGCCTCATCCCCGAGTTGGTGGGGCGGCTCCCCGTCGTGGCGACGCTCGACGAGTTGTCGGAAGGTGCGCTGGTCCAGATTCTCGTCGAACCAAAGAATGCCCTGATCAAGCAGTTCCAGCGGCTCCTTTCCATGGAAGGTGTCGACCTGGAGGTGCGCGCGGACGCCCTGGTGGCGATCGCGAAGAAGGCGATCAAGCGCCGCACCGGCGCGCGCGGCCTGCGCTCCATCGTCGAGGCGGTTCTCCTCGACGTGATGTACGACCTGCCGAGCATGAAGAACGTGGCCAAGGTGGTCGTGGACGACAATGCCGTCGGCGGGGGGCGGCCGATCCTCGTGTTCGCCGATCAGCCGAGGGTGGCCGCCGGGCCGCGCTGAAACCGTTCGAAATCCGGCACGCGTTGCTGCGTGCTAGAGTGAATTTTTCGCCGCGCGCACGGTCGATCCGTGCTAGCCCTTGAGTTCGGGCCCGTGCGCCCGCAACTGTCGGGCATCCCCGGAAAAGGCGTTCTCATGTCAACGAATCTCTTGCCGTCGGTTCGCACGGCCTTGCCGCTGCTCCCGCTGCGCGACGTGGTGGTGTTCCCCCACATGGTGATTCCGCTGTTCGTCGGGCGGCCGAAGTCGATCAAGGCGCTCGAAGCGGCCATGGAGGGCGGCAAGAGCATCATGCTGGTGGCGCAGAAGAACGCCGCCAAGGACGAGCCGAGCGCCGAAGACATCTATTCGATCGGGTGTATCGCCTCCATCCTGCAGATGCTGAAGCTGCCCGACGGCACCGTGAAGGTGCTGGTCGAGGGCTCGCAGCGCGCCGACATTCACGAAATCCACGACGGTCCGTCGCACTTCACGTGCGATCTCACGCCGATTGCCCCTGAGCCGGCGCAGAAGTCCGAGGTCGAGGCGTTGCGACGCGCGGTCGTGGCGCAGTTCGACCAGTACATCAAGCTGAACAAGAAGATCCCCGCCGAGATCCTGACCTCGATCGCGGGGATCGACGACGCAGGGCGCCTGGCGGACACCATCGCCGCCCACCTGCCTCTGAAGCTCGAGCAGAAGCAGAAGATCCTCGAGATGTCGGGCCTGACGCCCCGGCTCGAGCACCTGCTCGCCCAGCTGGAGACCGAGATCGACATCCTGCAGGTCGAAAAGCGCATACGCGGCCGCGTCAAGCGGCAGATGGAAAAGAGCCAGCGCGAGTACTACCTGAACGAGCAGGTGAAGGCGATCCAGAAGGAGCTCGGCGAAGGCGAGGAAGGCGCCGATCTCGAGGAACTAGAGAAGAAGATCAAGGCCGCGCGCATGCCGAAGCAGGCGCGCCACAAGGCCGAATCCGAGCTCAAGAAGCTCAAGCTCATGTCGCCCATGTCGGCCGAAGCGACGGTCGTGCGCAACTACATCGACACGCTCGTCAACCTGCCGTGGAAGAAGCGCAGCAAGATCAACAACAATCTTTCCAATGCCCAGAAGGTGCTGGACGAAGATCACTACGGGCTGGAGAAGGTCAAGGACCGCATCGTCGAGTACCTCGCCGTGCAGCAGCGCGTCGATCGCTTGAAGGCGCCGATCCTGTGCCTGGTCGGCCCGCCGGGGGTGGGCAAGACTTCACTCGGCCAGTCGATCGCGCGTGCGACGAACCGGAAGTTCGTGCGCATGGCGCTCGGCGGCGTGCGCGACGAAGCGGAGATCCGCGGACACCGGCGCACGTACATCGGATCGATGCCCGGCAAGATCCTGCAGAACCTGTCGAAGATCGGGGTGCGCAATCCGCTGTTCTTGCTCGACGAAGTCGACAAGATGGGACAGGACTTCCGCGGCGACCCGTCGTCGGCGCTGCTCGAGGTGCTCGATCCGGAGCAGAACCACACGTTCGTCGATCACTACGTCGAAGTCGATTACGACCTGTCGGACGTCATGTTCGTCGCCACCGCGAACACGATGAACATCCCGCCGCCGCTGCTCGACCGCATGGAGGTGATCCGCCTGTCGGGCTACACCGAGGACGAGAAGGTCAACATCGCCGTGCGCTACCTGCTGCCGAAGCAGATGAAGAACAACGGCGTGAAGAAGGACGAGCTGGACATCAGCGAGGCCGCCGTGCGCGACATCATCCGCTACTTCACGCGGGAGGCCGGCGTGCGCGCGCTGGAGCGCGAGCTGTCGAAGATCTGCCGCAAGGTGGTGAAGAACTCGCTGTTGCGGCGGGCCGACAAGGACGATGCGCGCACGCGGGTCATGCCGCGCAACCTCGACAAGTTCCTGGGAGTACGCCGCTACACGTTCGGCATGGCGGAGAAGGAAGCGCAAATCGGCCAGGTGACCGGCTTGGCGTGGACCGAGGTCGGCGGCGAATTGCTCACCATCGAGGCCGCCGCGATGCCGGGCAAAGGCAACATCATTCGCACCGGATCGCTCGGCGATGTCATGAAGGAATCGGTGGAGGCGGCGCGGTCCGTGGTGCGCAGCCGGTCGCGCCGGCTCGGCATCAAGGACGAGGCGTTCGAGAAACTCGACCTGCACATCCACCTGCCCGAGGGTGCCACGCCCAAGGACGGGCCCAGCGCCGGCATCGCGATCACCACTGCCGTCGTGTCGACGCTGGCCGGCATCCCGGTGCGCCCGGATGTCGCGATGACGGGCGAGATCACGCTGCGCGGGGAGGTGCTGGCGATCGGCGGCCTCAAGGAGAAGCTGCTCGCGGCGCTGCGCGGCGGAATCAAGACGGTGCTGATCCCGGAAGAGAACGTCAAGGATCTCGCCGAGATTCCCGATCTCGTCAAGAGCCGACTGGAAATCCTTCCCGTCAAATGGATCGACAAGGTGCTCGAAATCGCGCTGCAACGTCAGCCGACGGCGCTGGAGGACGTCGATTCCGCTGCGGCGGCGCCGGTTCAGGCTCCCGCCGACGCTCCGCAGCCGCAGCCAGGCGGCGTGATTACGCATTGAAGTGCACGCGCGATCACGCAGAACACTGCGTGATCGCGTGACTTCACTCGCGCGGCATCACCGTAGAGTGGGCGTTGACGGGTTCGTCGCTTGACAGTCGAAAATGCGCGCGGTTGAATAGTCGGCCCGACTTGCCTCTCAAAACAACACTGCACGATTACGTGGCGCTGGCGGACGTTGGCGCTCTCCCAACAAACCAACGACGACGACAAATCGAAGAGGGGGTTTAAGTGAACAAGACAGAGTTGATCGATCACATCGCGCGCCAGGCCGACATATCGAAGGCGGCAGCGGGTCGGGCGCTCGAGGCGGTGGTCGGCGGCATCGGCGGCTCGCTGAAAAAGGGCAAGGCGGTGACGCTGGTCGGCTTCGGCACGTTCATCGTCGGCAAGCGCGCCGCGCGCACCGGACGCAATCCGCGTACGGGCGCATCGATCAAGATCAAGGCGGCGAAGGTTCCGAAGTTCCGCCCTGGCAAGGCCCTCAAGGATTCGCTAAACTGAATTTCCTTTGACGGCAGGTCGGCAGCAGGCCAACAAGGGTGTTTAGCTCAGTTGGTAGAGCGGCGCCCTTACAAGGCGTAGGTCGGGAGTTCGAGCCTCTCAACACCCACCAGCCCTCCCGCCGCGGGATGTGTCTTCGCGGGGAGTGGTAGTTCAGTTGGTTAGAATACCGGCCTGTCACGCCGGGGGTCGCGGGTTCGAGTCCCGTCCACTCCGCCAAGAATGACAACTGGCAGCGAAAGGCGAACCGGGGTTCGCCTTTTTTGTTGCCCGCCACGCGGCGCGTGGCGCGATCGTCCGCCGTTACCCCAATGGGTGCCGCATGTTCGACTCGATTCGTAGCCACCGTCGCTGGTTGATGTTGTTCCTGATGGTGCTGGTGTTTCCCTCGTTCGTCTTCTTTGGCGTGCAGGGCTACAACCGCTTCATGCAAGGCGAACATGCGGTGGCGCGCGTCGGCGATCAGTCGATTTCGCCGCAGGAATTCGATGCCGCACAACGGCAGCGGCTCGACCGGATGCGCGAGATGCTGGGCCCGAACTTCGATCCGAAGATCTTCGACACGCCGCAGGCGCGCGCGGCCGTGCTCGATTCGTTGATCGCGGAAAAAGCGCTGGCGCAGGAGACGGCGAAGGCGAACGTGTTCGTCTCGGCGCAGCGCGTCATCGGCGTGATCAAGTCCATTCCGGCGTTCCAGCAGGACGGCAAGTTCAACTACGAACGCTACAAGACGCTGCTGGGCGCGCAGGGGCAGGACGAAATCTCGTTCGAACAGCGCGTCCGCGTCGATCTCGTCCAGCAGACGCTGCTGCGGGCGATCGCCGACTCCTCGTTCGTGCCGCGCACCCTTGCCGCGAACATGCAGCGTTGGGCCGAGGAGGAGCGCGAGATCCGCGAACTGCGCTTTCGCGTCGAGGACTTCCTGCCGCAGGTCAAGGTCACCGACGCGGCCATCAACGAGTACTACACCACCAACAAGGCGGAGTTCGAGACGCCCGAAAGCGTGCGCGCCGAGTACGTCGTGTTGACGCTGGATGCCGTCGCCAGCCAGATCGCCGTACCCGAAGGCGAACTGCGCGCTTACTACGAGCAGAACAAGTCACGCTACGGCCGCCCGGAAGAGCGGCGTGCCAGTCACATCCTCTTTACCGCCGGCGACAGGGGTACGGCGAAGGACAAGGAAGGTGCGCGCAAGATCGCGCAGGAGGTTCTCGCCAAGGTGCGTGCGAACCCAGCCGACTTTGCCAAGCTCGCGAAGCAGTACTCGAAGGATCCGGGCTCGGCCGACAAGGGCGGTGATCTCGGCTTCTTCGGCCGCAACATGATGGTGAAGCCGTTCGAGGACGCCGCGTTCAGCTTGAAGGAGGGCCAGATCAGCGACCTGGTCGAGACGGATTTCGGCTTTCACATCATTCGCGTCACCGAGATCAAGCCGGCGCAGCTCAAGCCGTTCGAGGAGGTGCGGGCGGAGATCGAAACCGAGTATCGGCGCCAGCAGGCGCAGAAGAAGTTCGCCGAGGCCGCCGAGACCTTCACCAACACCGTGTTTGAACAGGCCGACAGCCTGCAGCCGGTGGCGGACAAGCTCAAGCTCCAGATCCAGGTTGCGGATACCGTTACCCGCCAGGGGATTCCGCCGCGTCCGGGAACGCCGCCCGTCTTCGTGCCACACATGATCGATGCGCTGTTCGCGCCGGATGCGATCAAGAACTCCCGCAACACTGAAGCGATCGAAACCGGACCGAACACGCTCGCTTCCGCCCGCGTGGTCCAGTACCGCCCGGCGGCATTGCGGCCGCTCGACGAAGTGCGCGATCAGATCAAGACACTCGTCGACCGCGCCGAGGCGACCCGCCTCGCGAAAGAGGCGGGTGTGAAGAAACTCGCGGAACTGACCGCCGCGGCGAACGACGCGGGGTTCGGAAAATCGCGCACTATCTCGCGCTCGAAGCCCGAGGGACTGCCGGACGAGGCGGTCAAGGCGATCATGCGGGTTCCGGCCGACAAGCTGCCGACGTATGTCGCCGCGAACCTCGAGGGCGGCGCCTATGGCATCTTCCAGGTGCTGTCGGCGAAAATGCCGGCGCAGCCGGACGCCGCGCGCAACGAACAGCTTGCGCGCAACCTGCAACAGACGATCGGCAACGGCGACGACGCGGCGTACGTCGATGCGCTGAAGGCCAAGTACAAGGCCGAAGTCCTGCGTTCCGACCTGGCGCCGGAAAAGCCGGTCTCTTCCGGGAGCAAATGAGCGCGTCGCGCTAGGGGCGATCCAGCGCAAGCGCTTGCGCCACCGCTGCGAACGCCTCGGGCGCCCCACGCTCGAGCGCGACGATGCGAGCATCCTCGGCGCGCGCGAAGTTGCGGCTGATCGATCGCAGGTACGACGGATCGTAGTGTTCGAGCAGCAACCGCTCGACCAGTGCGTCCCAGCGCGCCGCCGCCGCGAGCGCCTTCCACTGTTCGACCCGCTCACGTCCGTGCAGCGCCAGCAGGCAATCCAGTTGCGCGAGCAATTGCGACGGATCCTGCTCGAAGTGCACGTACTCGTCGCGCAACAGCCTGACGCGTTCGGCGATGGGAAGGTCGATGCGCACGCAGCGCGCAGATCGCATCGCCACGATGAGCGCGTCGGGCACGCGCAGATCGCCCACCTTGCGGCTCTCCGCTTCGACGAACACGGGCATCTCCGCCCGCAGCCCGCTCAGCGCCGTCCAGATGCGGGTTTCGAACATCTTCTGCGACGGCTGCGGCAGGGTTGGAAGCCCGCCGAGCACCGATCCGCGGTGCGACGCCAGCTGCTCCAGGTCGAGGACCTGAGCGCCCGCGAGCGCGAGTTGCTGCAGCAACCGGCTCTTGCCGCTTCCGGTCGGCCCGCAGACGACGACGAAAGAAAGGCGCGCCGGCAGCTCGAGCAAGGCCCGCACGACGTGACGACGAAATTCCCGGTAGCCGCCATCCAACTGGCGTGCCGCCCAGCCGATGCGCGCGAGGACGTGGGTCAGCGCGGCGCTGCGCTGGCCGCCCCGCCAACAGTAGACGAGCGGCCGCCAGTCGCGTTTCATTCCAGCCAGGTCGCCTTCGACCATCGAAGCGATGTTGCGCGCAACGAGGGCGGCGCCGTGCCGGCGCGCGTCGAACGGCGAAACCTGCTTGTATAGGGTGCCCACCTCGGCGCGTTCGGCGTCGTGCAGAACCGGCAGGTTGAGCGCGCCGGGCAGATGATCCTCCGCGAACTCGACTTCGCTGCGCACGTCGAGGAACGCGTCAAATCGTGCGGGATCGCGCAGCACCTCCGCGCACGACACGAGTGCACGGTCGACCGTCAATGTCGGCCTCGAGCGGCGAGCAAGGGTCGCAGGTGCGGCCACACGTTGTCGAGCATCAGTGGCTGGGCCTTGACGCTCGGATGGATGCGGTCGTCCTGGAACAGGTCGGTCTGATCCGCAAATCCGTCGAGCAGAAACGGCGCAAGGGCCACCTTGCGGTCGCGCGCGACATCGGCGAACGTCGCGAAGAAGCCGTCGGCGTATGCGCGCCCGTAGTTCGGCGGCATGCGCAGCCCCACGAGGAGGACGTGCGCTCCCGACCTCTGGCTCGCCTCGACCATGGCGTTCAGATTTTCCCGCATCGCGGCCAGCGGCAGACCGCGCAATCCGTCGTTGCCGCCCAGTTCGATGATCACGATCGCCGGCCGGTGCTGCGCCAGCAGCGCGGGCAGGCGCGTGCGTCCTCCGCTGGTGGTTTCGCCGCTGATGCTCGCATTGACGACGCTATACTGCGGCGCGCCTCCGGGCCCCGGCGTCGCCAGTCGGTCGCCCAGCAACTTGACCCACCCGCTGTCACGCGGCAGGCCGTATTCGGCCGACAAGCTGTCGCCCAGCACGAGCAGGACCGGTCGCGCGCCGGTTTGCGCGAACGCGGATGCTCCCAGCGCCAGCAGGAACGCAAGGCACCAACGGCGAAGTCGGATTCCGAAAATCATCGCGGGAATGGAGGCGGATCGCCGATGACGATCAACGCACTTCAGGCGCAAGGGCTGACGAAGATCGTGCAGGACGCGACGGGCACCCTCACCATTCTCGATGATATCAACCTCGTCATCGCCGCCGGAGAGACCATCGCCATCACCGGCAGCTCGGGTTCGGGCAAGTCGACGCTGCTGGGATTGCTCGCCGGTCTCGACATCCCGACGCGCGGCACGGTGCACCTGTTCGGGCACGACCTGTTCGCCCTCGACGAGGACGGGCGCGCGCGCATGCGGGCGAAGCAGATCGGGTTCGTCTTCCAGTCGTTCCAGCTGCTGCCGCATCTGAACGCGCTCGAAAACGTCCTGCTGCCGCTCGAACTCGCGCGCGACTCGCGCGCGGGCGGCGAAAGCGCACTGCAGGCTGCGACCCGGCTCCTTCAGCGCGTCGGCCTGGGTGAGCGGCTCGGCCACTACCCCAAGTACCTGTCCGGCGGCGAACAGCAACGCGTCGCGCTCGCGCGCGCGTTCGTCGCGCGGCCGCCGATCCTGCTTGCCGATGAACCTACGGGGAGCCTCGACGCGCGCACGGGCGAGTCGGTGATCGAGCTGATGTTCGGCCTGAACCGCGAAGCCGGATCGACGCTCGTTCTGGTCACGCACGATCTGGAGATCGCGCAGCGGTGCATGCGCAGCGTGGAACTGCATGCCGGCAGGTTGCGCTCAGGCTGAGCGTTCGCGCCGCAACTCTCCCAGCCGCGCTGCGGCCAGACCCGCAATCTCGCCTGCGACCAGACCGATATCGGCGCCAAAGCGGTCCGCGGCGGCGCCGTGCAACCATACCGCCGCGAGCGTCGCATCCAGCGGAGTGAAGTGCTGCGCGACAAGGGCGCCGATCATTCCGCCGAGCACGTCGCCGCTGCCCGGCGTTGCCAGCGCCGGTCCGCCGGTGGGATTGATCCAGATGCGCCCATCGGACAACGCGACGATGGTTCCCGCGCCTTTGAGAACCACGATCGATCCCGTCGCGCGCGCGAGCGTCGTCGCGCTGCCCGTGCGGTCGGCCTGAACATCGCGCACGCTCGCCTCGAGGAGCCGCGCCGCTTCGAGCGGATGCGGCGTGAGAACGCTCGCTGCCGAGCGCTGGCGCAGGCAATCGCGCGCGGCGGCATCCCGCGCAAGGAGGTTGAGCGCGTCGGCATCGAACACCGCAGGGCATGCCGCGCCGAGCGCCCACTCGAGCGCCGCGCGCGCCGGCGCGTCGGTGCCAAGGCCGCAGCCGCTTACGAGAGCGTCGAGTTGCCTGACGGCGCACAGCGGGCGCAACATCAACTCGGGATGGAGCGGATCGAATTGCAGGGTGGGCGCACCGATGCATTCGACGAAGACACGGCCGGCGCCCATCCGCAACGCCGCGCGCGCCGCGAGCAGGGGAGCGCCGATCATGCCCGCGCCGCCGCCGATCACGCCGACGTTGCCAA
>Ga0335077_10001699_pt1 | contig 26154 bp, 18 predicted proteins | sample Lox_Sample_31_FD_207151 | JGI IMG/M metagenome (GOLD analysis project Ga0335077, IMG submission 207151) | Soil microbial communities from Loxahatchee National Wildlife Refuge, Florida, United States - Lox_Sample_3.1 | ecosystem: Environmental > Terrestrial > Soil > Wetlands | place: USA... | reverse complement strand
GAGCTGAGTGAACTTTGTGACGGGCGCTTCGTCGTAAACGCCGGGACGATTGACGTTTCCGCGGAACGACGGAGAATCCTTGGCGGGAGCAACAACGGGCAGCGACAGGAGAGAAGCACAGAGCCAGGCACGAAACATACACACCCCCTTGTGCCAGTTTAGACGAAAGAGGAAGCAAAAATGTTCGCGGCCCGAAAGAGAAATGCGCTTCCGGGCCGCGGAAAGGAACGAAATTTTCTGTTGGTTAGAAGCGGAGCGCTGCCAGGTATTTATAGCTATCGGTGATGCTGGCGTATGGGTCGGGAGGGGCATCGTGTTCGACGAAGAAGTGCTTGATGCCCGCCTCGTCGGCATGGGAGAAGATGCGCTTCCAGTCGATGACGCCAGAACCGACGGCGCACATGACGTTCTTTTCGAAATCGGTGTTGAGGAATTCATCGGCCTTGCCGGGCGTGACCTTAGGAATTTCCTTCACATCCTTAACGTGAACGAGAGGGAAGCGGCCGGGGTATTTGGCAAAGTAGGCGACGGGATCGTGGCCAGTGACGCTGATCCAGCAGAGGTCCATTTCCATAGCGACGAGCTTGGGATCGGTGTTATCGAGGAGGAAGTCGTAGGGAAGCTTGCCACCGAGATTCGGATCGGGGGTAAATTCGAAAGTGTGGTTGTGGTAACCGAACTGAATGCCGGCTTTGGCAGTGGCTGCGCCGGCCTTGTTGAAGGTTTCGGCGACTTTCTTCCAACCGTCGGGGGACTTGCGGATTTTTTCGTCGACCCAGGGGCAGACGATGTAGGAGTGGCCGACGGTGTGTGCGGCTTCGATGGTCTCGGGCCAATGATTTTCGACGATGTCGTAACCGACGTGGCAGGAAGGAGCGCTGAGGCCGTTCTTGTCGACGATGGAGCGGACCTCGGCGGGAGAGTGGTCGAAGTATCCGGCGAATTCGACTTCCTTGTAGCCGACAGCGGCGACTTTGGCGACGGCTCCAGCAAAGTCCTTCTTCACGTCATCGCGAACGGTGTAGAGCTGGACACCGACTCTTTTGATTTCGTGCATGGCAGCGAAAGCGCGCGCGGGCAAAGAAGCGAGAACTCCAGTTGCGAGGGAAGTTTCAAGGAACGTACGTCGATTCATACTGAATTTAGTCATTCATCGTCTCCTGAGGAACTGCAAAGCAATTTGCTGCTGGCAGGGAGCGCCACTCGGCGGGGCTAGTATGACACAAAGAAAGAAAAGCAGGGCACCGGCTGAGCGTGGCGCCCCGTGAAAGAGCCGTTAGAAGATGAACTTCAAGCCGAGCTGCAGAGCACGGGCGGCATGAGCGCCGGACGGGTGCAGAAATCCGGGAGAGTTGAGGTCGCTGTTCATACCGTTCCATTCGGTATGGTTGAAGATGTTGAAGGCCTCGACACGGAACTCCAGCTGTGCCTTCTCCTTGATAGAGAACGCCTTGAGGAGAGACATGTTGAAGTTTGTGACGCGCGGGTTGCGAAGGTAGTTGCGCGGTGTGGTGCCTAACGCAAGGCCCTGCGGGGCTGCGAAGGCGCACGGATCATAGATCTGCGGACCCAATCCGGAGACAGCACATCCTGCTCCAGGAGCGGAACCAGGGTTGCCCACAAGGTCCGGGAAAGTGCCGGGGGAAACGACGTTGGAGATACCCGCGTTGTCGCCGTAGGCGCTGTCGCTCACGTTAAAGGGGGATCCGGTGATAACCGACATCAGACCGGAGAACTGCCAGCCGCCGAGGAAGGTGTTGGTCAAGCCTGTGGCGGACTTGAAAAAGGGAAGATCATACACCCAGTTGACATTCAACATTTGGCGGTGGTCGAAATTGGAACTGCCTCGGGCCAAAGCAAGGTCATAGGAGTCGACCGTGCTGGTGCTGTAACGGTCGGAGGCATTATCGATGGAATGGCTGTAGGTGTAGGCGAGGCCCAAGGTCAGAGGAGAAAATGTCCGGTTCAAAGCGACCTGGAGGGCATTGTAGCTAGAATTGGCCTGGTACTGCAGAAAAGTGATGTTGCCAAAGCCAATGTAGGGGCGATAGGGGTTCGCGTCACCACCACAGGCGATACTCATGTGTACGGCGGCGTCACCAGTAATCGGCAGACCGCTGGGAGTGGTCATGGTCTCGCAATCATCGGGTCCGATGGCCTCTCCAGGCTTATAAGGGTTCTCCGAGGATGGGAGAGTGTGCAGTTGATTGGGAGCGACTTGCTGCCCCAAGTGCGTGCCTTTGCTGCCTACATAGGCAACGCTGCCCACGAAATGAGCAGGAAGTTGGCGCTGGACGTTGAGATTCCACTGCTGGACGTAAGGCCATGTTCCATGTGTGCTGATGGAATTGAAGTCCAAGGGAAAAGCCTGGATGGCGCCGCCACTGCTGCCGGCCCCGATGTTGGTGTACCCGACAATGTTGGGCTGAGAAACATTGAGCACAAGCGGGGCTGTGGCCTCAAGCGACTCCACATTGGCCTCATTGCCGTTGCCATGGTCGAAGAAGATACCGTAGCCGCCGCGGAGTGAGGTTTTTCCGTCACCCCACGGATCCCAGGCAAAACCTATGCGCGGAGCTGGATTGAACGGCTTATTGTGGACGCAACCTGAGGGAATGCCCGTAGCTCCGCATTGAACGATACCGTTGAAAACGCGGGGATCATCAAAAGTCACATCCTCGCCTGACCCAGGATCCACCAACTCGCCATCCGGACCGATGGCCAGAGCAAGTGAGGGATTGTAAACCGCAGCTTCCCAGTTATAGGCCTGCTTGTATTTCTCGCGGTAAGAACCGAAGAGACTGATGCGCAAGCCGAGGTTCAGGGTGAAACGAGGAGTGACGCGCCAATCATCATTGAAGTACGGTTCCACGATTTGATACCGGAAATAGTATTTCGGGGCGAGATTGACTTGCGAGTAGGAGCCGATGTTGCCCAGCAAAAGGTCGGCAAACGCGTTGCCGGTGCCAACAACAGAATTGCTGGCGGCGAAGTTGACGGTGCCCTGCACCGTGCCGAAGCTGCTCTGCTCGTTTTTCTGGGCGATGACCCAGTAGAAGCCCGTCTGGAGAGTATGCTTGCCTGCGACCTTCGTGAGGTTATCGCGAATCGTGTAGGTGGGGTTGGCATTATTCCACGGGATGTACGCCTGACCTTCCGAGAAGTCCCCAAAGGACGTATTTCCTGCCACGCTGAGGTCCGGAAGCTTGTCGCCGAAATCGGGAAAGATGCCCGTGGTGGTCAAGCCGGCAGACGAGCGAGAGATGACGCCGGAGCCGTTGTTCGTAAGGGTGATATGGTCAGCCGTGTAGCTGGCAACGAATTCATTCAACAGGGTCGGAGAGATTTCCGAGTTGAGGCGCGTGACGAAGCTGGTGCCCGGACCAACGAAGTAGGTTTGAATCGTTGGGAAACTGTAATCAGCCCACAGCGTGGTGGGCTCGACCGTGTTCCAGGAATCGTGAATATAACGAACGGTTAAGCGCTCTTTGGGCGTGAAGTTGTGGTCGATGCGGAAAAGCTCTTCCCGCCACTTGGTGGACTGAGACGGGGATGAGTTAAAGCAGGCAATTCCGCCACAATTAGCGAATGCGGCCGCTGGGTCGGTGGTGGTTGGCTCTGGAATCATGGCCAGCAGCGGTGCGGCATTGGGATCGACGGTGATGTGAGCGGGATCGGGTACGTTAGGGCAATCGCTGATGAAATTGGGGTTGTTGCACACGTCACTGAAATCACCGGAGCGCTCGGCCATGGACGGTACTGCTGCGTGAAAGACCTGCCCTGGAACGAGATCCTGCCGCCATTCCTGGGACCAGAAGAAAAAGGTCTTTTCTTTTTTCTCGTTGTAGATATGAGGAATGAAGACGGGGCCGCCGATGGTGTAGCCATAGTCATGCTTCTTATACTTCGGCTTGGGCTGTGTGGGATCGTCGAAGAAGTTACGGGCGTTCAGGGCGTCGTTGCGGCCAAAGTAATAGACGTCGCCGTGAAAACTGCTGGTACCGGACTTGGTTTCGACCTCCACCGTGCCGGAAGCGTTGCGGCCGTATTGTGCGCCGTAGTTGGAAGTGAGTACTTTGACTTCGGAAATGGAGTCGATACTCGGGTAGACATTCAGCGTCCCGTTACTGCCGTTGTCCATGTTGTCGCCACCGTCGATTTCCCAGTTGTTGTACTCGGTGCGACCGCCATTAAAGCTGAAGGCGACACTACCGTTGACGCCGACAGCGCCTTCATCCTGTCCTGTTTCATTGCTGACACCAGGAACGATGGTGGCAAGCTGAGTGAAATTGCGGCCGTTGAGTTGAAGTTGGGTAATCTGATTGCCGCTGACAGTTCCCGAGAGCGCAGAGGACTGAGTTTCAACCTGGGCGACACTCTCTCCCGTTACCACGATCTCTTCGGTGACCGAGCCGACAGTCAGGGTCACATCGATGCGAGCTTTCTCCGCGACCTTCAGTATGACGCCCGAAGCGGTAAATTTCTGAAAACCCTTGGCCGCGACTGTGAGGTTGTATGTATCGCCGGCCAAGCCCGGAATGACGTAGGCACCGTTGTCGTTGGTGACTGTTGTGCGAGTCAAGGTTTTGCCAGCGTTGGTGAGCGTGACTTCGGCGCCGATGACGGCGGCGCCGGATTTGTCCATGACGGTGCCGCTGATGTAGCCGGTGTCTTGAGCGGCGGCGAGCAGGGGAAAGAGGAAAAGGAGAGCGAAAGCCGCGATGAGAGACGAGAGAACTGGTTTCCCGATACCACGAAACATTTGATTGACCACGATGAGACCCCCTCCACGACGGAATGTCTATTTACGTGCGACAGGAATGCGAAGGGAGGCACAAACGAGGAACCGGAGCACACAATAACTCAGGATCAAACCACTCGCTTGGCGACCCAGCATCCTCGACTGAAAATTATCGCAACCGACGAACCCCTATTAAATCGGATTAATAGTGGATTGTTCGCGTGGTGTCAAGAGTAAAATTCAAACGGACGGGCAGACCCGCCGCAAACGTCACCAAGCGTGCCCAGACAAACAACAACTCGGTCGCAAGGGAACACGCCTTGAACGGCCGGGGTAACTGACGGAAACTAACGTCTCCAATGAACTTATTCCCTACGATACGCCGGGTGGTTTTTTTTGCTGTGACCTTGGTCACAGCTGTGGCGCCAGCAACTTGTGCGAGGAACATTCAGGAGAAGACCGGCCAGGTGAGAGAGGGCGCGAAGCCGCTAAGTGCGCAAGAGTGGTTTGCGAAGGGGCAAGCGGCGATGCAGGCGGGTGACCTCAAGGCCGCGCAAAGTGCATTTCGTCATGTGCTGGCGCTCGATCCCAAAGCGGCGTCGGCGTATGTGAATCTCGGCGTGATTGCGATGCGGGAAAAGCAGTGGGACGAAGCGTTGAAGAACCTGCATGCCGGGGAAAAGCTGGCGCCGAAGATGAGCGGCATTCGACTGAATATTGGGATCGTGGAATACCGGCGGCAGAACTATGAGTCGGCGATCGCACCATTCGAGAGTGTCGTTCGAGACGATCCAAAATCGGCGCAAGCGCGTTACCTGCTCGGACTGTGCCTGACGTTCACGGAACGGTATGCCAAGGCGGTGGAAACCCTGGAACCGCTGTGGAACGAGATGTCCGACAACATTCTTTATCTATACGTGCTGGGAATGGCCGCCAACCTCGCCGGCGATCAGGAACTCGATCAACGCGCGATGCAGCAGCTGCTGAAGGTCGGAGGGGATACGCCGGAGTTGCATCTGATTCTGGGCAAGGCCCACATGCAGCGGCAGGAATATGAAAAGGCTATCGAAGAGCTCGAGAAGGCGCTGGCTGCGAAGCCGGATCTACCCTACGTGCATTTTAATCTCGGAATGACTTACGCGAGCCAGGGCAAGTACGAGAAGAGTGAAGCGGAATTCCGCAAGGATATTGAGGTGGAACCGGACCTGGCGGACAACTACGAGCAGCTTGCGCAACTGTATAGCCGCCTGCAGAAGGACAACGAGGCGGAAATAGCGAGCCGGAAAGCGCTACAACTGAATCCCCAGTCGGCCAACGCGTGGTACGTGCTCGCGAAAGTTCACGACCGGCGGAAGGAATACGGCGAGGCGTTGAAGGCGATTGATGCGGCGGCGAAGCTGGCGCCATCCAATAAGAATGTGCTCTTTCTGCGTGCGCAAATTCTTCTGCACTTGGGGCGGACCGCAGAAGCGAAGGCGGAGTTCGAGAAGGCGAAGAGCGCGGTGGCCGAAGGCGAGCAGAAAGAGCGGGAAACACTGGGCGAAAAAATGGTGCCGAGTCCGGAGTTGAAGCGGACACCGGAGTAAGCAGCATCGGCGGCGATCGGGTTATAGGTTTGGCGCTCTCCAGGGCCCGCGAGCGTGTTCGAGAGTCTCCGCGACAGCGAGCAAGAGTTCCTCTTCATGCGGCCTGCCGATTAATTGAACATTGATGGGGAGTCCTTCGGGAGACTGGCCGAAGGGAAGTGAAAGCCCGGGAAAACCGGCGAGGTTCAGCCACTGACAGAAGCGCATGGTGTCGCGATAGCTGTGCGGTTCTCCGGGAACATACTTTCCCTCGCCGTGGCGAAATGCGGGTTCGGTGGAAACGGGCGAGAGGAGAATCGGAATGTCTTGCAGTTGGCGCAGCAGGTCGGCGCGAAGCAAATCGCGATCGGCGCAGGCGGCCATGAAGGAATCGAGGGTGAAAGAGGCTTCGGAAGAAGTGATGGCGAGGTATTCGCGGAGCATGGGGCTGAGCAAATCTTCGCGGCCGGAGGTGGACTGACGGATGAGGTGGGAAACGACAGGGCCGAAGAAGAACCACCAAAGTTCGAGGGCGCGGTCGAGTTTCGAGAGAGAGATGGGTTCGACTCGGTAGCCGAGATCGCAGAGATGTTGAGCGGCGCGGCGGATAGTGAGCAGCGTTTCCGGTGTGGCGCGGCCGAGTTCGGGGTATTCGAGGATGCCGATGCGAAGGCCGCGGAGTTGTTCGGGGCGAATTTCACGGAACGGCACCGGCGTGGATTGTGCGTCGCCGGGATCGGGGCCCGAGATAACTTCGAAGAGCGCGCGCAGGTCAGCGACAGTGCGCGCCAGGGGACCGACGACGCCGAGAAAGCTCAGCGCGCCGGCGCCGGGAGGGAAGTGGCCGGTAGCGGGAATGCGGCCGGGAGTGGGTTTGAGTCCACAAATGCCGGTGAAATGCGCGGGTGTGCGGATAGAGCCACCGCCGTCGCTGCCGACTCCGGCCATGGAACAGGCTGAGGCGATGGCCGCCGCTTCACCGCCGCTGGAACCTCCAGCGGAATATTCGAGATTCCAGGGATTGGAAGTTTTGCCGGTGAGGCGATTGTCGGTCTCATACGCCATCAGGAATTCGGGTGTGTTGGTGTTACCAAGAAGAATCGCACCAGCGGATTCGAGGCGCGCGACCAGAGTGGCATCGGAGGTCGGAGTGTAATCCTTGCGAAGCAGGGAACCGACGGGGCAGGGCCAGCCGGCCACGTCGATGCAGGACTTCACCGTCAGAGGAATTCCGGCGAGAGGAGGCAAGGCTTCGCCGCGGGCCAGAGCCGACTCCCAGTGGCGGGCACGAGCTAAGGCGGATTCCGCGTCGAAATGAACAAAGGCGTTGAGACGCGGCTGGAGGGCGTGGACCCGCTCGATATGCGCGGTGACGACCTCGATCGGGGAGATTTTCTTGCGGGCGTAAAGTTGGCGCGTTTGCGCGATCGACGAGTAATAGGGAGTTGTCATGGAACCGGGAGTTAGTCCATACCTGCCTTAAAGACATGATGGGCTTGTTCCTCGGTCAGTTCAGAATACCAGACGGATTTTCCATCGAGCGAACTGGAGAGCCAAAAGGAGGCGTTTTCAAGCGCGCCGAGCGGGCGCACACCCTGGGCGGCGAAGTCAAAGACCTCGAGGGTTGAGGATTTTTCGGTGTATTCACTGAGAAACAGGATGCCCTGTTGGGAGACCGACCAATTGGCCCAGGTGCTAGGACGCACGAGCGAGGAGACACGGCGTTCATCACCACCTTCGACGGGAACCTCCCAAATTTCCGGATTCGCATAGCGGTGTTTGGCGTAGTAAAGGGTGCGACCATCGGGGGCTTCGTAAGCAGAGAATCCGCCATAACGGGTCAATTGCAGCAACTGGCCGCTGTTCTCCATGGAAACCTTCCACACTTGATTCTCTTCGCCGTCCATGGCCCGGTTGGAAGCGAAATAGAGCCACTTGCCGTTGCGCGACCAACTCGGCACCGAGTTATTCCAGCCGTCCCTGACCACCTCACGAATGGTGCCACCTTCGAGGGAGATGACAAAGATACCGGAATGACCGGAGCGCCCGTCGCTGTCAAAGGCAATCCAGCGACCGTCCGGAGACCACCGCGGAACGCCACAAGGTCCCATATTCGTTAGTTGCCTGGGATCGGAACCATCCGAATTGCTGACCCAAATGTCCGCACCCTCTGTGGTGCCTGACTGAAACGCGAGTTTCTTGCCGTCGGGCGAAGGCTGCGGACCACCAATCGCTTCCTGACCAAGAGAAACGACCCGCATGGGCGCAGGGGGTTCCGCAGCCTGAGTCAGGTCCACTCGCCAGATTGCGGGCGGATGGGATGTGGAATTGCGTTCTGCGGCCAGCTTCATGGCGCGCTCGGCAATCTTGCCAGAGTTGGATTGATACCAATCGAAGCCTGCGCGAGCCGTTGCCAGGACGAACAACACGAGTACCGCGATTAAGGCCCAGAGATTGACGAGAGTTTGGCGCTGGACCGGGACGGAGGACTGCCAGCCGTCGTCGACAAGCGAGACGATGCACGGCGCTGGTGGAGGAAGTGGTGGCTCGACAGATGCTGGCAGCACCGGCGCTGCATTGGCGACTTCGGGGCTTTCCGGAACTTCTTCGACCTTGGCGATGAAGCGATAGCCGCGGCGAGGGAGAGTCTCAATATAGCGAGGCTGGTCAGGGGAATCGCACAGGGCTTCACGAAGCTTGTTGACGGCAGCATTGAGGCCATGGCTGAAGTCCACGAAAGTGTCGTCGGTCCAGATGCGTCTACGAAGCTCGTCGCGAGAAACGAGTTGGCCAGGGCTGTCGAGGAGAGCTATGAGGATCTGGAACGGCTGGCCACCGAGCTTGAGGCGAACGCCATGGCGCCAGAGTTCACGGGTACGGAGGTCCGCTTCAAAGGGACCGAACCGGACGCGGCGATGATCGAGGTGTGTCATCGAGGACCTGATTGTATCAATTCAGCAGACGAACTGAGCGGGGGAATTGTTTCGTGAGCAGGCGCAAATTTTGGGGAATCAGAGAGTTGGACGATGACCATAAATTGACTGGAAACCGACCTGAAAGGGATGGAGGTAGCAGTGTTTTTGCGTCTTCCTGTTCGCGGGGGGCGAGGCCGAAAGGGCAAATCCTTCGCAAGGAGGCGGTTATGAATATCGGGTTTGCTTGGATGATAAGGAGACGGAACGTGGTGGGAGTTGTTGTGGGGGCGCTGATGCTGTTGCCTCAAACGGGGTGGGGGCAGGAGGCGGAGAAAAGCGTTCCGAACGCTGCTGTGGAGAGCCGGGCAGAACCGGAGACAGCGTTGGTGCTGGGCCCGGGAAAGAGCTTGAAGGACGCACGGAAGTGTTTTGAAAGAGAAGCGGTGTGGGGATACGCGCCCGCACAAGTCAATCTTGCGGTGCTTTACCTGAACGGTTGGGGAACCGAGAAGAATTACGGATCGGCATTGTATTGGTTGAAGGAGGCAGCGAAGCAGGACCAGCCGCAGGCGTACACGAATCTCGGCTTGCTGTATTTGAATGGCTGGGGCGTGGCGCGGAATTACGAGGAAGCATTGAAGAATTTCCGCACCGCCGCTGAACATGGCGAGACAGGAGCGATGGTCAATGTAGGCTACATGGCGGAGAACGGAATGGGGACCGCACGGGACCAGGCCGTGGCGGGGGAATGGTACCGCCGGGCGGCGGATCGCGGGGATGCGTTGGGACAGAACAACCTGGCAGATCTGTTCCTGCGCGGGTTGGGAGTGGCGCAGAGTGATGCACTGGCGGCGGAGTGGTTTCAGAAAGCCGCGGACCAGGGGCAGACCGGGGCACGAATCAAGCTAGGGTTTCTGTACATGACGGGAAGAGGCGTGGCGAAGGATGCAACGGCGGCGTATGCATGGATTCTGGCGGCATCGCTGGCGGGGGATCATCGAGGAGATGAGTACTTGAGCGAATTGCGCGCGCAGATGAAACCGGAGCAACTTGAAGCTGCAACGCGACGGGCGAATGAACTGCGGGTGGCGCGGCAGGCAAGCGCTGCGGAAAGCGCGTTCGTGCGTTAGTGGGCGGCACGACCCATCCCTTCATTTCATTCGAAACGGTCCGACACCATCGGGAGAGCTGCAGACAAAACGGTTGACGATAATCGGGGCAGCCAACACAATCGATAGGGCTGGCTGTTGGTTGGCTAGCCCCGCGTCCGGAAAGAACTCTCCTTCATGGGATTCAGACAAACAGTGTATAGACACTCGGTTGCTGCCTTTTCCGCCGTAGTTATTCTGACAATTATCGGTTTCGCTGCGACATTTCACTTGCAAGCGCGGGCGGCCGCGGATGCGGCGAAGGTTTCGCCAGAGGCGCTGCGTCTGAACACGCTGGGCGTGGCGCACATGAACCAGGGGAAGTCGGCGGAAGCGGAGAAGCTGTTCGAGCAAGCGCTTAAGGTGGATCCGAAATTCTCGGGCGCGCGACTGAATCTGGGAGTTGCGCTGCTGGCGCAGCAAAAATTGGAACCGGCGCGAGCGGCACTGGAGCAGGCAACCAAGGAGCTGCCGAACGATCCGTATGCCTGGTACAACCTGGGCCTGGCGTACAAGGATTCGGCGGAACCGGAAAAGGCAATTGCGGCGTTCCAACATGTGGAGAAGATCGCGCCGGACGAGCCGGACGCGTATTACTTCGAAGGATTTCTGCTTTCCCAGCTTCAGAAATACGACGAGGCGATTCCCGCGTTCAAGAAAGCGCTAGAGATAGCGCCGTATCACGCGTCGGCGCAATTCGGACTGGCGCGCGCGTACCAGCGGAAAGGCGAGACAGAAGCGGCGCGCGAAGGGATGAAGCACTTCCAAAAACTCACGCAGGAGAAGTTGGGGACGCCATTCGGCGCGGGCTATGGGGATCAGGGGAAATTCTCGCTGGCGGAATTTGTCCGTGGATCGGAGACGTCAGCGCCCGCGGAAATTCCCGTGCACTATACGCAGCAGCCGCTGCTGGCGAAATTGGTGGCGGGCGGGGCAGAGAAGGCGGCGGCGATTGGGCCCAGCCGCGGCGCGTGTTTTCTGGATTTCGACAACGACGGGAAGCCGGACCTGTTTCTTGTGGGCGCGAGCGGAGAGAAAAGCCGGCTACTGCACAATGTGGGGAACGGGAAGTTCGAAGATGTGACGGCGAAGCTGGGTTTGGGAGCAGTGGGGCAGGGATTCGGGTGCGCAGCGGGCGATTTCGACAACGATAACCTAACCGATCTCGCAGTGTGCGAGGTAGATGGCGTGCGGCTGTTTCACAACGACGGCGGAGCGAAATTCACGGATGTGACGGAAAAAATGGGGATCAAGCGCGAGAAAGGATGCGTTTCGACGGCGCTCGTGGATTACGACCACGATGGGGATTTGGATTTGTACGTCACGATGGAGCCGCTGCCTGCGGGAGGAGCGAAGCGGAAGAACAAGATGTGGCGGAATAACGGGAATTCGACGTTCACGGATGTGTCGGAAGAATCTGGATTGGGCGTGGACGCGACGGGCGCGGGAGTTGCGGTAACGGACTTCAACAACGATCGCGCGATTGATTTCGTGCTGGCAGGCGGGGCAACGGGCGCGGCGATCTATTTGAATCCGCGGGAAGGAAAGTTTTCGGCGCTGCCGGGAATCGATTTTACGAAAGAGGGTTTGCCGCCGGCGGTGGGAGTGACGGTTTTTGATTTCGACAAAGACGGCTGGATGGATCTGGCGTTTACGCACGCGGGAGCGCCCGGGATTACGTTGTGGAGGAATGTGCAGGGCAAGAAGCTGGAGCGCGTGAAACTGCCGGATGTTGCATGGAAACAGGGTTGGGGCATTACCTGGGTGGATTACGACAACGACGGATGGCTGGACCTGGCAGCGGTGGGTGAAGGAGCAAACGGTGGAGAGATTCGCGTGCTGCGGAATCGCGGAGACGCGGGCTGGGCGGACGTAACGAAGCAGCTGCAACTGGACGGCGTGAGTTTGAAGCAGCCGCGGGCACTGGCCACTGCCGATCTGAAGAAGGACGGCAGTCCGGATTTTGTGATTACGCAGGCCGTAGGCGCGCCGGTAGTGTTGGAAAATGTCGGTGCGAACAAAAATCACTGGATGCAGTTGGACCTAAAAGCACTGAACGACAATAAAAGCGGGATAGGAACGAAGCTGGAGATTTACGCGGGCGCGCTGTACCAGAAATTCGAAATGTCGGGCGCATCGGGCTATTTAAGCCAGAACTCTGGAACACTGCTGGTGGGACTGGGCGATCAGAAAGTGACCGATGCGGTGAGGATGCTGTGGCCGACCGGCGTGCCGCAGGATGAGATCGACCTGGCGGCGAACAAGACGCAATCGATCGGGGAACTGGACCGGCGCGGGAGTTCGTGTCCGATTCTGTTCAGCTGGAACGGCAAAGAGTACGAATTCATCGCCGACATGATTGGGCCGGGAGTGGTGGGGCATTGGATTGCGCCGGGAGAACGCGACGTGCCGGACCCGGACGAATATTTGAAAGTGCCGGCGAAGAGCGTGCGAGCGAAAAATGGACGGCTGAGTTTCCGCTTCCTGGAACCAATGGAAGAGACGGTATATCTCGACAAGGTGAAACTGCTGGCGATTGATCATCCCGGGGGTATCGAGGTAAATGCGAATGAGCGTTTCGTAAGCAATCCGCCGTTTCCGGAATTCCGGGTGATTGCCTCGCAGCATACGCGTGAGCCTGCCGGAGCGTGGGACGACAAAGGCAACGATGTGCAAGCGCTGCTGGCAAAGTGCGACCGGAAATACGTGACGGATTTTGCGGACGAACCGTTCACGGGATTTGCGAAACTGCATTGGATCGAGCTGGATCTGGGGAATTGGGACACGAACAAGCCGCTACGGCTGCTGTTCGATGGATACACGGATTATTTTACGGCGACCTCGATGTATGCCGCGGATCAAGCGGGGATCAAGGTGATCGCGCCGTATGTGGAAGTGCAGGATAGGCAGGGCAAATGGGTGCGCGTGGTGGAGGATATGGGCTTCCCGGCGGGGCTGGCGCGAACGATGGTGACGGACTTGACGGGGAAGATTCCAGCGGGAACGCGGCGGATTCGCATCGTGACGAATCTGAAGATTTATTGGGACGATGTGCGCATTGACCAGACGCCGGAAGTGCGGGATATCCGGGTAACTGAAGTGCCGCTGGCTGGGGCGGAACTGGCGTTCCTTGGGTATCCGGAAGAGATTCGATTGCAACCGGCGAGCGACACGGTCTATTCGTTTTCGCGGCGAAGCATGAGCGGTCCGTACGCGCGGGCAGCAGGGAATTACACGCGCTACGGTGACGTCAAATCGCTAGTATCGACGTCGGATGACAAATTTGCGGTGTTCAGTTCGGGGGAAGGCGTAGAACTGGAATTTGATCCGGCTTCACTGCCGACATTGCCGCCGGGCTGGGTGCGCGACTACTTTTTTTATGCGGATGGATTCGAGAAAGACCTGGATTTTTACGCGGCGAACGCATTTACAGTGGAACCGTTGCCGCATCATGGTTTGATTGCTTATCCGTATCCGGAAGGCAAGGAGTACCCGCTGGACCCCGACCATCTGGGCTACGAGTTCAACTACAACACGCGCTCGCGTTCGGATCGCATGCCGGCGAATTTGCGTTACGAATATCCCGCGCAGAAATGAGGTACGGCCCATGCGGAGAAGTGGCGCCTCGACGATTCGGGACGTGGCACGCGAGAGTGGGTATTCGGCTTCGACAGTATCGATCGTGCTGAATAGCGCGCCGCTGTCGCGGTACATTCCCGAAGAAACGAAAACGCGGATCCATGTGGCGGCGCGCAAACTGGGTTACCGGCCGAATCCGCTGGCGCGATCGCTGCGAAGCCAACGTTCGAACATCGTGGGAGTGATGGTGTTCGATATTACGGATCCGTTCTGCACGCCGATCCTGCGAGGGCTGGAGAATTCGCTGTACCAGGCGAATTATCTTTCGCTGCTGGCGGACGCGCACAACGAGCCACATCGGTTCGAGCGTTATCTGGAAATGCTGCTGGACCGGCGGGTGGAAGGATTAATCATCATTGCGAACTGGCTGGTGACGGATATCAAGTTGCTGGCGGATCTGACGGCAAGGCAAGTGCCGACGGTGATCGCGGGGCGGGCGTACGAAAGCGATACGGTGAGTACGGTTTCCGTGGACAACGAAGCGGGAGCGGCACTGGCGCTCGAGCATCTGTACCGGCTGGGGCATCGCGAGATCGCATTTCTGCGCGGGCCGAAGGCGCTGACCAGCAGCGGGCAGAGATGGAAAGGGATTCGCGCATTTGCGAATTCGGTGGGCTTGAAGCTGGATTTGAAACGGATTGCGGAGTTGCCGGAATCGCTGGACCCGAATTCAAGTTTCGAGGCCGGTGTGCAACTAACGGCGGAATTGTTGCGGCATGGAAAAACGTTCACGGCGTTGATGGCGTACGACGACATGACGGCGCTGGGGGCGCTGCGAGCGTTGCGGCATAAGGGACTGCGCGTGCCGGAAGATTGTTCGGTAATCGGGTTCGACGACGTGGCGCAGGCCGGGCTTTCCGTGCCGTCGTTGACCACGGTGCGGCAGCCGATGGAAGCGATGGGATCGATGAGCGCGGGGATTATGCTGGATTCGATCAAGTCCGTGGATCAGAAGCGAGACGGGCCGGTGATCCGGCGGAAGATTCCGGCGGAACTTGTGGCGCGGGAATCTACGAGTGCCCTGAAATAAGGCGGGCGCGAATCACGCGCTGACGCTGACCCAGGCTTTTCTCTGAGCGCTTTCGGCGATGGCCTCGCAGAGAACAAGTTCGTCGTGGCCTGTTTCGAATGCGGGGAAGATGCGCGGTGCCGCCAGATCACCCTTCGCAAGATACGCGTAAAAATCCTTGAAAAGTTGGAAGAACGTGTCGGGATAGCCTTCGGGATGTCCAGCCGGGTAAGCGGCATAGCCTCGCGATTCGGGAGTTTGCAGCGCAGGATCTTTCGGGAGCACTTCACAGGCGCGGTCACGGCGACCGATCCAGAGATTGTTGGGCGACTCCGAGTCGAAGACGAGAGAACCTTCGGAACCGTCGACTTCAAACCACAAGCGCGCTTTGCGGCCGGGGCTGACCTGGGAGACGGTCATGACACCGCGTGCCTCATTTTCGAAGTGCAGGAGAACCGAAGCGTAATCGTCGGTAGTGATCATGACTTCTTCGGTATCGGTGGAGCCGGCTTTTTGGAATGTTTCCACGCGGCCCTTGGGACGACGGCGCGAGGGCAGAACCGTGTGGAGATCCGCGCAAAGATCGGACACTTTCGAATCGGTGAGCCACATGGCGAGGTCGAGCCAATGCGTGCCGATGTCGGAGACGGCGCGAAATTCTCCACCGAGTTTGGCCTCGAGGCGCCAATTCCAATCGGTGGGAAAGAGTAGCCAATCCTGCAAGAAGCTGCCATGAATTAATTTGACTTGGCCGATGGCGCCTCTGCGAATGAGCGAGCGGGCCTCCTGGCAAAGCGGATAGTAGCGGAGATTGTAGGCGACGCCGCCGACACGTCCGGTTTCCTTGAGCAGTGAGACGAGAGTGGCGGATTCGCGGGAATCCAACGCGAGCGGTTTTTCACAAAGAACATGCTTACCGGCGCGCAGTAACTGGCCGGCTTCCTGAAAATGGAGATGATTCGGCGTGCAGAGATGGACGACCTGAACAGAATCGTCGGCGGCCAATTCTTCGAGGGAGTGATAGGCGCGAGGCAGTCCGAAGGCTTCGCTGGCGGCTTTGGAGCGTTCGGGAGTGCTGCCGAGAATACCGCGAACGGAGATGCCGAGGCGCCGCAGAGCGTCGAGATGGGCGCGTCCGACAAACCCGAGTCCAGCGATGGCGGCAGTGATCGGCATGTGAGCTCCTGTGCGTCCGTGAGTTAAAGGTATTTTACGAGCACGGGCGAAGAACAGCAGAAAAATTTACGCTTCGACGTTCGCTACGGCTTGGGAGCGGCGCGGAACGCTTCGTCGGGATCGAGGTTGCACTGGGCCAGGAACTTGTCGCGGCGGAGCGCTCCGGAGACATAGCTTTGAATATCGGCGAGAGTAGCGCTGGCAATGCCACCGTCGGCGGCGTCGAAAATCACGACGATACCATCGGGCTTCGCGCTCAGGCTTGCGGCGTCCTCTGCACCAGCTTCGAATAACGCCAAGGTGAAGTTCAATCGGGCCGCGGCTCCGCAGTCGCGTTGATCCTGGGAAACGGGCCGCACAGTGTAGATTTTTACGGTTTTCCCTTTGAGCGGAGCCCAATCGCCAGGAAACGTGCTGGATTCCTGGCGTTCGATACGGAAGCCCTTGAATTTTTCCTCGAGAGTTCCCTCGGCCTGAACCGTTTTTTGAGCGAGGTGCTCGGGTAAAAGCACGGCGTTCTGGCGAATGTAGCCGCGCGCATCACCCGAGATTTCAATGTGGATCCAGCCGTCGCCGGCATCGAGGTATGTGAATTCGTCGTTGGCCGAAGCCTGGAAGAGTGCGCGGGACGATTCGGACGGTTTCGAGTAAACCGGCGTAGCGGATTTGTTGACCACAATCAGGTCGGCAGGATGCGCCTGGTTGTGCTGGATTTCCTTGAGATTCTGCAATTCGGCAGAGAGTTGCTGAACGCGCCGTTCCTGAATGACGCGCTGGCTGCGCAGTTCAGCGACTTCATTGGGCGTCTTCGCGGTGGGGTTGGGAACCGGGGTGACGGAACCGGGCACGCCGGAAAGATCGAGTTTAGCGCGGGGCGCCTCGACGGGGGTGTTGAGTGTGGCGGGGGGATCGACGGGTTTGCCGGTAAGTTTCTCCTGAAGGCGGTCAAGGAAATCGAGTTCGAGGCGGCCGTTGGAGGGAAGCACTTCGTAGCCCGACTTGGTGACGTCGCGATCGGCGAACCAGGCAGTGATTTTCGCGGACAGGCGAACAATGGTGGCGCCGTTATCGCCGGGGACGGTTTCGATGGAGAACTGGTAGAAGCCACGCTCGTAGTGATCGAGCGGTTTGGAAGTAAGAGCAACGAAGCCGTCGAGAATGGGGAGTTTCTGGCCGGAAAACGCCTGCAAGGACTTGAGGGCGTCTTCGATTTGCGGCTTTGGCTGAGAAAAACTGCGCGCGTAGGGGACGGCTTGGGCTTGAGATTGAGCCGAGCAGAAGGAAGCGAGGCCCGCGAGGAAAAAAAACTGAGCGGACAACGATTTCATCACGGGAGTTGCTCCAGTTGGGAAAGCGGTAACCAACCACGCTGGCCTTCGGGCGTCTCGACACCGAGCCAGTGAGGCGTGACGATGAGGATGACGACGTCGGTATAGGCAGCCAGAGTCTTCAGGCTGGCAGCGGATTGGAAGGGAGCGGCTTTCAGGTCGGCGCCGGGAGCTTTGACGCGGCGCTGGATTTCGTGGCGAACGGAGATGATCTCCTGCTCAAGGTCCTTGATTTGGTCATTCGCTTTTTCGAGGCGGGTGGATTCATCCTCGCGCTGACGGGTGTAGCTCTGGCGAACAAGCTCGGCGCTTTGCTCGCGGCGGCGCGCATCAGCAGCGTCCATCTGCGCCTGCAGCAGGGAATCGAGGGCGTCTTTCACTTCCTTCATTTCACTTTTTTCGACAGTGCCGTCCGAAGCATGAGCTTCGCGATGAGCGGTTTCCAGGTAAACAGCGTCGATGCGGACGCGCGTGCGACTGGCATCAACGGGCACGACCACATAGCGAACGCCGATTGTGCCTTGATCGCCGCTAGCGACAAAGTGGCGTGGCGCAACGGCGCCTTTGCGAATTTTGTAGTAGACCTCGCCGGGGCCGGTCCACGGTTCGAATAGATTCGTGGAATCAGTGGCCTCGGCGCCGGTGAGGATCGGTTCCTTGTCGAAGACAAGAGTGCCATGGATGATACGGTCGGTCTGGGTGGCAGTGACGGCCTGGCGGACATCGGAAATGGAAGCGGAAAATTCGCGGGTCAGGCCTGGGGTGGCCAGAGGCTTTTGCGGAGAAGAAAGGGTGACCACGGGAAGACTGAGGATGCTAAGGGCGAGCAAAAACAGGGCGATACAGTTTGGTGAAACGCGTCCGGAAAGCGTCCCTTGGCGGGGGCGACTAAAAAAAATAAACATGGGCGACGCATCTGGTTTACGCGAAGCGGGCCACCGCTGTCAAATTTGGATCGCCGAAATCCGCGCGTACCATGACCCGCAAACAGAAATATTTTGAATTTGTAAAAGAAATGTCTTGCGTTTGGCGCGAAAGCGGGAGTAGCATCCCGGACGGTTCAGGGACCCGGGGAATGAAGTCAGGCTCCTTTTGACGGAGGAGGCCGGACGGAAACCCGGTGAGTGCGGTGAAGCGTCCTATCGATTAAACGTCTGTGCGCTCTTTGGGGGAGCTGACGGACGCCCACCGTGCTATGTGTTTTTTCATAGACACTCCCTCCCAAAACTAAAAACAAGCCCAGGTGTCTGCTCGACGTTTCGCTCAGGCGTTTAGAGGAGGCAGTATGGCACGTCCATGCACCGGAAATACCCGGAACGGACTCGTCCGATTCGGGGGCATGATCTTTTTTTCCGTCGTAATGCTGATGCTGGATTGCGGCGTGGCAAACGCGATTCCAGCGTTTGCCAGGAAGTACGGGATGCCTTGTTCGTCCTGTCATGAGGCATGGCCGAAGTTGAGTCCCTTTGGTCAGCAGTTCAAAGACAACGGCTATCAGATGGGCAACGATCGCGACGCTCCCATTTTTCAAAGCCCAGCGTACTGGCCAATCGCTTTGCGCATCACGCCGAACTGGCACCTGGAAACGGCGAATCACCAATCGGTCACGGGAGTGAATGGGGAAAACACGACTCTCGAGAACATAAAGACGCAAGGGTTCGATTACACCGGGATGGACATGCTGACGGCGGGGACGCTGGCGAAGAACTACAGCTTCCTGCTCGTGCCGTCGTCCGATGAAACAGGTGCATTCCATTTCGAATCGGCGAACGTGCGATTCAGCAATATCCTCAATTCGACATGGTTCAACATCAAGGTTGGAAAGTTCGAGTTGGATAACCTGCAGTCCGAGAAACGAATTCTGACGCTGTCGAGTAACGGCGGTTTTTATCAGAACTACCATTTCCAGCCGTGGGTGGCGCCGGGAGTGCCGGAGACGTCCTACACATTTGGAATCGGCGACAATCAGATTGGCGTGGAGTGGATGGGGCATTCCGCGGATGACCGAACCCGCGTGTCCGCTTCACTGTTAAGCGGCACGGATGGTAATCCGGACTTTCAAGCTGGCAATGGCAACGCCGCGGGCCGAGGGTACGAGGCGTTTTTCGCGGCAAGCCGGGCGTTTGAGGTTGGTAGCCTTGGATTACAGCGCGTCGGAGGGTTCGCGTATCTGGGCCAGGCGTCGACGTATGCGCGCTTTTACAATCCGGACGATGGAACACCGATCAACGGGACAGGGATCGGCAATCAACCATACTACCGCGTAGGTCTGATCGGCATGTGGTACCTGCACAAGCTGGACGTGACCACCATGTACTTCTACGGACACGATAGCGTTTACCTGGGGACGAACACGCCGGCGTATCTTGGAACGGCGGGGCTGCCGGGTGGGGCGCACGCTCCTTCATGGAATGGCGGATTGTTTGAAACGCACTACAACTTCAACCCACAGATGATTTTCGTAAACCGGTACGAACTCATCCGCATGTCGCAACAGGCGTTGTCGTCGAACCCCGGCAATACCGGAAATGTGGATGCTTTGACATTCGGATTCCGGTACTACCCGTTCATTAACAGCCGAGCCGGACTCGCGTTCCATAACGAATACTCGATCGTGTGGCAGAAAAACATCCTGTTGTCGCCGACCACCGGACTCCCAATTGACGTAACGAGCAGCAGTCTGATGTTTGGCATAGACTTTGCATTCTAAGGGGAGAGAGATCATGGCGAACAAAACGATCAAGAAGTTTTGCTTGAATGTAGCGATCGCGCTCGTGCTCCCTCTCGCCCTGAGGGCCCAGTTGGACCAGGCACCAGCGGCGAAGCCGAATCCGAATGAAGAGTCGCATATAGGAGACCTGAACGGGCATGCGCACGCGGGTGCACAGCTGTACTACCGCTACTGCTGGGGATGCCACGGAGCACGCGGGAACGGCGACGGAGAAAACGCACCGTACGTGACGCCGACGCCGCGCAATTTCGTGGCAGCGGTGTTCAAATGCCGGTCGACGCCGACAGGAACGCTGCCGCTCGATTCCGACCTTTACAATTCGATCAGACGTGGATTCAATTTCACGAACATGCCGAGCTGGATCGCGCTGACGGCGCAAAATCGAGCGGACCTGGTGGCGTTTATCAAGACGTTCTCCGCGCGGTGGGTGACGGAAAAGCCGGGCACGCCGATTGAGATTCCAGCGGAACCCAAGCTGACCATCGAAAGCATCAAGCACGGCGGCGAGCTGTACCAGAAGCTGGAGTGCTGGAAGTGCCACGGCCAGGAAGGGCGCGGCGATGGGCCTTCCGCATCGACGCTAACTGACAGTAACGACCAGCCGATCCGGCCGTACAATTTCACCAGCGACAATCGCTCCAAGTGCGGTAAAACCAACACCGATCTATATCGGATCTTCATGACCGGCCTCGACGGCACGCCGATGCCGTCTTTTGCGGATGTAGTGAAGCCGGAAGATGCATGGGATCTGGTGCACTATCTGCGGACACTGCAATACAACAACCCTAGCCCCGAACTGGCATTGTGGGAGAGCACGCCGGGAGGGAAATCCATCGTCGCAGCAAAGAAAGTTGAAAATACGAACACCGGCTCTGGAATCAAGCCGTAGGCTGACGCCAAATTTTCAGGAGGAAACGCAATGGGAACGAAGCAAGCAGTCGTAGTCGGGCTGGCCATGCTGGTGGTTGCCGCGACAGCGAAAGCGGGGCCACCAGCGGGCGGGACCATCAGCGGGAAAGTTACGTACGAAGGAACGCCCGCGAAGATGAAGCCAATCGACATGTCTAAGGAGCCGTCGTGCGCGAAGATGTACACCACGCCGCCGCTTGCGGAAACGGTGGTGACGGGAGCGGGGAACACGCTGGAGAACGTGGTGGTGTACATATCAGCGGGCGCGCCGGATGATGCGGTTCCATCAACAGCCGCGGTGTTCACGCAGAAGGGGTGCCGGTACATTCCGCACGTGCTGGCGTTCCAGGTGAACCAGGAAATAAAGATTCAGAACGAAGACCAGACCTCGCACAACATCCACCCGTTGCCGAAGATCAACCGCGAGTGGAACAAATCGCAGCCGCCGGGGACACCGGCGATCAGCGAGAAGTATGACAAAGCGGAAATTTTCCCGGTGAAGTGCAACGTGCACCCCTGGATGCACGGCAACTTTGCGGTACTGAAGAACTCTCACTACGCGGTAACGGGCGACGGTGGGGCGTTCTCGCTGCCGAATTTACCGCCGGGGAAGTATACGGTGACGGCATGGCACGAATCGTATGGGGACCAGACGCAGGAAGTGACGATCAGCGGCAGCGAATCGAAGACAATTACGTTTGTGTTCAAGGCAAAGCCGTATTGAGGCGTCGGCCAATCCACAACTGAATCAGCTCGTGAGATCGCTCCCGATTGGGGCGGAGGCGAAGACGAATGGGAAAACTGCTGGCGATAGTGCTTGTCCTTATAGCTGTGCTGTCGGCGTATCCGATCGTGGCGCACATGTTTGTGTTGCCAGAAGACATTTCCACGCACGGACACGCCATCGACGACCAACTGCACGAGACGATGTTGGAGGCAGGGCTCTCGTTTGTCGGCGCGCAAATTGTTCTCGCCGTCTTTGTGTGGGGTTTCGCTGACCGCAAGAAGGGAAGCCAGCTGAAGAATTTTCCCGGCGGAGCAAAGGTGGCGGTGATTGCCGCGTTCGTGCTGGTGGGGACGGAGGTCCTGGCGCTTGGCGTGCTGGGGCAAGAGGCGTGGGCGGAAGTCTATTTCACGCCGGCCAAGCCGAACGCCATCCAAGTGCAGGTGCAGGCAGAGCAGTTTGCATATTACTTCCGCTATGCGGGGCCGGACGGAAAATTCGGCGCGATCCATCCCGACAAGATCGATGAAGGGAACCAGAACTATTTCGGACTGGACCCCGCCAATGAAGTAGAAGCCCGCGACGACATTGTGTCGGGCGAGCTGGTGGTGCCGGTAAACCGCGAAGTGCAACTGTTGATGCACGCGAAGGATGTGGGCCACTCGTTCTACGTGCGCGAGTTGCGGCTGCAGCAGGATTTCGTACCGGGGCTGGACCTGTCGGTGCATTTCACGGCGACGAAGACCGGCAAATACGAGATTGTGTGCACGCAGCTGTGCGGACTGGGGCACTACAACATGAAGGCGTATCTGAACGTGATGTCGGAAGAAGATTACGAAAAGTGGTTGAAGGAGCAGGCGGCGCAGTAGGGGATTGATTTTGAGCGAGGTGATGCGATGCAGGAAGGTTCGGTACAGGAAGCGCACGTACATGCACCGCCGGGAGGATTCCTCCGGAAGTACGTCTTCAGCCTGGATCACAAAGTAATCGGGAAGCAATATTATGCGCTGGCGCTGGTGGCGGTGTTCACCGGGATGATCTTGTCGTGGCTGATGCGCATTCACATGGTGTGGCCGAATGCGAAAATTCCACTACTGGAGTTGTTTTCAAAGAATGGAGCGCCTGGCGGGGTGATGACGCCGGAGTATTACCTGTCGCTGCTGACGATGCACGGAACGCTGATGGTATTTTTCGTGCTGACGAACGCGCCGTTTGCTGCATTTGGGAACTATTTCCTGCCGATCCAGATTGGCGCGGAGGATATGGCGTTTCCGCGATTCAACATGATGTCGTTCTGGACGACATTCGTGGCGTGGGTGGTGTTGATGCTGGCGTTTTTCATTCCGGACGGTCCGCCGATCGCCGGCTGGACAGAATATGCTCCGTTGAGTGCCGTCGGAAAAGACGCCGGACCTGGGATGCAGTGGGGCGCGAGTTTGTGGGGGATTTCGATCGCGATTTTCTGTGTCGCATCGTTGCTGGGCGCGTTGAATTTTATCGCAACCACGTTGGATTTGCGGGCCAAGGGAATGACGCTGATGCGCATGCCGCTGTGCACCTGGGCGTGGTTCATCACGTCCTGCATCGCGCTACTGGCGTTTGCGGTGCTGTTTCCGGCGTGCATCCTGCTGATTCTGGACCGGCATGCGGGGACGAGTTTCTTCATTCCCGGCGGGCTGGTGATCAGCGACCGGCTACAGCCGCACTCAGGAGGCTCACCACTGCTGTGGCAGCACCTGTTCTGGTTTTTCGGGCACCCGGAAGTGTATATCGCGATTCTGCCGTCGATGGGGATCGTATCGCACATTCTGGTGAACAGCATGCGCAAGCCGCTGTTGAGCGCGAGAGTGGTGATTTATTCGATGATGTCGATCGGGTTCCTGAGCTACATGGTTTGGGGACACCACATGTTCGTGAGCGGAATGAACCCGATGTCGTCGCTGGCATTTTCGTTTCCCACGCTAACGATCACAATTCCCGCGACGGTGTTGACGCTGATCTGGCTGGGCAGTTTGTACGGGTCGAACCTGCAGATCAACAGCGCGTCGCTGTTTGCGCTGGGATTTATCTCCATGTTCGTGGCGGGAGGGGTGAGCGGATTCTTCCTGGCGCAGCCCTCGATCGACATTTACCTGCACGCGACTTACTTCGTGGTTGGCCATTTCCACCTGGTGATGGGCGTGGCGTCGCTGTTCGGAGTGTTTGCGGGGACGTATTTTTGGTTCCCGAAGATGACCGGGCGAATGATGAGCGAGCCGCTGGGGAAGCTGCACTTCTGGATCACGTTTGTGGGCGCCTATTGCATTTTCATGCCGTTCCACTACCTGGGATTGATCGGCAACGTGCGCCGGTATCAATCGTTCGTGGACGATTTCATGGCGCCGTATATCGGCTGGCACAAGTTCGTGACGATCGCCGCGCTGATTACCGGGGCGGGCCAACTGGTGTTCCTGTACAACCTTATTTACAGCCGGTTCAAGGGCAGGCCGGCGCCGGAAAATCCATGGAATGCGACGTCGCTGGAGTGGTCGATTCCATCGCCCCCGCCGTGGAATAACTTCGGGGGAAAACATCCGATCGTTTATCACGATCCGTATCAATACGGAGTCAAAGGGTCGAAGGGCGACTTCGTGATGCAGGATTCGCCAGAGCACGTGGTCGCAGCCAGTGGTGACTAAAAGGCGGGTGCGGCGCGAGAGCTGACGGTCGCGCCGCACATCCGTCCGGGGAGATTATGTCTTCATCGATTGCAGCACCAATCAGTTCGCAGGCCAATGCACTCCCGCCGAATGAGGCCGCCGCTCGAGTGACGCCATCCGCCCGGCGCACTTCCTCGAGCGGGATCTGGGTGGGTGTGTTTGCGATCACGATGAGCTTCGCGGCGTTCACCAGCGCGCTTTTCGTGCGCGAAGGAACGGCGGATTGGAGCCATCTGGTTCTGCCGCCGATTCTGTACGTGAATACGTTGTTTCTTCTGGCGAGCAGCGGAACACTGGAGATCGCGCGGCGGAATTTGCGCGCGGGTGCGGGAATGCCGAAAGCGGGCGCGTGGGTTGCGTTGACGCTGTTGCTGGGATTGGGATTCTGCGCAGGGCAGTATCGCGCGTGGCTGGACTTGCGGGAGCAGGGAATCTACCTGGCGACTCATCCGAACAGCTCATTCTTCTACGTTTTGACCTCCATGCATGCGCTGCACGTGCTGGCGGGCCTGTTGGCGCTGGCGTATCTTGCGTACCGCCTGGCCATCAAGCAGTGCGTGATTCGGCGCACTATTTTCGACAACACTGCCGTGTATTGGCACTTCATGGCGGTGCTGTGGATTTACCTGCTTTTGCTTTGCCGGATGAAACTCTAGGGCAGAAGGGGAGAGACTGTGAGCGAGACGCAAATGGCGGTGCATCACGACCACGGCGCACTCATGGAAGAATCGCCGTACGCAATCCCTTCACGCAAGTTCACGATGTGGCTATTCATTATTTCGGATGCCGTGACCTTCGGAGCCTTTTTATTTTCGTACGGGTACCTGCGGGTGGCGACGCCGAACTGGGTGAGGCCGTTCGAATCGGGAAGCGTGATCAACGTGATGGCGATGACCGTTGTGCTGATCACGAGCAGCCTGACGATGTTGGGGGCCGTGGATTATTCGAAAGCGGGCGAAAAGGCGAAGGCCATGCGGTATCTGTATTTGACGATGGCGCTGGGCACGGTGTTCGCCCTGCTGCATATTCGGGAATGGGTCGAATTGATTCACCGCGGGATCACCATCAGTTCCGGGCTGTTCGGTCAGACATTTTTTACGATTACGGGATTACACCTCTTGCACGTGATCAGCGGCGTGATTGCGTTGTTGGTTGTGGGAGTGAAGTACTCGAGTGGAAGACTGACGCCGAGCCACGTGGAAACGACGGGACTGTACTGGCACTTTGTCGATCTGGTCTGGATGTTCGTTGTACCGCTGGTGTATCTGACAAATTTTGCGCGCTAGGGCCGAGAGGAGAACAAGAGGCTATGAGCGACGGAACAAGCGCTGGAATTGGCAAGTACCTTCCGGTCTATTTCGTGTTGATCGCAATTTTCATTGTGGAAGTGTTCCTGGCGTTCCGTGTCTCTTCGACGGCGGCGCTGGTGGCGATTCTGCTGGCGCTGGCGATCTGCAGCGCATGGCTGGGGCTGATGTATTTCATGCATCTGGCGGAGGAACGGCGCAGCCTGTTTCTGACGCTGATCCCGGCGACGATCTTCGTGTTGCTGATGATGAACATGTTCTGG
>Ga0335077_10001698_pt1 | contig 26182 bp, 26 predicted proteins | sample Lox_Sample_31_FD_207151 | JGI IMG/M metagenome (GOLD analysis project Ga0335077, IMG submission 207151) | Soil microbial communities from Loxahatchee National Wildlife Refuge, Florida, United States - Lox_Sample_3.1 | ecosystem: Environmental > Terrestrial > Soil > Wetlands | place: USA... | reverse complement strand
CGACTGCCGCACATGTTTGGCGGCGCCCACAGGATCGCCCATGTCGTGCAGACAATCGAAAACGGCCACGAAGTCGTAGTCCTTTCCGGGAAATTCCTTGGCTTTCGCAACTTCAAAGGTGACCCGATCGGAAAGGCCTTCGCGCTTGGCGGTTTCCCGCGCGCCTTCGATGGATTTGTCGTGATAGTCGAAGCCGAAGAAGTAAGAATTCTGGAAGGCTCTCGCCAGCAGTAAAGTGGAAGCGCCTTTTCCGCAACCCACGTCGGCCACCCGTGCACCGGCTTCCAACTTCTGCTGAACGCCTTGGAGAGCAGGAATCCAAGAGGTGACGAGATTGGCGGCGTAGCCGGGGCGAAAGAATTTCTCGCAGCCGTGAAAGACGCCGTCGTCATGCTCGTGCCAGCCCATGCCGGCGCCGGTGCGGAAAGATTCGGCGATCCGGGGAACTGCCGCGAGTGACCCCAGAGCGAGTTCGAAGGCTCCGGGCAGATACGCGGGACTGTCTTCCTTTGCCAGAGCAAAGGCTTGCTCTTCGCTCATACTGAACTTGTGGGTGTTCTCGTCGTAAGTGATGTAGCCTCCGGCGGCTTGCGAGGCGAGCCATTCGCGCAAGTAGCGTTCATCGGTCTTGGTGGCGGCAGCTAGTTCGGCAGGAGTCATAGGGCCGGAAGCGAGGGCTTTGTACAAACCAAGCTTCTCTCCGATGACTACCATCCCGGCGTGTACGGCCGCGCCGAGATCACCGACAAATTGCCCGATGAAGGCGTTCAGTTTGTTCATATCCAATGCAGAGCGTGCAGCAGTGCCCATAGTGTACGTCTCCTTTCGAACACGTCCGCTTAGACTATCGCAGAATCGGGCTCGCAGTCACCAAAAAGGTCCAACAAGCGCGATTCGCGGCGCGCCCCTGCACGCGAACCTGACAAAAACCGATTAGACGCTGGCAAGGACACTGAGGTGAGCAGGTTTACGTTCAGGATTCGGAGAGGATGTGTTTATAGTAGGACTCGTAGAGGGGGATGACGTCGTTGGCGCAGAATTTCTTGCGCGCGTGGACCCGGGCGGTTTGGCCCATTTCGCGGCCCCGGTCGGCGCGCGAGAGAATTTCGATAGCGTAGCGAGCGGCTTCCTGCACATTGCCTGGGTCTACCAAATAGCCGTCCACTCCGTGCTCGACAACTTCGGGCATGCCGCCCGTGTTGGTGCCGATGACGGGAACTTCGCAGGCCATGGCTTCGAGAGCGGCGAGGCCGAAAGATTCGAGCTGCGAAGGAAGCAGGAAAAGATCAGCGGCGGCGAGCTTTTCGTAGACAGTGTCCTGCTTGCCGAGGAAGAAGACGTCTTTCTGGATTTTTTTCTTGCGGACGAGATATTCGGCGGCGCCGCGGTCGGGGCCGTCGCCGATGAGGACGAGCTTGGCGGCCATCTTGGCGCGCACGAGAGCGAAGATTTCGACCGCGTCGGTGAGGCGCTTGACCGGACGAAAGTTGGAAAGGTGCATGAGAATGGGCTCGCCGTTCGGCGCCCATTGCTTGGCGAGGCCTTGGTTAGCCGCGCGGCTGTAGACATCGCAGTTAACGAAATTCGGAATAATTTCGATGGGACGTTTGATGTCGAATTCCTTAAGAGTTTGGCCGAGAAGATAGCGGGAGATAGAGGTGACGCCATCGCTTTGCTCGATGGAAAACTTGGTGATGGGAAGATAGCTGCGGTTGCTGCCGACCAGAGTGATGTCGGTGCCGTGAAGCGTGGTGATGAAAGGAAGGCGGCGGGGCGCGGCCATGGAGCGAGCGAGAAGAGCGCTGACGGAATGCGGAATGGCGTAGTGGACATGGAGAAGATCAAGGGAAGCGGATTCGAAAACTTCGAGCATTTTGGTAGCGAGCGCCAGCGTGTAGGGAGGATGGTCGAAGAGCGGGTAGGAGACGACTTCCACTTCGTGGAAGTGGATGCGCTGACCGTCGGCGGTCATGCGAATGGGCGGAGCATAGCTGATGAAATGGATGTCGTGGCCGCGGGCGGCGAGTTCCATGCCAAGCTCGGTGGCGACGACGCCGGAGCCGCCGTAGGTGGGGTAGCAGGTGATGCCGATGCGCATAGGACGGTCTTCAGTTATTAGTTCTTTTTGGTTCTAAGCTGAAAGCCTCAGTACGATACAACAACTTCGATGGCCGCTGCCTGCGAGCGCGAGATTGAAAAGCACGGTCTAAAGACCCGCCACTCCAAGCCGGGCTGAAGCCCATCCTCTACAACTAGACCAGAATCGTCGTTAGCGCGACAACTTGCGAGACCTGGAACTGAGTGTTACAGTCGCGCGCACTTGCGGTATGACAGCAAGGGCGCGACAGTTTCAAGTGTGACCTCGGCCGGGTCGAGGTCAGCCCCCTATTAGACGCGGGAGCAGAGGAAACCGTGACACGACTTTTAGGCAAGGTGGCGCTGATTACCGGGGGAGGCACCGGGATTGGGCGGGCGATTGCGCTGGCGTTCGCGCGGGAAGGGGCGAGCGTGGCGGTGGCGGGGCGGCGGCTGGAGAAACTGAAGGAAGTGATTGATGAGATCGGGAGCCATAGTGGCGCAGCGATTGCGGTGGAGTGTGACGTGACGCGGGCGAAGGACGCGGAGCGGGCGGTCATGGAGACCGCGAAGAAATTCGGCAAGCTAAATGTGTTGGTGAACAACGCGGGGATGCTGAGCGTTTCTACAGTGGACAGCGTAAGCGAAGAAGATTGGGACCGGGTGATGACGGTAAATTTGAAGGGGCCGTTTCTCCTGTCGCGGGCGGCGCTCAAGGAGTTTCGCAAGGCGGGCGGGGGAGCGATTGTCAACATTGGATCGGTGCTGGGGCTGGTAGCCATGAAGAACCGCGCGGCATATTGCGCGTCGAAGGGCGGCGTGACGATGTTTACGAAGGCAATGGCGTTGGATCACGCCCATGAAAATGTTCGCGTGAACTGCATTTGCCCGTCGATTGTGGAGACGGAGTTGGTGAAGGGGCTGTTTAACGACAGCGAGGAAGGCAAGGCGTTGAAGAAGGCGCGAATGGGGACGATTCCGCTGGGCCGGTTCGGGAAGCCAATGGATGTCGCGGATTTGGCGGTGTTTCTGGCGTCGGAGGAAGCATCGTGGATTACGGGAGCGGCGATACCGCTGGATGGGGGGTTGACGGCGTTCTGAGCATCATGAAGAAGAAGACAAGGGCAGGGGAGAAATCGGAGAAGCCGATGGACGCGCACTGGGCCACACAATTGGTGCGCGAGCGCATGAAGGAAAGCGAGGTTATAACGCACCTCGGATTCGACGTGGAAACAGTCGAGAAGGGGCGGGCGATCTTTCAATTGGATGTGCGGCCGCACCATAAGCAGCTTCATGGCGTGGTGCATGGAGGGATTCTAGCGGCGCTGGCGGACACGACAGCGGCGATTGCGGCTTATACGGCGGTGCCGAGAGGGACCGAAATCGCTACGGTGGAGCTGAAGATCAATTATCTGGAGCCGGTGCCGGGTGGGCGGATCAAGGCGGACGCGCGAGTGCTCCGCGCGGGACGGAATTTTGTAGTAACGGAATGCGAGATTTTCAATGAAAGCGGATCGATGGCAGCCAAGGCGCTGCTCACCTTTGGAGCAGCGTCCGGGCATTCCATCGAAAAATAAGGCTACTCTTCGCCGCCTTGGGCGGATTCCTCGCCGTCTTTGTAGACGTACTTGATCACGCGCTTAAAGATGAGCAGGTTGGGGCTGCCCTGACGGGTGAGCTTGATGCAATCGCGGTCGTACCATTCGACCGTCCCGCGAAGAACCTCTCCGTCCTCCAGGACAACGGCCATCGGGGTGTGCGACTGCATTTGTTTAACCCAGTAAAAGTTTTCCGCGTGGGTCACTTCCGGTGGCGCGGGCTTTTTGCTTGGGACAGGCCCGTTGTGCGGGCCATTGTGGGGAGCGCGGGGTGCGCTTGGCTCCTTGACGTCCGGATAGCTCGGACGAAACATGCGGCGATTCACCATGACTGCTCCTTCTTAAAGTAAAGGGTTGGAAATGTCTGTACCGTATGATGCGCGGGCCACTCGTTAGGTTTCAGTGTAGCGAGAAAAATTATAAATTGCGAGGGTGGGGCTCGGGTCAATAGCGGGGTGGGGGAGCTTGCGCGGAAACTGGCGCAAGAGAGGCGGCGAGGGCGTCGAGGCCAAGCTGGCGGTTCAGATTGCGGCGGAGCCCGGCGTAGAGCTCGTCAAAACCAGCGATGGCGCGAAGGACCCAGGTGGAGTCGATTGATTGGCTGAGGGACTCGAGTTCTTTGGCGAGCGGCGCGTTGCGGAGAACCGGGTTCTTTACTTTGGACGTGAGCTCGAGAAGATCGGTGAGCAAGCCGTAAAAGACGCCAAGCTGCTCTTCGAAAGAATTCTCGCGGTCTTTGGCGAGAGCGGAGGTATCGGCAAAGAGTTGGGCGAACCCCTGGCCACGGGCGGCGCGCTCCAGGATGCGAAGGGCCTGCTTGCGGGCCTGGGTGGCGGAGTCAACGTCCATTTCAATGGCGCGGCCGGGGCTGCCTTCGGCGAGTTGGGCGGCGAGCTTGATTTCGGCAGCCTTGCGGGAAGTTTTTTCTTTGAGAATGTTCTCCACTTCGGGTTGCGGGAGCGGCGCAAACTGAAATTGCATGCAGCGCGACACGATAGTGGGAAGAAGAGCATAAGGCGAAGGTGCGGTGAGGATGAGCGTCGCGGAGCCCGGCGGTTCTTCGAGAATTTTCAGGAAAACGTTAGCGACGTCCCAGCGCATGGTTTCCGCCCCATCGAGAATGAAGACGCGGCGGCGGCCCATAGGCTGAAAATAGGCGGCGCGCTGAACGGCGCGCAATTGGCCGATGCGAAGCATCGGGCGCGCGACGGGAGTCTTGAGGCGGACGGGATCGGGAACGAGAGCCCAGACGTCGGGATGAGATTGGAGAATCAGCGGAACGCGCTCGACAGTGGCCGCGTCGGCGCTTTCGCCGCGCTCGACAAGACCTTGCTCGAGGAGAGTTTGCGGATCGGCAAGCAGAGCGATGCGCCGGCAGGTGTGGCATTCGCCGCAGAAATCATCGGAGAGGCGTTCACAGTTGGCGGCCTGCGCAAACATACGCGCGAGGGTAAACTTACCGACGCCGCGCGGTCCGCTGAAGAGCAACGCGTGAGGAACGCGGCCGCTGCGAAGCGCGCCGCGAAGAGCTGCGACGATACGTTCGTTGCCGAGGAATTCGGAGAAGCCCATGGGTTAGCGGCCTCTCCCTGCGGCGGCGGAAGAAAGCACGGATTCGACCGCAGCAAGGGCTTCCGTGGCGATTTCCTGGGGCGAGCGCATGGTGCCACGGGCGCTGTCAAAACACTCGATGGTGGCCCAGGAAGGGCGGCGGGCGAGGAAATCGTACATTGCTGCCGCCTCTTCCAAGTGGCGCAGGCTGGCTTCGAGCAAGTCTTTTTGCGCGGAAGTGTAGCTGCGAGCGGATTTTTGCGCGACGAGTTTTTGGGCCTCGCGCGCAGGAACACGCAGATACAAAACCAGGTTTTCGCTAGGAAGCCCGTAAATCCCGTATTCGAGATGCTCGATCCATTCGAGAAACGCGGAGCGCTTGTCGGGGGCGACGCGGGCGGTTTGATGGGCGAGATTCGAAGCGATGTAACGGTCGGCGAGAACAGTTTGGCCGTTGCTGAGGGCGGCTTCGAGTTTAGGCTTGGCTTCGAAGCGATCGCCGGCGTAGAGCAATGCGGTGAAATGCGGGTCGACGGTTTCGAGAGGGCCGAAGTCGCCGTTCAGGAATTGGCCGACCATTTTGCCAAACCAGGAATCGTATTGAGGGAAGCCGGTGGAGTAGACGGAATGGCCGCGGGCGCGGAGGGCGTTGGCCAGCAGTTCCACCTGCGTGCGCTTGCCGCTGCCGTCGATGCCTTCAACAGCAATGAGTTTTCCGAGAGCGGGCATTCTTTGTGATGACCAGAGATACGTGGACGGTCGAAAGCCAGTCTAACCGCAGAGACTCGGCGCTGCAATGCCGCGCGTGCTAGGATTCGAATTGGCCCATGACACTCACTTCGATACGAGAAAATTTGCTGCGGATTCAGGAAAGGATGGACGCGGCAGCGCAGCGAGCGGGGCGGCGCAGCGAAGAAATTACGTTAATCGGGGTTTCCAAGACGCATCCGGCAGACGCGATCCGGGAGGCCTATGAAGCAGGCGTGCGGCACTTTGGAGAAAACCGCGTGCAAGAGTGGGAAGGGAAGCACGCGGGGACGGAAGGCTTGGCGGCGACGTGGCACCTGATTGGCCATTTGCAGAGCAACAAGGCAGCGCGAGCGGCCAGGCTGTTTCACACTGTGGATTCGGTGGACGATTTTTCGCTGGCGCAAAGGCTGAACCGAGTAAGGAGCGAGGCTGGAATCATTGGGAAGCTGCGCGTGCTGATCGAAGTGCGTCTGGCGCCAGAGGACGCGAAGAGCGGAACGGAAATCGAGGCAGTGCCGGGATTGGTGGAAAAAGTGGCGGGTCTGGAAAGGCTGGAGCTTGGGGGATTGATGTGCATTCCGCCCTTTCTGGAGGAGCCGGAACAGGTCCGGCCCTATTTCCGGCGACTGAGAGAGCTGAGAGACAGGATTGAGGCGAAAACCGGGGTAGGGCTGCCGGTATTGTCGATGGGGATGTCGCACGATTTTGAAGTGGCGATTGAAGAAGGAGCCACGGAAGTGCGCGTCGGGACGGCATTGTTTGGGGCGCGCGAGGCGCCCCCGGTGCAGCAATGATTTCAGGAGCCCGGGGATGACGAAATTGTTCACGCCGCTTCGGATCAGACAGATCGAATTAAGAAACAGGATTGTGGTTTCTCCGATGTGTCAGTATTCCGCGAAAGGCGGCCATCCGCAGACCTGGCATCTGGTGCACCTGGGTAGCCGGGCGGTGGGCGGAGCAGGCCTGGTCTTTACTGAGGCGACGGCTGTGGAAGCGCGTGGACGGATTTCGCCAGACGATGCCGGCATCTATGAAGACATGCATGTTGAAAGCTGGCGGCCGATCGCTGAATTCATCCAAAGGCAAGGCGCGATTCCCGGAATGCAATTGGCACACGCCGGCAGAAAGGCGAGTACGGCATCGCCGTGGACTGGAGGCAAACCAATCACGCCACAGAATGGAGGCTGGGTGCCGGTGGCTCCCAGCGAAGTGCCATTTGACGCGGGTTACAACATGCCGCATGCGCTTTCCGCTGAAGAGATTGCAGAGATCGTGAAAGCTTTCCGCCGAGCCGCAGAGCGCGCGATGGCGGCAGGCTTCAGCGTTTTGGAAATCCATGCAGCCCATGGCTACCTGCTGCATGAGTTTCTGTCTCCGCTATGCAATCGAAGGACTGACGAGTACGGAGGAAGCTTCGAGAACAGGACCCGGCTGGTGCTGCGGGTCGTCGCGACAGTACGTGAAGTCTGGCCGCCGCAGTTCCCGCTGTTTGTTCGAGTATCCGCTACGGATTGGTGCGAGGGAGGGTGGGACCTGGAACAAACATTCGAATTGGCCAGGAAACTGAAGCTGGCTGGCGTGGATTTAGTGGACATTTCCAGCGGAGGTGCAGTGCCAGGGGTGAACATTCCGTTTGGCCCCGGGTATCAGACTGGATTTGCAGAAGCGATACGGAAGCAGGCGGAGATCGCGACTGGAGCAGTTGGTTTGATTACCGAAGCTGCGCAAGCTGAGACGATACTCCAGAGCGGGCAGGCCGACTTGGTTTTTCTTGCCCGCGAAATGTTGCGGGACCCGTATTGGCCAAGGCGAGCCGCGAAGGCATTGGGCGAAGAGATCAAAGCGCCAGTGCAGTACGAACGGGCCTGGTGAACAGGGCATGCCGCTTGAAATTGTGGAAAATCAGAGAAATGGCACGATTTGTTTCCGCGTCAGAGTGCAGCCGAGGGCCAGCAAAGATGAAATTGCGGGAGAAATGGCTGGGGCGTTGAAGGTACGGCTGCGGGCGCCGGCGGTGGAGGGGCGGGCGAACGAAGCGCTAGTGGAGTTCCTGGCGCAACTTTTGAAAACACCGAAGTCGGCTGTTAGAATTCTCGGCGGGGACCGGAGCCGCATAAAACGGATCGAAATTCGTGGTATCACGGGACAGCAAGTGCAGGCGTTGTTGACAGAAGAAGGATGAAGCGGCTCACCCACGACCTATTCGGGCCGCTGGAGTGCACTCAAATGAGCGCGAACATTCAAAGTATTCAGGAGGATTTGCGTGCCGCCAAGCTGGACGGCTGGCTTTTTTATGATTTTCGCGGGCGCGATCCGATTGCCCAGAACATTTTGAGCTTGCCCGCGGGCATGCGGACGCGGCGCTGGTACTACTTTGTGCCGGCTAAGGGAACGCCAAGGAAATTAGTGCATAAAATCGAGTCGGAATCGCTGGCAGCATTGCCGGGGGAGACGCTTTACTACGCGGGCCAGGAAGAACTACACAAGAATCTGAGGAAATTGGTTGGGCGCGCCAAAAAAGTGGCGATGCAATACTCGCCGAAGAACGAGATTCCCTACGTAGCGATGGTCGATGCGGGCACTTTGGAATTGGTGCGTAGCGCCGGGCCGAGAGTGGTGAGTTCGGCGGACCTAGTGCAAAAATACGAAGCGTGCTGGAGCGCGGCGCAACTCGAGTCGCATCTCGCGGCGGGCGTGGCTATCGACCGGATCGTGCGCGGAGCATTCGAACATGCGGCGAAGTGCGTGCGCGAAAAGAAAGCGCTTACCGAATATGACCTGAAGCAATGGATTTTGAAAGAATTTGAAGCGGCCGGGATTTGGGCGGACGAGGGGCCGGATATCGCGGTGAATGCACACGCGAGCGATCCGCATTATGGGCCCACGGCGGAATCGGCGGCGCCGATTCGCGAGGGGGATTTGCTGCTGCTGGACGTTTGGGGAAAGAAGAAGACGCCAGGGAGCGTTTATTACGACGTGACCTGGATGGGATATTTGGGTGCGAAAGTCCCGGGAAAGTATGCGAAAGTTTTTAAAGTGGTGCGCGAGGCGCGTGATAAGGCCACTGGTCTGATTCAGAAACACATCGCCGAGGGGAAACCGCTGGAAGGCTGGCAGGTGGATAAAGCGGCGCGTAGCGTGGTGGAAAAGGCTGGCTATGGGAAATACTTCTTTCATCGCACGGGACACAGCATCGGTGAAAGCGTTCATGGCAACGGCGCGAATATGGATGGGCTGGAAACACACGACGTACGGCACTTGATCCCGCATACGTGCAATTCCATCGAGCCGGGAATTTATTTGCCGGAATTCGGAGTGCGCAGCGAAGTGAATGTGTATATTGGCGATGGTGAAGCGCGTGTGACGGGAGCCATTCAAAACGAAATCCTGCCGTTGCTTGCCTGAACTCACGAAGAGGAACATATGGCGGATGAAACGACAGCACCTGTAGCGGCGCCTCACGAATCGAAAAGCGAGGCCGTTGCGTTGATGATTGGCGTGGCGGGCTGGCTCGTTCCCGGATTGGGGCATTTGTTGCAGAGGATGTGGGGCCGCGCCTTGGCGTGTTTCCTGACCGTGGGCATGTTGATGTTTGTTGGCGCCAAAATGCGCGGCAACTTATTCAGTTCGGGCGGGAATGACGCGTTCGATTCACTCGGATACATCGCCGACCTTGGGACGGGGAGCTTTTATTTTGTAGCGAAATCGCTAGAAAAAGACGGACCCGATGTCTCGCACGCGGATGGCGACTATGGGACGCGATTTTTGGCGACAGCGGGAGTGTTGAATCTTTTGGCAGCTTTGCACGCGTACGAAGCGGCGCGGGGGCGCAAAGCATGATTGCGGAATTCGGATTGAAATTCACTCATCTGGAAGCCATGTTGGTGTTCGCGGTTGTCATTTCGATTGCGTTTGGTTTTTTGGGGCGCCGCCGCCCCGCGGACCGCGTGAAATACATTATTTGGTCGCTATTTCTATTTTTGTTGGTCGGAGTCGGAATCGGCTGGGCGATGTATCCCTTTTCCCGCTAGAAGAGCCTCATCGCAGAGAAGAATCATCCAACAAGAGCCTGGTAGGACCACGAAAATCAGCAACTGCGTGTTCTCTGTCACTCTTATCTGTGAGCTATGTGGGTGCCTTTGGTCATCGCCGACCTGGTCCGGGTAATTCGTCACATACTGTCTCGGGGCCCGCATATAATATGAAATAGGGTGCCGTACAAAAACGGATCGCCCAGCGAATGCGCAGCCTCAAAAAGCCTGCCCTCTCGTATTCGGCTTGGCCGGACCCCCAATTCCCGCACGAAAGGTAGCCTCATGAGCCTCAGCCAGCTTGCCTGCGCCCTCAAAGAATCGGCCACTCTGAAGCTGAATGAAACCGCCGCGCTGCTTCGCGAAAAAGGCGAGCCGGTCATTCACCTCGGTGGCGGCGAACCGAAGAGCAAAGCGCCCATCGACGCCATCATCAACTGTACTGCGCTGCTCAATACCGGCGAAATTCGTTACACCGCTCCGGACGGAATTCCCGCGCTGAAGAAAGCCATCATTCGCTATACCGAGGAGCACTACAAGAAAGACCTGCACGCGGGCAACGTGATCGTATCGGGAGGCGCGAAGCAAGCGCTGATGGTGCTGCTCCACGCCATTCTCGATCCGAAAGAAGAGGTAATCTTTCCTGCCCCCTACTGGGTGAGCTATCCGGAAATGGTGAAGCTCGCGGGCGGAGTGCCGGTGCCCGTCAAAGCCGAAGACGGCACCTTTTTCCCGACGGTGAAAGAAATTACCTCCTGCGTAGGGTCGTATACCAAGGCGATCATTCTCAACAGCCCGAACAATCCCTCCGGAGTCATGTATCCGAAGGAATTCGTCCAGGAAATGGTGGAGTTCTGCGAAAAGAAGAACCTGTACCTCATCATGGACGATATCTACAACCGGCTTACGTTTGAGCACAACGGCGCGCCGATTTGCTACGACTACTCGAAGATGCCACTCGAAGAATCAAAGATCGCGGTCATCAATGGCGTCTCGAAAATGTACGCCATGACCGGTTTTCGCATCGGTTGGGCTATCGGCAATCAGCACCTCATCGCAGCCATGGCGACGATTCAGTCGCAGCAGACTTCGGGGCCGTCGGCGCCGGCGCAGTGGGCGGCCGTGGGCGCGCTCAATGGCGTGCAGTCTTCCGTGGAAAATCTTCGCGTCACGCTGGAGAACAATCGCAACATCATGATTGATCGGCTCCACGCCTTCGAGGGCGTGAAGGTCCGCAAGCCCGAAGGAACTTTTTACTGCTTCCCGGACTTCTCGGCCTATTTCAAGGATTCACAAAAGCTCTCGGAGTTCCTGCTGGAAAAAGTGCGTGTGGTCACGGTGCCCGGGAAAGAGTTCGGTTTCGAGGGTCATCTACGTCTGAGCTATTGCGGGGCTGCGAAGGAGATCACCGAAGGGCTGGATCGCATCAAGTGGGCGCTGGATCCCAACTCAGCTAACGAACTCTACCTTGGCGACCGCAGGCTCGTGAGGGACTGGCTATGAACATCTACCTCGACTTGCAATCTCCTTCCGTGAAAGAAGCTGGTGAACTGGCCAGCACCTTTGGGCTCGCTAATCATGGCCTCGTCAATCTTCGGCGCGTCTATTGGAATCTGCCCGCGCCAGCGCTCTACGAAGAAAGTATCTTCCGCTCGGAAGGATCTCTTTCGGACAGTGGACCTCTGGTCGTGAATACCGGGAAGCACACTGCGCGCGCGGCCGCAGACAAGTTCATTGTCAGGGAAGAATCGACCGAAGAGAAAATCTGGTGGGGCGAGTACAACCGGCCGTTCACCGGAGAAAGTTTCAGCGCTCTGCTCACGCGGTTGCAGGGCTACTTGCAGGGCCGCGACGTTTTTGTCCAAGACTGCTTTGCGGGCGCGGACCCTGAGTACAGCTTGCCGGTGCGAATCATCACGCAAAAGGCATGGCATTCCCTGTTTGCGCGCACGATGTTCCTGAAATTTCCGAACACCGATGAGCTGCGGCACCGTGTGCCGGACTTCACGGTAATTGCCGCTCCAGGTTTCCTGGCCTCGCCGATGGCCGACGGGACGCGCACGGAAACCTTCATCATTATTAATTTCCGTGAACGCCTGGCCATCATCGGCGGCACCAGCTACGCCGGCGAAATCAAAAAGGCTATCTTCACGGTGCTGAATTTTCTTCTGCCGCTGCAAGGTGTGCTTCCGATGCACTGTTCTGCGAACGTTGGCTCGGCCGGCGACGTGGCCATCTTCTTTGGGCTTTCCGGCACGGGCAAAACGACGCTTTCGGCTGACCCACAGCGTCACCTGATCGGCGACGACGAACACGGCTGGAGCGACAATGGCGTCTTCAATTTCGAGGACGGCTGCTATGCGAAAGTGATTCGTCTATCGGAAGACGCGGAGCCGCAAATCTATGCGTGCACGCGGCGGTTTGGCACGATCCTCGAAAACGTGACGCTCGATCCTGTCTCCCGGCATCTTGATCTAAACGACTATTCCGTTACGGAAAATACGCGTGCGGCGTATCCGCTCTCGTATATCGCAAATCATCTTCCCGAAAAGCGCGCCGGACACCCAAAGAGCGTCATTTTTCTGACTTGCGACGCAAGCGGAGTGATGCCGCCCATTGCCAAGCTCACTCCCGATCAAGCCATCTACCACTTCATATCCGGCTACACGAGCAAAATCGCCGGCACGGAAATCGGCCTCGGCACAGAGCCGCAGCTGACCTTCAGCACGTGCTTTGGCGGGCCGTTCATGGTGCATCATCCGCTCGCTTATGCCGAGCTGCTCAAGAACAAGATTCAAAAGCATCAGGCACGCGTGTGGCTGGTCAACACCGGCTGGACGGGCGGTCCTTTTGGCGTGGGGAAGCGCATCAGCATTCATAGCACGCGCGCGCTGCTGAACGCTGCGCTCAGCGGGTTGCTCCTCAACGTTCCTTATAAGAAAGACCCCGTCTTCGGCTTCGATGTTCCCACGCAATGCGATGGAGTGCCCGCGCAGATTCTCGATCCAGCAAGCACCTGGCCCAGCCGTGAGGCATATTTCCAGAAATCCGATGCGCTAGCTGCCCGTTTTATTGAAAACTTCAAGCTGATGCTCGTCGAGTGCCCCGAGCACATCCGCGAAGCCGGCCCCAAGCGAGGCGTGCCAGCACAGCGATAAAGAACATAGGGAATGCTGGACGGGCATGATTCAGGCATGGCGCGCGACGTTCGATTCAGCCCTTCCCGCCGCCGCTAGCGGAAGGAAAACGAGACAGTGGATAAGGGGCTCGTACCGGAATAAAACTCACTGTGCTATGCTTTTGTTTGAAGGTTTGCCGAGGTAGCTCAGTGGTAGAGCAGCCGATTCGTAAACCGTGACAATACCTTTTGAACAAACGACATAGCTGAAAATTCAACGACTTAGCTACCCATCACATCCCATCACTACTCATCATTTCCGAACGTACAACGCAAGAACAACGCAAATTGGGGCAGCGCCAAGAAATAAGACGGTGCCGCGTCTCTCAATGGGAAGTCTCCGCGTAGTCGACAACTTCGCCGAGATGGCTCTTCAATTCTTTCACCCAGACGCGCGGGTTGCGTCCGTGGATAAGTCGGCTCAAAAAGCTGAGCCTTTCTGCGACGTTACAGTGGTTGTGGCGAATGTTGTCCTTCGTGACGCTGCCGTAGATGGCCAGAAACTCGGACATGCTGGTGGGCTTGGAGAAGAGATAGGTAGCATGGCCGAACTGAAGAGTCTCTACAATCACGGTTCTCTCCAGTTCTGTTTTAAGTCATGATTTGATTTTAGATGCTCCTTCCGCCTGGCAAGCAATTAAAAGAACTGCGTTCCCGCTTGGGGATTACAACGCGAGATGTAACCGAAAGGAGCCAGCGGATCGCGACAGCCAAGGGCAATGACGAGTTCTACATTTCCCATGCATTGCTCACTCAGATAGAAAAGACCAACGCAACGCCTAGCATATACAAGCTCTATAGCATAAGCACAATCTACAGAATCAGATTCACGGATCTTCCCCTGCTTTTCGGGGTCGACTTGCACAAGGTGGGCAAGCACCAGCTTGCTAGGCCGCCAGAAGATACTCAGCTGGCTACTGTTGAGGCGAGCGACTTGGATGGGGCAATTACTTTTCGGGTTCGGTTCGGCAGAGGCTTCCTTCCGGATGAGACCTCCTTATTGTCGCAGATGGTGGAGGTCTGGGGACAGATTCCGATCACCCTGGTCCAGCACTTGGATGTCAGGAACAATCACTACGGCTACATCGGTCTCCGCGACTTCACCCTATACCCGCTGTTGAGGCCTGGGTCCCTTGTGCAGATCGACCAAGAACTGCGGAACATCCAGACCTTCAGATGGCGAAGCGAGTTTGAACGACCCATCTATTTCATTAAACTACGCCACGGCTATGCCTGTTCCTGGTGTGAGCTGCAGGGTAACAAGCTTCTCCTCGTGCCTCATCCTCTTTCTCCGTGCAACATCAAGCACGTCGTCTACGGAACCGACACTGAAATCGTGGGGAAAGTGACTGGGGTTGCCATGCGAATTACAGACGCTCAATTGCCAAAGTGATCTTGAGGTTTGCCGAGCCAATGCAATGAGAACCGTGTTTTATCTGGATTCGCCGATAGGTCGCTGATAAAGCTCCTACAACTCGAAAGGCTGTGGCCCTTGAGCGTAAAACTCTTCAACGAGATGATTTCGATCAACGCTTCGGGCGTGATGCCCATTGCCATCACGAAGCACAGACCCAGCATGAGAGTGACGGGCTTGCGGTTTATCGGGTGCCAGTCTATGCTTTAAGTGGGTTCGAATTCATGATGGACTTTAGAAATTGGGAAGAGGCCTTTCGCGTCAAGGAGCAGGAGACGCGGGCCAATCCCGCGTCTCCCTACAACGCGCATTTCTACGAAGCCCGGCGCGGCGCGGAACTGCGCATTTTCGATCTGTACTGCTCCCAAACTGGATATATCACTATCGGCGAATGCCTCCCGCCAAATCGCGCTCCGCTCAGACCACCGCTGGCTCCCGGGAGAGATTTTGAAGTTTACTCTCACGTCAATTACGGGGGCGTGAAGTCACAGTCGCCAGAAGATGTCATGTCCGCCTTCGCTGCCGAACATGGCCTTACGCAAGTGAAGAAATTCGAGGAGATTCGCACGGCCGGAGAAATGAGCCGCGTCCTACCCGAGGCCCTGCGCCGCCTCAAAGTGCTGCAATGATCGACCTCAAGAAACTGGGCCGAAGAGACGAATTGGTTTGATGTGAAGGCGTTCCTTTGCCGACTTCCGTCACCGTGCCCTTCTCCACCACTTGGAAGGTATTCCTGAGTGAAAAAATCTTCGGTGTCTCGATCACCAAGAGCGAGGGGAAGGAAATCCCAGTGTGGTACATCGACTAGAAATCTGACCTGAAGCAATAGTGAGAACCGCCTTCCCCTGAAATTTAGCCAAGAGCCCCGGCGTAGTCGACAGGTTCTCCAACGTGTGTTTTTAACTCTTTCATCCATAGCCTCGGACTATGGCCGTGGAGGAGGCGACCCAAAAAGCCCAGCCTTTCCGCGGAGTTATTTCGATTGCGCCGAATGTCGTCCTTTGTCACATTCACGTAGATTGCTAGGAAATCGCGCATGCTAGCGGGCTTGGAAAAAAGATAGGTGGCGTGACCGAGCTGTGGACTCTCCACTACCACGGCATTCTCAAGGTCGAAAATGTACTCTGACCGAAACAGGTACAGGCAGCGAGCACGCGTGCAGAGCTGCTTGTAATAGAAGGCGTCATAGTCTGGCTTCCAAGTGATCTGCGCGACATCGAAATCACCAGGAATGCCTAACGCAGCACAGAGTCCCTGCAACTCGGCTTTCTCAACCGGTGCGGTTTCGATGCGTGCGCGAACTTGATCGAGCGCTTGGGCGTACTGACCAAAGCGATGGTGAGTCTGGCGAGCTAGAGCGACCTGTTCACCAATGTTGGCCGGGAGCACGACTTCGATACGGCTAGGCAAAGCAGCTTCCCAGTTGACGAAGTCCCACGCGCCTGCTCGGTGCCGATATTTTCCGGTCTGAATGAATGGCGCTTTGACGCTAATCTTAGCGCCGAGTAAATGCTTCCACTGGTTCCAGCTCGAATCCCACAATAGCGGAAGCGACGCCTGGTCGAACATTAGTTCCACTTTGCGACGCGGGTCCCGGTAGATGGCGTGGTCGCTGTAAAACTCAATCTTCCGCAGGGGCACCAGCAGGGCTTTGAAGTTTTGTTCCGGCAGAAACGAAAAGATGCGCGAAGCATAAAACGTCGAACTGTCGCGTGAGCAATTGCCGTAGACCAAAATGGAACCAAAGCCGCCGTATGGGAAGCGTGCCGGAGACGCGGGATCATTGAGGAGAGCGTTGTAGCAGGCGCGGAGTTCTGGATGAGCGAGGATATTGAAGGAGCGCTCTGACGCACGCACGTCACTGGTTGGTGCTCGACCCGTGCGCAGTTCAAGAGCGCGAAGTTTGAAGGCGAGGTGCAGCTCTGTCGGCGTCGCGTCGCAATTGACCCGCAAGAGTTCGTACAGGGAGGCCTGGCGGTCCCACGCACGGCGGCGATTGCCCACGTAGAAATAATCTCTGAGCGCGTCGCAGGGCAGATGAATGGCCGAGATACCCAGTTGCGAGCCTCGAACTTCAGCAGAAACGAAAAGGTTGTCGCGCTTGTCCTTCCGGGGCTGTGAGGCGTAGCCGATTTCGACCTGGAAAACATCCTGCCTTCTTTCCCGAGGATTGTGACGAACGTAAATTTCTGTGCTCGCGTTAGCTGCTTCATGCCCGAACGCAAAGAGCAGTTCGTCGCCCGCGCGAATGAAATATGCGAGGAAATTCGAGAGCAGGATGGAAGTGCCATCAGTAAAAAGGCACTCCGTCTTCGCGCCTTTAGGATTTGTCTTAGCGACCCTCCGTTGACACACGTTTGGTAGCGCGTCCGGTTTGGCTTGAACCGCGGTGGCCATTTCGCCGCGGACTCTAACGCAGTTGGAGGATCCTGCCAAATAAGTGGGCCGCCCTCATTAAGTCCATCAACTGCCACAACTTAGGGGAATTGCAAATGGTCATACGAGTAACCCAGCGAGACATCGACGAGGGTGTGCAGAGTAATTGCTTCCACTGCCCGGTTGCGCGCGCCGTCAAGCGCGTGTTCAAGGCAGCTGAGGTCTGGGTACGCGAAATCATCATCATAAAGAAGCTAGGCTCGCAGCTCACCTATGTAACGCCACCAGCAGCAATGGACTTCATTGAGCGGTACGACTCGGCGATGCTTGAGTTTGAATCCCCAAAACCCTTCAGCTTCACTCTTGATCAACCTAAGGGAGCAAGGCTCGGCGGAAGCCGGGCGAATAAAAGCTGATAAAACGTGTGGCGAAATATTCGATTGTGTCGCATATTATGCACATGTGGATAAAGCGTGATGTAGAACCTAAACTGCTGCGGTCTGAACGAACCCGCCCGGTGGTCGTGCTCACGGGGGCCCGCCAGACCGGCAAGACCTCCACCCTTCTACGGCTCTTCCCGAATCATGGGTTCGTCTCTCTTGATCTGCCTACCGAAGCAGAACAGGCAGAGAAAGAACCGGACAATTTTCTGCGTCGCCATCCGTCGCCGACGATCATTGACGAAGTGCAATACGCGCCAGGTTTATTCCGACATCTCAAAGTAGCCGTAGACGCCAGTCGCACACGCAACGGGCAGTTTCTGCTCACTGGTTCACAGAAATTCACCTTGATGAAGAGCGTCTCGGAATCCTTGGCGGGGCGGGCGGACATTGTGGAGCTAGAAACCCTTTCGTTAGCCGAGATGAGCGCTGCCTTCCCGCAAACCGCATTTGAGACTGCCATTGTTCGAGGTGGTTTTCCGGAGCTTCACGCCAATCCGGAAATCGACCATGTGGCTTTCTACAACTCCTATCTGGCTACCTACCTGGAACGCGACGTGCGATCGCTTGCCAACGTTGGCAATCTGCGCGACTTCGAGCGCTTTTTGCGTGCCTGCGCCCTGCGTTCTGCAAACTTGCTGAATAAGGCGGATCTGGCGCGTGACGTAGGTATAGCTCCTTCCACGGCTAACCATTGGCTGTCCACGCTGGAGGCTTCCGGGCAGGTAGTTCTGCTCGAGCCATGGTTCTCGAACCGCACCAAGTCCATTGTGAAGAGTCCGAAACTCTACCTGGCCGATACCGGACTCCTTTGCGCTTTATTGAATATCCGTTCTGAAGATACCCTCCGTCAGTCACCAGCGGCGGGCGCGATCTGGGAAACATTTGTTTACGCTCAGCTACGTGGTCGAGAACGGCGAGCCGGACGCGCAGGCAGTCTGTTCTTTTGGCGTGATCGCACACGCGAGGTGGACTTCGTGGTTGATGTCGGTGGACGGTTGGAACTCTTCGAAGCGAAGTGGACCGAATTGCCGTCCAAGAGTGACGCGGTGAATCTCGATTTCGTTCGGAGAGCAGTGGGAAAAGCAAGAGTCACCACCGGGGCGGTTGTCTCTCGCACGCGGAACAGTTTTCCGCTCTTCAATGGATTCCGGGCGCTGCCGGTATCTGACCTCGGATGACTTAAGCCTCTTCCATCCGTAATGAGTCCATCGAGTTCGAAACCACGTTTGACCTCGCAACTCCGCACACAGCTCATTAGAGAATCTCCATGGTTCGGTATAGTTCAGGCACGGGAGTAAGTTATTTCCACCGTTCCGCAAAAGTCCTAACAAATTCGAGCAGGAGGACGCCAATGCGTCTGGCTGGCCGTGCCCGTTTGGGGTTCTACCCTCTTCCGCTTCCGGAGGCGGAACGAATCCGGAGATTCTTGGCATTCTCTGACAAACAATGTTGCTCGCTCGATCCTTGCGTGGGGGATGGTGGTGCGTTCACTCAAATCGCTTCTGACAAAAAGGTTTTGCGTTACGGCGTAGAACTGGACGCCGGCAGGGCTGAACAATCCCGCACTAAGGGAATCGAAGTGATCCACGGGAACTGCTTTGACGTGCAGTCCCCGGTGGAATCCTTCTCATTGATCTACTTGAATCCGCCGTATGACTTCGAGATCAGCGAAGAGAAATCGCAGCGCATGGAGAAGCTCTTCTTGGAGCACGTATATCGATGGCTAAAACCCGGGGGCATCTTGGTGCTTGTCGTGCCTGCCAAGCAAGTTGCTGATTGCACGGTCCTGCTTTCAAGGAATTTCCGAGACACGCGAGTTTATCGGCTCACCGAACCCGAAAGTGTCCGCTACGGTCAAGTTGTGCTGTTCGGAGTACGCCGCACGAGACAGGAAATAGATCGGCTGCGAGATGCAGAAATAATTCAGGCACAACTTTGGCTGGCGTCGGTCGAGAGAGAAGCCGACAAACTCTCGCCGCTACCGCTGGAACCTGACCACCCGTACGCTGTGCCGCCAGGCGGCGCCGTGCGCTTGGTTCACCGCGGGCTTCCCTTAGACCAGATAGAAGACCTGTTGCCGAAATCCTCGGCCTATCGCCAAGCCTCAGCCGTTCTTTTCGCACAGCAGGCAGACGTGACTGGCCGCCCACTAACACCCCTACATGGAGGGCATGTTGGGTTGCTTTGCACAGCTGGAATGCTCAACGGGATCTTCGGGGAAGGGCAAACACGTCATATCGCACACTGGCAGTCGATCAAGCTTGTGGACAAGTCGGAGGAGGAAGAAGACGGGAAAACGATCATTCGAGAGAAAGAGCGGTTCTCGAACGAACTAACGCTGGTGTTTTGCACAGGAGAGATCACCACCCTGAAGTGAATGATCCGCCAAGCAAGGAGGCCAAAATTATGGGTGACCGGTGTTACTCAACGCTCGTTTGCGCCGAGCGAGACAAAGACGTGTTCGAGAAAATGGGCTACAGGCTCGAAGAATCGAAGGCATTGTCAGCGGATGGAACCGAAATCCTTGGTGCAATCGTGATGGTGGATGATCAGGCCAACTACGGACACTATGACGAGCTAACCGCACTGACAGGAATTCCATTTCTGGCTTGTGGCGGCTCGTGTCCGGGTGCCTACGGGGATCACCTAATTGTTTCAGATGGCAAAGAGTGGCATCACTCAGAAGCACTGCATGAAAGCAACTACCCCGCTGTCCGGGTCGAATTCGGCGGGGTGATCCGAGGCTCAGAGGTGGACGACGCACGGAGATACTGGATGGTGTATTCAAATGCAGTGGATGCGATCAAGAGAGCTGGGTGAATAGGCAGGCCCAGAGTAATCTACGTGGTCCGGCGATTTCCCGAGGCGGACTTCTGGCCCGGGATTATTTCGGATAAGCCCGTCATTCCCGAAAAATCGTCTACGCGTAACAACTGTAGTTCACTGGTAGTCTGAAATCCGACGATTTAGTGATGCGTAAGTGAATGGTCCCAATGAAATGCAGAAGGAAGATCGCGAACGGCCGCTTCATCGGCCAGAATGACGAGCATAGCTCTTGCGCGCGAGACACCCACGTAGACGACCTCCTTCTGTGCGAGATTCCGTCCTCTCATACACAGTATGACAATGTCGGACTCAAGGCCCTTGAAGTCGGGAACGCTGTAGAGAGGGATCGACGATCCGCGATCCTTCGTGGCGTAGTGCGGCGTGATCCGCAAGACCTCAGGTTTCGGAATGCCGTTGTGCCAGTTATCGCGCCCGAAGTAAAGCACCAGCTCCGTTCCCCACGTGAGCCCCTGCTCGGACCTTCCAAAAGCCAGTCTCGAGGCCGAGCTGATCCAGCGCAACGGCCTGCGCTTTCGGGTCCGGTCGCGCTCGATTGTAGCGCGGGCAGCGTGGCTCACCTTAAAGGAGTTGGCTAATCGCTGAACTTGCTGGATGTCAGCCGACGTGGGGTAGGGAGCGTCGCTCAGTCCAGCAAGCTCTTCTTTCACCCATTTCGCGCCTCTCTTAGGAAAGGTCAATCCCTTTTGATCGTGTCTGCGCAGCACGCGCTCGAACTGTCGCGTCACCTCTTGTTTCCATGGCTGCGGGTCGGAGATCGTGACTTCGCAGTTTGCCACAGGAGTTTGGTCAATCGGTTCCGGTCCCGCCCATAGCACAACCGCGCCACCGATCCCATCGCGTCCAGACAACCGGAACACCTCGGTAAGAATTCTGGAAATCTCTTGGCCTTCCTCGCTCGATCGATAGGGCAAGAGGAGAGCCCTTCCGCCAGGGAGCTTCGCTTCCGGCAGAGTGGACGCCATACATCGCATAAGCTCGAATACTCGTCCAGCGTTGCGGCAATTCCTGGATAAATCGAAGGGCCCTGTAAGGGCGATGTTAGGATACGACCCTCGTCGAGGCAGGAGAGATTGGTTGTCGTCGTGGAATACATAGAAAAATCCGTCGGGCCGTAGTCCCGCTTCTACGACCGCCCACCATTCGTCGCGAAAATCTTGCGCCTCGTCGACGATGACCGCATCGTACTTATCGTCTCGCGCAGAAAGATTCTCAAGCGCGCTGGCGAGAGTCGCGTCATCTGGCTCGTGGAAGTGCGTCCAGGCGGCGACAAGCAGTGGATCATCGGCGCCCGCAGAATCTCGGACCCAGCTACCGAAGTCGGCCACGTGGACTGGGCTGTCTATCGTCAATTTGCTTCTAACGTAGGAAGCCAATTGTGGGTTATGACAAAGAAATAATACTTTAAGACCAGCTCTTGACAACCGTAGCGCCTTTTCTGCGGCTACGAGCGTTTTGCCCGAGCCAGCGGAGCCGGAAATGCGGACTCGCCGCATATATCGCAGAGTATCGAGGATCATGTATTGCTCATCCGTTGCCTTCCTGATACTGCCGTGAAGCTCTTTGAAGGAGAATCCCCGTTCAGCGTCCTCATCCTCCGAACTTGTTGGCGGCCAGGAGTCGCAACCCGGAATGCCTCGCAGCGGCTCGACCTTCTCTGTCTCAATTCCAACGGGCTGAGGTCCGAGCGGCGGCGCCACTTCCTCACGCCCCGTTAGCCTTTTCAGAAGGTCTCGATAGTTCGCCTCAAAGTTGCGCGGGCTCGATAGATCCGTATAGCGAACGGCCGCCAGGAACAAGGGTGCCGACTCCCGCCATGCACCTCGCAGGAGAACAGGTACCACTTGATCCCGGGCAGCGAATCCTGCGTAAATCGCAGCGTTGATTACCATTGCCTCCCAACCGGCGCCGCTGATGTGACCGTCTTCCATGGCGTGAACTTTGCTCTTGTATTGGGGGGAACAGACGATCAGAAGTTTGCTTGCGTGACGCACTTCCCGGTCCATGAATTCAGGTATCGTGGTAGCGCCGCGCAGGTCCCACGCGTCGAGGCGTGCGTCGACACCGTCATTCCGAAGTCGTGTGGCGAGACTTTTCACCAAACGGCGATAGGCAACGTCCTCCCACGCGTATGAGACAAATACTCTGACTGGAGGCCGTTGCGGGTGAACTGTTTCGGCCATATGCGATCCTTCCAGACGGGAAGCAATGCCATTCACCGTGAGTGCTGAATTTTACCGCACTGCCGCATCGTCGGCACACTGCGTCTTGAGCGCACGGCACACTCGTGAACTCCAGATCCTCCTGTAAGATCAAGTTCTCGCAATCCGATTCGGGAGCCCATCTCCACTGTCTTAGGGCTGTAGCTCTTCGGATCTCACATTAGCCTTAGTGGAATTCATGTCGTCGCGCCAATTTACGGATAGCCACCATTCGCTCGGGCAACAGGGAAACTATGCGGAAACGAGGATCTGGGAACACAAGTTTCTCTGCGCTATCTGGGACAGGCACATTCCCGATTCGGCCCGTACTTCCCCCTTGAAACAGCTTTGCCCCGTTCCATAAGAACCGGCCAGTGGATTCTACTTCCCGAAGAGTGCGTAGACCGGAAGTGTTGAGACGCCTCCCTCAGCAAGAGTTGTAATTAGCTCTCATCTTTCATCTCTGAATCTCAAATTGGAGCGTGAATGTGACGCACCCAATACCTAGAGGGAACTGCAATGCAAAACGCACACGAGCGCTTTGGAACGCTCGAATTCACCAAACGCACGAAAGACACGACGACTCGTGTTCGTGTTCACGTTGACCGCGTCGTACTCGGGCCACCAAGAAGTGACCAAGTCTGTGCGACGGCGCATTTGATTTCGATGATTGGCGGTGACGCCGAAATTGGGGCCCTGTGGGCAGCCGTGACCGAGGGCGCTCTGTTCGAACTTCAACTCCCAGGCGAGGCGCCTAGGTCTGCGTCCCTGGGACCTGAGGCCCAATGCTTTCGCGGGAGCTTGGTGGTTCCTGGGAGGAACCGTCCGGCCAGGCACTTAATCGCTGTGTCAGCAGAGTTGGCCAAGACCAAACCAGGAGCTGACCGCGAGGGAGATCGGACGGTTTTGTGCGACGACGATCCCGCTTTTGTGCTTTATCGCGTTGCGTATCGGTATGGATTGCCAGTGGTGCCCGAGTGGGCACCCTGGTTTATGCGGGAACTGAATCAACGAAAGGCGATTTTCCCATTGGTAGGGCTCGGCTGTTCGCCCGTGGTGGTCAAAGGGAACAAGCAGACGTTTCTCAAGTGGATTGGCAGAGCGCTTAAGCAGCGTCTCATCCGAATACCGCCAGAGAATGGATCAGTCTCCTGGAAGTTACCTAGCACTTTCTTGGAGCAGTCGTATTTGCAGCCGACATTACAGGAGCGGCCTCAAGACGCGGGAGCAGTTTCCGAGCCGCCCATCCGGGAACTGCTCCATTAGTGGACCCATGCGCGTTTGTCGGTACAAATGTTGAGACCAACCGACTTTCCAGTCTTTCGGGTGTTGTTGATAATTCAATTTGACTTGCCTGGCTTGCGCGGGTCTTGTGTAGCATCCACGTACTCGGTCGAAGATGGACCGAACCCGGTAATCTGAACAACAACAGGTTCGTCACCGGTCTCTGCGAAGTGATTCCGAGATGGCGGTTCGGTGTAGAAACTGCCCGGTGGCAGAGCCTTCAGTTTCGCCCCGTCAAACTTATCACCGTAGCCGATATGCCATGTGCCGGAGATTACGGTCGCAACCCTGTCGTCACGATGGGAGTGGGCAGCGATGCGCGTATGTGCCGGGACGCGAAGCATGATTGTATATACGCCTGCTTGATCTGGATTGCCTTTCAGAACAACGGTCTGGATTCCGCTAACGCCTGAGCTTCCCGTGCCCGGATTGCCCACTTGCGGGAACTTGTATTCTGTAGGAGTGAGTCGTTCTTCGTTTGCACCGCCGTCAGCACTGCTTACAACTGGATGAGCAACCAACGGACCATCCAGGAATTTACGAATCAACGCGACTGTATAAGCTGGTCGTTCTTCCATCAGCCAATGTCCTGAGCCCGCGACGACCTCCTCCTGCACGTTAGTCGCTACATGACGCATGATCACAGCCTGCAAGGGACCGAAGGACTTCTCTCCACCTACCGCCATCACGGGCATCGTTAGCTTCGTTTGTTCGAAAACCTTGTTGTCTTTGGCATCCTGGGAAAACGCAGCAAATTGAGCGAAGCCGGCCCGCATTCCGCCTGGTTGCGCGTAAGTGGCGGCAAAGAAATTTCTGGTGGCCTCGTCCGGCTTACCTCGATCGCCGGTAAAGTCATTCCATATTCTGTCAAAGTAGATACGCTCCCGGCCTGCCACCAGCCGTTCCGCATCCGGTCCATGGAAGTTGAAGTGCCAAACCCCGGGATTTAGGAGAATCTCGTTCCAGGGATCGATCCCAGGGATTGGCGCGTCCATAACAACCAACCTCTCAACCTTGTCGGGGTACGTCGCGGCGTAGGCGTAGGCGACCATGTTACCGATGTCGTGAGCAACAACAAACGTCTTGTCGTATCCCAACGAGGTCACAACGGCGCGCATGTCCTTGGCCTGAGTCTTTTTATCGTAGCCATCGGCAGGCTTGGAGGAGCGCCCAATACCACGGAGGTCGGGCACCACTACTGTATGGTCCTTCATGAGATCTGCGGCCAGAGGAGCCCAGGAATCGCTATTTTCTGCGTACCCATGAATGAGCACCACTACGGGCCCGCTTCCGCCCGAACGCACAAAAATGTCTGCCCCTTCCGGGCTGTGTATGGTTCTTTGTTGAAAGCTAGAGGGCAAGGAAGGGGGAGTTTGGCTTGAAACTGTTGTCACTGCAAAAAGGGCTACCGCGAGGAAACGTAGAATCATCGATATCTCCATACACGAAAACAATCGGTTTGTTCGAGATTGCTCGAATTGAACTGCATTTGGCATTTAGGGATTGTAGACCACAGTGGAATTTTCTCCGAATTTGTGACGCTCTGGCCGAGCGATTCAGATCAGAGCCTCTCGACTCAAACCGATCAGTAACGGGAAGTCGGCTTGTGGGAAGCGACCTCCGCCCTTAGCATCGGTCCTGAACGGATGACGCGACACCCGAAGACAATCCAACTAGCTGACTAACTAGAACCAAGGTCTGCAACCAACCCGTTCTGGCGGCCGCCACCACTTGAATTTGCTCGTCCCACTTTCTTTAACACCAGAGTTTCTTGCTTTGCGTGAACAAATCATGAGGAAAAGACCATGCAATTACCGAAAGATATCAGCGAGTACCTGCGTGCGTGGGCCGCCGAACTGGGTGAGAGAATTCTTCAAACCTATCCGCCGCTACACAGATTCGACGATCCGGCGTCGCCGCAAGTCGGGCAGCTCCTCCGAAAGCCGTTCCCTGCACAAGCGCTCGCCATCATGGGTGTGGTCAAGCGATGGCATCAGGCACGCGGCGCGGCAGTAATCGCAGAATGCGGAACTGGCAAGACATTGATTTCACTCGGTGCGGTCCATGCGCACAGTGAGGGAAAGCCTTTCACGGCTCTGGCAATGGTTCCGCCCCAGCTGGTCGAGAAGTGGGCGCGAGAGGCTCTTTTGACACTGCCTCGGGTGCGCGTCTTCTTCGTCGACGGGTTGCGTACCCCCTCAAGCTCTGTAGGCAATGTGGGGGTCAACGAGGTCAGATTGCGGCATGGCCGGATCGTGAGAGAAGGACTGCGCACGACTTTGACGGAGCTGCGGCTCCGCAAGGCCGCTCGTTCCAATCGTGAGCGATGGGATTCCATCTGCGGATTCCCATCCCTGTTCATCGTGGGTCGTGACCGTGGCAAGCTCAGTTATTTTTGGAAGCACGTTTACCGGTTCGCGCAATGCGGCCGGTGCC
>Ga0335077_10001697_pt1 | contig 26184 bp, 24 predicted proteins | sample Lox_Sample_31_FD_207151 | JGI IMG/M metagenome (GOLD analysis project Ga0335077, IMG submission 207151) | Soil microbial communities from Loxahatchee National Wildlife Refuge, Florida, United States - Lox_Sample_3.1 | ecosystem: Environmental > Terrestrial > Soil > Wetlands | place: USA... | reverse complement strand
TGAGCACGGCGATGATGGCGAAGCCCGGATTTTTGCGCAGTTTGCGCGCGCCGAAGCGCAGATCCTGCAAGACGCCTTCCAGCGAAGCGAATGTCCACATTTCCCTGCATACCTCCTTTAGCGAGGTCGCGTTGCCCAGCGCTCGCCGGGCGGCGTATCGCGCTTCTTCCCGATCCACAATTCCATTTGCGCGGCTGTGTTCTTCACGCATTGCCAGGTGAAACGCCACTTCGTCTTCAAGGTCGCGGTCGAGTTGCTTCCGTCTCGCCAGCGCCTTCGCCCGCAATCGCAAATTGTTCAGCCACTCCGAGAACATCCCTGACTCCTAAGCGGTCTGCAGGATGCGCGCGACGGCGCCCGACATGCGCCGCCAAAACTCCGTTTCCTGCGCCAAGTGCTTTCGTCCCGCTGCAGTGAGCGAGTAATACTTGGCGCGCCGGTTGTTGTCGGAGAGTCCCCATTCGGCGGCAAGCAGCCCACGCAACTCGAGCCGGTGCAAGGCCGGATAGAGCGCACCTTCTTCCACGCGCAGAACATCTTCCGACGTTTGATGGATCCATTCAGCGACGCCGTAGCCGTGCATCGCACCCCGAGCCAGTGCTTTCAAAATGAGCAGATCCAACGTCCCCTGCAGCAAATCCCCAGGGCTTTCCGGTTTCTTCTTCAGAAAGGTCATAAAGGGCTTCCTTTGCTCCATAAGACGTTTAGGGGAGCGAAATGTTCCATTGAAATTTGCCGTTCGCCTCCATTTTTCCCGAGTTGCCCAGGGGAAACGGTTGCGCCGCGCGCCTGCCACCTTGCCCGCCAGTCGCGCCACGCGCTATCGTACTGTTACTGGTCTCATGGAAAGCCGCGCTCCCTCGCCATTGCGTCTAGCCCTCGTTGGCATGTCCGGTGCTGGAAAAACGTTCTGGACAAAGAAGTTAGCTGCAGAAAGCTGGACAGCCATCTGCTGCGACGACCGCATCGAAGAACGTCTTGCTTCGCGGCTTGCTGCTGGCGGACACACGGGAATCAACGGAGTGGCCGCTTGGATGGGCTGGCCCGACACCCCCCAATACGCCGAGCGGGAAGCCCAATACCTCGAAGAGGAGATCCACGCGCTGGGTGAGGCTCTGACCGCGTTGGAGCACGAGTCCGACAAGCCGATGGTCCTGGACACCACCGGCAGTGTCATCTATGCGGGGAACAACCTGCTCCTGCGCTTGCGCCGGCGCATGACCGTCGTGTACCTTGCTGCGTCCGCGGAAGAGCAACAACTTTTGATCGAGCGCTACCTTAGCGACCCCAAGCCCGTGCTGTGGCGCGGCGCTTTCCAGCCCAAACGCGGCGAAGCCCCCAGAGAAACCGTTGCGCGGTGTTACCCCATGCTGATGGCTGCTCGTCGCCAAAGCTACGAAGCGCTGGCCCACTGCACGCTTCCGGTATCCGAACTCCGCGATCCTTCACTGGATACCGCGGCGTTCCTCGCAAAGATCCGCGCCCAGATTGAGCGCCCGCGGTGAGGTATCACAGCACAGCGCGCAAAGCGCCGTTGACCTCGCTGCGCGGAGCCGTGTTGCGCGGGCTCGCGCCCGACGGCGGCCTCTACATGCCGGTCGAAATCGCGCGCCGCTCGCCGCAGGAACTCGCGGAGTTTCGCGAACTGCCCTTCACCGAAGTCTGTTTTCGCGTAGCGCGGCCCTTCGCTACGCCGGACGTGCCGGAAGAGGTGCTCTGGCAAATCGTCGCCGAGGCCATCAATTTTCCCGTTAAGCTGGTTTCCCTCTCGCCGGGCCTGCACATCCTGGAGCTCTTTCACGGGCCGACACTCGCCTTCAAGGATTTTGGCGCGCGCTTCATGGCCCGGCTGATGGGCTATTTCGTGCGTGGCGAAACGCGGCCATTGACCGTGCTGGTGGCGACTTCGGGCGATACAGGAAGCGCGGTGGCGCACGGTTTTCTCGGCGTGCCCGGCATTCGCGTGGTGATTCTTTACCCGTCCAAACGCATCAGCGAGGCGCAGGAGAAACAGTTCACGACGCTCGGCGAAAACATCACTGCGCTCGAAGTCGCCGGCAGTTTCGATGATTGCCAGCGCTTGGTGAAGCAGGCCTTCGCGGACGCCGAGTTGAATAAGCGGGCCTTCCTGACCTCCGCCAACTCTATCAACATCGGCCGCCTGCTGCCGCAGATGTTTTATCACGTCGCGGCCTACCGCCAGTTGCCGGTCGCGTCCGTGCCGTTAATCGTTTCCGTGCCCAGCGGGAATTTTGGCAACTTGACAGCGGGAATTTTCGCCAAACGCATCGGTCTGCCGGTGGCCATGTTCGTGGCTTCCACAAACGCCAACGACGTTGTCCCGCAATATCTGCGCTCCGGAGAATTTCACCCGCGCCCCGCCCTGCAGACCTTTTCCAATGCCATGGACGTCGGCAACCCCAACAATTTTCCGCGGCTGCTCGATTTGTGCCGTGGCCGCGTCGAATACGTGCGCCGCGAAATCTGGGGCCATGCCGCCACGGATGACGAAACACTCGCGGAGATGAAATCCATCCACAGCCGCTTCGGCTACATCGCGGATCCGCATACCGCCGTCGGCGTGCTCGGCTGGGAAGCCTACAAGCATGCGCATTCCGAGCCCGCGCAGGGGTTAGTGCTGGCTACAGCTCATCCGGCCAAGTTTGCGGATGTAGTGAAGCAGGCCATCGGCACCGCGCCTCCACTGCCCGGCCGCCTTGCCGCCTACTTAAAGCGCGAAAAGCTGTCGCTGCCGATGTCCAGTTCCTACGACGACTTCAAGCAGTTTCTGCTCGCGCACTAACTGGCCGATTGGAGTGTTAGTTCACTAAGATTTGCGGAGACGGTCCAGCAGCATGAAGAGGAAGACCGCAACGACGGCGTTGATGAGCGCGGCGATGCCCAGATGGATGGTAAACCATGGTTCGGGCTGCGAGAGCAGCAGCCGCTCCGTCAAAACAATCAGACCCTGATGCGCGCCGAAGAAAATAATGGTCAGCGCGAAGCGAGCGGCAGGATGCTCGGTATCCAGCCGCGCGCCGATGGAAGAGGCCAGATAGCCGATGAAAGTCTTGGCTATGCCGTAGAGCCCCAATGGAACGGTCGGGCCGCTCAGGCTGTCCTGTAAAATACCGATCACCATGCCGAGCAACAGCCCCGTCGAGGGATTGCGCCGGCTCAGCCCGAAGTAGATCGTGATTAGCAGCGGCAAATCCAGAATCGCGGCCTTGGGAAGGTAAACGGGCAGAAATGCCTGCAGCACCAGCGCCAGTCCCGCCGCCAGAAAAATCGCGCCCGCGCGGAATTTGTGCACCTCAATGTGCATCTCGCCGCTGCGAATGTCGAACGTGTCGTTGATGTTCATGGTTTTTCGGCCGCCGCGGGATTGTTTGCGGCGCTCGCTGGCGCGCCCGGCGTTGCGGCTTGCGACGCTGGTGCCCTGGAGTCCTGCTTTATTTCCAGCGGTTTCAGCGTCAGCAAAACAAACACTTCCTGCAAGCGCTCGAGATTCGCGGCAGGCCGAACGCGAATCTGCTTGAAGGTGTTACCCGCCTTGATTTCCGCAATCGTACCCACCGGCAAATCGCGTGGAAAAATACGATCCATGCCACTCGTCACCACGCGCTGCCCCGTGCTCACATCATCCTCGTTGGGCACATACTTCATCACCAGCAACGACTCACCCGTGCCGCCCACGGGCTTCTGGATGCCGGAATCGGCTAGCATCGCACCCACGCCGCTGTCCTTGTCGGTCAAAAGCAGAACCTGCGCCGTGTCCTGATACGCTTCGATGACTTTGCCGACCACGCCGTCCGGAGTAATCACGCCCATGTTGCGGCGAATGCCATCGCGCTCTCCGCGATCCAAATCGATCGTTTGGCTCGCCGAGTCCACGCAGCAGCCGATGACGCGCGCGCTGACCATCGGCACATCCACATTCGTCTGCCGGAATTTCAGTAGGGCCGCGAGCCGGTCGGCTTCCGCGGCTTTGCTCTGCAGTTGCGTAATCTGCAGCTTTAGCGCGTCGTTTTCGCGCCTCAGCTCCTCATTCTCGCGGGAAGTGTTTTGCAGCGCGAAGTAATGATTCCAGGCATTGCGAATGCTGCCGATCCCATGCGCTCCTGCGCGTTCGAACGGTGACACCGCTCCCACCGTCCACACCCGGATGAGCCGCCCTTGCGAGTCGCGCTTGATCTGCACGGCCAGCAGCAGCACTTGGAGGACGATGACTCCTCCGAGCAGAAACAGCGATCGGTGACGAGAGGGAATGCCTACCATCTGTTTACACTGTCCTCAAAAACTCTGAAACGTCAGGCTGCGCCGTTTTGTTCGTGCGCTGCCGCCGCACCGCTTCAGTCGATGGTCTCCAGTTGCTCACCGAGCAACAACTCCGAGACGCCTCGCTGCGTTGCCACATCGATCTTGCGCAAGTATTGCCGGTGCAGAATTTCGCCCGTCGATGTTTTTTCTCGCCAGTTCAGCTCGTAGCGGAATTTCGCCGTTTCCCGCACCACCACGGATCGCTGGTCCTGGTCCACGAATTTCCAGTCCGGCGGTTTACCGGACATCTTTTTCTGCAAGTCCTCTCCAGGAGGAACTTCCGCCATGCTCCATTTCGCCGGTTCTCCATCCGCGGTGACTTCTACCAGCCCCAGCGACGTCAGCACGAGGAATTTATTCGTGGCGGTTTGCTCGATACGGTCAAAACCAGCAAAGCTCCCGCGCTTGTTCAAGACAAACGTCGCCGCCAGCGCTGGGTGCGCACCATCCGCCACATCGTAAACTTCAAACTTGTCGTAGCGCACGAGCATTACGAAGTTGTTGTAATGCGCCGCGGTATCGAAGCCGCGGGTCGACGGCACGGCGACGCGCCCGGCAATTTTCAGTTGGGTCGCATCATCGAGAACAATGACGCGCAATTCCGGAGCGCCGGCTTTGTCGCACGCAAAAACAACCACACGATCTTCGTAGGCATAGACGCTATGCTCGCAATCCGCGCGGCATACCGACGCCCCCCAGGCGCAAACCAAAAGCCCAATCGCGCAGGCGATTCTCCTAGTATTCCGAGTGAATCTCATGCGAGGTCCTAGTCGATGCAAACCTGGCGCAGCAGCCGGAAATCGCTCAGCATTTTTCCCGTGCCCAGCACCACCGACGCCAGCGGATCGTCGGCAATCGAAACCGGCAAGCCCGTCTCTTCCCGGATGCGCTTGTCCAGATTTTTCAGCAGCGCGCCTCCGCCCGTCAGCACGATGCCGCGGTCGCTGATGTCCGCGGAAAGTTCCGGTGGCGTCCGCTCCAGCGCCACGCGCACCGCGTTCAGAATCGTCGCGACGCATTCGCTCAGCGCTTCGCGAATCTCGCTGTCGTCAATCGTTACTGTGCGCGGCACGCCTTCGATCAGGTTGCGGCCTTTCACTTCCATGGTTAGTGGCTTCTCCAGCGGATACGCCGAGCCGATTTCCATCTTGATTTGTTCCGCGGTGCGTTCGCCGACCAGCAAATTGTACTTGCGCTTCAAATACTGCATCACCGCTTCGTCCATCTCATTGCCCGCGACGCGCACGGAGCGCGAATACACAATGCCGCTCATCGAAATCACCGCGATGTCCGTCGTGCCGCCGCCGATGTCCACCACCATGTTTCCCGACGGTTCCTCAATCGGCAGGCCCGCGCCAATCGCCGCCGCCATGGCCTGCTCCACGAGATAAACCTCGCTCGCTCGCGCGCGATACGCCGAGTCCTGCACCGCGCGCTTTTCCACCGGCGTAATTTCGCTGGGCACTCCAATCACAATACGCGGATGCACCAGCACGCGCCGGTTGTGCGCCTTCTGAATGAAATACGTCAGCATTTTTTCTGTGACTTTGAAGTCGGCGATGACGCCGTCCTTCATCGGCTTGATGGCCACCACATTCCCCGGCGTGCGCCCCAGCATCTCCTTCGCTTCACGCCCAACCGCCACGACCTCGCCGCTCGATTTGTTGATGGCCACGATCGAGGGCTCGTTCACCACGATCCCTTTGCCGCCAGAGAACACCAGTGTGTTCGCCGTCCCCAAATCAATCGCCAGGTCGGACGAAAACAAACTGAACACCGACCTTAAGTTATAGCCGTTCTTATTCATCCCTCCGCCCCCCGCGGAAAATACCTCTCCGCTGTCCAGCCGACAACGGGCTGCGTCATTGCCAGGCGGTTTCTCTCCGCTGCTCCCCGCCGAGCGGCCAACTAGACTATTGTCTCCGGACTTGGCGACCAGCGCAAAAAATGCGCCCCGGTCTTATTTCTCGCGAGATCGAAAAGCGATCACGTTTCGAAACTCTTATTTTGGCACAACGATCGTCACCGATTTCTGGTTCGTGCCCCCGCGCCGGTTCTGTCCAATGATGACGATAGTGTGCTGCCCCGGCTCCAGCGGTGTCGTGAAATGCCGGAACGTGCCGTCCGCGGCGATAATCGGCACCGGCTGTCCGTTCACGATGATCGCCGCACCAGGCTCCGTCTTCCCGATAATTTCCACCACGCGCCCGTGAATCTGCGTGCCCTGAATCTCCAGATACATCTGCTGCGACTTGCCCTGCGCCACCAGCGTGAACCGGAACGTTTCGCTGACGTCGCTCGTCTGCTTCTTCGCGTCCGCCGCCGTCACCGTCCAGAAGTAGTCGCCGGGATCGAGCCCCGTCACTTCCGCCGCGGTGGTGCCGCGAATCGGCACTTCCTTCACGATTTTCGTGAACATGGCGGTGGTGCTGATGCGCAGGTTGTAGGAGATGGCCTCGGGGACGGGTTTCCACTCGAAGTGAATCGTTTCCTCTCGCGGGTCCTCCGAAATGAGCGGCTCGAAGTTTCGCGGAGCGATTAGGTCCGGCGGCGCCAGCACGTTGGACTTGGTAATTGCTCCGCCGTTCGTCGGGATGGTCGCCTTTTCCCACTGCCCGATCTCTACCTTCTCGGCGCCACGCTGCACCTCCGCAGTACCACTCGAAACCACAATTTCTTCCTGCTTGGTCTCTGGATCCGCCTTAACCGCAGCACTGCTGTTGGAATGCATCTCCGCCTTGGTATCTTCTACGCTGACCGCGGCCTTGGAATCCGGTGACGAATAAGTCGGCGTTTTGAGGTCCACTTGCCCGACGTTGATGCGGACCGCGGAACTCGATGGCTGTTCCTGCCCCATCGAATTTTCTTCCACGGTAATAAATGTTCCCGGCTTGACCGTGTACGTGGTGCCGTCCGCAAAGGTGATGCGTGCCGCCCCGTCACCCGAGGTTTGAATTTGATCGCCCTTATCCAGCGTCGTCTTGAAGTCCGCGTCTACCCACTGCACGGAATTGACTTTCTTCACCTGCACTTTGCCGTCCAGGTTTACGAACTTCGCTTGCCTTTGCGTGATCGAAATAGGGTCGCTGTCGCTGCTCCCCATCTTCCCGCTGATGGTGTTGATCGTCGCGGTCACCAGATTCGGATCCAGCAGGTAAACCCCGGCAAAGATTATTGCCGAGATCAAAATCACGTAAACGGCCACGGTCTTGTACGTGACCGTGTGCCAATACACTTCCACGCGGTTAATCTTCGGATGATTTGGGTCGTATGGTGTCTTCGTGCTCACGGTTTTCGCGCTGCAGCGCCGCCAATCTTGCAATCTAGCATACTAATTTGAACGTGGAAGGCCACCGCAGCTTGCGGTGGTTAAACAGCAAATAGCTCTTGCGCGGGCCGGACCGAAGGACAGGCGCCATGCCCAAAAGTACAGCCTAAGCCCCGCTGGCGCATCGTCCGCGCAGACGCCGCATAATCCCGGCGAGCACCGCGGCGCGTGCGGCCCTTCCCGCCTTTAGGCAACGCGCCACCTAATGTCATCCCGACTACCGCAAGGGATCTGCTTTTTCTTTTGCCGCGGCAAACCACGTTGCGCGGCAAACGCCGCCTTGCGCTCCCTATCGCCCCGATCGTGCGTTCAAAAACGCCAGTGTCAGCGGCCACGCCAGCAGCGCCGCCGCCGGACTGTAGCTCGGCCGCGCATCGCAGAAGAACCCATGGTCCGCGTTGGAGATCTCCGTGTTCACGAAATTCTTTCCCGCCGCGCGCAGCGCATCGCTCACCGCGCGCACCTGTTCCGGAGGAATGTGTTTGTCCCGGCCGCCCCAGAACATTAGCAGCGGGCATTGCACGCCAACGGCCCGCCCAAGCAACCCCGGATTCGTCGCATTCGGCGCGATCCCTCCGCCGTAATAACAAACCGCGCCGGCGATCGGCAGGGTAAGCGCCGCAAGAAACGACGCTCGCCCCCCCATGCAATACCCAATCGACAGAATCGGCAGCTCCTCTCCAATGTATCCGCGCAGCCAGTCAAACGCCGCCCGCTGGTCTGCCGCCATCGCAGAATCGTTCAGCGTCTTCATGTGCGGCAGCACACTCGCAAAATCGCTGTAGCTTCCTTCCCACCCTGCGGCCGCGGTTCGGTGAAACAGCTCCGGTGCCATCGCCACAAAGCCCTCGCGCGCAAAGCGCATCGCCACATCGCGAATGTGCGCGTTCACTCCGAAGGCTTCCTGAAATACCAGCAGGCCTGGATTGGCTCCCTTTTCTTTCGGCCGCGCCACCCACGCCTGCATGGTGGTGCCGTCGTTCACGCTCAATTGCACATGCTCGGTAGTAATTTCCAACATTTCTCTCACCCTGTGATTTTGAATCGCGTAGCGCCGGCATTTCTGCCGGCTCTGCCCGCAATGTAAGCTCCGGTGCCGGCTCAGCACCGCACCAGAAAACTCGGGCAACCGGACGCTACTCAGTGCCGGATAAAATAACTCTTCTTATCAAGCCCTGGCGCCACCGCCACGTCAAAAAATCCCACCATCATCTCGTCGTACGTCTGTTCTCCCCAGCGCACCGCCGCGTCCGGATCTGGATTATGCGGATTATCCCGCGAATTGTCGTACCACGCGACCGCTTGCAGCTCCGCCCCCGCCTTCAGGAAACGCGGCTCCGCCAGCCGGTAGCTCATCTGCCAGTGAAAATGATACCGCACCCGCAACAGCGGCTCGATTGCGCCCTCCGCTGCGCCGCCCGAATCCCTACCTCGATGAAGAATGTTGTACTCGAACGCCTTTCCCCGCAGGTGCATGTGCGGGAAAAAACTCAAGAGCGTCGCATCATTTGGCAAGGTCCCGCGCGCCTCCACGCGATAATCCGGCGCTCCCGGCGGAATCACAAAATGATCGTTCGTCAGTTGCAGCGTCAACACGCGTTGCGCCGGCGGATGCTTCGCAAAAATCATTCCCACGCTCGTCTGATCTTTTCCCGCGTGCCCGTTCGTCGTGTAATGCATCTGAAACACCAGGTCCGCACCCGCCGGCACAAACTTCGCCATTCCCTCCGGCCAATCATCCGGCGAACTCCCCGGCGCATACACTAGCAGAACGTCGCTGTCGGTCCAGTGCGCTCCGCGCCGGTCTTCTGGATTCGTCAGCGTCTCCGCCGTAAACGGCACCCCAACCGGTGCATGCCTCAACCAATTCGAATCTGGTGGTCGCACATACACCACCGCATGATGCACATTCGCGCGCAACTCCGGCAGAATCTCCACCGCGCGCACCCAGCGATCCTCTGCGAATCCCGTCGGCACAATTTCGTAGGTGTACTCCACATCGCCCTTCGCCGGCAGTACCACGCCCTTCGGCATCTTCAACACCACATCCGGCTGCGCGATGCTCCAACTCTCCGCCCAATGCCGCGGCTCCGGCGCGTCCCGCGCATCGCCCGCAGGCGCACCGGCATCGGCCCACGCTGCCAGCTTTGCAATCTGCTCCGCCGATAACGAAGGGTCATTCGAAAAATGTCCCACCCGTGGATCCGCGAACCATGGCGGCATCGACTTTTCCTGCACCGCCGCTTTGATCACCAGCGCGTACGGCCGCGTCTTTGCGTACGTCTCAAACGCCATCGGCGCAATTCCTCCCGCCCGATGGCACACCTGGCAACGCTCCTGCAAAATCGGCAGCACGTCGCGATAAAACGTCGGACCGATCGTCACCGTATTCTGGCGTCCTGTCCCTCGCGCACGAGCAGCCGCACCATCGCGAAACGCCGCCAAGGAAAGCAACGATAGACCAATCCCACCGACACCCACGACTTTCCAAATTCTTTTGTTAATGGAGAGAATCATCCGCCGTCTTTTGATGTTAGCCGCAGCGCGACGGTTTTCTCGTCGGCCCCGTGCGCGTGCCAAAATAGGCTCCCGCAGCCGCTAGAGTTCCACCACAGGAGGCCGCAGCATGCTCCCCAATCGCTCTGTTCCGACGGACACCGTTCTGCCGCACGTTTCCTACCGCAGCGTCGAAGACGCGATTGCCTGGCTCACGAAAGCCTTCGGGTTCACCGAACACTACCGCTACGGCGAACCGGGCGCCGCCAGCGGTGCGCAAATGTATTTCGGCAGAGCTTTCATCATGCTGCACGGCATCCGCGACAACGCTTCCACTCCCGCGCAACTTGGCTTCAGCACACAGACCTTGACCATCTTTCTCGATGACGTTGAAGCCCACTTCCAACGCGCCAAATCCGCCGGCGCCAGAATCCTCGAAGAGCCCCACGAAACCGTCTACGGCGAATTTCAATACGCCGCCGCAGACCTCGACGGCCATCACTGGCTCTTCTCCCGCCACGCCCGCGACCTCAGTCCCGAGCAGTGGGGCGCCGCCGTCTCAAATCCGCCGCCGCGCTAACACCGCATCGTCTTCTTTTTCTTCCCCAGCTTCCCGCTCGCTTCTACCTTCGCAATCGCCTCGCTCGCCGACCGTATCTTGCACGCCGTATCGCCCATATCCGCCGTCACCGTTCCCATCTTCTGCGCCGCCGCTTTCGCCTGCTTCACCAGCGGCTTTACATAACTCCCCACCGCAATCACAAATCCATTCATCGCCAGGCGCACCCGGTTCTTCGCTCCGCCAATCTCTTTCACCACCGTCCCCAGCAGCCCTTCAATCTCCTTCAAATCCAGCTCCGCATCCCCCTTCGTCGCCAGTAGCCCCGCGTACGTGCACCAACCCGCGGCGGCCACACTCTCCTCGTTCGACTTCATCCACGCTAGTGCTGCTTCCCGTCCCTGCGCATTCTCCACCGCCATCCACGGCACCGTGTATTCCGAAATCATCGGCATTCCCGCCGCGCCCGCCGCCCACTTGTCCAAATCCTTTTTCGTCAACTGCGCTCCGTCCGCCACCAATCCCGCCAAATACATCGCATCCACATTTCCCGTCGCGTATAACTCGCACGCCAGCGCCTGCTGCCCCTTGATCCCTTTCGCAATCACCTTCAAGTCCGCCACGCTCACGCCAAAGGTGCGCTCCGCCGGCAATCCATGCTTCGCCAGAATCGCCTTCGTCTTCTCGCTCCCCTTCTTCTTCAACTCCGCCATCACTGTCGCCACTGTTGCCATCAGTTCTCCTCCAGGAACCCTCCGTCATCTGGCCTGCGCCGTGTTTCGCCTCGCCGTTTCACTCGATCCGCTTCGCGTGCTGGTCCTCGCCGCCCTGATGCAGGATCAACTCGGTCGCTCGGCCCTTGCTATCGGTTACAAAGGTGATCTCCGCTTCAATGGCCTTCAGAAAATAATCGCGCACGCCCTCGGGAAACAATTGCACCTTATCCGGCCCTCCTGCTTGCGCAAACAAATGATCGCCCTCCCTCGAAATCGTCAGGATCGAATCCGGATTGAGTTGATACCGCCCCACGTACCCATCAAACACTTTCGCATCCACCGCCACTTCCTTGTGCTCTTTCGCAGGAGGCGGCGTCAGCGCCGGATTCACCAGCCCCGCCACCACGTGTGCCATCTGCTCCGGCCGCGCATGTCCCGCATCCAGGTTAGTCAGCACCACCACTGTCAAGCTGTCATCCACATATCGCGAAATCTCGCACGTAAAGCCCTGCCACGCCCCGCCGTGTTCAATGAGCTTGTGCCCGTTCATCGCCGTAATGTCCCAGCCAAATCCGTAGTGCCCGCGATTCGGCTTGCCGTCATTCAACGGATACACCGTCCAGATGCGGTCCAGGCTTGACTGCTTCAGCAGTTTCGTGCCATACAGCGCCTCGTCCCACTTCGCCAAATCCAGCACGTTAAAGTACAGCGCGCCGTCCGCCGTCGAGTTGAACGTCGGCGACACCCAGCTCTGGTTTTGCAATTTCTCTCCGTGCACCTCATAGCCCGACGAGCGGTTCGGAATAATGTCCGCATCGCTGATCAGCCGCGTGGACTTCATCCCCAGCGGCGCAAAAATTCGCTCCGTCAAATAATCCGCATAAAACTTGCCCGTCACCTGGTGAATCATCATCCCCAGCAACAGATAATTCGTATTGCGGTACGCCCACTTTTCGCCCGGCTGGAACTCTATCGGCATGGCCTCCGCCTTCACCAGCAACTCGTCCTCTGTGAAATCCAGTCGCAAATAGAAAGGACCTTTCGGCCCAGCGCGTTCCGAACTTTCGTATTCCGCCAATCCCGACGTGTGCGAAAGCAGATTCTTGACGAGAATCGGCTTCCAGCTCTCCGGCGCCTTCGGAAAATACTTCACGATGCTGTCGTCCAGCCCTACCTTGCCCTCTTCCACCAGCATCATCACCGCTGCCGACACAAACTGCTTGCCCACCGAGCCCGATTGGAACAGCGTCTCCGGTTTCACCGCCACGTTCAGCTCGACATTCGCCAGCCCATATCCCTTCGCCAGCAGAATCTCCCCGCGCCGGTAAATTCCCACCTCCGCTCCTGGAATGTGCTCGCGCCCCATTTCCGCCGTCACATACGAATCAATGCTGGCCACCTGCTCGGCCGTCAGTTTCCCCGCACCCGCAGCCGTAGCCCTCCCATTACCGCGCGCTCCGGCCAACAGCAACGCAGCCACGCCGACGCCAGCTCCCGCCAACCAAACCCAACTCCTCCGCCCCACCACCAGACCAACACTCATCTCTCCTCCCGCTCGCTCCACTCCCGGGACGGAACCCCGGCATCATCATCCCCGACTCCCGCCCGTGCCAACCTTCAGCGTGCCCGATAGTACCGCGAAATCAGGCTCACCTTGGTATCTTCAACGCAAATCGCTGGACCGGCGCAAGCAAAGCCGCGCAGGAACGGATGTAGCTGAAAAAAAGCAGGCAGAGTGTCTTGACGCGAACGGATTCCCACGTGGCGCCTTGTCCGACGATAGTTCTGCGTGGGAAGGTTCTATGCCTTCCAATACAACGCCGGGCGCCGATCCAACCGCAGCAAACCGTCCAGTAAACGGACCAAGGGAGGCCATCCAGGTTCGTGATCGGCTTATTGTGGAATGTTCCACCCCCGCAGGCGTGGCCACCATCGATTCACGTTCCGGCAATATTCTTCGTACTCTGCCCCAAACTTCTTGCGCAGAGTTGGTTCTTCATAAAGAACGACGAACAGATGGACGCCTAGGGCCACCGCCGCGGCCGCAGCGATCGCTGCCAGCCTGGCGTGCCCGAACACAATCCATAGCCCGATCCAACCCACGGCGAAGCCCTCGTACATGGGATTCCGCACATAGCGGTAGAAACCCACCGCTACCAATCGCTGCGGGGGCGCCACGGGCGCCGGTGTGCCGCGCCCCGTCCACCCGAAGTCCCACACGCAGCGCAGGGCCATCGCAAATCCCAGTACCGACGGGAGCGCCGCCAACCATCGCCAATTTGCTGCGCCCGCCATCTCCACGCTGAAGCCCAGCCATCGCGGTAGCAGCCAGAACCACAAAGCGAAAAACGCCGCACCCACTGTCAACGAGGCCAGCGCGGTCGCCCACTGCTTTCCGTTTCCCCCTCCCGGAATGCTCCCAGACTGTCCGCTTGTCATGGGCCCTCCTATCACTCCGAAATGGCGGCACTTCGCGATTGCCGCACCATCGAGTTGGAAGAATCCAATCACCTATTTCGAGATCGGCAAATAAGCATCCCGAGCCGCTACTCTCTCTTACGAGGCCTCACTGACTGGGTTACAACTTTTCTGAAGCTCGCCCGAACGGAAGGATGACACCGCGAAAAGGCAGCTGGAAAACAATTGTGAAGCTCACAAGCCTAGCCCAAATTTCTGGCGGTTTCGTAATAGTTCCCAAACCATGCGCAAGCGGGAGATTATTCTCTTAGGGCGGGACTGCGGACGACTGCAGCCCGATCAAGGCTAGCGACCATTCCGGAAGCTATCTCGCGTGGCACCTGAATCGAGGCTACCAAGTCCAACCAGTTCCGAGCTCAGCGCATTTACCAGGTACTGACTTACCTGCGCGGCGCAGCGCCCCCGCAGCAACCATGTGCCGTGAGAGCACTTTCAGGAAAACGAGGGCATGTGCATCGCGACCCAGGCCGCGAAGCTCTGCCAGGCAGCCGTGCGGCCGAGCGGATAGCAAATTTGCTGTACGACTAGCATGAAAATCGTCGACCAGATCGTTGCGCGCTGCACCTTGCTTGTGGACCACCAGTCGTAACCGATTGTTAGCAGGAGCAGCGGTGTGAAGCAGATGAGGTGGACAACTGGAAGCGAGTAGGGATCAAAGACCGGCCAGCGGTCGAAACCCGCGTCCAGAAGTGAAAGCGTCGCGAACAACATCAGCCGCTTGTGCACCGCCGGCTGGAAACGGTTGCGATAACCGAAGTAGACGAACGTGGAGAACATGAGCATGTCGGCGAGCGGGATGGCGTAGAACGCGCGCACTTCTTCGGCCGTATCAGTGCCCGGTTGAGCCGCATGGCGAGCAAGGCGGTCGCTGGCGGTCATCGTGCCCAGCAGAATTATTACCACGGCGAGCACGAAGCCGACCAGGCCGAGACGACGATGGAGATCCACGCGGCGCGCCGTGACCAGCGAGATCTGCATAATGAAGAGGATGATCCAAAGCGTGAACGCAGCGCCATGGATGTGCACGAGCAGGTTCGGCAGTGGAGCTCGAAACAAGCCGGCCAGAAAATAGGTGCGAGCAAAGCCGACCAGGACAACGATGAGCGCGAGCACCGCCATCCCAGAGAAGAAGAGGTTGTCATAGCGCAGGTACCAGCGCGGGCGTGCCGTGGCGGTGGCCATGAGTCCTACAGCGGAAGTCTCGGAAAGACCGGCTATCTTCTAGCCCTGACTCCCGCATCTCGATGAGCCGGCGCGGCATCGCGAATGAGCTGCGCACTGCCGCAATCATTGCGTAGCTCGTTGGGGGCACCTGCCGGGGGAGGGCTGAATGTATTGTCTATGCAGGGGATTGCACTCAGATACTCGTAGATAGCTTCGATCTGATGATCGGTCATGTTGCGAAATAGGGGCCACGGCATGACTTGGAGCTTGCTACCGTCGACAGGAGGTGGGACGCAAATGCCCAGCGCTATATTGGGGTCCGTGTCTGATTGACAGGTTGGGTGAATCTTATCGAGATCGGTGCCGTTCCTCAGAATTTGCTTAAACTCCGCAAGCGTGCGTCCTCCTGCTGGACGCCCGTTCCTATCCGGGGTCAGGTTGCGGGAAATGATGACCGGGCCGGCATACGGAAATCCGGTTGTGGGATCGATCGAATATCCGTTTGGCGGATAGGATGGCGGTATTGAACCACTCGGAAACCCTCCCACGGAGGCGCTTGAGGGCACAGCCTGACCGAAGGGTGTGCCGCCGGCCAAGTAAATAGTGGGGTCTGTCTTTGTTCCTAGGGGCTGGTTCAAAAAATATGGGTTCCCATTATTCGCATAATTGAAGTTTGGCGGCCCTCCGGCGGTGTGGCAGCCATTGCAGTCCGCCTGAGCGTTGACAATGAAGCTGCCTAATCCCACCAAATCCCGGTTTTTCCCTTCTAGATTCAGCGGGACCGGCGCAATGGCGAAACCGCTGTGGATGAGTGACGCCTCATCGTCCTTTTCATTGCCTTGCGCCTGCACGCGATGCGGGGTGTTTAACATCGCCGCCAGAAGAATCCCCGCAAGGCCTACAGCGGCTCCCGCTGCCATTCTGGAAAGTTGTTGTTTTTTCATTTGCGGTGCTCCTTGTATCAGGAAGTGTGCCCGGATAGCGCTCGGATTGTCCTGACGCTGGGCGGAGGATGCTTCGAGTTCGACCAAGCGGGCAATGGAGAAGGTCTGGAGAATCGTGTATTCGCCTGTTTTTTTCTGTAGCGCTAACGTGTTGAATAGCTTTGTCTTATTGACCGTCCGGGAAAGAATGTAGAATTGCAGCCTCGTTGGTGGAGTGGCCAGCCTTGTCTGAAGACCTCATCAGATTTGAGGATTTTGAACTGGATCCTCGCGCCTACCAAGTGCGACGTTCGGGCCGCACGCTGAAACTCGAACGAATCCCTATGGAAGTCTTGCTGCTGCTGGCGGAGCGGCGGGGCCAGTTGGTGACACGGGAAGAGATCATTGAAAAACTTTGGGGCAAGGACGTCTTTCTCGATACCGACAATGCAATCAATACTGCGATTCGGAAAATCCGCCAAGTCCTTAAGGACGATCCCGAACAACCTCGGTTCGTTCAAACGATAACTGGGAAGGGATATCGCTTCATCGCGCCATTCACCGTAGCCGGGATTAGCGCGGGAGTTCCTGAACGAGAAATAGATGCAGCGCGCGCCGCAAGGACTGAGGAGGCCGCAACCGGAACGGACCTTCGAACGCGCTGGGTGTCGTTCGTTGCTGCTGCCGTGGCTGTGCCCGCGCTTGCACTGGCCGGTTACTTCTATTTTCATCGCGCGCCAAAACTCACTGACAAGGACACAATCGTTCTTGCCGATTTCGCGAACTCGACGGGCGATCCGGTCTTCGACAATACGTTGCGCCAAGGCTTGGCGGTGCAACTTGAGCAGTCGCCTTTCCTCAGCCTTATCTCAGACGAACGCATCCAGCAGATGCTGAAGCTGATGGCCAAGCCAGCCGACACTCGACTTACCCCGGAGGTCTCCCGGGAAATCTGCGAAAGAACTGCAAGCGCCGCCGTTCTCGACGGCTCGATTGCCAGCCTTGGGAGCCAGTACGTGTTGACGTTGCGGGCGAAGGACTGCCGCGGTGGAGATGTTCTGGACGAGGAGCAGGTGCAAGCCGCAAGAAAAGAAGACGTTTTGAACGCGCTAAGTCAAATCGCCAGTAAATTCAGAACACGTGTCGGTGAATCGCTCTCAACGGTTAAGAGCCACGATACGCCTCTCGCGGAGGCCACGACGCCCTCCCTTGACGCCTTGAAAGCCTACAGCGCGGGCTGGCAGGCTTCCTTTTCGTCTGGTTCGGCTGCTGCTGTGCCCTTTCTCAAGCGCGCTATCGAGATTGACCCCAACTTCGCCAGCGCCTACGCGACACTGGGCCGCATGTATGGCGATCTCGGGGAATCCACTCTATCTGCGGAGAATACGAGCAGAGCCTATCAACTGCGGGAGCGCGCCAGCGACCAGGAGAAGTTCTTTATCTCCCTCACCTACGATCTGCAGGTTACGGGAAACCTGGAAAAGGCGCAGCAGACCTGCGACTTGTGGGTGCAAGCTTATCCTTGCGCGTGGATGCCTCATGCGCTGTTGTCAGGTGGGGTTTACCCCCAACTGGGGAAGTATGAGAAGTCGGTCGAGGAAGCCAGGATTGCGATAGGGATCGACCCGGACTTCTCGATAGGATACGGCATTCTTGGCAGCAGCTACGTGGCGCTGGAGCGCACTGGGGAAGCGGAGAAGATCCTGGAGCGAGCGTCCGCGCGCAAACTGGACATCCCTGATTACTATGTCCAGCGATACGTCATTGCTTTCTTGAAAGAGGACAAGACCGGAATGGAGCGGGGTAGCCCGCCTCCGATTCCATTTGAGGCTTGCCCCACCTATCTCCTATAATACTAAGTTTGCCTAGCGACTTTGGGGGATGCTGCGGATGGCTGGTTCGGATAACAAACAAAAACTCTTTTCTAGGATTCTTCTGGGCTTCGTCGTGCTCGCCCTCTCCGGCGGCATGTTGCTTTATCTCGTGCCCACCGGTCCTGGCACTACCAATCTCTCCAGCGATACTGTCGCGAAAGTTGGCGATCAGACCATTACGCTCGCCGAGGTTCGCCAGGAAGTGCAGCAGCTCACCCAGCGCAACCAGATTCCTCCGCAGTTGTTGCCCTTCTACCAGCAGGAAGTTTTGCGCCGCCTTCTCCTTCAGAAGGAAATGGAGTACGAAGCTAACCGCCTGGGCATCACCGTCTCCAACGATGAAATCGCCGACCGCATTCGCCAGATTCTTCCCGCCGCCTTCAATGGCGACGTGCCCATCCCCCCCGACCAGTACAGCGCGCTCGTGCAAAACCGCGCCGGCATGACCGTTTCGCAATTTGAAGACGCCTTGCGCCAAAGCATGCTTCAGGAAAAGTTTCAAAAGCTCGTCACTGACGGTGTCAGCGTCGGCCCCGCTGAGTTGCAGGAAGAATTTGTCTATCGCAATCAGAAAGTGAAGCTCGACTACGCCTACATCAAGCCGGAGGACCTCGCGGCGAAAATCAACGTGGACAACGCCGAAGCCAAAGCCGCTTACGAGAAGAACAAGGCTAAGTATCAGATCCCCGAAAAGCGCGTCGTGCGCTACGCCATCGTCGACGTCAACCAGATTCGCCAGAACATCCAGATTTCCGACGAGCAGCTCAAAGCGCAATACCAGAAAAATATTCAGGACTATGAGGTTCCCAACCGCGTCCACGTCGAGCACATTCTCTTCAACACCGTCGGCAAGCCCGACGCCGAAGTCGAGGAAATCAGGAAGAAGGCCGAAGGTGTCCTCGCGCAAGCCAAGAAAGGCTCCAATTTCGAGGACCTCGCCAAGAAGTATTCCGAAGATCCCGGCACCAAGGACAAAGGCGGAGACCTTGGCTGGATCGTTCAGGGCCAGACCGTGGCTGAGTTCGAGAAGGCGGCCTTTTCGCTTCCCAAAGGCTCCATCTCCGACCTGATCAAGACCCAGTACGGTTTCCACATCATCAAGATCATTGACAAAGAGACGGCTCACACCAAGCCTTTCGAAGAAGTCAAAGACTCCCTCCGTGCACCCCTCGTTCTCACGGAGGCCGACCAGCAGGCTTCCGACATCTCCGAACAGCTTTCCAAAGCTATTCGCCAGTCCAACAAGGTCTCTCTCGACGACCTCGCCAAGCAATACCACTTGACTGTCGGCGAAACCCGCCCCGTCGCCGCCACGGACCCGCTCATCGAGCTCGGCAATTCTCAGGACGTCAAGATTAACGACTCCATCTTCCGCCTCCGCCAGGGCGAACTCAGCCTCCCCATCCACACCGACCGCGGCTATCTCATCGTCTCTGTGAAAGAGGTTCTCCCCGCCCACCAGGGCACCCTCGACGAGGTGCGCGATAAGGTCGTCGCCGATTTGAAGCAGGAAAAAGCCAACGTCGAAGCCCGCGCCAAGGCCGACGACCTGGTCAAGCGCCTCAAGGCCGGCGAGAAGTTCGCGATTGCCGCCAAAGCGCTGGGCCTCGAAGCGAAGACAAGCGACGAATTTCCCCGCAGCGGCTCCATATCAGGTGTTGCCAGCGGAAAGCAGCTTGCTCCCGCCTTCCAGATGAAGGTTGGAGACGTCGGCGAACCGCTCACCTTGGGCAGCAACTGGCTCGTGTACCGAGTCGCCGACAAACAGGAACCCAACCAGGCCGACTTTGACAAGCAGAAGAAGGAAATCACCGACTCGGTGCTCGAAAGCAAGCGCTCGCTCGCCTTTCAGGCCTTCCAAACCGCCCTCGAAGCGCGCTTGAAGCAAGAAGGCAAGCTCACCATCAATAACGACAAATTGCGCACCGCCAACAACCTAGGCTAACGTAAATCATTCATAATAATGGCGTTATCGTATTGGTGGTAGCCTCTTGTCTTTCTTCCTCCGCCCGGTTAGCCTATTCGTGTCGTTCAGAGCTTCGGTTTCTGCCCACGTCCCTGCGCGGTTAGGGGGCTAACCGCCGACCGGGCCCCGAATCGAAACCGAAAACACAATCTGTCAAGGCTCCCAGCGCCGGAACTTCAGGACCCTATGAAAAAGATCCAAGCCCGCCTTCCGAACGTTCGCAACGACTACCGCTGCAGCATGGAGCGCAATCAATCCGGCAAATATTGCGTTCGCATTGAGGTCTTTTACCCGCGCCATGCCTGGACGCTGAGGGTCTTCTTCCTGGCCTCTTCCTTCGACCGGGCTATGAAGAAACTCGAAGAATCGCTCGATTTTCTCCAGCGCCACGAGGAAAAGCTGTGGTTCTGGGGCGTGGATCGCGCCGAAGACATGGGCTTTTCCGCCGAGTTTCTGCGCGAAGCCGGCCTAAAACTTGATCATCGCAACGAGTTCCCCCGCAAAGCCACCAACCTCTCGCTGGCTCCGGAGCGCGAAGTCCCGGCCTTCGTCCTTGGCCCTGTTCGTCGCGGCCTCGCCGAATCCGTCGAACCTGCCCGCGCCGCTGCCGCCGGCGACTGAATCACCCAAGCCCTCCGTCTAACCTGATCCAGGTCATTCGAATCTGGCCATTCGGCCCGGATGTTCCGGTGCCTGCTGCTTAGCGCCGGCTTGCGCCGCCCAACTGAACCTGATCCTCGCCCGCTTGAGCCGAACAGCGGGCGGCTTGCCCGGAGACGCAGAGCCAGTCCATCTGTTCCTTGGCGGAGGTACGGCCTTGGACCAGCCCCTGCTCGTTCGGCGTCTTGACTTCACCTGGTTTCTTCGCCATCATGCCCGCATTCCGGGCACTCCCATGAAAAGCCAAGCGAGAACGGCTGGTCTAGCGCTGCTAGGCGTCCTGGTTTTGTTGGCGGGTGGCGTTGGCGAACCGTCCTCGACGCTGGCGAACCCTAACCCGGCCAAGCCGACGGTTACTTCGTGCGGCGCTGCGCAACCCTCCCCGGCCACGGCGCAGGCTCCGGCGAATTCCGCAAACAGCAGACTCCGCCAGCCAAAGATTCGGGTATGGTGTGGGTCAAGACGTAAACCGGCGTGTACCACAAGCCCGGCTCGCACTCTGGTACGGCAAGACCAAGAAGGGCAAATACATGCTGGAGGCCGATGCCATGAAGGCGGGCTACGAGCTTGCGAAGTAATGCCGTAGATTCTTCGCGGCTCGCAGACCGTTGGCGCCTTGCAGGGTTTTGGGAGCCTCGTGAGTCGACAGGTGAGTTGGCAGGCTGTGCCTGGAATTGCAGCGCAACGTAGCTGGTTGGATGCAACTGAATAACAAGGAGAGAGAGAAATGAGAACACAACTGAGGGCAGTGGTTTTGGCAGCGCTGGTTGTGATTTTGGGAGTGAGCTTGGCGTATTCGCAGGCGCCCAGCACACCTTCCCAGGCGCAGAGTGCCGCGAAGTCCACCGCGTCGCAAGCGAAGGCGAAAGCGACGGATTTGCTGGACATCAACACCGCGACGAAAGATCAGCTGAAAGAGTTGCCGGGGATCGGCGACGCGTATTCGCAGAAGATTATTGATGGCCGCCCGTACAAAATGAAGACGGATCTAGTCAACAAGAAAATCATTCCCCAGGCGACGTACGCCAAGATCAAAGACCTGATCATCGCCAAGCAGCCCAAGTCGTAGCCCGAGAGTCGCAAGCGGCAAGTTGCAAACGGGAATTGCAGGCCGAAACTGCGAGTGGCGCGGCGCCGCGCATGTTGCTGTGCTCGGTAGCGCTCCGGCTGCGCGCGCTCGTGTTGTGGCATGCCCGACAAGGCTTGGATGTTGCGCAGCGGCGCGTCGGGCCGCTGCGCAAATCGCGCTGCACCGCGACCAACCGCGCCGCCACACGCTGTCACCGCCGCGCGGGAGCAATCATCGCCGCGCGAGAGACCTCTTGCTGCGTTTGTGCTATCGTCCTCATGGAGTCATTTTCAGAACATTGCTTTGTGAGGAGAAGAGCCTCGATGCCTCGAGGCCACGATAGAGATGGCTGAGCGCCCCGTTCTTGTTGGACTCGTTCCCCAGGTTGTGGTGCTGGATCACGGCGACCAAATCTCCTGGATTTCCGACGCCGGGAACCTGCGCGTCGAGTTTGACGTGAACCGCTGCCCCTTTTCCTCAAATATTTTCCAGGCGCCGGCCGGTGTCCGCCTGCTGAGCGGTCCGCCGCGTCCCGGCCTGAAAGCTGCGACGTTTAAGTACCGGTTGTGGCTCAACGATCAACTGGTTGGGCAGGGCGAAGTGATTCTGCGCGAAAAATAATCGGCTTCAAGAATCCAACCACGCCAAAACCTCCAAAAGCAGATTCCTCGCTCCGCCCGGAATGACACGGTCGTGTGGTCTTGCCGCGGTGCGTTTTGTGTGATACGTGCCGGTCGAAGATAAAAGCAGATTCTTCGTTGCGCTCAGAATGACAGAGTCTCCCCCGAGTGCTCGCTGCGTGGTTTGCTTTGTAGCGCCGGCTTCCAGCCGGCGAAGAGCCGTCAAGATGGCGGCACTACGTTGCGATCGTGCGCCTCGTTTGGACGGAAGCGAATTTGTGTGCTGCGTCACCGTGGCGCCTGTTTGTTGTCGCCTATGGCGATTTTTTTCACTTTGGTGCAACACATTGGGCCGCGGGGCATCTAACATGAGGCATACCTGTCCTTCGGTACGTCTTGACCTGCCGTAACAAGCGTCCCTAGACTTGAATGTGGTGAGCGGTGCCGCCAAGCTCCGGCTGGGTTTCGCGCTCGCAGAGAAAGTTGTTCGCGCGTCCCTGGACGCGGAGGAAGTTCTGAATGGCACTAGCTTCACGGGCCTTATCGATACCCCTGCCTAATGGTTCCCGCATCTCGCTGCTTTTGTCCCTGCCTTTCGCGGTCATTCATGTGCTGGCGTTCGCGATTTTCTTTGTCCCGTTTCATTGGTCCTATTTAATTACCTGCGCGGCGCTGCTGCTGGTGCGGATGTTTTTCGTTACCGCGGGCTACCACCGCTATTTTTCGCACCGCTCGTTCAAAACGAGCCGGGTGTTTCAGTTCGTGATTGCGTTTATGGCCATGAGCTCGGCGCAAAAGGGCGTGCTCTGGTGGGCGGCGCATCACCGGCATCATCACCGGCACTCGGACCAAGAATTGGATTTGCATTCGCCGACGCTCTTCGGCTTTTTGTGGTCGCACGTGGGCTGGATTATTTCCGACAAGTATCACGACACGCGGATCGAGTACATCGGGGACTTTGCGAAATATCCGGAGCTGCGCTGGCTGAACAAATATCACATGGTGCCGCCGATTCTGCTGGGCGCGGCGCTTTTCCTGATCGGCGGATTTTCGCTGTTTGTGTGGGGCTTCTGCCTGAGCACGGTGCTGCTGTGGCACGACACGTTTACGATCAATTCGCTGTCGCATTTGTTTGGATCGCGGCGCTATGAGACGACCGACACCAGCCGCAACAACTGGCTGCTGGCGCTGCTGACACTGGGCGAAGGCTGGCACAACAATCATCATCACTATATGGCCTCGGCGCGGCAGGGATTTTTCTGGTGGGAGATTGACATTACGTATTACACGTTGAAGGCGCTCTCCTGGTGCGGGCTGGTGTGGGATTTGCGCAAAGTGCCCACGCATTTGCTCACCGAACAAAAGCTCGCCGCGTAATAATTCAGACTTCAGTAGACTCGTTCTAGTCAGATAGGTTCTCGGCCGAAGGGCTGTTCGCGGGCAGCGCAAGTCTTCCCTCGGCGTAGGAGAACGCGATAACGTCGCTTGGCGCGCTGCGTCTAACCGCGCGACGGGAGTGCTTGCCAGAAAAGATCGTAGGGAGTGCCCATGAACGCTTGGCTGCGGGATTTGCGGTATTCGTTACGCATCATTGCGAAAAATCCCAGTTTCATTGCCGTGGCCGTAATAGCGCTGGCGCTCGGCATCGGCGCGAATACCGCCATTTTTTCCGTTGTAAATGCCGTGCTCTTCCGCGCCTTGCCCTACCGCGATCCCGGCCGCCTCGTCTGGGTCTCAAACTATGTGCCTTCGCAACGCCAAAACCTGGTATTTGCCGACGAATACTCCAGCTGGCGTACGCAGAACCATGTCTTCGAGAGCATCGCCGGCTACTCCGCGGCGGCCGAGTACACCTTAACCGGTGCGGGCACGCCGCAAAGGCTGCGCGGCGGGCAAATTACCGCCAGTTTCTTGGAGGTGCTCGGAGTGCGGCCGCAACTCGGGCGCAATTTTCTGCCGGAGGAAGACCGCCCGAACGGGCCAAAAGCCGTGCTGCTGAACGATGCCTTGTGGCGAACAACCTTCGGGAGTGATCCGGAAGTCGTCGGAAAAGTCGTAGCCTTTGACGATACGCCTTACACCATTGTGGGCGTGCTCCCGCGCGACTTCGAGTTTTTGGACAACAATCCCGCCGATGTGCTCGTGCCGTTTCAGTTGGCCGACAGCAGCATTCAAGGTTCGAACGGCCAGATCCGCATCATGATCCAGCCGATGAGCGTAGTAGCCCGGCTAAAACCCGGCGCCAGGCTGGATACGGCGCTTGACGAACTGGATGCCATCAACAAACGCGTGCTGGAAAATCTTCCGGGAAGACTCAAGGGTCTCGGCGAGGCGCAAGCACAGGCGTTTTTTCTCCACGACCATGAAGTCGGCAACGTCAGGCCGGCACTCCTCATTCTGCTGGGCGCCGTTGGATTTGTGCTCATCATTGCCTGCGCCAACGTCGCGAATCTGCAGTTGGCCCGCGCCGCGGGACGCGAAAAAGAGATTGCCATTCGCGGTGCGCTGGGTGCCGGCCGCTGGCGACTGGCGCGGCTCCTGCTCACGGAAAGCTCGGCGGTGGCGCTGGCCGGCGGCGTCGCCGGCCTCTTGCTCGCGGCTTGGGTCATCGCGCTGATCCATCGCTTTGCGCCGAACAATATTCCGCATCTGCAAGCGGCGCGCCTCAACCTCACCGTGCTCTTGTTTACGCTGTTGCTCTCGCTGCTCACCGGGATGCTCTTCGGCTTGGCCCCGGTCATGTCCGCGTTTCGCGTCTCCCTGGACAACACCCTCAAGCAGGGTGGCGCGCAGTTCGGCACCGGAACCAGCGCGCGCCGCGCCCAACGTGTCCTCATGGTTGCGGAGATCGCGCTCTCCATCGTGTTGTTCATCGGTGCGGGATTGCTCGTGAAAAGCTTCCGCAACTTGACCGCGATTCAGCCGGGCTTCGATCCCAGCGGCGTGTTGACCGCGCAGCTTGCTCTGCCGCTGGATCAATATCAAGCGCTCGACCGCCAGCGCACGTTCTTTCAGCAGCTTGTCGAACGCCTCCAGGCCTTGCCCGGCGTCACCGCGGCCGCGGCCACTTCCGCCATTCCCTTGCGCGGAAGCGCCATGATTTCGAGCATACACATTGAAGGCCAGCCGGAAACGGAGATGGACTTCAGCAAAGTGCCGGTGGCGCGCATGAATTCGGTCACGCCGGGATATTTTTCCGCGCTCCATGTGCCGCTGATCCAAGGACGGCTGCTGGATCAGCGCGATGGTGTGGATGCCCCGAATTCCGTCGTGGTAAACCAGGCGTTTGTCCGGCGGTATTTTGCCAAGGAAGATCCCCTTGGGAAGCGCTTCGAAGCCGGCTTGGGACCGCGGCAGGGCGGACCGCAAACGTGGACGATCGTGGGCGTTGTTGGCGACGTGAAGCAACAGGGTCTGGCCAGCGAGACCGAGCCGGAAGCGATTGCCTCGGCGCTGCAGTGGCCACGCTTCCAAATGTCCGTCGTGCTGCGCACCTCGCTCGATCCGCTGAGCTTGGTCTCCGCGGTGCGCAAGGAAGTGACTGCCCTGGATAAGAATTTGCCGCTCTACGGCGTGCAAACCATGGACGACCTACTGGCGAAGGAAGTGGCCACCCAGCGCTTCAACGCAGGCGCGCTCGCGGGATTCGCTGCGCTGGCGGTGCTGCTAGCAGCAGTGGGGATTTATGGCGTGATGGCCTACGCCGTGGGGCAGCGCACGCGCGAAATCGGCGTGCGCATGGCGCTCGGCGCGGAGCGCGGCAACGTGCTGCGCATGGTGCTGAAGGAAGGATTGCGGTTGGCGGTGTTGGGCGTGGTGCTGGGAGTGGCGGCGGCGTTTGGGTTGAACCGGCTGATGACGAGCTTGTTGTTTGGGGTGAAGGCTTCCGACCCGGCGACGTTCGCAGTGGTGACGGTGGCGCTGCTGGGGGTGGCGCTGGCGGCGTGTTGGATACCGGCGCGGCGGGCGACACGGGTGGATCCGGTGGTGGCGCTGCGGTAGGAGTAAGTC
>Ga0335077_10001696_pt1 | contig 26185 bp, 26 predicted proteins | sample Lox_Sample_31_FD_207151 | JGI IMG/M metagenome (GOLD analysis project Ga0335077, IMG submission 207151) | Soil microbial communities from Loxahatchee National Wildlife Refuge, Florida, United States - Lox_Sample_3.1 | ecosystem: Environmental > Terrestrial > Soil > Wetlands | place: USA... | reverse complement strand
AGGCTTGGGCAGGTTCGGCATATCGGCCATGATATTGTACCACCTAGTCGGTATATCCTTGTCAGAGAGTAAAATTTTGGTTTGCCTCATTGATTCCTCCTGCGAAGTTGAGTCATTTGCCGAGGCGGCAAATTTCTGCCATTTTATCCTAATTCATTTACTTTCTCAATGGCATTTTCACGTCTTGTGGAGATAACATGGAGAGAGTGCGCGTTCTTTTTTTGGGTAAACTATGCCTTTAGCTCACCGAGCATCCTAATAAATTCCTTAAGCAGCTCGCGGTCGAAATCCTTGGACTCCCGGGTAATCGTCGACAGCGCGTAAAACGGCGTCCGCGCCGGTTGGTAGGATCGTTCCGTGGTCATCGCATCATAGCAATCGACAATTGAGGTGATTCTCCCAAACAAATGAATCTCTTGCTCCATTCTATTGTTAGGATACCCTCTGCCCGACAAGCGCTCGTGATGCTGGGAAACAGCCAAAAAAGAATCCTGAGGGATTTCCTTGTTCATCCGCAGAATATTTTCCCCTTCCGATACATGGGTTTTTATGATCCGGTATTCATCATCGTCAAGCCTGCCGGCTTTGTTGATTATGGAGGATGGGATTGCGCTCTTGCCCACATCGTGAAGCATGGCGCCGATGCCGAGTGTAACGAGATCCTGCCGCTTCAAGCCCGCGGCCATCCCAAGTCCCACAGACAGCACCGCCACATTGACGGAATGGGTGTAGGTATAATAATCGTAAGTTCTGAGAGACAGAAGATCGGATGCCGCAGACCGGTTTTCTAGGATGCTCTCGACCATGGTATTGACCATGGTGATGGATTCTTTTATTTTTTCGCCACTCCTGGGATTATCGAGCAGCTCTTTCAGAATAAGCTTTGAATTTTCCTTGATGGCGTTCCGCTTCATCTTATCGCGGTCTTTCTCCTTCGTCTCTTCCGCACACAGCAGGGTACTCAGATAGGCGTTGTATTGCGGGATCTCCTCCGGCTTGATCATGATGTCGCCTGGGGTGTTCACCACCCGTTCGTCAATCGTGGCAGGTGCCTGCTCAGTGGCAGGAAGAAGAACACTGAGGCGGAACTGTATTAGGACATAGAGGCTGAAGGTAATTCGCGCACCGGGTTGCAGAAGCGCGCGTTCAATGAGATAGTGTCGGCTTTTGCTCGCCACGTACTCATCATAAGTTGACCGATCAGGCGCTGTTCTTTTCGGTGCTCTCCGTTGCCACAGATAATTGTCGAGTTCAACGCCATCTGACGTCCTGACATAAATGGTGCTAATGCCTTTTTCCCTCAAAATATTGGCGGCGATACCATCAAAAATCGTTCCCTTTTTGAAGAGAGGAATGACAATACTGCGGTCTTTCAAAAATACAGCGAAAGGAAGACTCGTACCCACAGCGAGCTTCTCAGCAGGAACTGAAACGTAAGGATCGAGGTCTATTTCAGTAAACTGTGCCATTGATCTCTCTGGGCTGGAATATCAAGCTTTTTGTGGCAGGGCATGTCTTAGAGATTCAGATGACCCTATTTCCCGTAAATAGTGGTTCTTCACAAGCCGATGGAAAACATGCTCTCCAGATCATGGCGAGAATGGACCCGAAAAGCGATAAGCGTCTCTGATTTCAGTATCCCCTCGACCTTCAGCATGTGGTTCGTCACAAGCTCCGCCAGCTGGTCGTTGTCCTTTGCCCGGATGATCACTGCGAGGTCGTACCTACCGGCTATGGAGTAGACCTCCGAAATCCCTTCCATATCGGCAAGCGATTCTGCCACGGCATTCACCTTGTCACGCGAAACATTCAAAAGCACCAGTGCAGTAACCATGAGGCCTCCTCGTTTGCAAATATGTGCAATTATATCAGATTTATCAGGAAAGCGGCGATAAACAAATCAATGGCTGTTGCATCGGGGGTCGGGAGCTTCCAAATCGCCGCAAATTTGAAGTGCCTGCGCCGGACATCCGCCGTGGCACCGTGCGTGAAGGCGACAAGAGAGCTGCTTACATGCATTCCCTTGTGCGGTGCGGAAAAAGGAAAGTACGTGATGGTTCCAGATGCTTTCGAAAGAATCATGGAAGATGTTCCCCAAAAAAAACTCTTTCTTACAGAAAAAAAGATTGCAGGGGTACGCTGCGCCGTCCGGCATCACTCCCAGCTTCGTGGTCCCAGCAGGGCACCGAACCTGTGCGAGCTCTGGCGCATTCTCAACATCGGGCAGGAATCCGGAGCAATACACACTGCCGACCTCGCGAGGATCATAATACTGTTGCATAACTGAGACGAACCGATAGAAGGGAACAGTATTCTTCAGATCTTCCGGCCCTGCGGCATCGCGGTATATGAGGTAGAATTTCCTCGGCTTGAGCGAGAGGATGGTTTGAGCTATATCTGCGTCCGGGTCATCGATGAACACGGTTTTTACGACGGGCTTGCGGCGCTGGATAAATTCACTTGCTTGTTTCAGCGTTTCACGATCATTTATCGAGATGCCGACCGTGACCTGTTTTCCTATGGCCATAATTTTTTCGAGTGCGGCGAGATTCGTTCCGTTCGAACTGACGTTCACGGAAAAACCTGATTGCACAGCCACGTGAATAAAGCCGATGATATTATGGTGTAGGGTTGGCTCACCGCCGATGATGTCTATGGTCTTTACGGATGCTCCTTTGAGCGCTGCAATCATGGCATTGAACGAAAGAGGCGACATGTCCTGGACAGCAGTCATTGATCGATTAAAACAGAATTCACATGACATGTTGCATCTGAGGGTAGGATAAAGTTGTATGTAGTCAGGACCTTTTTTCATGGTTCGATTTCGTAGTTCGCACAACGATGGCAGGGTGCAACAACGTCCATTGGATGAGTTACGATTTTGTAGCCAGAGAATCAAATTCTCCTCGCGAAAAATGAAATTACCGCAGACTTTCCCCGCGAGTAAAGAGAGTAAAAGAGTTTTTTAATAATTTTACTTGATGCAAAATTCTCGCTTATCTATAGACTCTAAAGCGTTAGTCTTATCTGGCATCTCCTTGTCCGTGTCAGGAAATGCTGAACGATCCGCCGGTCTTTATGATAAACCCTTCCTTTGAAAGTTGGGTCAGGTTCTTCTGGATCCGTTCCGGTTTTATGCCGGTCGCTTTCACAATCTGCGCTGTTGTGAGCGAAGATCTCCCTACAATCGCCTTCAGGATCTTCCCCCGAACCTGCCGGTTCGAATTTTCGAAAGGGCTCTGGCGAACATAATGTACGCTCTTCCTGTTGGAATTGACATGCATCTGCTTCAACATAGTCCCATAATCCATAAGAGCATTGTACCATTTTCTCGGGTTCACCCTGTCCATTGTCTGCTCGACAAACGGAATAAGCTCGTCGTCATGGATATTCTCACGATCCTGAAAAAACTCGTGGATATAAACACGTCGGATGTTCGTATCCATAAACACTACGGATTTGTTGAACGCAAAGGCGCTAACAGCGCCGGCAGTATATTTTCCAATGCCCGGAAGCGCAATAAGCTCCTCTGGACCAGAAGGAAGCCTGCCTTGATATTCAATCATAACTTTCTGCGCCAGGGCTTTGAGCGACAGGGCGCGGCGGTTGTAACCCATGCCCGACCAGACTTTCAGGAGCTTCGCATTCGGTACTTTGGCGAGAGTGGGGAAGTCGGGGAAGGCGGCGATAAATTCGCGGTACTTCTTGATCACCCGTTCGACCTGCGTCTGCTGCAGCATGATTTCCGATACGAGCACACGATAAGGGTTCATATGCTTGCGCCAGGGGAGGTCACGGCCCTGCGCGTCATAGTAATCGTAGATTATTTGCTGGAATGATTGTATCCGCATAGCTGTCAACAGACAGCTCATCCGTTTTATCGATTTCACGGTTACTGCAGTGGTCATAAAACCCTCTCTGGATGATGGAGAAGTTTATTTTTTCCTGAGCAGGATATAGAGCGCGCCGAGTCCACCGTCGCACTGACGGGCGGTGACGAAGGCGAGGATGTCTTTTCTAAAATGTCCAGAGAGCCGTCTAATCACTGCGTCCTTGATGCGGGGCCCCTTGATAGAGCGAAGTCCCCTGCCGTGGATAATCTTTACACAACGTAGCCCCTTCCTGAAGGAGTCGATCATAAATTGATCGAGTTCATCCTCTGCCTCAGGAACGGTGCAGCCGTGCAGATCGAGAAAAGCCTGGACCGCGAATTGCCCTTCGTGCAGCTTCGGAATGACCGAATCATGATGATCGGGATTCACCCACTCTACGTACTCCTGCGTGTCGGGAAGGTTGATCGGCCGGTGTCCTGATGCGATTTCAGCGAGAATATCAAGCGATTCCCTGTCAGGATCGCAATGCGGCGTTTTGGATTTGGCGCTCTTCCGCTGACGATGCGGGCAGACCAGGGAACGAAATTCCAGGATCTCCTGAACGTCGTTCATTTCACAGTTGAACAGCTCCTCAGCGCTGTATTCTTCTTTTTTCTTTGGGTGGTGCGGCAGGGGTGCGGGAGCATTCTGTGTGGCGGCGATTTTTTTCCTGAGCTTCTCAAAAGGGCGGATAGCAAATGTCTTGTTGCTCATGGGGAACCTCTGTAACTACGAGAAACCTGGTCCGGACAAAGCGGAAACAGAAAAACGTCTCTCGCAGATGTGCAGAGCTGACGTTCGCATCGGGAGTGTCGTTCAGCCGCATTAAAGCGCGAAATCTACACCTACAGACTTTAAAAAAAATCAGAGCGGGCCGTAAGCCGAGTTCTGTGCCCCGGTTGCCCGGGGTGATGATCATTTATCTGGGCCTTCGATTGCTCGAAGGCACGAGCGACCTACCCGGAAGTCTCGGACGAGCCGTCCTTACCCCCTTGCGAGGGATGCTTCCCTATGCGGTCTTGCTCCAGGCGGGGTTTTCCAAGCACTCCCGGTCACCCGGGAATGTGGTGGGCTCTTACCCCACCGTTTCACCCTTACCCCTGTGCGGGGCGGTCTTCTTTTCTGTGGCACTATCCATGGGGTCGCCCCCTGTCCCGTTTCGGAACCGCCTTGCCCTGTGGAGCTCGGACTTTCCTCCCTCCGTTCCCGGAAAGCGATCATCTCACCCGCTCTGATTTATAATATTCCCTGACTGTAGAAAACACTCTCACCCCGGTAAAAATTCAAGGATTGCCGTAATAAAAATATTTTTTTATTCCTCTTTGCGCCCTGTGACTAAACTATTTTCTCGTCAATTGCCTTGTTAGCCAGCGCGTCGGCTTCTTTGTTGAGGGCTCTCGGTATATATTGTACCTCAACGCTTCCGATCTTTGCAATAAGTTCCTTAACCTTATGATGGAGGGATTTCAGGCCTTCATTTTTCACTTTGTATTGACCGTTCAGCTGCTTTACAAGCAGTTCCGAATCGGCAAAGAGCCTGACGCTTGAAGCGCCGAGCTTCACCGCATGCTCCATCCCCATGATCGCGGCGGTATATTCGGCGATATTGTTCGTTGTCTTCCCGAGATACCTTGCCAGCTTCACCACAGGCTTATTTTCCCGGAGGATCAGAACGCCGGCCCCTGACTCGCCCGGATTGTTCCTCGAGGCGCCGTCCGTAAAGATGGTGAGCTCATTGGCATCTGATGTGGTCAAAATTCGTTCCTTTCTGCAGCGACACAAAGAGCGGGAATGACAGGGAAGAAATATGGGAAATGAGGCTCTTCTCGAAGTGCTTCAAATCGTGTTCATCTCGCTCAGCTGTTTTTCTGGACAATCACTTCTTTATAATAGAGAATGCGTCCGCACTGGGGACAGGTGATGATGCTTTCGTTCTTCTTAACGTTTACGAACACCTGCGGCGGAATGCTCATATAACAGCCGGAGCAGGCCTCTCCCCGGGCTTCGGCAATGGCGATGCCTGCTTTGCTAAGGAGGAGCTTCTGGTAGTGAGCAAGCACGGCTGGTTGAATCCGGGATACCTGTTCCTGACGGGCCTGTTCCACACTGTTCAGTTCCGCTTCAATCTTGCTGATTGCGGCCCCCAGTTCCTTCTGTTCGGCCTGTAGAGCTGCTTCATCGTCTTTCGCCTGCTGCTCCGTGGCTGTAATCGCTGCCGAAGCCGCGTCGATATTCTCCATGAGCGAGAGAATGTCGTCTTCGATAGTTTTGTTCTCTTGCTCAGCGGCCTCAATTTCCTTGAGCAGCGCCTGATATTCCTTGTTATTCTTGATCTCCGACGTGTGGGCCTTTAGTTTTTCAACTTTCTGGACTCCCACTTCGAGGTCCTTATCCCGGTCGCGTTTGTTCTTCTGCGCAGTCACGAGGTTCTCTTTGCTCTTTTCGAGCTCCGCCTTGATTGCCGCACGCTTGTTTTCAAGGTTAGCCAGCGCATCGGGCATGCGCCTTTTCTGTTCGATAAGAGCACGGATCTTCCCGTCAAGTTCCTGTAGTTGAATGAGAAGGTTAAGCTGTTCGTCCATCAATCCTCCAAAATAAAAATGCGCCTTGCGGCGCATTTTATTAAATGGTGATCGGCTCTGTTGTAGACCGGCAGTCAATGATGCTGGATGTCGATACCGGTAAAGTCGACTGCATATGCATTAAATCCTTCCGTCAGAGAGTGGTGGGCCCACCAGGACTCGAACCTGGGACCAACCGGTTATGAGCCGGTAGCTCTACCAGCTGAGCTATGGGCCCTGCGGATAATCCTTAAACCTGCCCCCCCGGGGTACGATTTCCCCCGTTCTGAGAATATACCTTGTCCCTTCGGGTTTGAGCACAACTGGCACACCGGAACGTCGCACATATTGACATAAAGCCGGACAAATGTCAAGGTGAGGCACAGCAAGACAGCAGGTTACTCCATAAAACTCTTCAGCTGTTTGCTGCGGCTCGGGTGACGTAGTTTTCTGAGGGCCTTGGCCTCGATCTGACGGATGCGTTCTCGCGTGACATCGAACTCCTGCCCCACTTCCTCGAGCGTATGGTCCGTCTGTTCGCCGATTCCGAACCGCCACCGCAGCACTTTTTCTTCGCGCTCCGTCAGCGTGTTCAGGACCTTGCGGACCTGCTGATGGAGATTCTTGCGTATGGCGGATTCGAGCGGCGACGCCACCTTCTTGTCTTCAATGAAATCTCCCAAGTGGCTATCCTCTTCCTCGCCGATGGGCGTTTCGAGGGAGATCGGTTCTTTCGCGATCTTCATGATCTTGCGCACCTTCTCGACTGGCAGTTTCATGGAGGAGGCAATCTCCTCGGTTGTCGGCTCTCTTCCGAGATCCTGCACGAGGCCGCGGGACGTCCTGATAAGTTTGTTCATGGTCTCGATCATATGCACGGGAATGCGGATCGTGCGCGCCTGGTCGGCGATCGCCCTGGTGATGGCCTGCCGGATCCACCACGTGGCATAGGTGCTGAATTTGTATCCTCGCTGCCATTCAAACTTGTCCACGGCCTTCATGAGGCCAATATTGCCTTCCTGGATAAGGTCCAGGAACTGCAGGCCCCGGTTGGTGTACTTCTTAGCGATAGATACCACGAGTCTGAGGTTCGCTTCCACTAGCTCGCTCTTGGCTACCTTTGCCCGTTCTTCTGCCCGTTCGTACGCGCGAAGGGCTTTTTTGAGTTCCTCACCCGAAACACCGCAGTCTTCCTCGATCTTTTTCACACGCTTCACGGCGTTGCGGTATATCTTTTCTATCCCGAGCAGCGTCTCCTGCTTCATCTCAAGCCTGCGCGCAGCATTCCTCAGCTCCCGATCGCCCTGGCGCATCTTCCTGAAAACATCCTTGAGCTCATCCATGGTCAGCCCCGACTTCCGCTCAAGGCCGTGAATCTCCCGTTCCGTCATGAGCACTTCGCTCACCATTTCGCGCAGCTTCATGACCAGGCGGTCCGTCTGGCGGCAATGAATGTTGAGCGCTTCAAGCTTGTCGAACAGCGCGTACCGTGTCGTCTGCATCTTATCCCGGACAGACTTCTTCCGGGCTTCACTTCCCCGGTTGCTGTTGATATGATTCGTAAGCGTGTTGAGTTCCTTGCTGTGACATTCGATTTCGACGATCAGCTTCAGCACCCGTGCATGGAGCTCTTCCTCATTCTGGGTTTGAAGGTCTTCAAAGTCGTCATCGCCTGCATGGACGATTTCGTTTATGCTAATTTTCCCCTTCCGCAGCTTGTCGCCCAGATCTCGCACGTCCTGAAGTGAAAACGGCAGGCTGTAGAGGATCTGCGCAGCTTCTCGCTTGCCATCTTCGATCCTCTTTGCGATGGACACTTCGCCTTCCTTGGACAGGAGCGGGACAGTGCCCATTTCCTTGAGGTAAAGGCGCACGGGATCGTCCGTTTTACCTGCGCCGACATCGACGTCTTCCTCCTCAACTTCCTCCTCAGTTGCTTCTTCGAGACCTACCTCTTCAGGCTCGACGCCCTCTTCCAGTTCCTCATCGGCCACCTGGCGCACCTTGCCGTCATGGCGGGAATCCGCGATGTCGATGTCCATGTCGCTGTCTCCAAACAGCGAGATGATACTGTCAAGCTGTTCCGTGGAAACGTCTTCATGGGGGATCGACTCGCCCGCTTCTTCGAAAGGAACATAATTCCTTTCTTTTCCTCCCGTTCCCTCTTTTTTCGAATCGCCTGCCTTACCCTTCTTAGACATACTCTGGTGCTCCTTTTTGCGATGTGGTCTCACCTGCCGCCATTGCGATATTCTTGCCGATCGGACCGATTCTGTGCCCTGACTTCGCTCTACAAGCCGGGAATGCGGCGTCCCGGCCTTCTGCACAGTTGCTGCTGCATCTCGAGCAGCCGCCTGTACTCCTCGGTGTTGCCTTGCTTCTCCGCTTCTTTGAGCGCTTTCACAATTTGTTTCATCTGCTTTTCGGGATCCTGCTGCTTAAGCATCTCCACGCAGTCCCGGCAGTGCTTTTGGGGGTCTTCATACACCATCTCCAGCACTGCATAATAAGAGAATAGTGCATTGAGCTCCTCATCACCCTCCCGGCGAAGCGCATGGTGGTCGAGCCTGTTTTTTTCTCTCAGAACCTCGAAAATTCTTTCAGCCGCCCTGCGGAACAACGGGTCAGTAAAATCCTGTGGCCGGATCTGTCCTTCCAAGCTCTTTGCTATTCCTTCGTCCCTCAGCATGAGGTGAAGCAAAGTCTCTTCAGCCTTGGGTCGGCGGTTCAGCAGCGGAGCGGCTCCCCGGCCTTGGGAAGGAGCGCTCTCTAGCCGTTTGGGATCTTTCGGCATTTCCTGGCGAAGCAGCGCTTCGTCAAGATCAAGCGCCTCGGCTGTCTTCTTCAGATAATAATCTCGCTCAATGCCGCTCGGAAGCCTGGCTATGATCCTGAGCATCTCTCCTGCTTTCGTTACTTTTTCGTCGATCGAGGTGACTGGTCCGCCCTTAACAGCCTGGTCCATTACAAAATCCATAAACTTCACGGACTTCTTGAGGCAGGTCGCAAATGCCTCATAGCCCTTCTTGTGCAGAAACGTGTCAGGGTCGTCACCGTCGGGAAGCGACACCACGTTCACTTTCATACCGCTCGCGACGAAGAGGTCAAGGCCGCGTAAAGCCGCTTTCACGCCCGCTGGATCAGGGTCGAATATAAGCACAAGGTTCTGCGCCAACCGCCGGAGAAGCCTCAGATGTCCGTCGGTAAGAGCCGTACCCAGTGTTGCCACCGCGTTCTTCGCGCCGTACTGATGGCAAGCAAGGGCGTCGAGATATCCCTCGACGATGATGAAGTATCCCTGCTTCCGTCCCGAGTCCTTGGCCCTGTCCAAGCAATAAAGCACATTGCTCTTGCTGTAGAGAGGCGTCTCAGGGGAGTTCAGGTACTTTGGCAGAGAGTCGTCCATGACCCGTCCGCCGAAGGCGATTACGTTTCCGCTTAGATCGCGGATGGGAAAGATGATCCTGCCCCGGAACCGGTCATAGTAGCCTTCGCCCTCGCTCCGTTTTACGACAAGGCCTGCTTTTTCCATCAGATCCAGCGGAAATTCCTTTTGTTTGAGATGGCGAAGCAGGCCGTCCCACTCAGGCCTTGCAAAGCCAAGAGCCTGATCCTGCACGAGCGTTTCACTGACGCCTCGCTTGCCGAGGTATGCCCGTGCCGCGCGGCCGGCAGGACCTTCGAGCTCCGTTCGGAAATAATCGGCGGCATCAGCAACAACTTTCAAAAGAGCGGCGCGTTCGTCTTCTTTTTTTTTATCCTTCCGCAAACTGCTCTCTTCAGGTAGCAAGATTCCCGACCTGCCCGCAAGATTCCGGACCGCATCGGGAAAGTTCATGCCTTCCTGCAACTCAAGAAACTTGAACGCATCACCGCCCACACCGCATCCGAAGCAATGAAAAATCTGTTTATCCGGATTGACACTGAACGACGGAGTTTTTTCAGCATGAAAGGGACAGAGCCCCACATGGTTTTTTCCAGTTTTTTTCAGGGAAACATATCCGGACACAAGATCAACAATATCTACACTGTCCCGGACCCGGTTTATGATATCATCGGAGAACACGTTATTTTTTCAGCTCCGCTATCGTGACGCCTGCTCCCCCCTCAGCCGCGGCTCCCGTCCTTATGGCTTCGATCAGGGGGTGGCTCCTCAGGTAGCCCTCCACTGCCGACTTGAGCACGCCAGTGCCCAAGCCGTGAATGACCGTCACCAGCGACAGGCCGTGTATGCATGCCTGGTCGATAAAACGCTCTACCTCGGCCAATCCTTCCTCAACCCGACGTCCGATGATGTTCAAGTGATCGGACAAACCCTCCACCTCACCAAAATCGGCGCTCCAGCCCGGCAAGCGAGAAGAGTTCGGCGGCCCGCTCAGGGTTTCTATCGGCCAGACTTCCATAGCTGGCAGTTTAAGTTTCTTGCCGTCCACGTCAAGCTCGAGCAGGCCCCGGTGTAAAGCCAGTACCGTTGCCGGCCTGTTCCACCGCGGGATTCGAACCCGGTCGCCGGGATGAAGGTCAGGAAGAGGGACAGCAGGGGGATGGACCTGGTTAGAAACAGCAGGCTCCATTTTTCTGCTGAGCGATTCGATCTCCATGGCTGCTTTCTTATGTTCGACCCGATCAAGTGTCGTTGCTTGGGACAGCTCGCGGAGTTTACGGCGAAGCGAGGCGACAACCTCTTTTGCTTCCATCCTCGCTTTTGCTTTTATATCCCGCGCTTCATCCACCGCCATCCTGAGCGCCGCTTCACCCTCGCGCCGTTCCCGTTGTATAATAGCCAGCTCCCGTTTGAGCATCTCGTGTTCAGCTGCAAGCCTTTGAGCGTCCATTTCGACCTGTTTCAGCAGGTTTTCGAGCCGTATATCATCTTCGCTGATCCGGGTGCGTGCTTTCTGAATCACCTCATCAGGAATGCCTGTCCTGGCCGCCATGTCCAGCCCGTAGCTTCTCCCGGGCCTCCCCGGTATCAGCCGGTACGTCGGCTTCAGTGTCAGAGGATCAAATTCCATAGAAGCGTTTACAGCGCCAGCTGTCTGGGCACCAAAGAGTTTAAGCATGTTGTGGTGCGTCGTCACTAGGGTCATGCAACCACGCTCGATCAAATTCTCGAGAACCGCAGCGCCCAATCCGGCCCCCTCGTCGGGGTCCGTCCCAGCTCCAAGTTCGTCGAGCAAAACGAGAGAGTCCCGGTCCGCGTCGCGGAGAATTCCGGCAATATGGCCAACATGAGACGAAAACGTGCTGAGGTCTTGCTCAAGGCTTTGCTCGTCGCCAATGTCTGCAAAGATACCACGGAAGCACGGCAGTACGCTCCCCTCTGCTGCAGTCACTGGCAGTCCGGCCTGAGCCATAAGCGAGAGAAGGCCCACTGTCTTGAGAATCACCGTCTTGCCGCCGGCGTTCGGGCCGCTAAGAATCAATGCCCGTTCGTGGTCGCTCAATTCAATATCGTTCGGCGATACCTCCCCGCAGCCCGTGATTTTTTGCTTCCAGACGAGTAAAGGATGCCGCGCCCTGCGAAGCCTGACTTGCCCCAGCGGGGAGAACTCTGGAATCGTCCCGTCCAGTTCCATCGCGAGTCGGGCCCGGGCATATATGGCATCGATTGCCGCGAGGGCATCAATCGTTTCCCCGATTGCATGGCGCTCATGGGAAAGGAGAACTGTCAATTTTCGAAGAATGCGTTCGACTTCATCCCGCTCTTCCAGATGAAGTTCCGCAAGTCGGTTATTCCGCTCCAGTACCTCAAGAGGCTCCACGAAAAGCGTTGCCCTGGACCCCGACTGCCCATGAACCACGCCTTTCAGGTTTTGCCTGAAGTTGGGCTTGAGCGGTAGGACATACCGGTCATCGCGAATCGTTATCACTGGCTCCTGGATGACTTTTTGAAAACTGCTGTCTTGCAGCATGTCAGAGAGGCATCCCAGGATGTCCTCCCGCGTCCGACCGATCTGCTTGCGAATCCTCCGGAGGTTCGGGCTGGCCGAATCCCTCACCTCGGCCCCCCCGTCGATGGCGCTGAAGACCGCGTCTTCGATCTGTTTGAGCGGGCGAATGGATGCGGCTCGCGAGCAGAGCTGCGGAGCTGAGAGCGCCGGATCGCGTTTTCCTTCGAAACGCTGGAAAAAATCCCTCACTCGCCTGCCAGCGGCAAGCATAGAGGCTGTATTCAGCAGTTCAGCGGGAGAGAGCATGCTGTCGGCTACTCCCAGTTTCTCAACCGCCTGCCCCACGTCAAGGATACCGTCGAGCGACGGACTTTCCCCCCGCTGGAGGATATTCATAAATTCACGTGTTTCTCGAAGACGTCCCGCCGCCATCTCCCGATCGGCAACAGGCATCATACTTCTCACGGATTTTTTTCCGGGTTCCGAGGCTGCGTATCCGGCAACAATGTCGATTACCTTGTCAAATTCCAGCACCCGGAGGGAATGCTCATTCATACTGGCACTGTAGAACATATGCTTACGGCAAGCAGCGTTTTATCCTGCGCTCTGAACGATCCATAGTATCACACGCGTCGGGTACCGGGGGACCGCAATGAAGCTCCTTGACAATGCAGCTTTTTTCTTTGGTGTGCAAGCCGAAGTCCCTATCGGATTAAAGTGCGGATCAGGGGGTTCCCGGAATCATTCATGAGATACGTAAAAAAAATCAGGGGGCCTCGGTCTTCCTGGCCCCCTGTTTCGCCCCGTTGTCAGAGAATCGCACGTCGAATGCGTCACTCATATCGTTATCCAAGCGAATTTTTTACCAGTTCGCTGATCAGCTTCCCATCAGCCCTCCCGCCAACCATGGGGATGAGCGTCTTCATGACCTTTCCCATATCCTTTGCACCCTGGGCTCCGGTCCGGGCAACAGCTTCGCGAACCATCGCCTCGAGTTCTTCACGTGATAGCGGCTGGGGAAGATATACTTCCAGCACCGCCACTTCCGCGGTTTCCTTATCTACGAGGTCCTGGCGGCCGCCTTTTGCAAACTGCTCGATTGAATCTTTGCGTTGCTTTATGAGGGAACGTATGGTCTCGAAAACTTCGTCATCAGTGAGCGGCCGCCGCTTGTCGATCTGCTTATTCTTAAGTGCGGCATTCAGCATCCGCAAGGTAGAAACTTTTTCTTTGGCTCCGGACTTGAGGGCGTTTTTTGTGTCCGCGTCAATTCTCTCTCGCAATTCCATTCCGTCCCTCTTCTCTCCCGTCAACACAATTGTTCGCAGACAGCCAATGAAGACGAGAACCTACCCGGCGGTGTGACACGCATCAACCTTGCCGGAAAATGCGCGCGGTCTTGGCTGCTTTTTTTCTCGCTGCCAATGCCTTTTTCTTGCGCTTTACACTCGGTTTCTCGTAATGCTCTCTCTTTTTGACTTCGGAAAGCACACCTTCCTTTTCGATACTTTTTTTGAATCTACGGAGCGCGGCCTCAAAAGGCTCGTTCTCCCGTAATCTGATACTCGGCACTCTAACTACACCCCCCTCCGGTTGCATCTAATAGGAACAGCCACATAACTTGCTGTTTTTATTGTATAAAAAAATAAAAGGGACTTAAAAAAAAACGTTACTCGACAATCTTTTTACTAAAGATAATCATTAAAAATAACAACTCCCTTCTTGAATGTCAAGGGGAATTTTCGCTAAATTTTCAGCACTTTTTCACAGTACCTCCATCTGGACCAGCACACTGGATCGATCTTTCGTACTGTCAGCTTCGATACGCCGCGTTGACTTTCACATATTCATAGGTCAAGTCACACGTCCAGACAGTTGCGCTTCCTTTTCCCTTGTGAAGGTCGATCATGATCTGCACTTCACGCTGTTTAAGCGCTAGTGCGGCTTCACGTTCGGCGGCCTTGCCCGTGCCAAGCCCTTTTTCAACGATCTTGGCCTTGCCGATCATAATGTCCGTTCTGGCCTCGTCCATCTCCACATCGGCATGCCCCAACGCGGCCATGATCCTGCCCCAGTTGGCATCTTCACCGAAAATCGCGGTTTTTACAAGGCTGGACCTCGCAATGGTCATCGCTGCGCGCTTGGCTTCAACAGGACTCTTTGCATTGCGTACTTCAATCTCAACAAACTTGGTCGCGCCTTCGCCATCACGGACAACTTGTCGGGCTAGGGCCTTGGCCACCGTGTCGAGACAGGCCTGGAACTTTTTGAATTCCTTGCTGGTCGGCGCTATTCGCTTGTTTCCCGCCGCACCATTTGCCATGCCAAGGATCATGTCATTCGTGCTCATTTCCCCGTCCACGGTGATCGAGTTAAACGATTTTTCCGTAGACACCAGCAGGGCCTTTTTCAGGAGTGGTGCTGATAAAACGGCATTGGTCACGATAAAACAAAGCATCGTGGCCATGTTCGGATGAATCATCCCCGAACCTTTGGCGATGCCGGCAACAGTGATTGTCTTGCCGCCGATCTCTTCCTGCACGATTGAGAGTTTCGGATACATGTCCGTGGTCATGATAGCTTCGGCCGCTTGTTCCCAGCCGGCGCCTGACAAGAGGCCGGCGGCGGTCGCTATGCCGGTTCCGACCTTAGCCATCGGGAGAAATTCGCCAATCACACCAGTTGACGCCACCAGTACGGAATCGGGTTTTATGCCGAGCGCATGCGCCGTCATCTCCGCCATCGCACGGGCATCCGCAAGACCCCGTTTCCCCGTACAGGCGTTGGCGCATCCGCTATTGGCGACGATTGCCTGTGCTTTTCCGGATTTGACCTTCATCATGTCCAGCAAAACTGGCGCAGCCTTGACCCGGTTCCTGGTGAAAACACCGGCGATCGCGGCCTCCCGATCGGAGTAGATGATCGCAAGATCTTTCTTCTCACTCTTTTTGATCCCGCTCGCAATGCCCCATGCCTTGTAGCCGGGGATGGAAAAGTTCTTTGTATCCAGAGTCCTCATGATTCAACCCCTGTCTAATTAGGATATTTATTGGCTTCTTCCGGTAGGGAGAGCAACAACGTTTGTGCTGTTGCCGGATCCCGTCCCATACAGCCGACGGCATGCCCTACAATTCAGGGAAACAAACCGGCAAGCCGGAGCCCATTCGTTTCGTCAAAACCCGCCATGAGGTTCATGTTCTGGATGGCCTGCCCAGACGCCCCCTTGACGAGGTTATCGATAGCTGTGACAACTACGACCCTGCCCGTCCGGAGATCGGCGTAAATTCCGATGTCGCAGAAATTGGAGCCCCGCACATTCCTTACGTTTGGGAGCTGGCCGGCGGCCAGGACCCTGACGAATGGTTCGTTCCGGTAAAACTCCCGGTACAGTGAGGAAAGCCGGCCGGGGTCGGCTCCCGTATTAAGCATTGCGTATATCGTGGTCAGAATTCCCCGGTTCATTGGTGCGAGGTGGGGCGTGAACGAAAGGGTAATGGATTTCCCTGCCAGCGTCCCAAGCTCTTGCTCTATTTCCGGCGTATGGCGATGCGTCCCGATTTTGTAAGCCATGAAGCCTTCGTTCACTTCAGGATAGTGATAGGCAAGCGACTGGCTGCGTCCCGCACCGGACACCCCTGATTTGGAATCGATGATGATCGTCTTGAGGTCTATGGCGTCACTTTTCACCAGTGGCGCTAATCCTAGGATTGCACCGGTTGGATAGCAGCCAGGATTCGCAATGAGTGACGCCTTCTTGATCTTCTGACGGTGCAGTTCTGGCAGGCCGTACACAGCTTCCTTCAAAAGCTCAGGGTGCTGGTGACAATGCTCGTACCATGTTTCATAAACAGCCGGGTCAGTAAGGCGGTAGTCAGCCGATAGATCAACGACTTTCTTCCCAAGCTGATGGAAATGAAAAGCCGCCTCCTGAGCTGTCACATGAGGAAGCGCAAGAAATATAAAATCCGCTTTTTTGGCGATTACGGCAGGATCAAGCGGTTCACAGATTAGGTCGGTTAAGCCGGCAAGATGCGGGAAAATAGTGGTAATAGGATGACCAGCGGATTTCTCCGAGGTGACCGCGGTGACCGTAGCCCGCGTATGATGCAGGAGCAGCCGGTAAAGTTCACCTCCGGTATATCCACTCGACCCCACGATCGCTATCTTGAGATTATTCTCTGTCATATTGTTTCATGATTCCATGCCCTGTGGGAAAGTTATTCACGTTCAAGGCGAAAAATAAGCAAAATAAAAGGGAAGGCATCTCTACCTTCCCTTGTTCCGAACAGGATCTGCAAAGCAGGAAAACACAGATAGGTATATGATCCCTTATCTCTTGGAGAACTGGAACCGGGCGCGTGCCCCTTTCTGTCCGTACTTCTTGCGCTCTTTGGCGCGGGGGTCACGGGTGAGAAGACCTTCCTTTCGGAGCTTGACGCGCGATTCGGCGTCCACCGCGAGAAGCGCCTTGGAAATCCCGTGCCTGATGGCGCCTGCCTGGCCTGAGTTGCCCCCACCCAGAACGCTGACGAGTACATCGAATTTATCGATAGTTCCGGTTACCTCAAAAGGCTGGCGGATGATCATTTTGAGCACATCTCTGCCGAAGTACTGATCCATAGGCTTGTCGTTGATGGTTATCTTGCCGCTGCCAGCCATCATCCATACCCTGGCGATGGAATTCTTACGCCTGCCTGTTGCATAGTATCTCGATACTGTTGCTGCTGACATTACTTCCTCCTAACGAATATTCCAAAGCATTATTATTTCCTATTTGATTTTCATTTCTACGGGCTGCTGGGCGCTATGGGGGTGAGTTTCCCCTGCATAAATCTTGAGTTTAGAGAGCATCTGTTTGCCGAGCTGGGTTTTCGGAAGCATCCCCTGGACAGCCCTCTTCAAAACTTCCTCGGGTTTGGTTTTCAACAGCTTGCCTGCCGTGATGGATTTTAGGCCGCCTGGGTACCCAGAGTGGTGGTAATAAACCTTATGATCCAGCTTCTTGCCGGTCAGATAGATTTTATCGGCGTTAACGACGATCACGAAATCACCGGTATCCACATGTTTCGTAAAAATAGGCTTGTTCTTGCCTTTGAGCACCGATGCCACGACTGTTGCGAGCCTGCCGAGTGTCTTGCCGTTCGCATTAACGACATGCCAGCCTCTATTGATATCTTCTTTTTTTGCTGAATAGGTTCCCATATTTACCGCCTTACAGATTTATGAATTTTATCAAGAAACGTGAATATAATTAATTTCATCTGTTTTGTCAAGCATTTTGTGCAGAAACTGTTGGAGATATTATAATTTCGCGCTAGGTCATTGTTTATTCTTTCAAATTATAACATTAAAATCAAATAGTTACATTGCTGGCTTGGAAAAATCAGGGACAAAAAACATAACCCTGAAGATAAATCGGAGATTGAATTGATTTAGTCAGGTATCGGTGGGTACTGCAATTTGCATCGGTACTTGCTGAGAACCTTTACAAAATAAGCGAGAGCAGTGATTTGTCCTACTGCTCTCGCCTCAAATGGCATTTTATTTTATATTATTACTCTTATTTTTCAGCAAGTGCCTGCTTCTCGCGCTTCGCTGCCGGAGCAGAGACAACATAGCCCAATGCCGTACCGAGAAGGCCGCCAACCACCAGACTTACAGCTGCCGCGCAGGCAATTCCTATTACGATTCCCATTACGATTGCGGCACGCACGAATAATGTCGGTTCCACCGTACCGCCCATCAGCTTCTGGAGCAGAATCAACATCCCGAAACTCCCGAAATAGAACCCTGGCACAATTCCGATTACCAGGAATACCAGGCCGCCTATTGTTGTTCCGATTTTCATTCCCGTTTTGATCGTGTCATTCTTCATGGCTATCTCCCCTTTTCTGTATTGGACAATCCTTTTTCTTCACCAGCCTCTTTCGCATGGGTTCCTGACTCGAGGGCCTTGCCAACAAGCCATCCCACGGTTGATGTGGCCGTTACCATCACGATGCCTGCGACAAGAACCCCAACGAGCATTGAAGACAGTACAATAATCCTCGATAAAAGGCCTGGTTGAAGCGGAAGACCGAAGAGCCAGCCTGCGATATTAATACCGGCTGCACCGCCTATAAGGCTCCCCGGCATCAAGCCGAACAATGCAAACAGGACTAGACCTGCACCTGCACCGATGTATGTTGTTTTTCTTGAAATGGTCGTCTTCATGATGGATTCCTCCTTTGTTTGCTTTTAATACTATATTTGCATCAAGCATGCCATAATATAAATATCTGATTTATTAAGAATATGTGCATCCTTTTCTTTCGCAGGAATGAGAAAAAGATGAATTTAGTTTTATGATTGCGAAAGATTATCTTGGTATTATGGGGAAATAAAAGTATGCACTGCCAGGCTACGAGATAATTAATTGAAAATAAAGGACTTGTACTATTTTTAAACAGTGAGCCTATACCCTCCCCTGCACTATTTTACTATTTTGAACTAACCGTGATTACCGAGTTAATTCTTTTTTTGGTTTGAATTATCGCAAACAAAAAATGTCAACAAAAGGAAATTTTTCTTGAAACCCGCCATAGTATGTGGTATTTTATTGATCGCCTTTTTTAAAAGGCTATTTCACATTCCACACGCGTCAGGACTCTTAGCAGGGTGCCCGAGAAGGTGAGGGTCTGCGGGAGGATGATCGGCGCGGCGGTAAAAACCTAAAGGAGGGACGTCATGTCCACGATCACAATGAAGGAGCTGTTGGAAGCAGGGGTGCACTTCGGCCATCAAGCAAAGCGATGGAACCCCAAGATGAAGAAGTACATATTTGGAGAGCGCAACGGGATCTATATTATTGACCTCCAAAAAACGCTCAAGTTGTTCAAGGAATCCTACGATTTCGTGCGCACATCCGCTGCCGAAGGGAAGGACATTCTTTTCGTCGGCACGAAGAAGCAGGCTCAGGACGCCATCACCGAGGAAGCCAAGCGATGCGGCATGTATTACGTTTCCAACCGCTGGCTCGGGGGGATGCTCACGAATTTCGCAACCATCCGCAAAAGCATCGACCGGCTCAAGAAAATCGAGAAAATGAAAGAGGACGGCACCTACGACAAACTGACGAAAAAGGAAGTTGCCGGACTCGAAAAAGAGCGCACAAAACTGGAAAAAATCCTTTCCGGCATCAAGTCCATGACCCAGCCACCGTCGCTTCTCTTCGTCATTGATCCCCGCAAAGAGACAATCGCAGTCCAGGAAGCAAACAAGCTGAATATCCCGGTCGTCGCCGTCGTCGACACGAACTGTGATCCCGACAACATCGATTATGTCATCCCCGGCAATGATGATGCGATCCGCGCCATCAGGCTCATGGCCTCCAAGGTGGCAGACGCCGTAATCGAAGGAAGACAATCCATCATGAAAGAACAGGGCGCTGAAATTGAAGCCGCAAAGGCCTCGGGAGAAGTACAGCCCGCCGCCGTTGAACCCGTGGCTGAAGAAGCAGAAGTCGACACCGATGAGGATGTGGCCTAGACCGCGCCGGATGTATCGATAATAGAGAAAGGGGTTTTCAAGAAATGGCAACAATATCTGCGAGCACTGTGAAAGATTTGAGAGAAAAAACCGGCGTCGGCATGATGGAAGCCAAAAAGGCTCTGGAAGAAGCTGGCGGTGATTTTGAAAAGGCAGTCGATATTCTAAGAAAAAAAGGGCTGTCCGCGGCAGCAAAAAAAGCTACACGGGTTGCCTCGGAGGGAGTAATAACCTCCTCGATCCAGAACTACGGCAAGAGAGGCGTGCTCATCGAAGTCAATAGCGAGACGGATTTTGTCGCGAAGAATGAAGACTTCCAGAACTTCGCAAAGGGTCTGGCCGGACTCGTAGCCACTCAGAAGCCCTCGGATGTGGCGGCACTTTCACAGCTGTCACTTGACAGCGTGAATGTCGAAGCAAGGCGCAATGCGCTCGTGCAGAAGATTGGTGAAAACATATCAATCCGCCGGTTTGTGTGCTTTGAGACCGAGGGACGGATCGCCATTTATCTTCATGGCAACCGTATCGGCGTCATGGTGGATTATACGGGCGGAGATGAGCTGCTTGGCAAAGACATTGCGATGCATATCGCCGCGGCCAACCCTCTGTTTTTGAGCCGAGAGACCGTGACAGCGGACATACTCGAGCGTGAACGCGCTGTATATGAGGCCCAGGCCAAGGAATCGGGAAAACCTGCGGCAGTTATCGGCAAAATCGTCGAGGGGAAACTCGAAAAATTCTATACTGACTCCTGCCTTATGGAGCAAGTATATATCAAAGATCCGGACGGCAAGCTCAAGATCAAGGATCTTTTAAAGAAAGCCGGCGAGAATATTACGCTTAACCGGTTTGTCCGTTACCAACTCGGTGAGGGAATCGAGAAGAAAAAGGAAAACTTTGCAGAGGAAGTGGCCGCACAGCTCAAGTAGTCGGCGGAAACGGGGACCCATCGCTCTGCTGAAATTTCCGGCAATGTCTGCGGCGTCCTTACATGATGGCGTCTCTAATCTCATCATGAGACCTTTGCCGCTCCGCATAAAACATCCTTGCCTTTAAATTTTAAAGGTATCGACATGACACGACCTCGTTACAGACGCATTCTGCTCAAACTCTCCGGTGAGGCACTCATGGGAGACCAGGGCTACGGTATCGACCATGCCGTGCTCGATACGATTACATCCGAGATCAAGGAAATCTGCAACCTCGGTGTCGAGGTCGCCATCGTGATCGGCGGCGGCAATATCTTCCGGGGTCTGTCAGGCGCTGCGAAAGGCATGGAGCGTGCAAGCGCAGACTACATGGGGATGCTCGCCACGGTCCTGAACGCCCTGGCGCTCCAAAATATCCTTGAGAATAAAGGTGTGGTCACGCGCGTGCAGTCCGCTATTGAGATGCGCGAGCTCGCCGAGACTTACATCCGCAGACGTGCGGTTCGGCACCTGGAAAAGCGTCGCGTAGTAATTTTCGCGGCAGGGACTGGCAATCCCTACTTCACGACGGACACCGCTGCCGCGCTGCGGGCCATGGAAATCGGAGCCGAGGTCATAATGAAAGCGACCAAGGTGGACGGGGTATACAGCGCCGACCCCTTGAAGGACAAGACCGCGACGAAGTATGAACACCTTACATATAACGACGTCCTTCAGAAAGACCTCCGCGTCATGGATGCAACGGCTATTTCCCTGTGTAAAGACAACAGCCTTCCCATTCTCGTATTCAACCTGACCGTCCCGGGCAATATAAAAAAAATCGTGCTGGGCGAAACAATCGGGACGCTCGTAACCGGGAGGAACAATGCTTAGCGAGCAGAAGAAAAAAGCTGAAGAAAAGATGAACAAGGCCCTTGATACGCTGCGGAAGGAATTCGCGACCCTGCGCACGGGCAGAGCATCTCTCGGCATGCTCGACGGCATCATGATCGACTATTATGGCACTCCCACTCCACTGAGCCAGGTAGCGAACATGGCCGTGCCTGACCCGCGGACCATCACCATCCAGCCCTGGGAGGGCAAGATGCTAGGTGAAATCGAAAAAGCCATCCTCAAATCCGATGTGGGCCTTACTCCGGGTAACGACGGAAAAATCATCCGCCTCACCATCCCGCCGCTGACCGAAGAGCGTCGGCAACAGATCGTTAAACATGCAAAGAAGCTGGCCGAAGACGCTCGTGTCGCGATTCGCAATATCCGCAGAGAAGTGAATGACGAGATCAAGAAGAAAGGCAAGGACAAGGAAGCCCACGTTTCCGAGGATGAGACCAAGAAACTGCAGGATGAGATCCAGAAGACGACGGATGCCTATATCAAAAAAGTCGATGAGCTCCTGGCGCATAAAGAAAAAGAGATCCTGACGGTTTAGTCCACCTCCTCCTTTTTTACTTTCTTCGGAACCCCCTTCGCTTCGACAGACAGGGTCTGTTCCCTCTTGAGCCATTCCGTTCTGCATTTCCATAATTATATTCAGATCAATTCCTTCACCCTCCTGCAAAAGCCCCTTGTTGGATGGCGAACAATGTGCTGCTGTGCAGGGTAGTGCCGTTACGCACACATCTTCTGCTCGTTGACCATCCCCATGCCGGAGTGTTTACAGCCGGAAAGCGCTGTTGTCGAGCGGCATCAGGCTCAAGCTCTACTCAACTTCGCTTAGTTCTCCCGACAACTGATACGTTTTCATGAACTTCCTGTCGATATAGTTCTTGAGCCGCATCGCGATCCTGCCGCGCCAGATCACGTCTCCGCGCAGTAGAAGACCAGTTCCATCCCCGAGGTTGAAAATGAGAAGAAACTGTTTTTGCGGCCGGTAAATCTTGAGGGGCCCATTCTCCAGAGACTGAAGAATATTATGAAAGAGAATCGGGTTTTCGCGCACGGCATAGACCCCGATCTTTGCCAATTGTTGGTCTTTGAAGTCAACACAGTCGCCTCCGCAAAACAGCTCTGGGCGTGCGATGCTCTGGAGATGCGCATTAACGAGGAGGCCACCAGTTTTCCCCGATGGAAGGCCTGATTCTTTGAAGAGCGGAGGCGGCTCGACTCCTGTGGCGACGAAGCAGGTGTCGAAAGCCATGGTCTTGCCTGTAGACAACCTGACTGATCCATCTTCGATTGCAGCTGCTTTTACCCCGTCCAGAACGGCAATTCCCCGTTCTTCCAGGGATGCCCTGGCAATCCCGGATGCCTTATCCGGGAACCCATTGAGCAGTCTCCGCCCCGGAACAACGGTGATGCGCGCTGTTCTGCCGAGGCCGTTCACGAGCTTCCAGACATTGCCCGCGATTTCAAGACCCGACGGGCCGCCACCAATGACGAGGATATCCGGTAGCTTATCGGAAGCCAGACTGGTTATGAAATATCGGGCTTTCAGGAGATTGGTGATCGGCTTAACGGGAAAAACGTTCTCCCTTGCTACGGACAGCCTTTCCAGTGCCACAGTGCTACCGATGTTGAATGATGCAACATCATAGGCCACTTCACCGCCTCTACTGAGCCTCAGGGTTCGTTTATTAACGTTGACGGCAACGACAGCATCACGATGAATGTTGCGGCCCGTGATTCGACAAGTTTCCTGATGTGAAATCGGATGTCCTGCGGCGTATACAGGCCCGAAAGAATCCCGGGCCCCATACCGGAGTAGTAATGGTAAGGTAAAGGGCTGACGACCGTTACGTGGTGTCCGCGTTTCACGAATTCATCGCAGCGCGCCAGCACCATAAGATGAGCATGGCCCGCAACGACAATAACAAGATGTTTGTTTAAGCTCATTTGTATTTTTATTGTAGCACATGCTTTTCATTCGGCGAGACGAGAGTACTCTGTTTAAGTCGCAAGATCTGATAGTTAGACCTGATCGGACATTCAACGCAGAGATAAAGGGCAACCGTGCTCATTGATACTATCAAAATAAGCCGATGGCCTTCTGGCAGCAGCGATAATTTAGAATCAGGTGTAAGCGGTCGCCACGGCGCCCTTCGGCGAATTCATTAAAATTAGCAAACATATATATGATTATTAAGAAATTTTATGAGACCGTTCCGGGTTTTTTCTTGACAAAAAACAGGGGTTCCTGTAAATTTTTCCGAGTATAATACCCGTCTCAAGGAGCGTAGATTATGAAAGAAGGTCCGCTGCTTTTACATATCATTAATATTCCCCACTTAAACGAAACGGCCCAGGTCAATGTCACCTATACGTGGTTTGCCATGGCTTTGATCATAGGACTGGCGCTGGCAGCGCGCTTTACGCTGAGAAAAACCGCCCCCACCGGATTTCAGAATTTCTTCGAGGTCATCATTAGCGGTCTGGAAAACTATATCGAGGAAATCATGGGGCCTGAGGGGAAACATTATTTCACGCTCATCGCAAGCCTCTTTATTTTCATTCTGGTATGTAATCTTCTCGGCCTCATACCCGGTTTTGACTCACCCACGGCCAATTGGAATACCACTCTGGCCTTGGCGCTCTGCTCATTCGCGGCTACGCACTATATCGGTATCAAGCGGCACGGAGTCGGATACATCAAGCACTTCTTCGGCCCCATGTGGGTGCTCGCGCCACTCATGTTCATCATCGAGGTCATCAGCCATCTGGCCCGCGTGCTCTCCCTGTCCATTCGTCTCTTCGGCAACATGATTGCAAAGCACACGCTTCTTCTCGTCCTAGCTTTGCTCGCCCCTTATATTGCGCCGGTCCCGATCCTCGGGCTTGGTCTGCTGGTCTCTTTTGTGCAGGCCGGCGTTTTCACGCTTCTGACCATGCTGTATCTTTCAGGATCCATCGAAGAAGCTCACATCGGCGGTGAGCACCACTAAATATCATTGACCCCTGGGACCGAAATTCCTTCCTGTGGAGGGAGTCCCCGGGAGGTAGCGCCCCGGCACGATTCCGGACTGAATTTTCATTTTTGAAGAAAGGAGGCAAACAATGAAAAAGTTTTCTGCAATCATGCTCCTGGTTCTGGGCCTTGTGCTGTTGGCGTCAGCAGTTTTCGCAGCTGAAACCGCGGCAGCTCCAGCCGCGGCTCCTGATGCGGGTAAATTCGCTTTCTTCGGCACCGTTGCGGCGGCTTCAGCTATCGGCATCGGTATTGCCGCCCTGGGCACCGGCATCGGCATGGGCTTAGGCATCGGCAGGGCGGTCGAAGGTATCGCCCGTAACCCCGAGGCATCGGGAAAGATCATGACCACCATGATCGTGGGTCTGGCCCTGATCGAATCGCTGGCCATTTACACGCTTGTTGTGGTGCTCATTCTTCTCTATGCAAAACCCTTCGGTGTGTAACGCCTGTCGCGCCATTTCCGCACAAACAAAGGGACGGCTCCTGGGCCGTCCCTTTGTTTGTTAGCCTTAAAAAAACTTACTCGAAGCTCTCAGGCGACACATCTATAATGTCGTACACCCCTCCCCTTCACCATCGACGACACAGACCGTGCATACTTCAGCTTACCCTTTTCCTTACGCAACTTTTTTCTCACCCGTGCTTTCACCAAGGACTCTAACTTCCCCTCCGACCCTGGCGTTGCCCAGGATTCTTGCATTCCCTCCGACCTCGGCCCTGTCGGACACCTCGGAAAAACCGCTTACAACGGCATATCCATAGACGCTGGCGAATCCATAAATCTTGGCATCGCCCGAAACTTTCGCATTGCCAAAAACCTTTGCATTGCCGAAAATCTCGGCCCTGCCACTAACCTCGGCCTTGTCGAATATCCATGCGTTCCCGAAAATGAATACCTCACCACTCAGCTTGCAATGACCACAGATTTTCGCAAAGGGACCGACATACACGCTGTCCTCGACCTGCGCGTGCTCGGCAACCATGCCGCCCCCATTTGAATGGTGGTGATACTTTATGCCGTCGATCTCCACGACCGGTGCCGTTGACAATACCTTGATATCCATAGATCACCTCCGACCTATACAAAATATAAATTTTTTCTTATTTTTTCCTTCTGCTGATCGCAAAGATAATCACTCTCAGGGATCTCAAATGACCGCTCTATATCATTTAAATCATAACCGACAGGCAACACTTTGTCAAATAGGCCTACTTTCTATCAAATAAGGGTTTGAAAGGGTCTAGAAAGTTCGTTTTTTCGTCTTTCACTCGGTCAACCTGCCATAATCATGGCACTTTTGGCATTTTCATGAGATCTGTCTGTCCATAAATTTGCTTTTGATTCAACGAATTATTTGCTATAATGTTGCCCTATCATGATTCATCGTTTAGCAGTATTGACATCCTCCCCGGTCCGAGATGCCAAAGCTTTACGTCGCGGATGGTAAAAGGAGTTTATTGACCAATGAGTTCTACCGGCAATGTACGAGTCCGCTTT
>Ga0335077_10001691_pt1 | contig 26219 bp, 21 predicted proteins | sample Lox_Sample_31_FD_207151 | JGI IMG/M metagenome (GOLD analysis project Ga0335077, IMG submission 207151) | Soil microbial communities from Loxahatchee National Wildlife Refuge, Florida, United States - Lox_Sample_3.1 | ecosystem: Environmental > Terrestrial > Soil > Wetlands | place: USA... | reverse complement strand
GAGATCTTCATACGCTCCTCCCTTGAAAAGTCTATACGGCTGTCTTTTCTGAGGAAAGAACGTCAGTGCAAGCCGAACTTGCAGCGCGAAGAAGGGATAGGCCTAACCAGCGGAACTTCAGTTTGAGCTCTTGGCTGCAGACGAAGAGTACGCAAAGCGGTAAATCTGGGCATCAATCTCCTTCCGGAGATCGCCCCAGATGTTTTCGGGCATTGAGAGAAAAGTCCGCACCGCCTCAGGATCGAACTGCCGTCCTGACCAGCGCTGGATTTCCTCGCGTGCCGCCGTCAAAGGCTGCGCCGGACGATAGGGCCGGTCAGAAGTAATCGCGTCGAGAGTGTCAGCAATCGAGAAAAGCCTGGCGCCCAGGGGAATCTCTTCGCCCTTCAGGCCGCGGGGATAACCAGTTCCGTCAAAACGCTCCTGGTGGGCATATACGATCTCGGCGGCCTCGGCCAGGAACGGAATCTTCTTCAACATTTGATAGCCGCGGTAGCAATGCTCGCGCATGATAGTGACTTCCTCCGGGTTAAGCGCACCGGGCTTGCGAAGAATTGCATCGGGGATCGCCATCTTGCCGATGTCGTGCAGGAATGCGCCGCGCGCGATGACGGCGATGTCGTCGCGCGAAAGCCCCATCGCTTTGGCGATCGCGATGGTGAAAGCCGTCACGCGCTTCGAGTGGCCTTCCGTCTCTGCGTCCTTGAGGTCGAGCGCGTCTCCCAGGGCTTCGAGCGTAATGTCGTAGGAGCGCTCCAGCGTACTGATCGCGCTGCTCAACTGCTTCGTGCGCTCGCGAACAAGTGTCTCCAGGTTGCTCTGGTACGCGCGGTTTTCCATCTTCAGGCGGCGGTTCTCCAGGGCACGCCGGACGGTTGCCAGCAGTTGCTCACGTTCGAAGGGCTTCAGCAGGTAGTCGTAGGCGCCATTGCGGATGGCAGCAAGAGCCACCGAGATATCGTGCACGGCCGTGACCATTACTACCGGCATGTCCGGGAATTTCTCCTTGGTGCGCTCCAGGAGTCCGATGCCATCGAGATCAGCCATCATCAGGTCGGAGAGCATCAGTTCGAATTCTTCCCCGGAATCGAGCACGGCGAGGGCGTTCATCCCCGAGGATGCCTGGCTGCACTTGTAATTGGCAGCGCCAAGCATGGAGCAGACAATCTCGCGGATTGCCTCTTCGTCGTCGACTACTAAAATGCGTTCGGCTGGCATGAGCTTTCAGTCTATCCCGAATTTTACCGCTCTTAGGACGTTCCGAAAGTAACCATCTGTGCGCCGAAAAAAGGTCACCAAAGGAGGGAAGCATGGTATTAACAGGCGAGCGCTGAATCCCTCTATCGCAATGAATAACTTCGTCTTGTGCGCCTGGTATGCCGTCGGGGACCCCGCTGTCTCCGGACTGATGGCGGCGGAGTCCGCTGTCCTGGTGATCCTGGCTGCCAGCCTGCTCGTGTTTCGCACTTTCCGCGAACGCTATCTACTGATCTGGATCGTAGGATGGCTGGCATACTTTGTCTCAGGCTGGACCCTCCGAATCCCGCTACCAGAGCCGGTTCCGCGCTATGTGGTCGCCACTTCGCACGCCCAGTTTGTGCTGGCTCTCTGCCTGTTCGCCTCGGCGATTCTCATCTATTGCCACAAGCAGAAGCTGCTTCTGCCGTTGCTCCTCGCCTCGGGAGGTATCGCAACTTACGCCGTGGCGCAGGCCCTGTATTGGCCGGATTCGCTGGCTGTCCGTTCTGTGCTCGAAATCTCCTACCGCCTCATTGCGCTGTGGGCGGCCGTCCAGTTGATCCGCTTTCGCTGGGCGCGTTGGGAAATTGGCCCTTGGTTACTGGGCGCCAGCCTGCTGATGGTTCACCTGGAATGGGAGCCCCTGGACGCGGCCCTGCCGCCCGGCTTTCGCCTGGTAACTGACCTGGTGTTGGGTCTGAGCATGCTACTGGTGGTTTTTGACGATTTTCTGGTCAGAACGCGCCGTCTGGGTGTCGTCAATGCATTGACCAGCAGCATCACCCGTGCCCGCCAGCATGGCCCCATGCTGGTGACTGCTCTGGAAGAGCTGAAGCATCTGATGCTGGCCAAAGCGGCATGGTTTCGCTTGGTTGAGGGCGACAAGATGGTCATCGCCCAGCAGATCGGCCTGTCGGAGGAGTTCGTCCGCACGCGCAGTTCGGTGGCGATGGAGGATGTTGTCGAGCGGGTGCTGAATGAAGGCCAAGCTGTAGTAGTGAAAACGGGAGATATGCACCCCCTGGTCCGGCCCCACCTGGAGGAGGAAGGCTTCTGCCACGTGGTGGTAGTGCCTGTACGCGGCAAGAAAGCTGTCATCGGCACGCTCTCACTGGGCAGCCGCCATCACCTTTCCTACACGCCTGACGACCTGGAATTTCTGGCTACCAGCGCCCATCAACTCGGGCTCGCAGTCGAGAACTTGCGCTTGGTGGAGCAGATTGTCCGCTCCCAGCGCCAGTGGGCGAATACCTTCAATTCCATCCACGATATCGTCCTGCTTCACGACTCGGAGTTCCGCGTCATGAAAGCGAACCAGGCGCTCCTGCAGCGGCTCGCCATGGCTCCCGCGGACGTAGCGGGCAAGACCTGCGAAGCCGTGTTGCCGCGCGTGCAGGACTGGCAGAGTTGCCCTTATTGTTCCGGCAGCGAAGACGGGTTACGTGAGGCTCCTGACCCTTGTTTCGGCGGCCATTCCATCGTTTCCACATCTTCCTACACCGAGGAGGGCGGCGAGCAGAAAGGCGCGATTCACGTGGTGCGCGACATCACCGATCGCCGCATCGCGGAGGAGAACTATCGCCGGTTGTTCGAGCGCATGCAGGAAGGTGTTTTCGTTGCCACGCCGGAAGGGAGGTTGCTCGACTGCAACGATGCCTTCTTGCGGATGTTAGGCCGTACTCGCGAAGAGGTCCTGACGCTGAACATGGAGACTGATCTGTATGTCTTCAACGCGCAGCGCGAACAATTCCGCCAGGAAATCACGACCCAGAACTATGTGCGCAATTTTGAAGTGACGATGCGGCGTAAGGATGGAGCGCAGCTGACGGTCCTGGAAAGCAGCTTTGCCGTGCGCGATGAGCAGGACCAGATTGTCAAATACCAGGGGTTTCTCCTCGATATAACGGAAAAGAAGCAGGCCGAGAATGAAATCCGACGTCGCAACCGCGAACTGAACGCGCTCAATGCCATGGCGGTGATCGCCACACAGTCGTTCGATCTCGACGAAATACTGAATCTGACCCTACGGCAGGTCATTTCCTTGCTCGGCGCAGAAGCGGGATCCATCTATCTCGCCGATGCTAACGAAAAGACTTTTCGCCGGCGCGCCACCGGGGGCCAGCGCAGTGCCGAACGTACGCGTGTAGCAGAAGTGGATCTGCCGGAAGGTTTTGGCGACCTCGTCACCCGTTCCCGCACAGACGTGCTCACGTCCGAGTATCTGCCGCATCTTCCGGCAAGGGCTGCCGACTTCGTACGGGCTGACGGCAACAGTTCATGGGTGTGGGTGCTGCTCTGGAGCAAAGATAAGCTCATTGGACTGATGAGTATCAGCAGTTCCGAAGGCCGCCAGTACACCAACAACGACGAGAACCTGCTGGTGGGTATTGGTCGGCAGTTGGCCACTACCGTCGAGAAGGTCCGGCTCTACGAAGAAACCTGCCGCGCCTACGAAGACCTGCGGCGCACACAGGAACAGCTCCTGCAGAGTGAAAAGATGTCCGCCGTGGGGCAGTTGATCTCCGGCGTTGCCCACGAACTGAACAATCCGCTGACCGCCATTCTCGGTTACGCTCAATTGCTGGAGAGCGAGGGACTGGGAGAACGTGCCACTGATTTTGTGACGAAGCTCTTCAAGCAGGCACAGCGGACTCATCGGGTGGTGCAAAACCTGCTTTCGTTCGCGCGCCAGCGTAAACTTCAGAAGCAGCAGGTTGACCTGCGCAAGGTAATGGACGAGACGCTGGCCCTGCGCGACTACGACCTCAGGGTCAACCGCGTCAAGATCGAACGCGAGTTCGACGAGACGGTTCCCGCCGTTACTGCCGATCCCCACCAACTCGAACAGGTGTTCCTTAACATCGTCAACAATGCTGTCGACGCGATGCTCGAGGCAGGCAAGGGAGGCACGCTGAAGGTCCGCATGTTTGCAGAGGATGGGAGCTTATACACCGAGGTGCACGATTCCGGGCCTGGAATCAAAGAGCCGTCGCGTATTTTCGAGCCCTTCTACACCACCAAGAGCGTGGGCAAGGGCACCGGCCTCGGCCTGAGCATATGCTATGGAATCATCAAGGAACATGGCGGCGAAATCTCCGCGCGGAACGGGGAACAGGGCGGCGCAATCCTGGCTGTTCGCCTGCCCGCCACAGGACAGGCCACCGCTGTGGAAGAGCCGGTTGCCGCGCCGCGCCGGGATATGGCAATCCAGGGACGCATCTTGCTGGTCGAGGATGAAGAAGGCGTGATGGAGTTCGAGCGGGACGTGCTGACTGGCGCGGGTGCCCAAGTCACCACTGTGATGAACGAAGAACGCGCAAAACTACTGCTCCAGGAGCGGACGTTTGACGCCGTGATCATCGACGGCAAGATGGCCAATCACTGGAGCGCTCCCGACGCCTATCGCTGGCTTGCAAAGACGTGCCCGGGCATGGAAAAGCATTTGCTCTTCACCTTCTCGAATCTCCCGGAGCCTGAAATACGAACCTTCCTGCGCGACAATCATGTGCCCTGCCTGGTAAAGCCCTTCGAAGTTAGCGACCTGATTTCCCAAGCGCGCCGCGTGCTGCAAAAGGCCCTTGCCGCACACGCCATTTAGGGCCGGCGCACAGCCTAGAGATTGGCCCGTAAACGCCTCACAAACTGGCGCAGAGCGGCGTCGTTTCTCCGGTACCATATCCACTGACCCAGCTTCTTGGCTTCCACCAGTCCGGCTTTCTTAAGGACCGACATGTGATGGGAAATGGTCGGCTGCGAAAGGTGAATGCGTAGCTCGATGTCGGATGCGCACAGCCCTGTTTCCTGGCCGAGCGAAGAACCTCGCCGCTCTTTGAGGGAGTGCAGAATCCGGCGCCGCGTGGGATCCGCTATGGCATGTAACATGCGGTTCAGGGTCTCATCGGTGCTCATGGCACCTTAGCAATAGACCTTGGATTGAGCATTGTCAATATAGCGCCGGGCCCGTGAGGCAAAGGACATGACGCTTTTCGAAGGCAGTGAGCGTAAAGAACGGGAAAGGCTCATGAAGCAGGAAGGCCGCTTGCCTCCGGGCCAGTCCCTGACCTTGAAGTGGCCGGTTCTGCACTATGGATCCGTTCCCGGCTTTGACCCGCAGACCTGGGACCTCAAGGTGTTTGGACTGGTTGAAGTTCCCCTGCGCCTGAGCTGGAAAGAGTTCAATGCTTTACCACAGGTCGAAACTACGCGCGACTTTCACTGCGTTACCCGATGGAGCCGCTTTGACAATCGCTGGAAGGGCGTGGCGTTTCGCGAGCTAATGCGGTTGGCAAGGCCGAAACCTGCCGCCAGCCACGTTCTGGCACACGGCGAACAAGGCTTCACAGCGAATATCCCACTGCCGGATCTCGATCGCGACGATGTCCTGCTGGTCACACATCACGACGGAGAGCCCCTTACGGCCGACCATGGATATCCGCTGCGCCTGATCGTTCCCCATCTCTATGCGTGGAAATCCGTGAAGTGGCTGCGCAAGCTCGAATTTCTGGATCATGACGTGCCGGGGTTCTGGGAGCGCAACGGATACCACATGTACGGGGATCCCTGGAAAGAAGAGAGATTCAGTGGAAGATAACATCAACAGCTTTTCTTGCCCGCCTACTTTTTTAGAATAGGGTTATAACCGTCGCCGACCAGCTTAGCGCGCGTAGACTCGGCGTCCTTCACGTCAGCATAAGGACCTACCTGCACATGAAATAGTTTGTCTCCGGTGCCGCTGTTAGAAAATGCCGGATACTGCTTTTTCTTCAGTGCATCCACCAGTGCCTCGGCATCTTCTTGTTTGCTGACCGCAGCCACCTGCACGTAATAACCATTCGTCGAGACGGCGGCCACCGGATCAGGATGCGGGGCCGCACCGTCAGCCGACGGCGCGCTGTCGAGAGCAGTCTCAGGAGGCGATAGTTGCTGGTCCCCGTCCTTTTTTTCCACGGCCTTATAGAAAGTCATGTCAGAAGCTGGGGCTGCGGCATCCGTCTTGACCGCGGAAGGACGTGGGCCAGTCTGTGCTGTACTGCTTGTCGCAGGAACGTCAGCAAACGTCGGCTTTACTGAATTTTTCCCCAGGGAGAAACCCATCGCGAAAAATACGGCACAAAGCGCCACCAGACCGAAGAACAAGAAGAGCATCTTGCCTGTGCCCAGCGTTATTTCAGTGTCTTCCGATGCGGCCATGGTCGCTTGTGCCCTCGTCTTTCTTGCGTTCAACCCTTAGCTGGAGTCGCGGAGCCGGCGGCAGGCGCCCCCAGCAGTTTCTGGATACCGGAGAAGAAATCCACAGGAACCGGGAAAACCACCGTGGTGTTCTTTTCCACCCCGATTTCGGTCAGGGTCTGGAGGTAGCGTAGCTGCACGCTTACGGGTTCAGTCGCCAGCAGTTTGGCGGCATCCACCAGTCGCTGGGCTGCGGAAAACTCGCCCTCGGCGTGAATGATCTTTGATCGCTTCTCGCGCTCCGCTTCCGCCTGCTTGGCCATGGCGCGCAGCATAGACTCCGGCATATCCACCTGTTTGACTTCGACATTCGCGACCTTTACACCCCAGGGGGCGGTGTGAGTGTCGAGAATGCTCTGCAGGCGCAGGTTAATCTTGTCTCGGTGGGCCAGCAATTCGTCGAGTTCCAACTCGCCCAGTACGGAACGCAGCGTGGTCTGGGCAAACTGCGAAGTCTGATATACGTAGTTGGAAACTTCTACCACGGCCTTCCGCGGATCAATCACGCGCAGGAAGATGACGGCATTCACCTTCAACGTCACGTTGTCACGAGTGATGATGTCCTGGGGCGGGACCTCGAGAGCCTCCTGGCGAAGCGAAATCCGCACGATCCGGTCGATCGGCGCGAATACCAGAATCACGCCGGGCCCTTTCTCGTGTCCCAGCAGGCGGCCCAGGCGGAAGATGACTCCACGTTCATACTCCGCCAGAATCTTGATAGAGCTCAGCAGATAAAGCACGACGATGATCGCAATGATTGCGGAAAAGGGAAATTCCATCGCATCCTCCGTGCCTGACTTGTCAGGAGTACCTGTCGCGGATTGTATCGCAGTTTCAAGCGCGCGGGCGGTGACTCAGGATGGCCGGGGTTGCCGCCGCAGGTGCGCGATCGGGTCAGCCGAGAGTGACGGGCGCCGGCTCCGGCACGGTCATTGCATCCACTTGAAGCTGCAACCCGTCCACTCGCCGCACGACCACTTTCTGCCCTGGAGCCAGGTTGGCTGACGAGACTGCATCCCAAAGCTCGCCGTGAATGAACACTTTCCCTCGCGGCGCCAAAGCCGTTTGTGACACACCAATCTCGCCGATCAAACCCTGCGCTCCGGTAACCACCTTGTTGGCGCGAGCACGCAGCGCAATGCTCATCAGAAAGACCGTGATCAGGCCTAGAGGGATGCTGACTGCCAGTGCCGTAAGCAGATGGACGCGCATTTCCGGGATGGGAGCGTCTACCAGTAGCAGGCCTCCAAGTGTCAGGGTGACCATTCCGCCGATGGCCAAAACGCCATGAGTCGCAAACTTGGCCTCCAGCGCGAACAGGATGAACGACGCCAGAATTAGCGCTACGGCAGCGTACCGGGTCGGCAGCAGGTTAAGCGCGAAAACCGCCAGCAGGATGAAAACGACCCCCACCGTTCCCGGCACCACCGCGCCAGGATGGTTGAACTCCGCATAAAGAGCGAGTGCGCCGATGGCCAGCAGAATGAAAGCAATGTTCGGGTCCATGATGTAGGCCAGGATCCGCTGCTTGAGCGTCATGCCAAACGGGCGTGTATGCTCCCCGGCCAGGTTCAGGACAACTGTTTGCCCGGTGAATCGCTTGACGCTCTTGCCCTGCATTTGCCGGAAAAGGTCTTCTTCGCTGGGCGCGACATAGTCAATCAATTTCTGCGAAAGCGCCTCCTGATCGGTAAAAGACTTCGATTCCCGTACTGCGCTTTCCGCCACTGCGACATTGCGGCCACGCTTGGAAACCACCGATCTCATGAGTGCGGCAGAATCGTTCTCCAACTTCTCCTTCATGACGTCGTCAATTTTGCCGCCGCCAATGCTGACCGGGTGAGCCGCTCCCGTATTCGTGCCCGGCGCCATGACCGCAACGTCTGCACTTTCGAGGATAAAAAAACCTGCGGAAGCCGCCCGGCTGCCACTGGGCGTGACGTAGATAATCACCGGCATCGGCGCAGCCAGGATCTTCTCGATGATGTCGCGGGTCGACTCCAGCAGGCCACCGGGAGTGTTTATTTCGATCAGCAGGGCGTCATCATGATTACGTTGCGCCTCCGCGATGGCCCGGCCGATGTACTCATCCGTGATCGGGTGAATGGTGTCATTCACCACGATCTTTAGCACGTCTGCCTGGGCAGGCAGGCACAGGCCCCATATCGCCACGCCCGCAAGCAGGGCAGAGAAGGCGCGGAAAGAAAGTTTCATCGCCGTTAACCTCTGCCCTATTTTCCCTCAAGTTGGTGCTGCGAGGCGCTAAATCGCAAGTACAGGCTTTGCATTCACTTACAGGAGGCAATCATGTCGTTTGCAACCTCCTGCGCCCCATCCAGAACATCGGCAATCAGGTGGGGTGCATCCGCTACGCAGCTTGAAGTAATGGGACTCTTCGCTGTAATCAACGGCTGCCATTCCATGGCTTCCGGTTCGGCTGAACCGGTGTCCTGTCCGCCGAAAATGAAATGCATATTCACATCGGGGAAGGAGTAGGTCGCGTCCGTCGTGGCAAGACTGTCATCGATGAAGAGCTGTTGATTGACCGTAGAGCCACTCTTGGCGCTTGAGCAGATCTTCTGGCTGGTCGGACTGGGATCATACGACGGATCGACAAAGCGGTTAGCATTGTCTTCAAAGCACTCTGACAACGCACCCTGTCCACAGACCGTCATGATCGGCGGGGCTGTACAGATGCAGCCGTGGTCGATACGGGTAAATGGCGGACCGCTCGTCTCCTGCACGTAAGTGAAGAGGGCCTCCTGCTTGTAGTGAGCCAGGGCATATCCCACGACTGCCGCGCCGGCGCTGTTACCCGTGGTGCAGAAGGGGGTGTTTGTTTGCCGTATGTTGTCGTGTACCCACTTGGCAATCGTCACCCAGCGGCACGCCAGCCGGCGGGGCCCGCCCGGGCCCGTAAGCCAGCCGGCGAACGTCCCTCCCGCGGGGAATCCTACCGGCGGATTGGGGAATCCGATCTGCACAGCGGTGTAACCCGCCTGCACGACCATGTCGATTGCTGTCGTGCCATACGTGAACGCACTTTCGTAGAGCGGCTGGGCGCCGCCACCATTGGTGAACGTCACCGTGCCAACCGAGGTACTCCCAAGCTGATTTACCTTGATCACGCCCGTGATGTCGGCCACCTCCGGACACGTAACGGTCAGGTTGTAACAGGTGCCGCCCGGTTCGCCGCCGCTTCCGCTGACGGAAGAACAATCCGGCAGTTGAGCGGAAACGACGGTTCCAACCGTATCGGGATACGTAGCTGGGGGTGGTCCTCCGGTCGAAGCAGCTTTGCTGGACCCACCGCAACCCTCGGCCTGGAGGAGAAGAAACGACGCTAAGACGATCAGCGCAAACGCCGACAGAAACTTCATTAGCTGGTGCACAGACTTGCTCTTGCTCATATCCGTAGCTTCCACCTTATCGGAGTGAACCCGGGACTTGGAGAAAAGTCGCCGAGTGATTACAGGTATGCAATAGGTTAGATGCGTGGTTCTCTTTTGGCGCCAGGGCCTCTCATTCTCGCTCGATGACTGGCAACTCTTTGCGAAAGTTTCTCATCAAGGTACATCGCACCAAAGTTTATGGTGTCGGCGCAGATGGCTGCTGAGCAAGTTTTGCGGTGACCGTGCGCCGCAGCGCCAGCGCCGCGCTGTTGGACGGCTCCAACCTTAAGGCTTCATCCAAATGCCTCGCCGCTTCAGCCACATTGTTCTCTTTGAGATCGAGGCGGGCAAGCACCAACAAAGGTTCGGCGGACTGCCGTTGCTGCAGGGCCTGCTCGGCTTCCGCGCGCGCGCCGGCCACATCGTCCTCTGTTTCAAAAACGCTTGCCAACCCTGCATGCGCGGACGCGTTCGAAGCGTCCACAACGATGGCTTCACGAAACTCACGTTCCGCTTCAAAAACGAACCCTTTCCCAGCAACTCGTGTCCCCGGTCGGCATGAAATTGCGCATGTCTGCGCGGATCGGATTTGGCCAGCCGTTGCTCGGCCGCCGCATCAATCTTCAGCGCCAGTTGCCGGAAGGAGCTTTCATCGTAATTTGCGCGGATGCGCTCGATCGGAACTTTCACATTCACGGATGCTGCGCCTGTGCCCGTTCGGGTCCCGGTCCGCGCCGCGATAGCATCCGATAAGGACTTGGCCTCAGGATCGTCGGGCCGCAATGTCAGCGCCTGGTGCAACTGCCGGGCTGCACCGCTCAGGTCGCCCATCTGATACAACTCGACCCCCAGATTGAAGCAATAATCGGGATCGTCCGGGTCCGCCTCAGACGCCCTGGCGAAATATTCGGCGGCATTTTTTCTGTCATGGTGCGAAAGCACCACTCCCAGGTTGTTGTAGACCTCATTCAGAGGCAGACGTGATTCCACAGTGCGGAAAGCCTTCTCCGCTTGCGCCATGTCTCCCTGGTAATACGCAGCAAGCCCGAGATAGAAATTGGCTTCCTGATTATTTGGGTTGTCCGGTGGGATGTGGCTCAACCACGAGACTGCCTGCTGATATTGTGCTTGCCGGTAGCAGACCTTACCGAGCTGCAGCACGGCATCAAAATAGTCCGGGCTCAGGCGCACCGCCTCCCCAAAGCGCCGCAGTTGCTCATCGGCGGTAGGCGCGATAATGCCGCGCACATAGTTCTCAAAGGCATCCAGGCGGACGGATGCAGCCCCTGCCAGATATGCCTGCCGGGTCGTCATCGACTGCGGCCGAAGCATATGCAGGAGATCCCAGGCCAACGCCGCCTGGATATCGATCAATCCTGTCAGAGGTCCCGATTCGCTAACTTCCGGTAATAGTTTCTGGTTTCGCATGTCCAGCAACTGTGCAGCGGCGGTGAAGGTCCGGCCATCGAAGTTGTAACGCCCCAACACCACGCAATCCGCATCCAGTTGCTCAGCGATGCGGTAAATTGTGGCTCGCGAGGGATGCACTTCAGCAGGGATGTTGGCCCGGTCATAGGCGCGCAACCGGTCTTCCCGCGGCATGACAAACAGCGTGGGAGAACTCAGCCGTTCTTCCAGTAGCTCGGGGAACGACTCGCCGATCCATTCGATGCCTGGAGCTTTCGACTGATTCTCGAAGGGAATGACGAGAACGGTTTCGGCTTGCGCTGTGCTCGTCTGCGCGACCATTGAAGCCGCAGATAGTGTGACGACACACGCCAGAATGATTCGCGGAAAAATCACGGCAGATAAATTATAGCGGCTGGGTTGAGTGCGGCTGCTCGACAGTTGCTGCCGCAGTCGATTCCCATCCCGGCAATCGGGTGTCGCCTGTGATAAGGCGAGCGCCACGCTGGTATGTGAAGTATGACCAAGCCCATTGAATCAAGACGATAATGCGATTGCGGAATCCGATCAGGAAGAAGATGTGGATAGAAAGCCACGCCAGCCAGGCCATGAATCCCGAAACGTGAAACTTGCCGAACTCCGCAACTCCGGCGGCTCGACCGATTGTGGCCAGGTTGCCCTTGTCGAAATAATGGAAATTGTGGCGGGCTTCGCCGTGCAAGTCGCGCACGATGTTGCGTGCCGTCGCATCTCCTTCCTGCATGGCGACGGGAGCCACCCCGGGCAAGGGTTTGCCTTTCTCGTTTTTCAGAAGGGCTTGATCACCAATGACAAAAATCTCGTGATGGCCCGGGATGCTCAAGTCCGGCATGACCAGCACGCGTCCCGCGCGATCCAATGGAACCCCAAGCTTCTTGCTGAGTGGAGAAGCGGCCACGCCCGCGGCCCACAGCACCACCGCTGCCGGCAGCGTAGTTTCGCCAAAACGCACCGCACCCGCCTCAATCCTGGTCACCAGTGCTGAGGTGTGGACCTCAACTCCCAGGCTGCGCAATTGCTCCTCGGCGCTGCGGGAAAGGTCCTCAGGATAGGTTGGCAGCACACGCGGCCCGCCTTCGAGCAGAATGATCCGCGTACGCTTCGGATCAATGGAATGAAACTCGTCCGCCAGCACCCGGCGGGCAATCTCGGCCAGAGTCCCGGCCAGCTCCACTCCGGTCGGTCCCCCGCCCACCACCACGAAATTCAGCCGCGCCTGGCCTTCGCCATTTGCCGCCTGCCGCTCCGCCAGTTCAAATGCGAGCAATACACGGCGGCGGATTTCGAGCGCATCCTCAATTGTCTTCAGCCCCGGCGCCAATGTCTCCCATTCGTCGTGGCCAAAATAAGCGTGGCTTGCGCCCGCCGCCAGCATCAGGTAGTCGTACGGAACCTCCAGATCAGGCAGCTTCACTACGCGTCTTTCGAGATCGAAATCCTGCACTTCTCCCAGGAGCACTTCGATGTTGCGCCGTCCGCGCAGAATCCAGCGAATCGGGGCTGCAATCTCCCCGGGGGAAAGACCTGCTGTGGCTACCTGGTACAGCAGCGGTTGAAAGGTGTGATGATTCTTGCGATCGATGAGCGTCACCTGCACCGGTGAGCGGGCCAGCCTTCGCGCTGCCTGCAGGCCTCCAAATCCGGCTCCCACGATGACCACTCGCGGTGTACGCTTGCTGTGCATCATACCCACTCTATAAGATTCTGCTTCATCCTTGCAGGACTCATCTCCATCCCGAGATAACGCAGGAGATCGGCCTTCCGCGCCGGTGCGCCTTTTAGTTCCACCGGTTACAGATCTGGTCTTCGTGCTTCTACTGGCGGCGATGACTGTAGGAATGCTGGCCCCACGCCTGCTGGGCGATGCAGATATCGGCTGGCACATCCGCAACGGCGAACTGATCCTACAGAACCATGCGGTAACTCGTACCGACCCGTTCTCCTCCGTCATGGGCGGCAAGCCCTGGTATGCGTGGGAATGGCTCTTCGATCTCACAGTTGCGGCTCTCCATCACTGGCGGGGTTTGAATGCCGTTGTCTTCTTTGCGGCGGTGGTCATCGCGCTCACGTTTGCGGTCGTGTTTCGCTTCACTGTTGCTCGTGGAGCAAGCCTGCCAGTCGCCGTTCTGTTTCTGGTGCTGACCTTCTCCGCTTCCACGATTCACCTGTTCGCCCGCCCGCATGTCGTGAGTTGGCTGCTGACAATTGTCTGGTTTTTGCTGCTCGATTCCGGAAACGCGCGGCGGGCTCTCTACTGGCTCCCCTTGCTGATGTTGTTCTGGGCGAATCTGCACGGCGGCCTGGTGGCGGGTTTTGCGCTACTGGGACTGTACCTGGCAGGCGCCTTCCTCGAACTCGTCGTCACCCGCGATTCGGCGCGGAAGCAGGCCATCTCAAAACGGCTGACCAGACTGTCGGCCACTGCCGTACTCACGCTTTTAGTCAGCACAGTCAATCCTTACGGCTACGAGCTTGACCTGCACATTTACCGCTACTTGTCCGACCGTTTCCTGATGAACAACATCGACGAGTTCCTCTCGCCGAATTTTCACGGCCTTCCACAGCAGTGCTTCGCGGTTCTGTTGTTGCTCACAATCGTGACGCTGGCTGCATCTCGGCGGAAGCCAACGCCTTCCCAGTTGCTGGTGCTTGTCTTCGCCGCATACAGCGGACTTTTCGCCGCGCGCAATGTACCCGTTTCTTCCATGTTGCTGATGCTGATTGCCGCGCCGCTACTGTCGCAGACAATCAACGCCGCGGCTACCGATCAAAGCCTCGTCCCTGGGCTGCGCGGTTTTCTTTCCCGTTATAGATTGTTCACGTCGCGCATGGAAGCCATGGATCACTCGCTCCGTGGACACCTCTGGCCTTGCGCAGCTTTGCTTGCGGGTATCTGGATATGTGCCGCGAACGGACGTTTGGGAGAACGCCTGCTGATGAACGCGCACTTCGACGGAAGTCGCTTTCCTGCAGCAGCGACCGATGTGATCGCCGAAAACCACATCCGTGGGCCAGTCCTGTGCCCCGACTCGTGGGGAGGTTACCTCATCTACCGCCTTTACCCGCAGACCTCGGTTTTCATGGACGACCGCCACGACCTTTTCGGTGATCAAACCATCAAGCGATACTTGATAGTTATGCGAGTAGCGCAAGAATGGAAAACAGTTATCGATGTGGAAAAGCTGGATTGGGTCCTTGTGCCGGAAGGGTCATCTCTCGCCAACGTTCTCAAACAAACGCCACCCTGGACGATCATCTCCGAAGATCAGACCGCGGTGCTGTTTCATCGGTCCGAAGCGGAACCTGCAACGCCTTGATGGTCGGCTGTGTGAGATGTTTCGTCTCTCAGCGGGTATCGATGCCGAACCCGAGCAGGGCATTCACTTCGACCGGGATGTCTCCACGCATCGCAGGGCGGAATTTCCACGAGGGCAAGGCTGCCAGGACCTTGGCGGTTAATTCGGCGCCGCCGGGCTCGAGCACGTGGGGATTGCGCAGCATTCCGGAGCGATCGAGCAGGCAGGCGATGACCAGCCGCGCACGTTTCAGATTGCGTGGCAAGTCCGCACGCATGGGCTCGGGCGCCGAAAGGTCTTCCGCGTAGGGATGAGCGGCTGACGCCGGGTCGGCGTACTGCATCACGGCCGTGCCAAGAGTCGTATCAATGTAGATCGTGTAGACCTTATCTCCCTTCAGCGCACCATAAAAGTTGAATGCGCCGCCGGAACGGGAAGTGGCCACGATCGTGATGTCAGGGCCATGCCGGTTCTTATCGGTCGAGGAACGTCCGGGGACGGAAGGAGCATTCGCCCCCGAATCGAAGCTTGGTAGCGTAATAGAGTTGCTTCCGCCTTGCACCGAAACGCCGGGCATCGCAGGATGGCCGGTGCTGCCGTTGCCTGCGCCGCCTGGGCCCGCATACGGCGAAATACCGCCGTTGGCCATTACGTCCGAGCCGCGCCCGGAACCTTCCTTGGCAGCTCCCGGACCTTCGCCCGAAAGCGCCGCGCCCGGACCATTGCCGTGCCCTATGCCAGAACCACCGCCCGAGCCTCCGAGCCCGGGTTCGCTTCCGCCGGAAGGAGACATGGCCAATGAGCCGCTTCCACCGCTACCGGGTACGCCAATCTTCGACCCTGGCTGGCTGGAAACCACGATGCCCGTGCCTCCTCCGCTGCCTCCCCCGTTGCTTGGCGGCGCAGCCACCGAGCCCGCATCCATTGGACCTCCCAACCCGGTTCCGCGATTTCCGCGGCCCATGCCGGAAATCGCTCCACCCCCCAACGTCGATGGAGGAGGCGGTACGACGGCATTGCCTCCGCCGAGTCCCGCGACGCGGCGATCTTGGCTTGAGCCTCCGCCGACCTGAACTGGCGGCGGGACCACAGCAGGTCCGCTAACGCCGCCGAAGCTACGTTGCCCTGTCGCGCTGCCGCCGGTGGCCACCGGTGGAGGGACGATCTGTTTCTGCAGTTCCCCGGATCCGAATCCCGGTCCTATCGTCCGCATGTCGCGGCTCACCTGCGTGGGCGGCGGGGCAATCACGCTGGGCGCGGGAAGTGTCAGCTTGGGATTCGTGTTGGTAATTTCTTCCGGCGCTGAAACCGGCGGCGGAATCACTTCCATGGCATGGGATCCCGGCAAATGAACCTCGGCAAAATCGCGTTGTGGCGCAGAGGCTGCGGGTGGAACCACGGGTGCGGCAAATGCCGTCATCGCCTGCATCCTCTGGCGTTCGATCTCGGGGGTAGGGGGCACGACCTCCTGGTTCTGCGAGAGCGAACGATTCGAGGGCCTCAATCCTTCCGTGGGAGCAGGACCCGGTAGGCTCTTGTAGGCGAGCAGATTCGCAACCGCCGAGTTGGACTGCGGCAGCTTCAGCCGTGGCGCATCTACCACCTGCTCGCGCAAAGTGTCGCCCCGCGCCACCCGGATTGTCTGCGTACGGTGGTAAGCCTGCTTCCCGCCGGCACGTCCGGCGCGGCCCGCTCGTGCCCCCCCGACATCCTGCGTCTGTGGCAGTTCATCACCAGAAAAATAGATAACGTCGTACTTCGGCATCGGCGGCGGTTGGTAGGGATGCATGAACGCCAGACGCGTCGGCAAGATGATCACTGCAGCCAATAACGCAGCTTCCAACACCCACGAGGCCAGCATGCCGCGGTAGGGAAACAACCCGGAGCGGGCTTCTCCCGCCAGGCGGGTGGGCGAACGTCCGAGAGCGGGGCGGATCGCCGTCAGGAACTCGCGCCAGGGCGAGGACCATTCCACCAGAAGCTTGGGTGCGTCATTCATGCCGCGTCGGACTCCGGAGGGCTGCCCCACGCAATCTCAATTTTATCGCCTCGCTCCGTCCCGCTGCTGTGCAGCGTGTTCCCTGGCAGTTCGAGCACGGAAGCCGTTCGCAGGCTGATTCGGGCCAGCCGCCAGGGTTTCAGGTTCTCTTCGAGATGAATCACTACCTTTTCCGCGTCCAGGTAAACCACATCAATCGGAAATTGCATGGCCAGGGTGTGCACGCCCCGCGATGGCACGATCCACAAGCCATCACCGTCCCGAAAACTGCCAGCCTCTGCCCCCATGAGTCCGCACAGACGCGACCAATGTGTCCGCGCAACGCTCAAGTGCGTTGCCAGATAGGCGTGGCGCGTCTGGTTAAAGGCATAACCTGTGGGATTCGGGACCGGCATCACAGCTCCTGGACTCACTTCGACTACTCTGCTTTCACCTTCCTGCCTCAGGCATCAGCGTGCGGATCAACTGAATGATCGCCGGCCCGAGAGTCACAAAGATGATGGAGGGGAGGACAAACAAGACGAGGGGGACAACCATTTTGATTGTGGTCTTGGCCGCCTGTTCTTCGGCCCGTTGGCGGCGCTCTGTGCGCAACGAGTCGGAATGAACTCGCAGTGCCTGCGCCACGCTCGTGCCGAAGCGGTCGGTTTGAATCAGCGTGCCAACCAGGGCACGAATATCATCAACTCCAGTGCGCTCCACGAGATTTCGTAGAGCCTCAGTCCTGGGCTTGCCCGCACGCATTTCCAGCGTTACCAGATGCAGTTCATCGCTGAGATCCGGATGAGCGTGGTGCAGGTCCTGGCCGACGCGCATCATCGCCTGGTCCAGCGACAGGCCGACTTCCACGCAAATGACAGTGAGGTCGAGCGCATCCGGCATTCCCAACGTGATGCGATGCTGCCGGTTGCGGATCATACGCTTTAACACGAACCGGGGCAGGAAGAAACCAAATGCCGCGACGCTCACCATCAGCAGCGGGGAACCAAAGCCCGTAATGGCCACTACAAGCGCGAGTCCCGCCAATGCGCTGGCCACACGACTGCCCATGTAGAGCGTCAGGTGCCGGGGCTCGCGGTATCCCGCCTGGATCAGCCAGCGCCGCGTGCGCGAAACTTCCGAGGGAGAAAGCGGCAGGGCCTTGCTGAAGGGATCGAGCGCTTGTTCCAGGCGCTCTTTGAACGCAGGTTTTTCTGGTTCCACCGTGCGTTCCCAGCCAAGCGCGCGCAGCCGCGACCCCAGCACAGAAGACGGCGAATAGGCTGCGGCGCCGAAAGAAAACACCACCAGCACCACCGTCAGGAACACTACGATTGTGAGAACCAGGGTCACGTTATACCTGAATCTGAATGATCTTCCGGATCACGAAGTATCCAACCGTCTGCAAGAGAATGCCGCTCACGATCAGGGTATGCCCGATCGGATCCGTGAACAGGGGCAGAATAAAGCCGCGATTCATCAGCAGCATCACCACCACGATAATGGGCGGCAATCCCATCAGGAGCATCATGGTCAGCCGGCCCTGCGCGGTGTAAACCCGTACCTGGCGCATGATCTTGAAGCGCTCACGGATCACATAAGAGAGGTTATCGAGAATTTCCGCCAGATTGCCACCGGTTTCGCGCTGCAACATGACCGCGGTAACGAAGAACTTCACATCCACCAGGGGCATACGCTCGGTCAGGTTCATCAGCGCATCGCGCACTGGCATTCCGAATTTCTGTTCCTCAAACAGCTTGCGGAACTCCGAGGCCACAGGTTCGGAGACCTCGCTGGCAATCAGCTCGAGAGCGGTCGTGAATGCATGTCCGGCGCGCACCGCGCGCGCCAGCGTGTCGATGGCCTCGGGAAACAGTTCCTCGAACTTCTGGAACCGTTTGGCGCGCCGGTATGAGGCAAACGAATAGGGAAGCAAGGCGCCGAGAAATATCCCCACGCAGGAAAACAGCAGCGATTCATTCGCCGGCAGGCCGCCGGTCGAGAGCATTGCAACCGCTCCCAAAAGCACAGCGGTAACGAGCGAGAAGATCAGCAGATTGCCGGCGCGTACATTGAGGTCGGCCTGTGAGAGCAGCGACTGCAGGTTTGAAACGCTGACCGAGCGGCGCAGCAGGCTGTCCAGCGCCGGAATCTGGCTCAGCATTTCGTCGCGCAACAGGGCCAGTTCTTCGCTTGGCTGCCGCTCTGCGTTCTTCTGTACTGTGGCCAGGCGCTCGCGCAGCAGGCGGGCCCGGGAACTCCGCTGGTCAAGCAGCGATCCCACCCCAAACGCCGCCAGTGATACCGCCAAAAACACCGCAATGGCTATCAGAGCTGACATGTTTTTCTCGAACCGCAACCGGGCCGGGTTCTGTTATACCTCCAGCTGGGATTCAAACAGGGCTGGGCGTAAGCGGCAGCCCGCCGTCGCCAGGCGGTCGGCGAACCGCGGCCGGATTCCACTCGCGCGGAACGTTCCTTTTACTCTCCCGCTTTCATCGATCCCGTGGCGTTCGAAGACAAAAATGTCTTGCATGGCAATGACGTCGCCTTCCATTCCCGTGACTTCCGAAACCGAGGTCGCTTTGCGGGTACCGTCGGAAAGTCGCGCGATCTGAACCACCGCGTGAATGGCCGCCGCGATCTGGTGCCGCATAGCTCGTTCCGGAAGATTGAGATTCGCCATCGAGAACATGTTCTCCACGCGGGCCAGTGCGTCACGGGGAGAGTTGGCGTGCACGGTCGTTAGCGAACCTTCGTGGCCTGTGTTCATGGCCTGCAGCATGTCGAATGCTTCCTCGCCACGCACCTCGCCGACCACGATGCGGTCAGGACGCATACGCAGGCTGTTGATCACCAACTGCCGCTGCCTGACGGCTCCTTTTCCTTCAATATTGGGCGGTCGCGTTTCAAGGCGCACGACGTGTTCCTGCTTCAACTGCAATTCGGCGGCGTCTTCGATGGTTACGATGCGCTCCGAGTTCGGAATGTACCCGGACAGCACATTGAGCAAAGTAGTCTTTCCAGCGCCCGTTCCACCGGAGATCAGCAGGTTAAGCCGCCCTTTCACCATCGCCGAGAGCAACTCGAGCATGGGCTCCGTCAGTGTGCGATTCTCGATCATGTGGCGCGCGGTGATAGGATCGCGCCCGAAACGCCGGATCGAAAGACATGGCCCATCGATCGCCAGCGGAGGAATGATCGCGTTCACACGCGAGCCGTCTGCCAGCCGGGCATCCACCATCGGCGACGACTCATCCACGCGCCGCCCCACGCGGGACACGATGCGGTCAATGATCTGCATCAGGTGCTGGTCGTCCTTGAAGCTCAAGCCTGTGGGCTCGATTTTGCCCGCGCGTTCCACGTACACCCTGTCATAACGATTCACCAGGATGTCGGAGATGGTGGGGTCCTTCAGCAGCGGTTCCAGCGGGCCCAGTCCGAAGATCTCATCCAGAATCTCCCGTGCCAGTCGCTCCCGCTCGGCAAAGCTGAGCGGCACAGCCTCGCTGTTGACCGTATTGCGAATGAGCAGCAGGACTTCTTCGCGGGCGGTGTCGCTGGGCGTGCGCCCCAGTTTTTCCAGATCCAGGCGGTCCAGGATCTTGCGGTGCAGATCGGCTTTGACCTGCTGGTATTCGCTTCTCTCGAAGGTTTGTAGATTCGCCATGCCCCTGCCTATACCGTCTTAAACAACGACCATGCCGTGCGCTTCACTTCCAGGTCATTCTCTGTCAGGCGGGCCGCCAGGCCCAAAAACGACCGTGCAATCTCCGTGTGGTTCTGGTGCATCAGTGGTACGCCCCGGTCGATAGCCGTAGACACTGCAAAATATTGATTAGGTACTTTCCACAACAGCTTCACGCCTGCTGCCGCTTCGGCATCTGTCTCGCTGAACCCTGGAATCTTGCGGAAGCGGTTCAGCACCAGCCGCACTTTCTCCCGGGTTCCGGGTTCGCCCAGGTATTGCTGCACACGCGCCGCGCTCCAGAGGGATGCGACATCGGCATGCGCAACCATCAGCACCGTCTCTGACAAATTGCAGACCAGCCGGGTCGTTGCATCGAGCCGGGTGGAAGCGTCCACCACTACATAACGGTAATGCCCGGCCAACATATCGAACAGGCGGGCAAACTCCGCTGTCGAAGGCTCGACGGCCACCGGGGTGTTCGGCCCTGCCAGCAGCTGCAAGCCCCCGTTGTGCCGAGTCATAAAACTCTCGAGGAGGGAACTGTCCAGGCGGTGCAGATTGCGGATGGCATCCGCGACGCTGAACAGCGGCTTCAGATTCATATGCAGGGCCGTGTGTCCCAGCGGCGCCAGGTCCACCAGGGCCACATTGCTGTGGGCCGCCTGCAGCGCAAGAGCCAGGTTCACGGCAATGGTGGTTGCGCCACTGCCCCCCTTGGCATTGACAACCGTGAACAGCTTCCCGCGCGATTCCTCCCGGTGCACCTTGCGCTGCGCCGCGGTAAGGCGCACGAACGCTTCCAGCAGATCGGTTGTCGTGGTGGGCCGCTCAATGTACTCGCGTGCGCCGGCGCGCATCGCCCCGACAATCACCTGCGGCTGCGTCATCCCGCCGATCGCAAACAGCGCCGGCTCAGGCAATTCCTGATGCAGTAACTCGATTGTCCGCAGCGCCAATGTCGAATTGTCGGCAGGGATGTCTATCAGGACGACATCGGGATTGGCGGCCTGAATCCGCCGTAGCACCGGATCGGCTGCCGCCATCGGATATGTGGCGCAACTGTGCACCGCGCGTGCAACGCTGGTGCCATCCACCAGAACCTGCAGCACGGCCCGCTGCTCGCTGTCCGAGGCTACGATCACAACTGAAAGTTCAGGCATTCCCCCCGCCCCACGCTCCCGCTACTTGCCGCTGCCCGATGGTTTCGCCCCATCAAACTTGTCCTTATCCAGGAAAGGCTGCGGATACGACGGCGGAGCTGGCGCCTGCGTACTCGGTGATATACGGTGTACTGTGCACAGCACCATCAGCTCCGTCTTGCTTCTTTGCATATTCCTGCTGCGAAATAAATTACCGAGTATGGGAATGTCCCCCAGCCCCGGAATCTTGCTGTAGAGGTTCGTCACCCGGTTATCCATCAGGCCGGCAATCACGAAGCTCTGTCCATCCTGCAGTTCGAACTCGGTGTCCGCGCGCCGCGTGCTCAAGGCGGGAATCGTGAATCCAGAAATGGTCAGCGCATTGGTGAAATCCAGTTGGCTCACTTCAGGTACCACGCGCAGGTGGATGTTCCCGTTCGGCATGATGACCGGCGTGAACTTGAGCCGGACGCCGAACTCCTTGAAGGAAATTGTCACCGCCGCGAATCCCTGGCCCGGCTGCACGATGGGGAAGGGGAACTCGCCGCCAGCCAGGAAGCTTGCCTCCTTGCCGTTGACCGCAATTAAGTTGGGTTCAGCCAGAATCTGCAGCAGGCTTTTCTGCTGCAGTGCCTCGATGACGGCGCCGAAGTTAATGTCGCTGCGAAACAGGAACAGGTTCAGGGCATTCGTAATGTTGATGGTGGGTGGCGTACTTCCAGTTGATGTAGTTGTCGTCCCTCCGGTGGTCGCGGTGCTGCTCGTTGTCGTGGTAATTGTCTGTCCGCCAAACTGGCCTGTCGAGAGAGTGCCTGTGGTGTGTCCGGTCCCCGGCGTGAAGAAATTCACTCCGAGTTGCGTCACTGCAGAACGGTCCACCTCGGCAAACTTGACCTCCAGCAGGATTTCCTGCGCTCCCACTGGGCCGAACGTGAGCACATTGACGACATTCTTCGAATACGCTTCCGCGATCATGCCTGCGCGCTTCGCCACATCTTCCGTAGACACATGCCCGGAAAGCACAATTGCCGAACGCGAAGGCGTCACCGTGATCTGTTCGTCGGGGAACACCCGGCGTTCCTCTTCGGCCGCCGCGCTCACGTCCACGTCAACCCGCAAGTCGAAACTGCGGGAGCGCTCCAGTTCGTCCCAGATGAGCAACGACACTTCTCCCGCCGCGCGCCCGTGCACCATGATCTGAGTAGGTGTCACCACCACGGCGTCGGCCACCGTCGGGTCGGTCACCGACACGCGCTTGAGACGCTCGGTTGTGTTGATCAGAAGCGATTTGTCCACCATCACGCGCAAGGGCGCCGCACCCTGCGTTTCCGTTTGTGGAAGCTGGGTGGTCGTCGGCGTCTGTGCAGGCGCTTGTGCTTGCGCAGCGGGTGGGTTCGCTGGAGAGTTAGACGGCGCAGGTTGTTCTTGGGAGCGGACCGTGACCCCTGTGCACAGCAGCAACAAAACGCACAACCCAATTTGCCACGGTTCGCCGGCAGGCGGTGATTGTTTCTCCCCCTTCCGGGAGCAGATCGGCATGAGCTTTGACCTCAAACGCGGACTTGCCTTCAGAACTTGGTTTCTTCCTTCTTATCTCCCTTGTAAACCTCAATCGTGTACGCGGTTGGCGGAGGCGGCGTCGTAACGACAGGTTTTCGCGGGGCTCGCGGTGTCACCTTAGGAGCGGGCGCAGGCATATTTTTGTAAAGTGTCTCTGCTTTGGCGGCCGCCAGTTCCTCTTGCCGGGTGTCGAGAGGATTTCGCAGCGTCAACTGGATGTGCCCTTGAGAACCGGCCAGGGTCAACCGCTGAGCATCGTCGGGAGAAACCAGCAGGGTGATGACCGGCGCCATCTGTGGCTCCCCGGCTGAGTTCCGTTCCAGACGCTGCCCGGTTGCAATCACCGCCACGTTTTCCAGCACCGTCGTAGTCTGGGGTTCGTTCGAGCCTTGGGGATTTCCCGTCAGCAGCACATCCACGCGGGTCCCGGGCAACACAAAACCCGCCACCGAAGTCGTGTCGTTCACTCGCACCGAGACTGCCCGCATGCCCGGTGGAATCAGGGAAGGCAGACCGTAGCCGGCATTCTCGCCCGCCAGTTTGTTGGGCAGGATGAACTCGCCCTTGGAAATGGGCAGCACCACACCCCGGCCAAGCACCCGCGCCTTCTGGTGAAACGCGTTCGGCGGCAGGTCCGGCGCCGGAAAGCGCACCACCTTGATGTCCTTGTCCTCGATCTTGGTTCCTACCTGCAGATCATCGGCCGCGACCACGACGTCGGCGCCCGGCGGCGCATTCGAGACTGTGCGCGACTGCAGGTTGCGATACACCACGAAACTCACGAACGCACCCAACGCTAATGCAAGGAAACCAATCAACAAGAGGCGGTTACGATTCATCCTAACTCCTCGGAACAGCAGAAGTCTGCCCCGCTTATCGCCAGACAACTGGACTGCCAACCATCCAGTTCACAACCAGGCTGAAACCGAACTGCATCAAATTCGGGGCATACCGCCCCGGGCACACGGGCGGGAACCAAACCCCGCGGTGCAAGCCACCAGCGCGGGATTGCATGACCCCTGCGCGCTGCCCGGTTACTGAGGAAGCGAGCTGGCAACAGAAGAAAAGACATTATTCGCGTTGCCACCAATGAGTCGGATGGTACCAACCACGATAACCAGAATCACTGCCAGCATCACCGCGTATTCCGCGATGTCTTGTCCCTCGTCCCCCGAAAACAACTTGAGGAAAACATCCTTCATTGCTTGTCCTCCATCAGATCGGTAACCGCACTGCACAAGTCCATCCGATCGTGTACCTTGCGGGTACTGACGCGCGAACCCTGCACGGCAGACACACTCATTCTTCCAAATCAACGGCTTGTGAGGGATGGGGTCTTCCCATCCCTAACCATCATACCCTGAGGTTTGCCCGTCCGAGCGACAATTTCTTGCATTCTAGCCCTCGGGATCAGCCGCCATCTTGACAGTGGGCTTGTAAGGCCCTGATTTCCAAGCCCCTGCCTCGGCTCGAACTCCGGTTAAGGTGACCGGGTCAGGATCTCAGCCAGGCTGTCAGAATAAATTGGCTTCCAGCCCGGACTGGCTCTGAGCGCTGTCACCATGGGACTTTCGGGCGGCAAAACCACAGTCTGGATTCCCCACTTCTCAAGCGGGGCCTGCCACGCTGCACCCCGCAAATGGTAGGTGGCCACGAACTCTTCCATGAAGGCATCTCCATAGAGATCGGCGCGGCCGTCTATGTACACGCGGTACTGTGGGTAAAGTTTCCAGATGAAATACCCGCCCCAGTTGTAGTGATTTAGGATCGGGCCCGGTGGCTGCGCCTTGCTCAAGAAAGCAACTGCAGCGGCAGGGAATGAGCGCGCTTCGGTCGCTTTCTGTTGCGTGATCACCTCGCGCAATCGCACCCCCATAAAGACAACAAGGGCCGCAAGCACAATTGCGTTGACCGCAAGTCTGAGAGGCCCCTTCTGCAGGCTCACTCCTCGAATCTGGAATTGCGCCTGGACCAGTCCGCTCAATACTGGGACCGCTATCAGTACGAAAATCGGAATGTGCCGCACCGAAACCAACGCCGCAAACATCGTTACCGTCATCAACAAGAGTTGGCGCGGGCTGACGCGCTGCGAAGATGCCGGCAGGAGCGCCATCGTTGCCAGCATCATCAACAGCAACGGAAAATATGCCGGCCGATGAAAATCAGGTGAGAACCATTCGTGGATGTAGCTCTGCATGGCAGCCGAACGCAGCGTCACCAGCGGGTACCAGAACATTCGCCATCCATTCGGATTCAGTGGCACTACCGCGAGGCAAGCGATTATGGTTAGCCCCAGCGAGTTCAAGTTCGAGCTTTCGCCGGCGCCAAAGACGCGATCCAGCACCCCGCCTGCTAAAAAGAGGACCATCAGCCCTATGCCCAGGATGTAGCCCGCGTGCAAATTCACCCACAACAGCATCAACGGCACTGTCCACCAGATCAGACTGGGTTTCTGCTCCGAGCGCTCAAGAAGGAAGAGAAACACGCTTGCCAGGAGGAACGTCAGCATTTGGGGACGAACGCCCCAGCTTGGCACCGATGCCAGTGCACCCCATACGGTCACCAATCCCGCAACATAGGGGCGTCCCCGGCACCGCAGGAATACGATGAAAAAGGCCGCCGCGATAACGGCCCCGAAAATCACGATTAGCCCGCCCCATCCTGCCGCCTGGTACACGCCAAACAGGAACAGCTCTGAGAGCCATTCGTGGTTCACCCATGTTTGCCCCGCGCGCGTGAACGAGTAAGGATCCGTGTGGAACACGCGGTGATTGTGCGCGATGAGTTGCCCGGTGCGCAGATGCCACCAGACGTCCGGGTCGGTCACGCCACGGCAAGCCATCGTGAACAGTCCGAGCGAGAGCACGATCACGAATACTCTGGACGTTTGCAACCAACTGTTCACGGTGGCTGCATGATACCGCGTCTCTGTGAATGCGTATAGAATCGGCTCGCTTCCCGATTCTGGAGTTAGCGTGCGTACAAGTACCAACAATACCGTCTCGCGAGTCAAATCTGCTGTGGTCTTTTACCTGATCGCGATGGTGGCGATTCACCTGTACCTTTTTTGGATTACTCGCGACATGGTTCGCAGGGGATATTCCGACTTCGCCATCTACTACTGCGCCGGGACGATTGTGCGCGAAGGCCTCGGGCACAGCCTGTATGACGACGTGACACAATTCCGCGTTCAGGAACAATTCGCTCCCGATGTTCCGATTCGTCACGGCGCGCTGCCTTACACGCACC
>Ga0335077_10001689_pt1 | contig 26224 bp, 25 predicted proteins | sample Lox_Sample_31_FD_207151 | JGI IMG/M metagenome (GOLD analysis project Ga0335077, IMG submission 207151) | Soil microbial communities from Loxahatchee National Wildlife Refuge, Florida, United States - Lox_Sample_3.1 | ecosystem: Environmental > Terrestrial > Soil > Wetlands | place: USA... | reverse complement strand
ATTCCGAGTAGTGATTGATTTTCTCGGGAGGCTGGTAAATCTGGAGATTGCCGAGCAAGTGGCCGAGGATGAAGCCGAAGAGAATGACACCGGTCACGGCCATGACGGCTTTCTTGCCGACGGTGGTCTGCCAAAAACGAAGCGTGCCAGGCGGAAGTGGAACCGCAGAAGCGCTCATGGGATAAACCAATCCTTAATGTTGCTGAGAATGATGCCAAGAGAAAAGGACTGCGAGAACCGTACACGAAAATCAAGCTGGCTTGTCGCTGAAGACATGCCCTCTCCGCCGCAAAGAACCCGAAGGAATTGAAGGAACAAAGCGCAGGCGCGTGGGTTCGGCAAAATCAGTATAGGGAGTTAGAGGAGTGGTTGCAAGGTTGGGGGAGTGCAGGAAGGTCACAGAGGCGGACAAATTGGTTGCCGGGGAGGAGAGAAGAACTCAACATTAATATAGAGAAGAACGGAGGGTCTCCAGGCAAGCCCCGCGCCTTCCCCCTGCGAGCAGTGGAGACATACGAAAGCCATGAGTACAAGCCTGATTACAGAATTAGAGCGGTTGGCGAACACCCTAGGTAAGGATGAGGCGAGTCTGAAAGAGGTGTCGCTGGAAACGCTGGCCGAGAAGATCGCGAAGGAATTGCACGTGAAGAGCGATGAGGTGGCGATTCTGGGTGTGTCGAACCGGTGGAGACACCTGCATTTTCTGGTGCCGGCGGCGCTGAAGAACGTGGGATTCATACCGTTGACGAGCAATTCCGCACTAGCGGCGAAGACGGTGAAAGAAAGCCGACCGGAAATCAACAACGAATTTGCGAAAGTACGGCACGCGACGGTGTTTGAGGGAGTGAAGGCGGGTACGACGACGGGAGAATCGATCCAGAAGATCATCAGCGCGCCGATTTTGAACGAGGGGAAAGTGGTGGGAGTGATGCAGGTGAGCCGCAAAGGAGAAAACCAGAACACTGCAGGACCGGATTTTGGGTCGGATGATCTGGGGAAAGTGCTGGCGCTGTGCAGGCCACTGGGGAAACTGGTAAGGCATCTGGCCGGGGAATAAGAGAAAAAGGCGGAAAAGTGGAACAGCAGAAAAGTGAAATCGTAAAAGCGACCCGAGAGCAGTAATCCGAAACGAAGAAAAGCCGTACAACGTGAAAAGTGTAAGGTGGAGGGTTCAATCTTCCGGTTAGAAAGCGGCTTCTCTCAGCGAAAATGGCGAGAGGGTCCCTGCCGCGGAGAGGAAATTCACAATTGTGGCCAGCAACGAGGATCCGTTGGCGGCGGGAGCGCAAGTTGAAAGAAACTCAGCGGATTGCGCATTGACAGTGGGAAGTAACCTTGTTACTTTTCCAAAAGCGGAAAAAAAATTCAGCGACAACAAATTAACGTGGACGGTGACCCAGCAAAATGGCGTTCGTAGCGAAGAAGATTTTCCTGACCAAAGGCGTGGGGAAACATCGAGAGAGGCTATCGAGCTTCGAGTTGGCGCTACGAAACGCAGGGATCGCGGCGTGCAACATCGTGCGCGTGAGCTCGATTTTTCCACCGAACTGCAAACTGATTTCGCGAAGTGAAGGATTGAAGCTGATCAAGCCGGGACAGGTGGCGTTCACGGTCATCAGCGAGAATTCGACGAAAGAGCCGCACCGGTTGATCGCGGCAAGCATTGGACTGGCGCTGCCGAGCGAGCGGCCGATGTATGGCTACCTGAGCGAGCACCACTCGTTTGGGGAAACGGAAGAAGTGGCGGGCGAGTACGCGGAAGAACTGGCAGCGGAAATGCTGGCGACGACATTGAACGTGGAATTTGATCCGGATTTGTCGTGGGACGAGAAAAAAGAGGTGTACCGGATTTCGAACAAGATTGTGCGGACGATGAATATCACGCAGTCAGCGGTGGGAGATAAGCGGGGGTTGTGGAGTACGGTGCTAACGGCGGCGGTATTGATCGGCGATGACGACTGAAAAGGGATTCAGTTAGTTTTACGTGAGACGAATTGGAACGGGCGCTTCGAGAGAGTCGAGGCGCCCGTTTTGTTTTTGCGGGAGAGCGCAGGCAGGAGTGCTTGGGCGACAGAAACTGAAGATGGCGGCGTACAGCCGCCGCTACAAGTGGAATTGGAAATCGCGGACCTATCTGGCCTCGGGAGGGAGTGGGAGAGCTGACATGAAAGCCAGCGCTACATGGAAGAACGCAGAGAGGAGAAAGCCATCACATTCTAAGTTAGCGATTGAGGGTGTAGGCGGTGCGGAACCAGTTGGAGAGTTCGGAATCGATGTCGGCAGAGGACGTGACCTCAATGCGGTGAGTGATGCGATCTTTCTTGGCGAGGCCGCCCGTGTCGATGAGGCGGGCGGGGAGGCGGCCCTTGTAACCGGAGAAGCAGAGACCGAGATCGATGCGTTTGTTGGTGGTCGGCTTGAGCTGCGCGAAGACGTGTTCGCGGTAGAGAGGAACGACGGTTTTGCAGGGGCACGCTTTGACATCCGGACCGAGCGATTTGCCGAGTGCAAGAAGTTCATCGAAGAGCGGGCGGAGACCGGATTTCTTACCAGCGTATTGGTCCTCGACATATTTGATGGCGGAGGCCAAGTATTGCTGTGGCGTGTCCTCTTCCCCGCCCTTTCCATCGGCGCGTTCCGCGATCCACCAGGCGGAGTTAGTGCCAAAGTTATGTTTCGATTTAAGCCAAGCGCGGCGAGCCGAAAAATCTTTGGGACCCTCTTTTTTGACAAGAGCAACCCATTCGTCGAGAGTGCGCCCGGTTTTCGATTTGAGATCGGCGATCCATTGCTGAACCATCTTGACGCCAGGGTGAACGTCGTAAAGAGAGCGAGCCGCGGCTTTCGGCACGAGGACCTCCTGGTAGGCGGGGAGGGAGAGATTATAGCGAAAAGAATTGGGAAGTCATTTGGTAGTTTTCCATCCTTTCCTCCGCAAAGAACGCGGAAAGCACGGGGCGCCTTCACGCGCATCGAGTTCTGGGCTGCCAATGAAAAGCCTCAGGGCCGCGAAGGCCTAAGCTACAAGACTACTTTTTGAGGTAGCCGATGCGTTGGAGGACGGCGCCTACGACCAGCGGGAGAGCTACCGTGGCATCTTCCAGGACTTCCGCGAACTGGCCGCCTTCTTCAGGCGGAACGAATTTCCCCCAGCTGACGGCTTCCGTGTAAGTGCTGCCGCTCAGGCCGCCCCAGTGGACGGGTTCAGGACAAATGCGGACGCCGTAGTAATAGCGCTTGAGCGGAAGATTCTCGTAGCCGCGGCGGGCCATGAGTTCAGCGTAAACGCCGAACTGCTGGGACCAGTTGCGTGGGACGCCGCCGCCGATGGTGAAGATACCCATTTTTTTGGTGGCCATCATAGTGTGAGCGAAGGTCTCGAAATCCTCGAAGGGATCAAAGCGGAGTGTGGGGCGCTTCGATTTTTTGCGCGCATACTGATTGAGAGCGAAGTCGAGGCCGAGCTCGGAATCGGAAAAAGCGGGAACAAAGACCGGAACGTTGTGCTGGTAGGCGGATTTGAGGATGCCGCGGCCCTTGGTGTTCTTGACAAGGAATTCGCCGACGCGCTTGTGCAGCTTCCAGCTGCAGACCACCTCGTTGGGATCCCACTTGTCAAAGATGCCGTCCACAACTTCTTCGACGTGATCGAGATTGGTTTCCGGCTCGAGAGAGTCGTAGACGCGGTTGTAGCCGGCCTTGAAAAGTTCGTTGTCGTCCATTTTGGAGGGATCGTAGCGGAAGTGGCAGCGGCCGGTAGCTTCGACGAGGCCGTGAGCCATAAGCGCGCCGGTGGAGACGATGGCTTTGACGATGCCCGATTCGATGAGGTCGCAAAACACCAGACCCATTTTTCCGACAGTGAGAGCGCCAGCGAGGGTCATGACAACAAAACAATTTTTGTCGCGAGCCATGGCTTCGAGAACGTCGGCAGCATCGCCGATCTGGCGGGCTGTGTAGGCCGTGTCGCCCATAGCGCGAACGAGATCGTCGATGGTCTTGATTTTGGAGAGATCGAGCGGGTAGATGGGGCGGAGCTTGTCTTTGACGGGGTCGTGGAGAACACGTCCAGTAACGGTTTTGGATGATTTTGGCATGCAAGCTCCTTGAACGCGGACCGTCTTATAGGACGATCCCTACAAAAATCAAAGATGAACGGCCTGTAATGGTGCGGATGAATTGTAATGCGAAAGAATTGTTAGTACAAAGAGTTTGCGAAGAAAAGTACAATTCAGGCTTGCTGAGATGTGGGGATCGAAGAGAGATTCCTCCGCTACGTGGCCCGTCGCGCTGGGAAACGCGCGACAGAAAAAAGACGTGCCACTCCGGTCGGAATGACGGATTTGGATTCCGGGGCGAGCGAGGTGAGATGTTCGCGTTGAGGTCCTTCGCTGCGCTCCCTTCGCTGACGCTCAGGGCAAGCCGGATGACAGACTCCGCGATACACGTTGTGAGTGGGTGAGAGTAGATGGTTCCGGAGAAAGAGGAAGAGTGAATGGCGGATAAATTCACAGTGGGGCTCGTGCAGATGCGGTGCACGACGAATAAGGAAGAAAACCTGACGCGGGCGATGGAGAAGGTCCGCGAGGCGGCGGCGCGCGGGGCGCAGGTGGTGTGTCTGCACGAATTATTCACGGGGGAATATTTCTGCCGGACGGAGGATGCAGCGCTGTTTGATCTGGCAGAAGCGGTGCCGGGGCCAACCACGGAACGGCTCAGTGCGGTGGCGAAAGAAAAGAAGGTGGCGCTGGTGGTGTCGGTATTCGAACGGCGGGCGGCAGGAGTGTATCACAACGCCTGCGCGGTGCTGGATGCGGACGGGTCGTACCTGGGCAAATACCGGAAAATGCACATTCCGGACGACCCACTGTATTACGAGAAGTTTTACTTTACGCCGGGCGATTTGGGATTTTTGAATTTCGATACGAAATACGCGCGGATCGGCGTGCAAATCTGCTGGGACCAGTGGTATCCGGAGGGTTCGCGGATTACCGCGATGCAGGGCGCACAGGTGATTTTCTATCCGACGAGCATCGGGTGGCATCCTCACGAGAAGGCGCAGTTTGGCGCGGCGCAACTGGATTCGTGGAAAACGATCCAGCGTGCGCACGCGGTGGCGAATGGAATTTATGTAGCGGTAGTGAACCGCGTGGGATTCGAAGGGAAACCGGAGAAGGGCGACACAGGGCTGGAGTTCTGGGGGAATTCGTTTGTGGCGGACCCGTCGGGACAGGTGTTGAAAGAGGCGTCGAACGATAGAGAAGAAATATTAGTGGTGGAATGCGATCCGGCAAAAAGCGAGGAACAGAGGAGAAATTGGCCATTCTTCCGGGACCGGAGAATCGATGCGTTTGGAGGATTGACGCAGAGGTGGTTGGGGGAGAAGTGAGGGGCAAGTGGAAGAGTGGGATCGTAAAACCGTGGAAGAGCAAACCGTATAAGGTGCAAAGTGTAAGGTGCAAGGTGTTTTGGCCGGATCGATTGTGCGTAGTGATTCGTCGGTTGAGATCCTTCACTTCGCTCCCTTCGCCGAGGCTCAGGACAAGCAGGATGACATTTTAGGGAATTCTCGCCGACGGGATGGCGATTTCCAATCTGGTGCCCAGGGATGATGACAAACACAGGCGGTGACGCGGCAACTGCGGTGTGGCGGATGCCGGCAGAATGGGAGAAGCACGAGGCGACGTGGTTGGGGTGGCCGCACGAGCTGACAGACTGGCCAGGAAAGTTTGCGCCGATCCCGTGGGCGTTTGCGGAGATGGTGAGACTGCTAGCGGAAGTGGAGCGAGTGTTTCTGGTTGTGGAGGACGCGGCAGCGGAGAAAAGGGCGCGAGGGATTTTGAAGAAGGCAGGGGCAAAGCTGGCGGCAGTGGAGTTTTTCCGGGCGAAGACGGATCGCGGATGGATGCGGGACTCCGGGCCGATTTGCGTGAAGAATGCGGCAGGCGAGGTGGCGTACAACAATTTTGTGTTCAACGGCTGGGCGAAGTATGACAACCATAAAAAGGATGCGGCGGTGGTACAGAAGGTGAATGAGAAGTTGAAGCGGCCGATGTTTTTGCCGGTACACAAGGGGCGGCGAGTGGTGCTGGAAGGCGGGTCGATTGACGTGAATGGACTGGGGACACTGCTGACGACGGAAGAGTGCCTGCAAAGCAAGGTGCAGGAGCGGAACGCGGGATTCACGAAGGCTGATTACGAGGAGATGTTTCGAAAATATCTGGGGGTGTCCAACGTATTATGGCTGGGGAACGGGATTGCGGGCGATGACACGCACGGGCATGTGGACGATTTGACGCGATTTGTGAATGAGACCACGGTGGTGACGATCGTGGAGGAGGATCGCAACGAGAGGAATTGCGCGGCGCTGGCGGAGAATCTGGAACGACTGCGCGGGATGAAGGATCAGGACGGAAACGCGCTGACGGTGGAGACACTGCCGATGCCGAAGCCGGTCTATTTTAATGGGCAAAGACTTCCGGCGAGTTACGCGAATTTTTACATCGCGAATGGACTGGTGATCGTGCCGACGTTTAATGAAGCGAATGATCGCGTGGCGTTGAATACATTGGGAAAGTGTTTTCCGGGGCGCGAAGTGGTGGGGATTCATTGCCGGGACCTAGTGCTGGGATTGGGAACGTTGCATTGCATGACGCAGCAGGAACCGGCGGCGGGGTGAAGAAGAGTGAAATTCAAAATTGGGCTGGCGATAAGGTTCGATGTGATTCACGATGTTGAGAAAAGGGGAGTTGGCAGCCACGGTCCCACTGCTCCGAGCCGGCAAAAGATACTGGCTCTCCGGTCGGGATGACGGGCTGGTAGGTTGGGAGACAAGACGCACGGGAAGGCAGGCGGCGTAAAGCCGCCCGTACAGAAGAAAACCCAAGATGGACGCGTAACGCGTCCGCTACAAGGGCGAATAAGGCTGGGAGGAGGGGAGATGGCGGGACTGATGGCGGTGATGATGTGGCAGGAGAAAGTGCTGATTGTGGAGTGGCAGCGCGGGCTGCTGGGGTGGTTGTTGATTGGTCTGATTGCGGGATGGCTGGCGGGAAAATTGTCGCGCGGGCAGGGATTCGGTTGTATTGGGGACATCGTGCTGGGTTTGATCGGGTCGGTGATTGGCGGCTGGATTTTCACGCAGTTGGGGATTGTGCATGCGAATACGTTTTTGTTTTCGTTGGCGGCGGCGACGGTAGGAGCGGTGGTGCTGGTCAGTATTGCGCATTTGTTTTTCGGAGGGTCGAAGAGAGGATAAGTCGCGGTCGCAAAGACTGAGTTGGGCGGCGCGGGAGTGGGATGCGCCGCCCATTTTTTGTGTGGTCAGGATTTCGGGGAATTGGGGTCAGGTTTGACTTCGAGGATTTGCTTGGAGTGGCGTTCGGAGTGAGCCACCATGCCGGCGAGTTTGATGCAGGCCAACGATAAAAGATCCCTCACTTCGTTCGGAATGACGAGATGTGGTTGAGGGGCAAGACGCGGCGGAAAGCCTCAGGCCTAAAAGGCCTGAGCTACAGGGGCGATCGGAGCGGTGCCAATCACCGCACTCTGAAAAGAGCGGTGTGATAGGATTCTGGGGAATGGAAAAGAGAGTGGAGTGAGCAAGCCTACGCAGACGTTGACAGCTATACCGCTGGGGGGACTCGGCGAATTTGGAATGAACATGATGGTGTTCCGGTTTGGGGAGGACATCATCGTGGTGGATGCCGGGATGATGTTCCCGGAGTCGGAACTGCTGGGCGTGGACCTGGTGATTCCAGACATTTCCTACCTGAAACAGAACCGCGAACACGTAAGGGCGATCGTACTGACACACGGGCACGAAGATCATATCGGCGCACTGCCGTATATCCTGCGCGACTTGAATGTGCCGATTTATGGCACGCGCTTCACGCTGGCATTGGCGAAGAAACGGCTGGAAGAAGCCGGGCTGCTGGAATCGGCAAAGCTGTTTGAAGTGACACCGGGACGGCTGGTAGAGATCGGGCCGTACGAAATCGAGTTCATACCGGTAACGCACAGCACGATTGACTGCGTGGCGCTGGCGATCCGCACGCCGCTGGGAGTGATCATTCATACGGGCGATTTCAAGATCGATCAGACTCCGATTGATAATGCGCCGTTCGATCTGCACGCGTTCGCGCGGTATGGGAACGAGGGTGTGCTGGCGCTGTTCAGCGATTCGACGAATGTGGAGCGGCCGGGATTCACGCCGTCGGAGCGCGTGGTGGGGCCACGGATCGAGGAGTTGACGCGATCGGCGCCGAAGCGGGTGGTGCTGTCGTGCTTCGCGTCGTCTATCCACCGGATTCAGCAGGTGATTGATATCGCGGAGCGCGTAGGGCGCAAGGTGGCCTTCGTCGGGCGCAGCATGGTGGACAACGTGGAGATTGCGCACGACCTGAACTATTTGCGGATTCCGGATGGAATGGTGGTGCGGCCAGCGGATATTCGTGGATTCGATCCGCGGAAGTTACTTCTGCTGGTGAGCGGGTCGCAGGCGGAGCCGCTGTCGTCGATGTCGCGGATTGCCGTGGACAATCACCGGCTGGTGACGATCGACGAAGGCGACACGATTATTTTGTCGGCAAGAATCATTCCGGGGAACGAGAAAGCGATATTCCGGATGCTGGATCACATGTTCCGGCGGCGCGCGCTGGTGTACTACGACAACGCGGGTGGGCCGATTCACGTGTCGGGGCACGCCAGCCAGGAAGAACAGAAGATGGTGCTGCGACTGGTGAAGCCAAAGTATTTTATTCCGGTGCACGGCGAGTACCGACACTTATTCCGGCACGCGGCGCTGGCGCATCAACTGGGATGCGTGAGCGGGGAGATTCTGCTACTGGAAAACGGGAAGGTGATTGAGTTCACGGAAGACGGCGTATTCCGGAGAGATCCGGTGGCGGCGGGGCGCGTGCTGGTGGATTCGGGATCGCTAGAAGAGATTGAAGAGATGGTGGTGCGCGACCGGAAACACTTGTCGGAAGAAGGCGTGGTGATTCCAATTATCGCGATCGATAAGTACACGGGACAAGTGGAGTCCGCGCCGGAGATTGTGACACGCGGGCTGATGAGCGAGAACGGGACGGAGTTTTTGAACGGCGCGAGAGATGTGGTATCGCGGACGGTGGAATCGTCGAACATGGAAGAGCGGGCGGACTGGTCGGTGATCAAGGAGAAGATCCGCGTGGATTTGAAGAGGTACATCAACAAGCAGACGTCGAAAAGGCCGCTGATTCTGCCGGTGATTCTGGAAGTGTAAAAAGGGAATGGCCACAGAGCCGCAGAGAGCACAGAGGGGGCGATAGGGCCGGAAGTTCCTACCCGGAGTTGAGTACGGAAGACAAGATGCAGTGGACAAGATCCTTCGCCCGCAAACTTCGCGGGCTCAGGATGACAATGCGGGGGTGTGGTCAGGGGGAAACTTCCGCAAAGAACGTGGAAAGGACGGGCCAACGAACATGTCACCTGAGGAAGAGAGCCCCAAGATGGACGCGTAAAGCGTCCGCTACAAGCCGGACAGGAAACGAGAGCGAAGGCGTGCGAATTTATTCACAGAGATAGGCTAGAATTCTACGGACATGGCGGAAATTCCTAATACAGAAGCGGAGCAGTTCCTTGCCCCGGAGGCGGGAGGCGCGACGGCGGTGGGCACGGTGGCGAACGGTGGCGGGGGTAGGGGATCCCAGGCGGCGCTGACATTTATTATCGTGACGGTGCTGTTGGATTTTCTGGCATTTGGAATTATTGCGCCGGTGCTGCCGAACCTGATCATCCGGTTCGAGGGCGGGAACATGGTGCGCGCCTCGGACGTGACGGGATATTTCGCGTTTGCGTGGAGCTTGATGCAGTTTTTGTTTCTGCCGGTGCTGGGAGCGTGGAGCGACAAGTACGGGCGGCGGCCGGTGATCCTGATTTCGTGCCTCGGGTTGGGACTGGACTACATTTTCATGGCGCTGGCGCCGTCGCTGCGATGGCTGTTCGTGGGGCGGATCATCAGCGGGATTACAGCGTCGAACGTATCGACGGCCTTTGCCTACATTACGGATATCACGCAGCCAGCGGAACGCGCGAAGAAATTTGGGATGCTGGGAGCGGCATTTGGCGTGGGGTTCATCGTGGGTCCGGCGGTAGGCGGACTACTGGGGCATTATCACCTACGGGCTCCCTTTTGGGCCGCGGCGATGTTGAGCTTGGCGAATTTCCTGTATGGGTATTTCGTGTTACCGGAGTCGCTGGCGAAGGACAAGCGCGCGAAGTCTGCGTGGCACATGGCGAACCCACTGGGATCGCTGACGCTGCTGCGGTCGCATCCGGAGCTGGCGGGCCTGTCGTTGGTGGTGATTCTCTATTATCTGGCGCACCAGGCGCTGCAGAGCGTGTGGGTGCTGTACACGGAGTACCGCTTCGGCTGGAATACGCGCGACGTAGGAATTTCGCTGGCGGTGGTGGGAGTGAGTGCGGTGATCGTGTCGGGCGGATTGGTCGGGCCGTACGTGAAACGGTTTGGGGAAAGGTTCAGTTTGCTATCGGGTTTGTTGTACGGGTGTTTGGGATTCGTGGGATTCGCGGCGTCGTGGAAGGGCTGGGGAATGCTGGCGGCGATTCCGTTCATTGGATTGTGGGGAGTGGCGGGGCCGGCGATGCAGTCACTGATGTCGCAGCGGGTGGATGTAAGTTCACAGGGGAAATTGCAGGGAGCGATTAATTCGTTGCGAGCGCTGACGGGAATGGTGGGGCCGGTGGTGTTCACACAGGTGTTTTCGGTAGCGATTCAACCCGGGACGCGATGGCACTTACCGGGAGCGCCCTATTATCTGGCGGGGATGCTGCTGGTGGGAGCGATGACGGTGGCTGTGGTGGTGACGGGACGGCACGCGAGGGAAGATCGATAAATTGTGAAGACGCTTGGCTGTTTCGAAGCGGCCGGGCGAGGCGCATTCCCACAAGTGGAGAAGCGATGAGGGATTGGTATTTTTACGCGCTGACGACGGTGGTGGTGTGGGGGATCTGGGGAGTGTTCAGCAAGCTGGCGTCGGCACATTCGAAGCCGCGACAGATGCTGATTTTTCAGTCGGTGGGGGTGATCGCGTTCGCGCTGGTGGTGCTGGCACTGGAAAAATTCCGGATTGAGCCGTCGATGGCGGGATTCAGGCTGGTCGTTCGCGGCGGGATTCTTTACGTTTATAGGGTTTCTGACATTTTTTGCGGCGCTGGAGCATGGGAAGGCGTCGACGGTGGTGACGTTATCGGCTTTGTATCCGGTGGTGACGATTTTCCTGAGTATTTTGTTTCTGCATGAGAAGTTAACGATGCGGCAGGTGGTGGGGATCGCGTTTGCGTTGGTGGCGAGCGTGTTGTTGGCCGAGTAGGGAGAGGAAGAGAAGAAGAACCATACAAGATGAAAAGTACAAGGTGCAAAGTGGAAGTCGAAATCCGGGCATGCGGCAGGGCAGGGGTTGAGATCCTTCGCTTCGCTCGCTTCGAAGAGCAGGGCAAGCCGGATGAAGCGATTTAATTGTCGCGCCCGTTCAGGTGGCTGGGGCTTCGAGGTAGTGGGTTTCCAGGTCGATGGAAAAATGGCGGCGGCGCATCTCGTTCAGGAAGGCGTCGACATTGAAGAATTCCTCGGCGGCCCAAACGCCGGGGCGCGGGCCCAGCTTCAGGATTTGCTGAACCCCAACGGACATGCACATGGACGTGCCGGCGTCGAGATAATCGTCATACAAGGGATGAGGGTGAGCGACGACGCGGGCGGTGACGCGACATCGCTTGCCATTTTTTGCGCCGTGACCGATCGCGAAATGGAATTCGTGGCTTTGCTGCGCGGGGATGCGGTGGCCGTGGCGTTGAATATTGCGATCGATGACGGCTTGCAGGAAATCGAGCGGCTTGACGGAGACACCCTTGACTGCGACGGGTTCGTCGTCGGGACGGAATCCAGCTTTGACGAGGCCGACCCAGGCTTCGTGATCGCGGTGAGGTAACGAGAGCTTCCAAGTAAATTCGCGAATTCTCTTCTCTTTTATGCCCTCGGCAAATGGAACGGTGAGCGGCTCGGAGTGTTGTGAGTAGATGAAGGTGGTACGTCCCCAAGGAGCGGGAAGATCGATGGTTTCGGCGCCGGATTGCGCGGGGACTTCCTGGAGACGGCCGTCGAGGAATTGTTTGCTGGGATTGGCGTACTCGGCGAGAAGAGTAGAGAGCGAGTAGGGCGGAACCAGGACGGGGCTTTCAGCGGGATTTTTCGTAGCTGCCCAATAGAGATTGATGCGATCGATGGCGTCGAACTGATCGGCGACGGCGCGGCAGATGATGTTGGACATGCCGGGATCAGAGCCGAGACCAATGACGGCGGTGACGCCGGATTTCTTCCACTGGTCGTGAGCAGCTTTTTGTTTGACGGTGTAAACGCCCATGCCGCCGTAGTCGGTGTAGGTACGGCGGGCTTCAAGGCAGGCTTCGAAGATGTGCATCTGGAAGCCGGCGAAGGTGGGGACGCCATTGATGCAGAGGTCGCAGTCTTTCAGCAGAGCGAGAAGGGCGGCGCGGTCAGTGACATCGAATTGACGCGTCTCGAGGCGGGAATCGGGGAGAGATTTCTTGAGCGCAGCGAGACGGTCGGGGTTAGCGTCAGCGGCGATAACTTTAGTGACGCCAGAGGAGAGGCTGGAGAGAAGGTCGCGAACTGTGCCGGCGCCCATGAGTCCAGCGCCACCGATGATGAGGATGCGCATTAGTCGACTCCTTTATTGTGAGGGAATGAAATTGTGAATCGAGAAGGCATGGGTCAGCGGATTAAATAGACCTTGCGCACGGTGCGGCGAATCTGGCAGCGGCCGGACCAGCCCTGCGGAAAAAAGGCGAGGGTGTCGGGCTCGATGTGGATGACGTCGCCGTCGTCATGCGTGTAAGTGCAGGAACCTTCGAGAAAGTGACAGTATTCCTCGGAAGTGACTTCGCAGCGCCAGAGGCCGGGAGTGCAGGTCCAGATGCCGGATTCGGTATGGTTGTCGGGATCGCGACTGAGGAGGATGCCGGCAGTGCGAGAGATGCCATCGATCATGGTCGGGATAGCACCCCAGTCCTTGAGAGGTGCGGCGGTGAGTGCGTCGCGGAGCACAGGAGTCTCGCCGGAAGGCGCGCCGTCGCAGGACATGTAGGAAATATCGAGCGGGCCGGGGGATTGAAGAGTGCCGCGCCAGGATTGTTTGAAATGGATGAGCGTGCCGGGAGCAGCGTCGATGGATTCACCGCGAGCCGACTGGAATTGACCACGGCCCGCGAAGACATAGGCGACATGATCGAGGGGAAAGTAGAGCGGTGTAGCGCCCGGTAGAAAACGGCGGATGCCGACCTCGACGTGGGAGTTGGGGGATTCGTAGAGGAGGAGCGTCGATGGATCAGAGGGATATTGACGCCAATCGGATGCGGGATGAATGTGCGGGGCAGTGGAATCGGGTGAGAAGGTCATGGGCGGTATGGACGGCTCACGCGGAATGGTGTTGCAGTAGTCGATCGAGCAAAGTGGCGGCTTTGTGAGGGCCGGGTTGCCGGTGCATGGAGGCAGAAGTGGCGGCGAGGCGCTGGCGCATGGCGGAATCCGTGAGGATGTGTTGGAGGTTGCGGGCAAGCTCATCGTGAGTCCAATGATTGCGATGCATTTTGAGGCCCTGGCCGGTTTCATGGACGCGGGTGGCGTTGTCGTGGCCGTCCCAGACGTAGGGCATGATTATGGCGGGCTTAGCGAAATAGAGGCATTCGGTAAAGGTGTTGTTGCCGCCATGATGGATGACGGCGTCAACCTGGGGGATGACGGAAGGCTGCGGGAACCACTTATCAAGGATGAGATTTTCAGGGACGTTCGAATAGGCGTCGAGGTAGCCGCCGACATTGATGAGGGCACGAATGGGGAGTTGGCCGAGAGAATTGATGAGGCGCTGAAGAGTTTTTGTGTCACCGCAGCCGAGAGAACCGAAGCTGACGTAGATGAGCGGCTTGCCGGCGTGTTTTTTGAAGGCGGGGATGGCGTAGGGCTGCTCGGAGCGGACGCAGCCCTCAAGGTATTGGAATTTTTGCGGATCGAGAGGGCGGCTGCGGCGGAATTTCACGGCTTCGGGATAGAGAAGGAGATTGAGATACGGCGAGGATTCGAAAAACTGGCCGAGGGGATAAGGAGATTCGTTGCAGGAGGCGAGGAAGGTGTTGAAGCGGGCGTGAATGGGGGCAATGACATCATTGAAGTGGCGCTCGTAGCTTCGGAAACAGTCGAAATCGTTCTGGCCGCAGCCGGAGAGGTGGGGAGGGATTTGAGGATCGGGGATTTCGTTTTCAGAGCAAGAGATGATGCGGACCCAAGGCTTGGCGGACTGCTTGATGGCGGGAAAGAGGATGACGTTGTCGACACAAATGAGGTCGGGGCGGACTTTGTCGAGAACAGCAGGTAGATCTTTTTGGGCCCAAACGGCGGTTTCGACGATGGCGTCCCAGCAGTCGCGAACGTAGCTATCGATCTGCTCGTAGGGAGATTTGTCGAAGTTGGGGATGTGACCGTTGATGAAATTCTGCCAGTATTGGGCGACTTCTTCGGGGGGCATGGGGGTGGCCATGTTGACGATGTGTTCGAGGAAACCGTAGCCGGAGTAGACGCCGGCCATGTCGGGAGCAGTGAGGAAGACGGGCTGGTGACCGAGAGACTGGCAGGCTTGCGCGATGGCCACGGAATTGAGAGCGGGGCCGAAAGCGGCCTCCGGGAAGAAGGCGATGGTTTTGGGCTGGCGCATGCGGGTGCGGATGTCCTCCGTGAACTTTGCTATAAAAAAGTACACTTGGAGAGGGGCGAAAGCAAATCCGCGAAAGCCATCAGCACTGGCATGAAAGCGACGCCAGCACGCAGTGCAGCCAGGAATGGCCACGGAACGGCGGATGTGGGCAAAGGCAGCGCCAAGATGGACGCGTAAAGCGTCCGCTACAAGAGGGATTGGAACCTGCGACAAGACGCGGGGGTTGAGATCCCTTCGCGCAAACAACGCGCTCAGGATGACAAGCGGTGGTGAGTGGCGTTGTTAGTTCCAGGTACGCGCTGTGATTGCGGAAAAATGATCGAGAGAATCGGTTTCTTGATTCCTTGGGCGCGGGGGTATAGGCTGTTTTCCCACCCCCAGGTGAAGCCGGTCCGCCTCAAGATGGCGGACCCTATAAATGCAAGGAAGCGCGAAGGAGGAAGGGTTATGGCTACGGCGACTACAGCGATTGAACCCAGTGTGAAGGTGAGCGCAACGAAGCTACTCATTAATAACAAGTGGGTGGATGCAGCGTCGGGGAAAACGTTTCCGACGATCAACCCGTCGACGGGCGAAGTGATTACGCAGGTGGCCGAGGCGGATGCGGCGGATGTGGACAAGGCGGTAGCGGCGGCGCGGACGGCATTTGATCACGGACCATGGCGGAAAAAGCTAAGCGCGTCGGCGCGCGGCGTGTTGATGAACAAGCTCGCGGATTTGATCGAGAAGAATAAAGAAGAACTGGCGCAACTGGAATCGCTGGACAACGGGAAGCCGTATCACGTGGCGCTGGCCGCAGATTTGCCGCTGACGATTGCGTGTTACCGGTATTACGCGGGATGGGCGGACAAGATTCAGGGGAAGACGATCCCGGTGCAGGGAAGATATTTTTCGTACACGAAGCATGAGCCGGTGGGAGTCGTGGGGCAGATCATTCCGTGGAATTTCCCGCTGCTGATGCAAGCCTGGAAACTGGGCCCGGCGCTGGCGGCAGGATGCACGGTGGTGATGAAGCCTGCGGAACAGACTCCGCTGAGCGCGCTGCGCGTGGGCGAACTGATTCTGGAGGCGGGTTTCCCGGAAGGAGTGGTGAATCTGCTGCCGGGATATGGACCGACGGCGGGAGCGGCGATTGCGCGGCATATGGACGTGGATAAGGTGGCGTTCACGGGATCAACGGAAGTGGGCCACCTGATTATGAGAGCCGCGGCGGATACGAACTTGAAGAGGGTGACGCTGGAGTTGGGCGGGAAGAGCCCCAACATCGTTTTTGCCGATGCGGACATGGACCAGGCGATCGAGGGAGCGCACTTTGCGTTGTTCTTCAACCAAGGGCAATGCTGCTGCGCGGGATCGCGGTTGTTTGTGGAAGAAAAGTGCTACGACGAATTCGTGGAGAAAAGCGTGGCGCGGGCGAAAAAGCGGACGGTGGGAAATCCGTTCGACAAGACCACGGAGCAAGGCCCGCAGGTGGACCAGGATCAGTTTAATAAGGTGATGAGTTATATCGAGAGCGGGAAGAGCGAGAAGGCAAAGTTGCTGGCGGGTGGGAAGCGCGTTGGCGATAAGGGATACTTTATCGAGCCGACAGTGTTTGCCGACGTGCAGGACAACATGAAGATCGCGCAGGAAGAGATTTTCGGGCCGGTGATGTCGATACTGAAGTTCAAAGATATCGATGAGGTGGTAGACCGGGCGAACAAGTCGCTGTACGGATTGGCGGCAGCGGTTTGGACCAAGGACATCACGAAGGCGCACGCGATTGCGGATGGCGTGCGGGCGGGAACCGTGTGGATCAATTGCTACGACGTGTTTGACGCGGCGGCGCCGTTTGGCGGATTCAAGCAGAGCGGGATTGGGCGCGAGCTGGGCGAATACGGGTTAGCGAATTACACGGAAGTGAAGACGGTTACGGTGAAGTTGTGATGGTTGCCATCGAGGGATCGAAGAGAGATTCCTCACGGCGTTCGGCATGACGGTTCCAGGCGAGTGATCGGCGTCATCGCGCTAGGATGACAAGTCGATGGCTTGGACTAATGGCGGGGCGATGCTGCGCCCTTACTTTTGCGAAGTGAGCGGTTGCAGCCCAATTCGTCAATCAAGCTGAACAAAGAGCGGACGGCCTCAGAAGGCCGTCCCTACAGAATGCAAGGCGAATCACTGGCGCGGGGCGGTGTAGTTCGCGACGACCCGGAGTACTCTGCCCTGCGGAGAGAATTCCATGAACTCGGCGGTGCGCGTGGCAGATTGATTGGTGTAGTAGAGGACCACGGAGTTCAGGCCGCTGAGGACATCTTGCAGTTGGAAGCGCAGCTCGGGGTAGGCTTCGAGGCCGCGACGAAAGTAGGCGCGGAGGTTTTCCTTGCCAGCGACCTTGCCATCTTTGAGCGCGAGCAGGCGGGCCGCGACAGGCGAGGTCAGTTCGACGGCGTCATCGTAGTGAGAGAGAATCGCGTCAAGATCATGAGCATTCCAAGCGGCAATCCAGTGGTTGGCAAACTCCCAGGCCAGCTGTCCAGTCACAATTCCCTCCCCTAAAGCGAGGCCACGAATATACATCGGGACGACTTCCATTTCTTCGTAAGCCAGAACACATCAGAATCCGGTAACTGCTCGGCGCCAATAAAACCGTCTAAGGTGAAGGGTATAAAGTTTAAGGCTTGGGGGCGTGGTAGGATGCCGCGCATGGGAGCAGCGATACGGCAGTATGAGGCTAAGGACTTTGCAGCGCTGCACAAGCTGGATCAGGCTTGTTTCCCGCCAGGAATCGCGTACAGCAAATTTTCGTTGCAGTATTTTTTGGGTCTGCCAGCGGCGGACTGCCTGGTGGCGGAGGACGCCAAGCCCTTCGCGACTCAGGGCAAGCCCTCCGGAGCTCAGGGCAAGCAGATCGTGGGATTCATTCTGGCGGAGACGAATCCGCCATTAGCGCACATTATTACGCTGGATGTGGCAGAGTCGCACCGGAGGGCCGGTTTGGGAAGCGCACTGGTGGCGGAGATGGAGAAACATTTCCAGTTTAAGCAAGTGCGCGCGGTGCTGCTGGAAACGGCAGTGGACAATGACACCGGGATTGCGTTCTGGAAAAAGCATGGCTATCGTGAGGAAGCGGTATTGAAACGATATTATTTGGGGAAAGTGGATGCGTACGAGATGAGAAAAAGAATGGAATGAGGGGAAGGTGAAAGGTTTAAAGATAACAGAGTATAAGAGTGCGAGAGTAAAAACCGTAAAAGCTGAAAAGTGTAAGGTTAAAGGTTGAAAGAGAGCAGTAACGGAGAGGGAGCGGAGAGTTGAGGGAAGACGGAAGGGCTGAGATCCTTCGCTTCGCTCAGGATGACAGAATTCTGTTGCAGTTGGGATTGCTCAGTTTGGATCTGAACCCGCACCCTTAGAAAACAAAGGGTGCGGCACCCACAGAAAGATGGAGAGGCGGAGTGAACGAATACGTTCTGAGTGTGATTCTGGGGATCGTGGAAGGGCTGACGGAGTTTATTCCGGTGAGTTCGACGGCGCATCTGCGGCTGTCGGAGGCGCTGCTGCACATCGATTTGAGCAGCGGGTACTGGAAGATGTACTCGATTGTGATTCAGCTGGGGGCGATTCTGACTTTACCGATTTATTTTTGGAGCAGGATCGTGAATTTTTTGAAGACGTTTCCGGCCGGCGAGCGCGGCGACCGTACGATTTTGACGCATCCCTTGAGCCTGGTGATGATTGCGTTTGTTGTGACGGCGATCCCATCGTTTTTGCTGACGAAAGTGATTGGAAAGAATCTGGAAAATCCGTACGTGATCGGGACGGCGTTGCTGGTGGGCGGAATTGTGATGTGGTTCGTGGACGCGCGGAACGCGAAAGCGGAAGCAGCGGGGGAGGCGGCCGCGAAGAATGGGTTAATTCACACGTGGCACATGGAAGAGATGAGCCTGGGGCAGGCCGTGTGGATTGGCGCGTGCCAGATATTGTCGGCGGTGTTTCCGGGAACGTCGCGGTCGATGTCGACGATCGCGGCGGGACAGGTGGCGGGAATGTCGCGAGCGTCGGCACTGGAGTTTTCGTTTTTCTTATCGATGCCGACAATGGCGGTGGCGACGCTGTACACGCTGTATAAGTCGCTGCGTGGAACAGCGACGGAGAATCCGATTGGAGTGTCGAGCATCGATGCGCATGGATGGGTCGTGCTGGCGATTGGGTTTGTGGTGTCATTTGTGGTGGCGTATGGAAGCGTGGCGTGGTTCATGGCGTGGGTGAGGCGGCGGGGGTTTGGGCCGTTCGCGGTGTACCGGATTGTGCTGGGGATATTGGTGCTGTTTTTTGCGGCGAAATTGGTGGGGTGAGGAAAGCAACGGTTTAAGTCTTCAAATGTGTAAAGACCAACCCAAGATGGACGCGTAAAGCGTCCGCTACAGGAGGGCGGTTGGGACGAGGTGAGACGCGGCGATGGAACGGATAGGAAACCTGGGCACAAGAGGGGCTTGTGCTAAGTGATGCGGGTGGTATGATTTTCGTGTTCCTCCATTGAGGGGCGTTCCAGCGCCACGCCCCGGGAGAATCGCCACGGATGCGAACGAGCAGCCGTGTGCGCTCAGCCTTCCCCCCTAACGCCTACGCTTAAGAGCGGATGCCGATGGAAAGGCAGACGGGTCCAAAGACCCGCCGCTACATGGCTAGCTGAGGAGAGTTTAAGTGCGCTTCCTGACACCAACAGAGAATAAACGGCTCAATGAGCTGATTGGATTTGTGTGCATGATGGCGGCGGTGCTGCTGGCGTTGTCGCTGATCAGCTACAACCCGCACGATCCGGCACTGAATGTGAGCGCAGCATCCATGGGCGAAAGCCCGGTGCGGAACTGGATTGGTCCGGTGGGGTCATACACGGCGGATCTGGGATTCCAGGTATTTGGATTCGCGGCGTTCCTGTTGCCGCTGGCGCTGGGGATATTGGGATACAACTGGTTCCGCAGCCAGGCGGTGGATTCGCAATGGGCGACGCTGGTGGGGTACGGGTTGTTGCTACTGTCGCTCCCTTCCCTGCTGACGATGATTCATTTTCCGGACGTGCGGGGAGCCATTCCGCCGGGCGGAGTGCTGGGCAGCGCGATCTCGCATGGATTGCAGAGCGGATTTAACTTCTGGGGAGCGCTGCTGGTGGCGATGGCGCTGCTGATCGTGGCGCTGTTCCTGACGACGAGTTTCAGCTTCAGCGGGGCGCACGCGTGGGCCAGCGGTTCGAAAGGGCCACTGGGCAAAGTGGGGAAGATGGGAATTCTGCAGCGGGCACGGGCTCGCTGGGAAGCCTGGCGGGATGAGCGAGAAGAGGAGCGGATGCGCCGGGAGGTGGAAGAGCGGCGCATGTCTGGGCGGAAGCCAGTTGCGCCTCAGATTGTAGGCAGGCCGGAAGCGGAAGAGCCGAAGACGATTCATCTGGAAGACCTGGGCGACATTTTCAAGAACAAGAAGGCCGCGGCCGCCGAGGAAGAGGCGGAAGAAAAGACCGATAAGAGCACCGGGCACAAGGCACCGATCCTGATGCTGAATCAGGAAAAGGAGAAGGCAAAGCGGCCGGAGCCGAAAGTGGCGAAGGGACCGACGAGTTACCGGCTGCCCTCGGTGCAACTGCTGCGGCAAGGCGAGGGTAGCCAGAAGCTGGACGAAGACGAATTGAAGATGCGGGCGCGCGCGATTGAGGCGAAGTGCCACGAGTTTGGCGTGGAAGGACGCGTGACGCAGATCAATCCCGGGCCAGTGGTGACGACGTTCGAGTTCAAGCCGGAAGCGGGAATCAAGTACAGCCGGATTATCGGGCTGACGGAAGATCTGTGCTTGGCGTTGCAGGCGGAATCGATCCTGATCGAGAGAATCCCGGGGAAATCGACCGTGGGCATTGAGGTGCCGAACGACCGGCGGCAGACGATTTCGCTGCGGGAGATTCTGGAAGCGACGGAGTTTGCGAACTCGCCGAGCAAGCTAACGCTGGCGATGGGCCGCGACCTGCACGGAAGGATCAAGGTGACGGACCTGGCGTCGATGCCGCACTTGCTGATCGCAGGTTCGACGGGAACCGGCAAGAGCGTGTTCATCAACTCGCTGATGATGTCGATCCTGTACAAGGCGACGCCGGACGACGTGAAGATGGTGCTGGTGGACCCGAAGAGGCTGGAGTTGAGCCTGTACGGGGATATTCCACACTTGCTGGCGCCGGTGGTGACGGATCCGAAGGTGGCATCGAACGTATTGCGGAATGCGACGCGCGAAATGGAGAACCGGCTGAAACTGCTTGCGCAGCGCGGCGTGAGGAACATCGATCAGTACAACCGGACGTTCCAGAAGCAGCAATCGCTTTCGCTGTTTGAGAATACGGAGGAAAGCGAACACAAGCCGCTTCCCTACCTGGTGATCATCATCGACGAGTTGGCAGACCTGATGATGGTGGACACGAACAACGTGGAAGAGTCGATTACGCGACTGGCGCAGATGGCGCGCGCGGTGGGTATTCACCTGATTCTGGCAACGCAGCGGCCGTCGGTGGACGTGATTACGGGATTGATCAAGGCCAATTTTCCGGCGCGCATTTCGTTCCGCGTGGCGAGCAAGGTGGACTCGCGAACGATTCTAGATGCGAATGGGTCGGAGTCGTTGCTGGGCCGGGGCGACATGCTGTATTTGCCGGCGGGATCGGCGCGGCTGCACCGGATTCACGGGCCGCTGGTGACGGAGGATGAGATTTCGGCAGTGTGCGAGTTCTGGAAAGAGCAGGCGCAGGCGAAGTACAACGAGGCGCTACTGGACCCGCCGAAGGACGAAGACGAGAAACCGAGGAACGGGAAGGCGGGTGCATCCGAGCGGACGTATGAGAATGAAGAGGGCGGCGGTGGCGGCGACGATGTTGACGACGATCTGTACCAGGACGCAGTGCGGATTTGCCTGGAGATGGGGCGCGCATCGACATCGACGCTACAGAGGCGCCTGCGTATCGGGTACGGCCGCGCGGCACATTTAATCGACTTGATGGAGAAGGATGGCATTGTGGGGCCACCGGATGGGACGCGTCCGCGAGAAGTGCTGAAGGGGAAGGACTGGATGCAGGAGTTTGACGAACGGGACAAGTCATAGCGCGGCCTCTGATTAGCCATGGACTTATCGTTACTGTTTAGTTATTTGTACCACGGGGTAATCGGGGTACAAACTGCAGGGCTTAGTAAGCCGGCCATAAGCTGCCTGTCCGATAAAGGGGCGAGCGTCCAGTAGACCAGCGCGTGGCGTTCCCGAAAACTGGGGACGTCATGAGATCCGACAGGCCCCAGGTCAACTTCAAGAATTCGCGGTTTTTACGAGCAAACAGATCGAACCTCCTCCGCGCCGTGTTGTTGTCGGCGCTAGCGATCGCATTTCTAACCGCCGGCGCGTTGCGGGCAAAGGCGACGGGTGAACTGGCGTTAACCCCGGGATCGGTGGACTTCGGCACGGTACGGGTGGGAAGAACCCGGACAGCCAGCGTGACGATGACGAATTCCGGGGACGCCGCGGTGACCGTCTCAGGCGACACGCTGACGGGCAGCGGTTATCGCGTGAGCGGAATCACCATGCCGCTGCGGCTCAGGGCTGGGACAGGGTTGACGTTCCGCGTAAGTTTCACGCCGGCAAATGTGGGGGCTTCGTCAGGAAAGCTGCAGTTCATCAGCAACGCGTCAGATAGCACGGTACTGGTGGCGCTGGCGGGGTCGGGGACGTCCAAGACTTCCAGCCGTTATGCGAGCGGCTATGTGAGCGCAACGCCGGCGACGGCGCAGTTTGGAAGTGTGCCCATAGGGACATGTAACACGCAGGGGATTCAGCTGACGAACACCGGCTCGGCCTCCGTTACCATCTCGGGGGTGACGGCGAGTGGCAGCGGGTTCTCGGTGGCGGGAATGAACACGCCGCTCTCGATTGCGGGAGGAGCGACGGCACAACTGACGATAGCATTCCAGCCGACGGCAGCGGGGAGCGTGAATGGCTCGGTGGGAATTGCGTCGAACGCCTCGGACAGTCAATTGTCGGTAGCCGTGAGCGGGACAGGAGTCTCGGTGACGCGGGTGCTAACGGCTTCGCCGGGCAGCGTAGCGTTTGGAAATGTGGACATAAGCGCGACGGCGACGAAGGCTATTGCACTGACCAATAGCGGAAATTCCAGCTTGACGATTGCCGGCGCTGCGGCCAGTGGAGCGGGAATCAGCGCCACGGGTATAAACGGAGGCGTCACACTGGCGGCGGGACAAAGCGCGACACTGGCGGCGAATTTTGCGCCACAGGTATCGGGAAACGTTGCCGGGTCGATAACGATTACGAGCAACGCGACGAACGCGCCAAACCTGACCTTGCCGGTAACAGGAACCGGTGTGTCGACAACGAGCCACACGGTTGCGTTGCAGTGGCAGGCGAGCGAGTCGTCGGGAGTGAGCGGATACAATGTCTACCGCGGGACAAGTCCAGGTGGCCCGTACAGCAAGGTGAGTACATCGGCGATCAACGGAACAAGCTACACGGACAGCGGCGTAAGTTCGGGCACAACTTATTATTACGTGGTGACCGCGATCGCGTCGGACGGATCGGAAAGTACATATTCCAACCAAGCTAGTGCGGTTATTCCTTAACAATTAGATCTGCACGCGATCACGGATTGCGTTCGAGGAACTTGCCGAGGATCGCGGCGGCGTGCTCGCAGAGCTTGCGGTCGTCGGGACGGAAAGTGGCGAGGAAGTGTGAGTCGATGTCGAGTTCACCGACGACTTTGCCATGAGAAAAGACGGGAACGACGATTTCGGATTTGGTTTCGAGAGAGCAGGCGAGATAGCGGGAATCGGCGCTGACATCGTCGACGACGACGGTTTTGCCGCTGGAGGCCGCAGCCCCGCAGATGCCTTGATTGAGCGGGATGCGCGTGTGGGGCGTCATAGTTCCCTTGAAGGGGCCGAGGACGAGAATGTCGCGGTCAGCTTCCTTTTCGAGCAAGTAGAAACCGACCCAGTTGTAGCGGGTGAGTTTGGCATGAAGCAGCGCGACAATGCCTTTCATGAGCGCGTCGGCGGAAGCGGAAGTTACGGCGAGAGCGTCTAGTTCAGGAATAAGGTCAGACGGTTTCGATTGAGTTGTCGTCATGGGGATAGTCGAACATAGTTGGCGCACGAAGAGCAAATGAAGGCGACGCGGGATGTGGCGAGCAGGCAAAGAAGGCGACGCGTTTTTGGGGCGAATTGACAGAGCGGGGAGCGGCCTCTAAACTAAATCAATGTGTGCCGGGGTAGCTCACCGGTAGAGCGCCGCCCTGAAAAGGCGGGCGTAGCCAGTTCGATTCTGGCCCCCGGCACCATCGGAATGCGCCATCTTTTCTTCCCCAAAAAAATCTACTTTGCCATGAGCGAGATACGTCCTTTTTCCGTTGTAGTCCACTGGTTCTAATGTCAACTGGCCTACCCGCTCGGCAATAGCCTCATGCGCCTTCTGGACGTTTTCTGGATGTGCGAGTAACTCCCTAATCTTAGCCAGCCGCGCAAGCGCAAATTCCCTCAATTCCTCCAGCTTTTCCCGCATCGATCCGGGGGCGGGTTCGAGGAGTTTGTCCGCACGCATCTTCAAAGATTTCCCTGGTATATCCTCTGGGTGTCTTTTCGCCGATTCGGAGACAGTCGGGAGCGATGTCGTACTTTTTGAGCAGGCGCGCTACTTTCGCTGGACTGATCGATTTGCCGTGGCTAAATTCGCCCCATGGAGATGTTTCGATCTCTGCCAATGCCGCGGCGAGGTGGGTCGTCTATGCCAAGCCAGCCTTTGGCGGTCCGATGCAGGTGTTGCGCTACCTGGGCCGCTACACCCATCGCGTGGCCATTTCCAATCATCGCTTGCTGGCATTTGATGGAGAGCACGTCACCTTTCGCTGGAAAGACTATGCCCACGGCGGCAAGCACGGTCAGATGAAACTCCGCGCCTGCGAGTTCTTGCGCCGCTTCTTCCTGCATGTGCTGCCCAAAGCGTTCGTGCGCATCCGCCACTTCGGGTTTCTCGCTAATCGATTCCGCGCGGCTCGACTATCTCTGTGCCGCCAACTGCTCACTCCGCTTTCCACTACCGCCGGTACAAAAACAACTCCGGCTACCTGCGAGAATTCGCTTTGGCAGTGTCCCTCATGCGGTGCGGCGATGATCATCCTGCAAAGATTCACGGCGGCAGAACTGGCTCTATGCGTTCGTCTCGATTCTTCTTAGGACTTCAAGCAACCTGCCCATCTGTCGTGCTCCAGCACGTCGACACACTTGTGTGTCCACCCCCTGCGCACAAGCGACCAGGCACTCCTCTCACAACCGTTTCCGCAGCCATCCCCATCCCTACACGTCATCCTTCTCATTTCCATGCCTTCACTCCACGACGTACCTTCTCCTTTCTCGGTACCAAACTGCTATTCAATCCCCATAGCTCAACGCGTCCGCCGCAACCGCCAGCGCCTTCCTTCTAGTCTGCTTATCGAAAATGCCTCGGACCGACTCCTCAATCCACGGACACCTTTGTGCCCGAGGCATTTCCGATCAAGCCTAGCGACTTCTCAGGCACTTAGCGTGACACCCTCCGTGCCAAGTTCGTTCGGATTACGATATGTAAAAGGTGTTCGTTCTAACTCATGTGAGTATTAGGAAAAGTTCGTAGATATTTTTTATCGAGATTCAAAAGTTATCACTAAGTGGGCTTACAAATGGAGCCTGAATTTGGGATAATTTACTACCTGCTCATTCGCTCCCAGGTACGCCAATTTTTGGAATTACGCCTAGCTGGTCTGCACTTTCGTGCTGTCCTGCGCGACTTTGCTCTAGCCTCTTAATCAGGAGCTGGAAGTAGGGTGTGCCAGGAATTCTTGGGCGGAGAATTCCTGACCCGCGCAGGACTGCTCGGTAGTGCCGCCTCTAGGGAAAAAGGAAAGGCCCAATGAGGTATCGTGTGCTACCCGTCGGTGCGAATCTCGAAGCAATCCAGAAGGAAGCGAGAGAATTGTTGCGTGCTCTACAACGAAAGGATATCGCTGCAAGCGAACGATATAGTCCCTTTGATGTTCTAGAGAGCAGTTCCCATGCGAGACTTGCCGACGCCCAGTACATAATTGCACGGAGCTATGGCTTTAGGAGTTGGGCAAGTCTAACGGATCGTCTGATTGTCCGACGCGCTAACACTGACCCGGACCTAATATCACGATTCCCCCAGCCTCGCGCAAAGTGAATTGTTTATGAGGTGACTCATAGCGCCTTATGCGAACCCCATTTCAAATGCCGGCCTACTCCCGGAGAAAGACTTCTCGCGTCGAAACGCCGGAGGGGGTTCGGGTGTATTGGAGTTGCGCTGGGCATAGTGATGTTTCGCGCATTCGGAATCTGAGCTTTGGGGGGATTTTTGTTGAGACACATGAACCCCAATCT
>Ga0335077_10001687_pt1 | contig 26241 bp, 20 predicted proteins | sample Lox_Sample_31_FD_207151 | JGI IMG/M metagenome (GOLD analysis project Ga0335077, IMG submission 207151) | Soil microbial communities from Loxahatchee National Wildlife Refuge, Florida, United States - Lox_Sample_3.1 | ecosystem: Environmental > Terrestrial > Soil > Wetlands | place: USA... | reverse complement strand
CCTTGGGTTTATGAGCCCACCGCAACTCGCCGAGCCGGGTCAATGAGCGGTATGGCGATTTTCCATTAATTGACCACTAACGCCCTGAAACCTTTCGCAACGATAGCATCCGTGCGGCAAAGCAATCAAAACCCCCCTGCGACCTGTCGTCAGGTGGCTCTTTATTCGGAGGCCTCTGGGTTTTGGGATTTTAGCCAGACTGGGGAAAACAAAACCTCAAGTCGCCGAGGCGGCTGGCTATCAGGAGGGTTAGGGCGTCTCCCAATCAAGGGCGTACACATCCTGGGTCCCCGCGTCGCGCAGAATCAACGGCGAATCGTCGGGCGCGAGCGACAGACTGCCGCCATACCGGCCGGTGGCGACAAAATCCTTCAGCTCGGCCACGGGTTCTGTTTTGCGGTCGCGGATTCGAATCCTGAGTATTGCCCCGCTTCCACGGTAGTCCAAAACGTAAATGTACTGGCCATCCTTCGACCAGTTCAGCCATCCCAGCGAACCGGTGGCTAAGTCGGACCATTTTTGGGTCTCGAAGTCAAACAGAACAAGCCGCACCGAGTCGGACGAGAAGGCAGCAATGTACCGGCCATTTGGCGACCAGCGCGGGGAGAACAGCCCCAGCGAATCGGGCAGATCGGAGATTTGGCGGCTCGCCAGGTCAAGAATGCGGATGGCCGATGCGGTGTTATTCGACTCGCCCCCAAACACAATCCTGCTCCCCTCCGGCGACCAGTTCGGGTCCAGCTGCTGGCGCGGATCGTCGGGCATCAGTTGCCGCGGACTGCCTCCATCGGCGGAAACTTCAAACACTCTGGCGGGGCTGTCGGAAGTGGAAAACTCGAAGAAGATGATGGTCTTGCCGTCGGGAGACCAGCGAGGAACTACGGCGTAAACCGGGGGATAGGTCATCTGCAAACGATCGCTGCCGTCCCGTCTGCAGCGCCATAGGGTGCCCTCCGGATAAGATGCGTAGGCCACCCACTGGCCGTCCCTGGAGAAGTCCAGATATTCCGCTGAAATTCCGCCGAGAAAAGGGGAGAAGCTGCCGGACTTCGAATCGTAACGCATCAACTCGCCCCGGTACCCTTGCCCGACCACGAACAGCTTCTTGCCATCCTTGCTGGGAAGCGGAGACGACAACGTAAGCGGACTGGAAGTCAACTGGACGAGCCTGGGTTCAGGGTGCAACAGGGTGCCTCGGCCCGCAAGGGCCCAAATCTGGTTCCTGGACTGAAACACGAAATACTTTCCGTCCGCCGTCCATTTGCCGCAACATTCGTCGGGCGGGTTGTGCCAGCCGCCCAGCAAGCGATGCAGATTCGTTCCATCGGCCGATACTTCCCACGCCAGTTGCTGCCCCAGGCCCCCGACGCTTTCGGTAGTGTCGAAGCGCAACCGCCGGTTGTCGGGGGACCAAACCACATGCTTGATATCGCCCCTCACGGTCAGCAGCTGACGGGGCTGCGTTCCGTCGGCCTTCGCCACGAACAAGTCGCTCAGATTGCTGTAGGCGAGCATTTTGCCGTCCGAAGACCAGGCCGCAGTTTCTGCCGCCGCATCCCCGAGTCGGCGCGGGGAAGCTCCCAGCAGAGGAACGCTCCAGATCGGCCCCTTGGGGGGCGCGCCTTTGCCGTCCACGACAAGAAGTTCGGACCCATCCGGCGACAGATCAACCGGAATCATGTCGGCGGAAGGGGCGACGGAAATCTTGCGTGGCTCCCCTCCGGCCAGCGACATCTCGGCAATGCCACGTGAAACGGAGCTTCCGTAGCCAGCCCCGCCCAGACTAAGGTAGAGTCTGGAACCGTCGGTTGCGATCAGCGCCTTGCGCTGGCCATCATTGGTGAGCTGAACGTAATTTGAGACTCTGGGGAGCGGCGGTGGCTGCAACAAGAAATAGACCAGTCCCGCGGCGGCGAGCAGGAGCACCAGCCCCGCTGCCGCGGCTGCTGGGCTCAGCCGATAAGGCTTGGCGGCCTGCTTCCGATCAACGGTGGTTGTTGGCGATATCGTCGTATCCGACAGCGCCTCCAGGGCGAACGCCAGATCCGATGCCGACTGGAACCGTTGCTCCGCATTCTTTTCCAGACAGCGCTGCACGACTCTCTCGAACGCCGGTGGAGTGTCGGGAGCGAGCTGCGAAATCGGCGGAGGCTCTTCGTGCAAAATCGCGCTCATGGTATCCGCCAGGGTTGGCCTTTGGAACGTCCGCTTTCCCATCGCCATCTCGTAGAGGATTGCACCGAAGGCGAAAATATCGGAGCGGTGGTCGATTTCCAGTCCCCTTACCTGCTCCGGCGACATGTAGCCCACCGTCCCCACGGGCACTCCCGGCAGGGTGAGGGAAGTCAGGTTAGAGGGCATGAGTTCCGGTTGCGCCAGCTTGGCCAGGCCGAAGTCCAGAATCTTGACTCGTCCATCCCTGGTGATGAACAGGTTCTCCGGCTTGAGGTCGCGGTGGACGATGCCTTTTTCATGCGCCGCCGCCATGCCGTGGGCGATCTGCACGCCATAGTCGATCGCCTTGCGCAACGGGAGTGGCCAGCCCTTGAGGCTCCTGGCCAGCGTCTCGCCCTCCAGCAGTTCCGACACCAGATAGGGCGCGCCGAAGTAGGTGCCCATCTGGTAAATCGCAAGAATATTGGGATGGTTCAGCGTGGCTGCCGCTTTCGCTTCCTGCTCGAAGCGCAGCAGGCGGTCCGGTTGGGCGGCGAACGACTCAGGCAGAATCTTGATGGCGACGTCGCGGTTCAGGCGGGAATCGTGGGCCCGATAGACTTCCCCCATCCCCCCCGCGCCAAGCGGCGAGAGAATTTCGTACTGGCCAAATTTCGTGCCCGCAGCCAACGCCATTCCGTGCGCCATTATAGCCCCAAAGAAACCATCCGCTATGCGCCACCATACCCTGACATTTCTGCTAACCTGCGATCTGTAATGGACTCGCTTTCGCAGATCCGCGTTGGGCCCGCCGGCTGGTCTTACAAAGACTGGGAGGGAATTTTCTACCCCCCGGGGATGCAGCGCCGCAGGCAGCATCCGCTGGAGTTTGTGGCCCGCTGCTTCGACATGGTGGAGGTGAACACGTCCTTCTACGGCCACATCAAGCCGGAGCTGGCCAAGCTGTGGGCGAGGAGGGCAGCGGCAGTGAATCCGGATTTCATCTTTACCGCTAAGCTGCATCGCTCTTTCACGCATTCACCCCTGGCGGCCATAGAGCCGACTTCAGCGGCCAGCATCCGTCCCAACGACGAAGACGAGCGCCTGGCCCGCGAGGGCCTGGACGCGCTGGCCTCCACCGGCAAGCTGGGCGCGCTGCTGATTCAGTTTCCCGTTTCCTTCAAGAACACGCCGCTGAACCGCGAATACATCGACACGCTGCTGCGGCAATTCATCGAGTATCCGCGCGTGGTGGAAGTGCGGCATTCCAGCTGGGACAATCCCGAAACCATCTTCAGCTTTGCGCAGAAGAACGTTTCCTTCTGCAACATCGACCAGCCGCAAATCGGCCGCTCGCTGGAGCCGACAGAGCATGTGACGGCAGATGTGGCGTACGTCCGCCTGCACGGGCGCAACTACGACCAGTGGTTCGAAGCCGAGCGCGGCGCCGACCGCTACAACTATCTCTACAGCGAAGCGGAGATCGCGGACTGGAAGGAGAAAGTGGAGCGCATCGCAGCCAAGGCGGCAGTCACATACGTGGTAGCCAACAACCACTTCGAAGCCAAGGGCGCCGTGAATTCACTGCAATTGAAAAATATGCTGACCGGCAAACGCCAGAAAGCGACGGAAGCGCTGCTCAAGCACTATCCGGCGCTGAAGAAGATCGCGGATCCGCTGCCGGAGGAATCGTCAGATTCCGAATTGCCGCTACTGGCCTAATGTGGGCGCGCGCGACCCCGCGCGTGCCACGCTGCCCCATCTGAAGAGCACGCGCCGGGAACGAGGCGTCACAAGGTTTGGGCTGGGTTTCGATCAGACCGCCGCATGCGCGAGGGCGCGCGCCTGCGTCTTTCCCCGCCTAGGGCTCCACGTGGCCGTTGAGAATCTTGATCAACTCGGCCACCATGTGGTCACCCTTCGGCGTGGTCAAAGCTGCTTGCAAAATCATAAGGCCAAGGACGCTGGATCTGACCGCCGTGGTACTATCTCGTGTCGCGCCCCGCTTCACAGAGTCGTCATGCGGAAGACCGCCCTATCGTTTGCCGTTGCCGTGTTCGGGCTGGCATCAATCCTCAATCTACACGCCGCCAGTCTCGCCGGCGTGACCCTGCCGGACACGGTACAGATCGGAAGCACGACCCTGGTGCTCAATGGTGTGGGACTGCGGACCAAGTTTGTGGTGAAGGTCTACGTCGCGGGACTCTACCTTGCGCAGAAGTCGTCGGACGCCACGGCCATCATCAAGGCCGACGCCCCCAAGCAGATCGTCATGCATTTCGTACACAGCGCGAGTAAGAATCAGATAGCCGATGCGTTCCAAGACTCTTTCAACGACAACACGCCGGATGCCGTGAAGACGATGAAGTCCGACATTGACCGGCTGCTGGGCGCGCTCGAGCCCCTCAAAGAGGGCGACCAAATGGTTTTCACCTATGTCCCTGAGACGGGCACGAGCTTCACCATCAACGGCAAGGAGAAACTGACCATCGCCGGTGCAGCGTTCGGCCAAGTGCTCTTCTCGGTGTGGCTGGGGCCGAAGCCGCCCAATGCGGGTCTGAAAAAGGGAATACTCGGGCAGTAGAGTTTCCCTTATTTCATGCTTGCCGAGTTTCTCATGGCACGCACTACCCATCTCATCTTTCTCAGCGACAACGCGAAGTGTGGAGTGGCGCCAACAGCCATCACTGGATTGACGCAACCGGCACGGTAATTCGATACACCGTCAAGCCTATGCCGGGAGCGGTGTGGCGCGAACTGCAGAACCAGACCCGCTGAAAATGCCACAGGAGACCAACGTACAAGGATGCCTGGCTTCAAGTCTCACCGTTCGTTGAGAGTTTAGGGAGACGCAGATATGTACTTCGATGTAGCTGGCTCTTTTGAACTTACTCGTCACGGGGAAAAAACTTGTCACTGAAGAGTCATTAGGGATTTAAAGCAAAAATCTTTGGCGATAACACGGCTTTCTGTCCCGGAAACTTACCGAGGGTTAGCTGCTTGCCGCCAGTTCCTCGTGAGCCGCATAGTGCGATTCTACATACTCGTCGAGAATTTTGATGAACTCGGCCACAATGTGATCGCCCTTCAAGGTAGTGAAAAGGCGGCCGTCCACGTAGACCGGGGCTTTCGGCTCTTCGAATGTTCCCGGCAAAGAAATTCCTAAACTTGCGTGCTTCGATTCGCCCGGGCCGTTGACCACGCATCCCATGACCGCAACTTTCATCTCTTCCACGCCGGCATAGCGGCCCTTCCACACCGGCATCTGCTGGCGCAGGTAGGACTGAATCTGCTCGGCCATTTCTTGGAAGAAGGTGCTGGTGGTGCGTCCGCAGCCGGGGCAGGCTGTGACCTGCGGGGTGAAGCTGCGAATCCCCAGCGACTGCAAAATCTGCTGGGCCACGCGGACTTCCTCGGTGCGGTCGCCGCCCGGGGCGGGCGTGAGCGAGACGCGGATGGTATCGCCGATGCCTTCCTGCAGAAGCACGCCCATCGCCGCGCTGGAAGCGACAATCCCCTTCGCGCCCATGCCGGCTTCGGTCAATCCCAGGTGCAGAGGATAGTTGCAGCGCGCCGCCAGGGAGCGATAGACGTCAATCAAGTCCTGCACGCCGCTGACCTTCGCGCTCAGAATAATCTGGTCGGGCCGCAGGCCGCATTTTTCCGCCAGCGCTGCCGAGTTCAACGCGCTCACGACCATGGCTTCCATGGTCACTTCGCGCGCGTCTTTCGGCTCGTCGAGGCGCGAGTTCTCATCCATCATGCGGGTAAGCAGCGCCTGGTCGAGCGATCCCCAGTTCACCCCAATGCGCACCGGCTTCTGGTTCTCCACCGCGACTTCGATCATGGTGCGGAAGTTGTTGTCATCCTTGCGCCCGATGCCGACATTGCCGGGGTTAATGCGGTATTTGGCCAACGCCCGCGCACACTCGGGATACTTCTTCAGCAAAATGTGTCCGTTGTAATGGAAGTCGCCGATGATGGGTACGCGCACGCCCTGTTTAGCAAGCTGCTCGACGATCGGTGCAACCGCGGCCGCCGCCTCCTCGTTATTGACGGTGACGCGAACCAGCTCCGACCCGGCCCGCGCCAGGGCGGCCACCTGTTGCGCCGTCGAGGCCACATCAGCGGTGTCGGTGTTGGTCATGGACTGCACCACAACCGGTGCATCGGAGCCCACGCGGACCCCACCCACGGAGGCGGTCACAGTCTTCCTGCGCAGAATATTAGCCATGCAGAATGTTCAGTTTAGCAGATTTGAAAGCAGGCGCGCGTGTGCGAAGCTCCATCTTCCTGCAGGCTCCCTAGCTGATCCTCGCTGCGCTTGCTAGACGGGCGAGTCGCCCGGCGCCGCACGTGAAGCTCGCATCCTTGAGCGAAAATCCCCATCAAGAATTCTTCGTGTCGGAAGTTTTTTCCGGGCATCGGTTCGTCGAACCGGTTTCTTTCATCAGGGTGCGGTACATGCAGGTTGCGTCCCGCGAATCGGGAGAGCCGCCTTATAATTGTGAGTTTACATTCAGACCATGCCTGATTCAGATGGCGGAGGAAACTGATGGCGGGCTCATACAACGGAGTTCCCGTTCCGCAAAATGGGGCGAAGATCTCCTACGGCGGCGGAAAATACCAGGTTCCGGACAACCCGATCGTGCCGTTTATCGAAGGCGACGGAACCGGCCGCGACATCTGGAAGGCGTCTGCCCGGGTTTTCGATGCTGCTGTCGAGAAAGCCTACAAAGGAAAGCGGCGGGTAGTGTGGTACGAGGTATTTGCCGGGGAAAAAGCGAAGGCGAAGTTCAATACCTGGCTGCCGGACGAGACCGTGGACGCCATCCGCGACCTGCGGGTTGCGATCAAGGGCCCTCTCACCACGCCCGTAGGGGGCGGCATCCGCTCACTCAACGTGACCCTGCGCCAGGTGCTCGATCTCTATTGCTGCGTGCGCCCGGTGAAGTATTACAAAGGTGTGCCTTCACCGGTGAAACATCCCGAGCGCATGAATATCGTCATCTTCCGTGAGAACACCGAAGACGTCTATGCCGGTGTGGAGTGGGAGCAGGGAACTGCCGAGGCGGCGAAGCTGATCGAGTTTCTCAACAAAGACATGCTGAAGGGAGGCAAGAAGCAGATTCGCCTGGACTCCGGTGTGGGCATTAAGCCGATTTCTATTATGGGCACCAAGCGCCTGGTGCGCATGGCGATTCAGCATGCGCTTGAGGCGGGACGGAAAAGCGTCACCCTGGTGCATAAGGGCAACATCCAGAAGTTTACCGAGGGCGCATTCCGCAAGTGGGGCTACGAACTGGCGACGGAGGAATTTCGCGACCGGGTCGTGACCGAGCGCGAAAGCTGGATTCTTGACAACAAAGACAGAAACCCGGCTCTCAGTGCGCAGCAGAACGCCGCGCTGATCGAGCCCGGCATCGAGTTCGCCCCGCCGGAATTCCAGCAATCCGTGAGCAAAGAAGTGCAAGCCGTGCTGGAAGCGATTTATGCCACGCACGGCAAGGGGGCGTGGAAAAAGAAGCTCATGATCAACGACCGCATCGCCGATTCCATTTTTCAGCAGGTGGTGACGCGCGCCGATGAGTATTCGGTATTGGCCACGCCGAATCTGAACGGCGACTATATTTCCGATGCCTGTGCGGCGCAGGTCGGCGGGCTGGGAATCGCTCCCGGCGCAAATATCGGCGATGGCTATGCTATTTTCGAGGCCACACACGGAACTGCGCCAAAATACGCCGACAAAGATGTGATCAATCCCGGGTCGGTGATTCTCTCCGGGGTGATGATGTTCCGTTTTCTCGGGTGGAACGAGGCTGCTGATCTGATCGAACAGGGGATGGAGCGCACCATCGAGCAAAAGAAGGTCACGTACGATTTTGAGCGGCTGATGGAGGGCGCAACAAAAGTGAGTACCAGCGAATTTGCGGGACATATTATCGGGAATATGGATGCGGTAGTGATGACCGCGGTGTGAAACACCACGCGGCAACTGGCAGTTTGCCACTTGGTCGTTTGCTGCTGTGGCAAGACTGAGTTTGGACGGACCAAACGCCGAGCGCTAAGTGCCAGGTGCTGTTCGAAAGGAAACCATGCGCAAGAAAGTCACGATTGTAGGCTCCGGCAACGTGGGTGCTACCGCGGCCCACTGGATTGCCTCCAAGGAACTGGCGGATGTCGTTCTTATCGACATTATCGAAGGCGTGCCCCAGGGCAAGGGCCTCGACCTGCTCGAAGCCATGCCGGTCGAGAAACGCGACTGCCACATCCTCGGCACCAACGACTATGCCGACACGGCTAACTCCGACATCGTGGTTATCACCGCCGGCATTCCCCGCAAACCGGGCATGAGCCGCGACGACCTGCTCAACACCAACTACAAGATCATGAAGGACGTGGTGAGCAAAGCAGTCCGGTATTCGCCGAATTGCATTCTGATCGTGGTTTCCAATCCGCTGGATGCCATGGCCCAGGCGGCTTACAAGATGAGCGGCTTCCCTCGCGAGCGCGTCATCGGGATGGCGGGAGTGCTCGATTCAGCGCGCTACCGGACGTTCATCGCGGACGAACTCAATGTGAGCGTGGAGAATGTGACCGCGTTCGTTCTGGGCGGCCATGGCGACACCATGGTGCCTCTGCCACGCTACTCCACGGTTTCGGGCATTCCCATTACCGAGATGCTGGACTCGGCTACGATTGAACGTCTGGTGCAGCGCACCCGCGACGGAGGCGCCGAGATCGTGAAGTATCTCAAGACCGGCAGCGCCTACTACGCGCCTTCGGCCGCGGTCACCGAAATGGTGGAAGCGATCCTCAAAGACAAGAAAAAGATTCTGCCCTGCGCTGCCTATCTGGAAGGCGAATACGGCATCAGAGGATTGTATGTGGGGGTACTGGTGAAGCTGGGTGCAAAGGGAATCGAACAGATCCTGCAGATCAAGCTCACTGCCGAAGAGCAGGCGGCGCTGAACAAAAGCGCCGACGCGGTGAAGGAGTTGGTGGCGGTCATTGGAGTATAGCGCGCAAAAGCTGGAGGGCAGTTCCCCGCCGGATCTCCCGGGAAAACGCGGCTCCGTACCGGCCTGGCTGCAGACGGCTGCAGTGTACGCCTTGCTGCTGGGTGCGATCTGGACGCGGCGCGGCCCGGCGAATACGTTTTTTGTGATCGCCTCCGCCGCCGGGGTGCTGGCATTTCTCTGGTTTGACGACTGCTCGCTGCACGCCCTGGGCCTGCGCCTGCCCCGGATGGCGAATTTCGTCAAGATTCTCACTTTCGGCCTGGCACTGGCCGTCCTGCTGTTTGTACTGGCCCTGCTGACGGGGGAATACCAAAAGCCGGCGTACGTCATCTCCGGCCGCGATGCCTGCGAGTACGCGGTCTGGGCCCTGATGCAGCAGTTCATACTGCAATCTTTCTTTTTCGTGCGCATGGAATCCCTGATGGGCAGCCGCCGGGCAGTGTGGGCCACGGGGCTTCTGTTTGCCCTGGCACACATTCCCAGCCCCTTGCTCACGGCCGCGAGCTTCGCGGGAGGATTGATCTTCTGTGAAATGTTCCGGCGGTATCGCAGCATTTATCCCCTGGGGCTGGTGCATGCTGTATTGGGACTGACCATCGCCGCCAGCTACTCGGATGCCCTGCTGCGCCATATGCGGGTGGGAATCGGATACCTGACCTACGGCGCGTAATCCGCGACGGCCAACTCGGTTGCATTCCCTTCGTGAGCGATTCCGAACAGCTGCACTCCATCGCGGCACGGGCTGGTGATCGGGTAAGATGACCCCTTCGCCGCCGGAGCGCCCTGGGTCCCATCCGGGCCGCTTCGGGCGATGTTTCGCTGCACTGGACAGAACTTTGCCCGCGCCTTCAACTCCGGTCGCGCCGTCCTCACGTTGGGCGCGCCTGCTTTTCCCCTCAGTCGACGATCTGATTTTCCTGACGCTCGTTCTGTCGCTGACTGTGAGCTCCCTTGCCTCCCGGCTGCTGGGGGATGCGGGCATCGGTTGGCACATCCGCAACGGCGACCTGATGCTGCATGCACACGCGGTCACTCGCACCGACCCGTTCTCCTCCACCATGGCAGGAAGCGCCTGGTATGCGTGGGAGTGGCTGTATGACGGACTGATCGCGGCGGTTCATTCCCGGCTCGGGCTGAATGGCGTGGTGCTGTTCAGTGCGGTGGTCATCGCCGCCACGTTCGCCTGCACCTTCCGGCTCATGCTGGCGCGCGGCGGCAATCTGCCGGTGTCGGTGCTTTTGCTGCTGCTCGCGGCAGGGGCGGCAATGATCCACTTTCTGGCTCGTCCCCACGTACTGAGCTGGCTGTTCACGGTGGCATGGTTTCAGGTTCTGGACTCATTCGAGATTCGTCCTGAGCGCTGGCGACGGCTCTTCTGGCTCCCGGTGCTCATGCTCGGCTGGGTCAACCTGCATGGCGGGTTCCTCATGGGATTTGCGCTGCTCGCAATTTATCTGCTGGGCGCATTTATCCGCTGGAGGTCGGCGCCCGGCGCGGTTGTCCGCGATGAAGGCAAGCGGAGTACTCAGCGCCTCAGTGTGATCACGACCTTGTGCCTGGGGGCGAGTCTGGTCAATCCCTATGGCTACAAGCTGCATGTCCATGTCTATGAGTACCTCTCGAACCGCTTCCTCATGGATCACATTGACGAATTCCTGTCGCCTAATTTCCATGGTGTCGCACAGCAGTGCTTTGCCGTGCTGCTCGTGATCTCGCTGATTGCACTGGCGGTGAGACGGAAGGCGCTGCGTCCATCGCAGCTTTTGCTGACCCTGTTTGCGGCTTACAGCGGCCTTTATGCGACGCGCAATCTTCCTGTGTCCTCGATTTTTCTCAGCCTGCTGGCGGCGCCCTGGCTGACGCAGGGCATGCAGGCGGCTGCTGCCGACGTGAACGTGGCGCCGCGATTGCGTCGACTGTTCCAGCAGGTGGAATCCTTCTCAGTCCGCATGGGCCGCGTCGAATCGGAGGCACGGGGACATCTTTGGCCGGTCCTGGGATGTGGCGTTTGTCTTTGGATCGCCGCCCACGGCGGAATGTTCGGTGGCCGCCAATTCATGAACGCGCAGTTCGACGCCAAGCGCTTTCCTGTCGAGGCAGTGGAGATGATTGTTCAGCAGGGAATTCGCCAGCCGATCTTTTGTCCGGACTCCTGGGGCGGATTCCTCATCTACAGACTCTATCCCCAAACCAAGGTTGTGCTCGACGACCGCCACGATCTGTACGGCGAGGCGTTCTTAAAGAACTACTTGAAGGTCATTCATGCCGAGCCGGGATGGGCGGACGTGCTGGACGGGATGCATGTAGCCTGGGTGCTGGCTCCGGCGGGATCAGCCTTGTCCAACTTGCTCAAAGAAGTCTCTGCCTGGAAGACGGTTCACCAGGATGAGACGGCGATTCTTTTCGAGAGAGTCGGCACGGAGAAGTAAGGCTACTGTCTACACCGGACCGTCAGAACTTGTCGTTGGTATCGATATTGAATCCGATGATGGCGTTGACCTCGACCGGCTTGCCTCCGCGCTGGGCTGGACGGAACTTCCAATGAGGCAGGTAGGCGAGCACTTTGGCGGTCATGACCGCCTGGCTGGTCTCCAGCACCTGCAAGTTCCTCAATTCTCCCGTGCGGTCCAGGACACCAGCGATTACCAGCCGGGAGCGGGGCAGCCCGGCCGGCAAGTCGGCGCGCAACGCCCGCGGCCCCAAAAGATCCTCAGCGTAGGGATGCGCGGCTGAACTCGAGTCGGCAAACTCCATTACCGCGGTTCCAAGAACTGTCGGAATGTAGGTGGTGTAAACCTTGTCACCCTTCAGCAAACCGTAATAGTTGAACGCGCCGCCCGAACGGGAAGAGGCGACGATGGTGATGTCTGGCCCTTTTTCGGTCACGCCGGCCGACGATCGTCCCGGCGAAGAAGGCTGGGGATCGTTGCCCGATCCAAAGCTGGGGAGCACAACAATACTCTGGCCGCCACGGATGGAAACGCCGGGCGTGGATGTGTTCCCACCCATAGCGCTGCCTGCGCCGCCCGGTCCGGGGTAAGGCGAGATTCCGCCTCTGGCGTTGGGATCCGATCCTGCGCCTACCCCACTCCTGCCGGCGCCGGAACCTTCTCCGCCGAAGCCGCTGCCCGGGCCCGTTCCGTGGCCAATGCTGGAGCCGCCACCCGAGCCACCCAAACCTGTATTGGCGCCGCCAGTAGGCGACATAGCCAAGGCTCCCAGGCCCCCGCCGCCAGGAATTCCAACATGTGGGCCGGGGTGGCCGGAGATGACTACACCCGCTCCGTTGTTGTTGCCGCCGCTGGTAGGCGGAGCAGCCGCGTCGCCGATGTCGCCCACGCCGCCGCGGCCGTTACCGCTGTTGCCTCGTCCCGAGCCGCCTACTGAGTTGCCACCGCCCAGAGACGGGGGAGGCGGCACCACCGAGGCTCCTCCTCCTAATCCGCCCACGGGATGGCGCTCGCCCGCGGCGTCGGCCAACTGCACCGGAGGAGGCACTACTGCTACGTTGTTCCCGAGCCCGTTGTCCCCTTGCCGCTGGGAAGCGGTGTTGCCTAGTTGTGCCGGGGGTGGAACCACCTGTTTGTGCAATTCGCCGGAGCCGAAGCCCGGCCCGGCGGTGACCTCGCGCGGAACCTGCGTGGGCGGCGGCGCCACCACGGCGGGTGCGGGCATCCTGAGGAGCGCCTGCTGGTTGGAGTCCTGTACCGGGGCCGACACCGGCGGTGGCACTATCTGCGTGGCGTGTGCCCCGGGCAAATCGAAGGACGGTAAGTCACGCTGCGGAGCAACTGGAGCGGGAGCCACCGCGTCGGCGGCAAGCGACGGCTTGGCCTGAATCTTGTCGCGCAGGACCTCCGGAGGCGGTGCGACAATGCTGGCCGGCGAGGTCATTGAACGCAGCGATGACTTCATTCCTTCCGACGGAGGCGGCCCGGGAACGCGCGCATAGGCAAGCAGGTTTTGCACTGCGGAATCGGAATGGGGCAGCTTCAGGTTGGGCGCGTCCACCACGCGCTCGCGCACGAGATCGCCGCGGGCTACCCGGATCGTCTGGGTGCGGTGAAATGCTTCCTGGCCGCCGGCCCGGCCGGATCGCCCGGATTCCGCCCCGCCCAAGTCCTCGGTCTGAGGAAGTTCGTCGCCAGAATAATAGATTACGTCGTATTTCGGCCTGGGCGGCGGCTGATAGGGGCGCATGCTCGCCAGTTTCAGCGGCAGGCCGATCAGCAATAGTCCCAACAAAATCTCTCCCGCCCAGGTGATCAGAATTCCTCGGTAGGGAAACAGGCCCGACTGCGCCTCGCCAGCCAGGCGGCGCGGCGAGTGCCCCATCGCAGGTTTCAGGGACGAGCGGAACTCCTCCCATGGCGATGACCACTCCACCAGAAGCCTGGGGGCTTCAAATTCAACCTTAACGTCTTCTTCGGCTACTTCAATCACAGCCTGGACTCCTCTGCTGTCCTACCCACTACAATTTCGATGCGGTCGCCCAGCGCCGTACCCGTGGAATTCAGCGTTTCGCCGGGCAACTCTAGCACGGAAGCGGCCTTTCGGCATACCCGCGCCACCCGCCATGGCTTGAGGTTGCGTTCGACGTGGATAACGGTTCTCTCCCGGTCGAGATAGATCACATCGATGGGGAAACGCATGGCGAACGTGTGCACGCCGTGCGAAGGAACGATCCACAGGCCCTGCCCGGCGGGGAACGAATCCGGGCTGGACATCATCAGCCCGCGCAGCCGCGACCAGTGGGTCTGGGCCACGCCCAGGCGCGTCGCCAGATAGGCGCGGCGCGTCTGGTTGAATGCGTATCCTTTCGGGTCGGGCACAGGCATACCACTCCTGATTGGATTAAGCCTGGGGAGGCTCACTTACCACGCGGGGGAGGAGTTCATTTTAGCGCGCGGACTCGGGTGACAGCGTGCGTATCAGCTGGATCACCGCCGGTCCGAGCGTGACAAAAATAATTGAAGGCAGAACAAACAAGACGAGGGGGACGACCATCTTGATTGTAGTTTTGGCGGCTGCCTCTTCCGCCCTCTGCCGCCGTTCCGTCCGCAGAGAATCTGAGTGTACACGCAAAGCCTGCGCCACGCTGGTCCCGAAACGATCGGTTTGCACCAGCGTGGCCACCAGAGCACGGATGTCGTCCACGCCGGTGCGCGAGGCGAGATTATGCAGCGCCTCAGTGCGCGGCTTGCCGGCGCGCATTTCCAGGTTCACCAGGTGGAACTCACTGCTCAACTCCGGGTGAGCATGACTCAGTTCTTCTCCCACCCGCAACAGAGCCTGATCGAGGGACAAGCCGGCTTCCATACAGATGACGGTCAAGTCAAGGGCATCAGGCAAGCCCAGCGTGATCAGCCGCTGCCGGTTGCGAATCATGCGCTTGAGAATGAACCGCGGCGCGAAGAATCCGAAGGCGGTGATGCTGATCAAAAGCGGCAGACTGCGGAAGCCAGCGACGGCTACCACAATCAGAAGTCCGAACACGGCCAGCAGGAAGCGAAGACCAACGTAGGCGGCCAGATGCCGCGGTTCACGATAGCCGGCTTGAATGAGCCAGGCCCGGGTGCGGGAAACTTCATCGGGCGAGAGAGGGAGGGCCTTGCTTAAGGGATCCAAGACCTGCTCAAAGCGCTCTTTGAGATCAGGTTTTTCGCGTTCCTCCTCTTTCTGCCATCCCATCGCGCGCAGGCGGGAGCCAATCACCGAAGACGGCGCGTAGGCCGCCGCCCCGAAGAGGAAGACCACCAGGGTCACGGTCAGAAAGATGATGATCACCAGCGCCAGCATGCGTCTATACCTGAATCTGAATAATCTTGCGAATCACGAAATATCCCACCGTCTGCAGGGCAATGCCGCTGACGATCAGGGTATGGCCGATGGGATCGGAAAACAGCGGGCGGATAAAGCCCGGGTTCATCAGCAACATGGTGATGACGATGATGGGCGGCAATCCCATCAGCAGCATCATGGTCAGCCGGCCCTGGGCCGTATACACCCGGACCTGGCGCTGAATTTTGAAGCGTTCGCGGATGACGTAAGACAAGTTGTCGAGAATCTCGGCCAGGTTGCCGCCGGTTTCGCGTTGCAGCATCACCGCGGTGACGAAGAATTTCACGTCGACCAGGGGCACGCGTTCCGTCAGGTTGATCAGCGCATCGCGCACCGGCAGGCCGAATTTCTGCTCTTCAAAAAGCTTGCGGAACTCCGCCGCCACCGGCTCGGAAACCTCGTTGCCGATCAACTCCAGGGCGGTGGTCAAGGCATGCCCCGCACGGACAGCCCGGGCCAGGGTGTCAATGGCTTCCGGAAAAAGCTCTTCGAACTGCTGAAACCGCTTGCTGCGCTTGTAGGAAATGAAGGAGTAGGGCATCAGCAAGCCCACCAGCAGGCCCACTGCGCCAAACACCGGGGTGCCTCCGACGATGGTCATTGCCACGGCCGCCACCAGGGCACAGCCCGCCGACAAGAGCAGCATGTTTCCGGCGCGGATCTTCACATCGGCTTGAGAAAGAAAAGTCTGCAGGTTGCCGATGCGGGCGGAACGGCGCAGCAGATTGTCGAGCGCGGGAATCTCGCTCAACATTTCATCGCGCAGAAGCGCCAGTTCTTCGTTCGGGCCCCGTTCCGCCGCCTTCTGGACCGCAGCCAGGCGGTCACGCAGCAGGCGCGCCTGCGCGTTGCGCTGGTCCACGATGGAGAACAGAATGAAGATCGCGGCGGCGACTACGACAAAGGCGATGATGGCGATGAAAAGCGGCATATCGAAATGGAAACCGGCCTTTAGACCTCCATCCTGGCTTCGAATAACGCCGGGCGCAGCCGGCAGCCGACCGTAGCCAGCTTTTCGGCAAACTTGGGGCGAATTCCCAGGGCGCGAAAGACTCCGCGCACCCGGCCGCCTTCGTCAATCCCGTAACGCTCGAAGACGAAGATGTCCTGCATGCAGAGCACGTCTCCTTCGAGGCCCGTGACCTCGGAGATCGCCACCACTTTGCGGGTGCCGTCGGTCAAACGCGCGATCTGCACGACCGCGTGAATGGCCGAGGAAACCATCTGCCGGATGGCGCGCTCGGGGATGCCGAGGTTCGCCATGGAGAACATACTCTCCAGGCGGGCCAACGCATCACGCTGCGAGTTGGCGTGGATGGTGGTCAGCGAACCCTCATGGCCTGTGTTCATGGCCTGCAACATGTCGAAGGCTTCCTCGCCGCGGACCTCGCCGACCACGATACGGTCCGGCCGCATACGCAGGCTGTTGATGACCAGCTGCCTTTGCCGTACCGCGCCTTTACCTTCGATGTTCGGCGGGCGCGTCTCCAGCCGGACTACATGTTCCTGCTTCATCTGCAGTTCGGCGGCATCCTCAATCGTAACAATGCGCTCCGTGTTGGGTATATAGCCGGAAAGTACATTCAGCAGGGTGGTCTTGCCGGCGCCGGTGCCGCCCGAGACCAGGATGTTCAGCTTTCCTTTCACCATGGAAGAGAGCAGTTCGAGCATGGGCTCGGTGAGGGTCTTGTTTTCGATCATGTGGCGCGCGGTCACCGCATCCTTGGCAAAGCGCCGAATGGACAGGCAAGGCCCGTCGATGGCCAGCGGTGGAATGATCGCATTCACGCGTGAGCCGTCCGCCAGGCGGGCATCGACCATGGGGGAAGACTCATCCACGCGCCGGCCCACGCGAGACACGATGCGGTCGATGATCTGCATCAGGTGCTGGTCGTCTTTAAAGCTCAGGCCAGTGGGCTCCAGCTTGCCCCCGCGTTCCACATATACCTTGTCGAAGCGATTGACCAGAATATCGGAGATGCTGGGATCTTTGAGCAGCGGCTCCAGCGGGCCCAGGCCGAAAATCTCGTCCAGAATTTCGCGGGCCAGGCGCTCGCGCTCGGCAAAACTCAGCGGCACGGCTTCGCTGTTGATGGTGGTGCGCACCAGCGTCAGGACTTCGTCCCGCGCCGCGTCCCCTGCCGTCTTGCCCAGTTTTTCCAGGTCCAGGCGGTCGAGGATTTTGCGGTGCAGGTCGGCCTTTACCTGCTGGTATTCCATCCGTTCGAAGCTCTGCAGATTCGGCATAGAAAGCTTGTAGCTTTCAGCTCTTAGCTAAGAGCTGGTTTCTCAAACGGTCTTGAACAGCGACCAGGCCTCGCGTTTCACGCTGACCTCATTCTCGGTCAGGCGCGCCGCCAAGCCCACAAACGAACGCGCGATCTCGGTGTTGTTCTGGTGCATCAGAGGCACGCCCCGGTCAATGGCGGTGGAAATGGCGAAATACTGATTCGGGATCTTCCACAGCAGCTTGATCCCGGAAGCCGCTTCGACATCCGCCTCGCTGAAACCGGGGACCTTGCGGAAGCGGTTCAGCACCAGCCGCACTCGCTCCCGGCTGCCGGCTTCGGCCAGGTATTGCTGGATGCGGGCTGCACTCCATAATGATGCCACGTCGGTATGCGCCACCAGCAGGACTGTTTCCGAGAGATTGCTCACCAGGCGGGTAGCGGCGTCCATGCGCGTGGAGGCGTCCACCACGATGTAGCGGAACTGCCCCACCATCATGTCAAAGAGCCGGGCAAAGTCGGCGGTGGAGAGGTCAGACATCGTGGGCGTGTTGGCCCCCGCCAGCACCTGCAACCCGCCGTCGTGCCGGGTCATGAAACTTTCCATCAGCGAGCTGTCCAGGCGATGCAGGTTGCGCACCGCGTCGGCCACGCTGAACAGGGGTTTCAGGTTCATGTGCAGAGCGGCATGGCCCAGAGGAGCGATGTCGACCAGTGCCGTGCCACTATGAGCGGCTTGTAACGCCAGTGCCAGATTGACGGCAATGGTAGTCGCGCCCGTGCCGCCCTTGGCGTTAATCACTGTGAACACTTTGCCGCGCACTTCTTCCCGCTGCACTTTGCGTTTCGCCGAAGTGAGCCGGACGAAAGCTTCAAGCAGATCGGTGGTGGTCGTGGGCCGTTCGATGAACTCCTTGGCCCCCACGCGCATGGCGCCGATAATCACCTGCGGCTGGGACAGCGCGCCAATGGCGAACAGCGGCGTCTCCGGCATTTCCTGCTGCAGAAGCTCCATGGCTCGCAAGGCCGCCGTGGGATTGTCCGAGGGCACATCCACCAGGATCACTTCCGGCTTGGCACTCTGAATTCTGCGTACCGCCGGGTCGGCCGTGCTCACCGGGAAACTGGCGCAGCTGTGCACCGTGCGGGCGACGCTGGTACCTTCCACCAATACCTGCAGTACGGTCCGCTGCTCACTATCGGCGGCGATGATGACTACAGCAAGTTCGGGCATCGCTGCCCTCCCTCCACCCGGGAATGCAATCAACACAGCGCAATTCTCTGGCCGGCTCAGTCCTGGGGCCGCTTACTCGTCTCCCGCCGGCTTGGTATGGTCGAACTTTTCCTTGTCCATAAACGGCATGGGGTTGGTCGGCAAGGCCGGGGGACGCGTGCTCGGCGAAATTCTCTTCACCGTGCACAGCACCACCAGCTCCGACTTGGTCTTCTGCAAACTCCTGCTCTTGAAGAAATTCCCAATGATCGGGAGATCCCCCAGTCCGGGCACCTTGTTGCTGATGTTGGTGACCCGATTGTCCATCAAGCCGGCGATCGCGAAGCTCTGCCCGTCCTGCAGTTCAAATTCGGTCTCCGCCCGGCGCGTACTCAGGGCCGGGATGGTGAAGCCGGAGATGGTCAAAGCATTGGTGAAGTCTAGTGTGCTGACTTCCGGTGCGACCTTCAAGTGAATATTGCCGTTCGGCATGATCACAGGCGTGAATTGGAGCTTCACCCCAAAATCCTTGAACTGAATGGTGACGGCGGTAAAGCCCTGGCCCGGCTGCACCACCGGGAAAGGAAATTGTCCGCCCGCCAGGAAACTGGCTTCCTTGCCGTTCACCGCAATGAGATTAGGCTCGGCCAAAATCTGCAGCAGGTTCTTCTGCTGCAGGGCCTTGATGACCGCGCCGATGTTGATGTCAGTGCGGGCGATGAAAAGGTTGAGGAAGTCAGTAATGTTCACCGTGGGCGGCGTTTGCGTAACCGTCGTCGTGGTGGTTCCGCCCGGGCTGGTTGTCGTAGTCGTGGCTTGATTTGTGACCGTCAACTGGCCGAACTGGCCGGTCTGGCTAAGGGCCACAGTATTACCCAATCCCGGCATGAACAGGTTGGCGCCCAGTTGCAGAACCGCATTGCGATCCACTTCGGCGAACTTCACTTCCAGCAGAACTTCCTGCGCGCCGACCGGCCCGAACGTCAGAACGTTCACCACGTTCTTGGAGTAGGCTTCAGCAATCAAGCCAGCGCGCTTCTGAACATCTTCGGTGGACACGTGGCCGGAAAGAACGATGGCCGAGCGCGAGGGCGACACATTGATCCGCTCCTCAGGAAACACCCGGTGCTCTTCTTCCGCGCAGGCGGTTACGTCTACGTCTACCCGCAGATCGAAACTGCGGTAGCGCTCGAGTTCGTCCCAGATGAGTAGCGAGACCTCGCCAGCGGAGCGCCCGTGGACAAGAATTTGCGTAGGGGTCACGACAATCGCATCGGCAATATTCGGATCAGTGACCGAAACCCGGCGCAGACGTTCGGTGGTGTTGATGAGCAGCGACTTGTTGACCATTACCCGCAGCGGCGCCGAGCCTTGCCCTTCTGCTTCAGGGGTTTGCGCTGGCGGTACGACCTGAGCCGGCGACTCCGCCGCCGGTGACGTCGCCGGAGTGGCCGGTTGCTCTTGTCCTACAGCCAGGCCGGCGAGAAGCAGTACGGCACCGGCGGCGGCTTTCAGCTGACAGGCCGGCACTCTTCGCGCCACACGACTGCAGGAACCGATTGGCATGTGCATTCTCTGGACCCTAGCGTTCATTTGCTCGTATCAAGCGGCGTTTCTTTCTTTTCGCTGCCCTTGATCACCTCAACCGAATAGGTGGTGGGCGGAGGCGGCACTGCCGGAGCTGCCGTGTGTTTCACCACAGGGCGCGGAGCAGGAGCGGGGGCCGCCATCTGCTTGTACAGCGCCCCGGTATTGACCGCGGCTAATTCCTGTTGCTTGGTATCCAGAGGATTGCGCATCGCCAGCTGAATGCGGCCCTGCGTGCTGGCCAAGGTAAGTTTTTGGGCGTCGTCGGGAGAAACCAGCAGGGTTATGACCGGGGCGGTCTGCGGCTCCCCGTTCGAGCTCCGCTCCATGCGCTGGCCTGCAGCCAGCACTTCCACATTCTCAAGGACCGTTCTGGTCTGCTGTTCCTCGCCCCCTGTGGGGTTGCCGGTCAGCAAGACATCCACGCGCTTGCCTGCGGTGACGAAGCCGGCAACCGAGACCACCTCGTTCACCCGCACCGAGACCGCCCGCATCCCGGGAGGAATCAGCGATTCCAGCCCGGATCCTGCGTTTGTCCCGGCCAGCTTGTTGGGAAGAATGAAATCCCCCCTGGAAATGGGGAGAATGACGCCACGCCCGATTACGTCCGAAGCGCGCTGGTAGGCCCGCGGCGGAAGGGTTCCCTCCGGCAGGCGGATCACCTTGACATCGTCGGTGCCGATCTTCTCCCCGACCTGAATATCATCGGCGGCCACCAGCGCGTCCGCGCCAGCCACCACCGCGGCCATGTTCTTCGAGCGCAGGTTCTGGTAAACGCCGTAACTCACCACTCCGCCCAGCGCCAAAGCCACCAGACCGATGAGCAACAACCGATTCCGGTTCATTACCGCTCCTTAACGGTTCTCCTTCATCAAACTCGGCGCACACACGTGCATCCGGCCTGCTCGCCGGTGTTGCCCGTCCACCACGATGGAACCGAAACTCGGTAGTGTCACTTGGAACTTCGCAGCGCAGAGAGAATGCGGAAGAGTAGCAGGCAGGCTGGGCGGCGCCGCCGGGCACACACCAATCACGTGCCGGTTGTGACCGTCCTCACCGGTGCCTACGCCCCGCAAACAACTCCCCCTTGGCTTACTGGATTGAGCTGGCGACAGAAGAGAAGACATTATTCGCGTTGGAGCCGATCAGACGGATCGTCCCCACGACGATTACGAGAATCACCGCCAACATCACAGCGTATTCAGCGATGTCTTGCCCCTCATCCTCCCGCCACAGTCTCCGGAGAATGGACTTCATAAACGCCTCCAACTAAAAATCAGGCTGCTAGGCGGATACCTTACGACCTGATCCGGTGCAATCCTGTGCGCACTCTCTCATTATCATGCCGTCAGGATCGCTTAGTCTTACAAATCAACGACTTTCGTGAAAGAGGCGCAGCCGTTAGCGCCTGGCCGGGCCCTCTTCACACTCACACACTGCTCAGCAATGCGAAAAATCTTGCACATTCTTGCCGAAATTATGCTCACGTTCCGCAGCACTGTTTGCACGCCACCGCAAGGTGGAAAGCAGCCACGCTTCGGAGCGAGCCGAACCCTGTGCTTGACCCGAGTCTAATCAGCGACCTGTCGCGCAATCAAACCAGCCACGACCCGAGAATGCCGACACCCTATCGCCGAAGCTCCCACCTCAGCCTGTGATCGTTGAAAGCCCTCCCTGTCGCAGTGTGCTCCGCGACACGTCAGCTCGCTTTCACGATTTCCACACCCCACCCCCCAAGTTTCGCACGGCTCACACTTCGCCAGCGAATTCGCCCACGGGGAGAAGAATGCGAAGGTCGCAGGTTTGCTTCTTCAGTTTTCGTCGCGCGAATGTGAGTTCGCGTCGGTAACACAGCTGCCATCGAAGAAGTCTGAACCGCGATTACCAACCGTGGCGCCGAACAATCAATCTAGTCAATATCATACCTCACTCCAAACGTCATGGAACAAGTCTTTTCGCGGGCGGGTGGTTACCGATGGCATATAAGGCCTAGCGAGTCATACGTTTACACAAGTTACCTAACGAAGGCGGCAAAGAACCGTGGCTTGGGGGTCGGAATACTCTGTTTTCCATCCTCCCGTGGACTGGAGAACGGCCAGCAACGGGGCATTCGAAGGCACGACCACGGTCTGGATTTTCCATCGATCCAGAGACTGCTGCCAGTCGCGGGTGACGTAGTAGGTATTGGAATATTGCTCCATGAAGGTGTCGCCGTACAGGTCGGCGCGCCCGTCGATAAAAACGCGCTGCGGGAAGAGCTTCCAGATTAGATATCCACCCCAATCATAAGAGTTGAAGAGCGCCCTGCTCGGCGCGCTGCTGTGCAGAAACGACACTGCCGTGGATGGAAAGCTGGCCGCCTCAACCTGCGGCTGCCTGAGAATTACAGCGCGAACGTGAATTGCAGCCGCGATGGCGCAAACCAACAGCAATGCGCCGTTCGGCACCGCCACGCTGCGAAGGGACGCACGTGTCGGCTTAGCCGACCGAAACGGCGCTCGCGTTTCGACGCGCCTCTGCGCCGCTTCACAAAGCAATGGCGCGGCCACCAGCACATAGATCGGAGCGTGGCGTACCGAATGCAGCGCGGCGACCATGGTAACAGCCAGCAGCAGCAGTCCGCTGGGCCGCATGCGCCGGCTTAGCGCTGCCGTTGCGACTATGCTGGCCAGCAGGAACAACAATAGGGGCAGATAATTCGGCTGGTGAAAGTTGGGAGAGAACCATTCTGCGATGTAGCGCTGCATGGCGGCGGAGCGCAACGTCGCGACCGGATAGCCGTACATCTTCAGGCCGTACGGGTTCAGGGGGACTACTGCTGCACAGGCAAGCAGGGCGCGAGAAAGCGTCCACGAGTAGGGAGCGCTCGCCGCCCAGGTTTGGAAGCCGAAGATGATGTCGAGTGCCTCTCCGGCGAGAAACAGAGCCATCAATGCGATGCCAAGCGCATAGGCGGCGTGCAGGTTCACCCACAACAGCATGACCGGCACCATCCACCACCAGAGCGCCGGATGGTTGCGTGCCCGGTCCCGGACTACCAGTAGCACGCTCACCAGCAACAGCGAGATCATCTGTGGGCGCACGCCCCACAATGGAATCGAAGCCAGGGCTGCCCATATCGCCACCACGCCCGCAATGTAGGGCCGGCCGGCGCAGCGCACGAACAGCAACAGGAAGCTGACGGAGGTGATGGCGGCGAAGGCCAGAATTAACCCGCCCCATCCCCCGGCGCGATACAAGAGGTAGAGAAACACATCGAAGAGCCACTCGTGATTGATCCAGGGCTCTCCGGCGCGGGTGAACGAGTAGGGGTCAGTGTGGAAAACGGCGCGGTTGGCAAGCGTCAGTTGCCCTGTGCGCAGGTGCCACCAGACGTCCGGATCGGTAACGCTGCCCGCCGCCATGGCGAACAGGCCCACCACGACGATGGCGACGAACACGCAGCGGGTTGAGAGGATTTCCCTGCCCGGAAGGCGCGCCATGTGAAATGTATCGTACCGCCGCCTGCGGCGAACCGGAAGGCTTTCGGGAAACTGATTCGGGGAGGAAATCGTGTGGAACAGAGAACACGCAGTTGCTTGGACCATTCGGCGGAGAAGGGTTGCCGACGCCTGGCGCCGGGCACTACCGCAAGGCCGGCGTCTCGCCGTTTCTCTGCCGGAGCGCCCATCGTGCCAGCAGCAGTCCGAGCATGGGCAGGTAGATGAAGACCACGGCCCAGCGTCCCACTTCGCCGAAGTCGTGCGGGAAGTGATACCAGCGCCAGATGCCCGCTCCCCAACTGAAAGCCGAAGTCCAGACCAGTTCCCGGCGCGATTTGGGGATGAGCCACAGAATCAGAGAGTCGAAGAACCAGCGCTGCGGCACCAGCGCCGCCAGAAACAGCAGCCAGGCGTCGCGGTCGCGATAACGCAGCAGCGCCAGGGCGAGCAGCGGCCCTGGCATTATGAGGATCGGAATGAAGTGATCGTAGTAGCCGAACTGGTGAACCCACCACCAGGGCCAGCGGGGCATCGCGGCAAGGGTGGCCAGCAAAACCGCGATGCAAGCCAGAGCCCCTTTGCGGCTGAGATGCGTGAGGCCGACTGGCAATCCGACCTGCGGCTTGGCCATGGTGAACGGCAACGCCAGCGGGAAGAATGCACTGGCGGTCACCAATGGTGCCCACTGGGCGGTGAGGATGCCGATGCAGAAAGGAAAGGACAGGAACACGAGCCAGCGATGATAGCCGTGGCGGCTGAGCCCGAAGGCCAGCAGCGCCGAGCTGAGGCCGTAGAACGACGCACCGGCGATCTCCGGCTTCATCCACACAAAGGGCAGAGCGAACAGCGCCGCGGTCATGGGATATTGCTCGAGGGGTGTGTCGTAGGGATTGCGGTGCGCCAGCAGAGCGTGAGCGTTGCGGAGCGCCCAATTGAAATCGCCTGCACCCTGATTGAAACGCACCAGCAGGAACCAGCACAGAAGCCCGCTGGCGGCGCCGATCGCGGCAGATGCCAGAATCCGCAGTCTCATGGAAGAAAACGTTCGCACAGTTGTAACATGGGACAGCCTTTACCGGTTCCGGCTCGGCGCGGGTTGAGGCAAGCCCCTCGCGAATTGCCTGGCAGCCGTCTGAAGAAATCTCCTTTCCATTGTCACCGGCCGCAAAATCCGCGCTCATACTCATCGTTGCGTTTCTCTTCGCAGCGGGCATGTGGTTTTATTCGGAACGCATTCTGGTGGCTTACCAGACCTCTGACGCGGCCGCGCATGAGCGGCCGCGCGGCAACCTCTCGGACCTTTATCCGCGCTGGCTTGGCGCGCGGGAGTTGCTGCTGCGCCATCGCGATCCCTACAGCAGTGAAGTCACTCGGGAAATCCAGATCGGGTACTACGGACGCGTGCTGGACCCAGCCCGCCCAAACGACCCGAAGGACCAACAAGGCTTCGCCTATCCCGTCTATGTGGTTTTCCTGTTGGCCCCCACCATTACGGCGCCCTTTTCCTCGGTGCAGGCAGTATTTCATTGGCTGCTTCCGGTGTTGATCGTCCTTGCGGTGTTGTGCTGGGTACGGGTGTTGCAGTGGCGTGCGCCGGCGAGCGTGATTGTGGCGTTCACGGTACTCGTGCTTGGCAGCTTTCCCGCGGTGCAGGGAATTGAGCTGCAGCAGTTGAGCATCGTGGTAAGCGCATTGATCGCGGCCAGCGCTCTCCTGCTGGTAAGAGGGAACCTCGTGTGGGCCGGTGTGTTGCTGGCTTTGGGCACGGTCAAGCCGCAGTTGACATGGCTGCTGGCAGGATGGCTGGTCGTATGGGCAACGGGGGACTGGCGCCACAGGCGGCGTTTCCTTTGGGCTTTTGGAGCTGTGTTGGCCGCGCTTGTCCTGGGAGGAGAACTGGTGCTCCCTGGCTGGATCGGGCGCTTTTACGTGGCGGCGGGAAACTACCGGCGGTACACCGGCGGAGGCATTTCTTTGCTTGAAATGCTGACGACGGTGTGGTGCGGACGGATTCTGAACGGGCTGATCGTTCTGAGCGTTGCCCGCGTGTGCTGGCGTGCGCGCAAGGCGGCAGCCGTATCTTCCGAATTTGGATTCGTGCTGTCCCTGGTCCTGGCCACGACTGTCGTGGTGGTCCCCATGGTTGCCCCGTACAACCAGCTGCTTCTGCTGCCGGCCATAATACGGCTGGTCCAGGGATGGAGCCGGCTCTGGTACGGGGCCCGCCTCACCCGCGCAGCGGTGATAATTGTGGTGGCGATCCTCGGCTGGTCATGGTTGGCTGCGGGAGCTTTGAGCGCCGCTTCCTTTCTTGTGCCTCCCGCTTCGGTGCAGAAAGCGTGGGCCGTGCCCCTGTTCAGCAGCCTGGGGATTCCCATCTGTGTGCTTGGGCTCATGGCTTTATTCGTGAAGCAGGATCGCCCGGCAAGGGCTTCGGGAAATGGGTCGCCTTGATCCAGTGAACGCCGAACTTCACAGGGGTCGGCGATTATCGCAATCGCAAGCGCCACTGCCGGCGTGTGAGCGGCTTGCATTGCACTGCACACACGCGCTACGCTTCTGCGACACGCCGGAGGGTGAAGATGGCCCTGAAGATGGAAACGCGTGAGGTGGGTGGAATCGTGGTGGTCACCTGTCAGGGGCGTCTCGTCTTTGGAGAGGAAGCCTCAGCCCTGCGTGACAAACTTAAGGAGGCGCTGAATTCCTCCCGCCGG
>Ga0335077_10001686_pt1 | contig 26248 bp, 20 predicted proteins | sample Lox_Sample_31_FD_207151 | JGI IMG/M metagenome (GOLD analysis project Ga0335077, IMG submission 207151) | Soil microbial communities from Loxahatchee National Wildlife Refuge, Florida, United States - Lox_Sample_3.1 | ecosystem: Environmental > Terrestrial > Soil > Wetlands | place: USA... | reverse complement strand
AAAACTCGACGCGCGGCTGTTGCCCACGTTGAAGACCTGGCCGAACGCGTCCTCGGTCGCCGCGCACTGGATCATCGCGTCCACCGCGTCCTGCACGTAGACGAAATCGCGGAGCAGCGAGCCGTCGCCGAAGACCTCGATCGTCGCCCCGTCCAGGGCCTGCCGCACGAACCAGTTGGCGACGCCGAAGCGGCTGTGCTTCATCTGGGCGCGCTCGCCGTAGATGTTGGTGAGCCGCAACGTGACGGAGGCCACGCCGTGGTTGTCGTGGTAGATCTGGAAGAGCTGTTGCGCGGTGAGGCTCGAGAGCTCGTAAATGCCCCGCGGCCGGATGGGGTGGTCCTCCGCCACGGGCAACATCACCGCCCGGCCGTACTCCCCCCGCGTGCCTCCGTAGAGGAGGCGTGCCTGACGGTTGATCCGCCGACAGGTCTCCAGCAACATGGCCGAGCCCTTGATATTGATGTCGATGTCGGGAAACGGGTCGCGCACGCTGAGCACGTGATCGTTCTGCCCGGCCAGGTGGAAGATGTAGTCCTTGCCCGCGACCAGGTATTTCAGGCTCGACTCGTCCCGGACGTCACTGAAGTTGAGGCTGACGCGATCGCGGATCGGCTCCACGTTGAAGAGGTTGCCGCCGTGGTCGTCGAGCATCGCGTCCAGCAGGGTCACCTGGGCGCCGAGCTCGACCAGCCGGATCGCGAGATTGCTGCCGAGAAATCCGAGGCCACCGGTGATCAGCACCTGACGGTCGCGGTAGCACTCGAGGCTGCTGGTCACGAGGGACGCGCTCCCGACGGGGATGGGACGGGGACGCCGGACTCGACGACCTCACGCACCACGAACTGGGGCGTCTGGTTCTCGGTCAGGAAGAGCCTCCCGAGATACTCGCCGAACAGGCCGAGCATGATCAATTGCACGCCCGAGAGTAGAACGACGGGCACCAGCACCGAGGCCCAGCCCACGGGCACGTCCGGCCGCACGAGCCGTTCGATGAATGCCTCGACGCCGAGGGCCAGCCCGAGCACGCTCGCGGCGAGCCCGACCACAGTGCTCACGCGGAGCGGCATCACCGAGAAGTTGACGAACATGTTGAGCCAGAGGCGCAGGAGTTTCCGCAGCGTGTAGTTCGACCGTCCATCGCGCCGCGGCGCATGGCGCACCTGGAGGGTGCCGATGTTCCGGGTGCAACGCAGGGCGAGGCCGTCGATGTACGGGTACGGGCCGCGGTACTTGAGCACCTGATCGACGAGGAACCGGCTCATGCACTTGAAGCTCGACAGGTAGAGGTCCCGCGGCTTGGACAGCATGAAAGTGGCCAAGCGATCGTTCAGGCGGCTGCCGAGGTTGCGGAACCAGTGGTGATGCTTGACCGGGGAGTGCGTGTAGACGATGTCGTAGCGGTGCTGGAGGGCATGGTCGATCAATCGCCCGACCTCCTCCGGCGGGTTCTGAAAGTCGTCGTCCATGATCACCACATAGTCGCCGCGCGCGTGCCAAAGGCCGGCCATGACTGCGTTGTGCTCGCCGAAGTTGCGTCCCAGCATGACGTACGTGACCACGCCCGCGTGGCGCGCGCTCACGGCGCGACACACCTCGTCGCTGGCGTCCAGGCTGCCATCGTCGACGAGGACCACCTGGACCGTCCGCTCGCGCAGGGCCTCGAGGAGCCGGTCGACCAGCGGGCCGATGGTGCGGGCGCCGTTGTAGACCGGGATCACGACCGAAATCAACACGCGCAGAAGACTATCCCGCTCCCGACGGCGCGAGCCCGGCAGTCGGGCGCAGATCGTACAGTTCGGGAGGGGTGCCTCGACCAGCCCGACCGGTGGTGGTCACCGGCGTCGATCGCCAGAGCGCCGGATCCACCGCCACTCCGTTGGCCTTGACCCAGTCGGTGATGGATCGTTGCGGCGACTCCCCGCGGCCGCGACGAGAGAAGTCCCCGCCGAGTAACACGAAGCGCACCTGACCGTCGGCAGCCAGGGCGGCGAAGCGCTCCTGGGTCAGGATTGGATCGCTCCCCATGAAGCCGCCGATCGCCATGACCGGCTCTCCCGTCTCGATGATGGCGGGCGCCGCCAGCCGCGCGTTGAGCGTGGCGAGCAGATACCGCTCACCCCGGCGATTGGCGCGCAGGAAGGCGAGAAGTTGCGGGTCTCGTCCGATTGCTGCCCCGCCGCGCCAGAACGTCTGCCCGTTCGGGTCTTCACGGCCCGGTGCGCCTGGCAGCGCGGCAAAGGGCATCGTGACGTTGGCCCGCGCGACGCTGGGACCGAGCGCCCACGCGATGGGCGTCACGAGCAGGGCGCCGAGCCCCATGCCGAGGGCGACCGATGGACGCACGATCGGTCGCCTGGAGCCGATGCCGGCGATCAGATTGATGCTTGCCGCGCACGCGCCCAGGACCATCACGAGGCAGAGCCAGAGCCGCCAGTCGCCAGTATTCATGCGCACTCGAACGAGGTCGTCGGACCAGATGAAGAGCTGCCAGGCCGCGGTGATGAGCAGCGCGACCGGCAAGAGCAGAGCGCGCCGCCCGCCTCGCCGATGCCACGACCACAGGGCAGTCACCCCCATGCCCGCGAGAGCCGACAGTGGCGGAGCCATGGTGACGAGGTAGTACGCGTGGAAGATCCCACCGGCATAGCTGTACACGATCGCGTAGGTCAGCGCCCAGCCCGACCAGAGCACCATGGCCTGCTGCTCCAGGTCGAGCGGCGGCCGCCGTCCGGTGCCACGGACTGCGACCGCCGCCACGCCGGCCATGGCCAGCGGCAGGAGCCAGGCGAACTGCCCCGCCAGATGCCGATCGGCCAGGCGCAGGGGACCGACCGGGACGTTGTCCACCACACGTAGCCGTCCCCCGAAGGGGGTTGCGGGCGCGCCCGGCTGGCCGGGAGCCGCAGCTGGGGCGTTGCCCTGCCCCCGCGCCAACATGCCGCGTCGCCGCACGAACCGCTCCATGCCGTTGTGGCCGACGGCCAGCTCGAGCATCGAGTTGGACTGACTGCTTCCGGCAAACGGCCGCCGCTCGGCCGGCGTCACGTCGTAGAGCACGACCCACGACAGCGAAACGACGGCCAGCACGAACGCCCCGACCGTTAGGTGCGCGAGGCGCCGGTGCCAGGGAAGGGGCGCTCCCACGAAGTAGAGGAGCGCGAACGTGGGCAGGACTACGAACGCGGCCAGCATCTTGACGTTGAATCCGACGCCGACCAGCGCCATGGCGAGCACCAGGAGCGCGGCGCTGCCGCGCTCGGTCGCGATCGTGAGAGCCCACGCGGCCAGCAGCAGCACGAGGACCAGACAGCTATCGGTGTTGCTGGAGCGGTCGATGACGATGCTGATCGGCGTGAGGGCCAGGAACAGCGCCGCGAGCAAGCCGGTGGCGGCGCCGAAGCGGCGCGCCACGAGATGATACAGGAGCGCGATCGACGCGAGCCCTTCCACCACCTGAGGCAGTAGGACGCTGAGGGTACTGAAGCCGAAGAGCTTTGCGCTCGCCACCTGGACCCAGATGGCGACCGGGGGCTTGTCGAGCGAGACGAACCCGGCGGGGTCGAAGGAGTTGAAGAGGAAGTTGTGCCAGCTGTCCATCATGCTGCGGACGCCCGCGCTGTAGTACTGGGTGCCGTAGCCGTTCTGCTCGAGGCGCCACAGGCGGAGCCCTAGCCCGAGTGCCATCACGCCGCCGAGGGCGGGCCAGGGGATGGATCGCGAAGCCGGCCGGAGGGCGACGACCGGGGCCGCCGTGGCCTCCCGCGAGGACTCCAAGGCCGTCTCAGTCGAGTCCATGGCCGTACTGACGAGGACGACCGAGCCGCCCTCGCGGTTGACATCGAAGCCCGAGCGTACGAGTGGGCGTGACTCCGGGCGCCCTAGAACAGCGCGCTGACCGAGCGACCATCGTGGATGCGGGTGATCGCTTCAGCGAGCAGCGGGGCGACGGACAGGACCTCGATCTTCGTAGACGCCGAGCGGAGCGGAATGGTGTCGGTCACAAGGAGTCGATCGAGCCGCGAGGCCGCCAGCCGGTCCATCGCGCCGCCCGAGAGCACCGGATGGATCACGGCCGCCGAGACGCTGCGCGCCCCCTTGCTGAGGAGGAAGTCGGTGGCGCTGAAGAGCGTGCCGCCCGTGGCGATCTCGTCGTCGACGAGCAGGCAGCGCTTGCCAGCGACGTCCCCGATCACCGCGACCGCTTCCGCGCGCTCGTCATCGCCGACGCGCCGCTTGTCGACGACGGCGATCGGCAGATCGAGCCGGCGGGCGAAGCGCCCGGCGTCCTTGGTCTCGCCCACGTCGGCGGCGACCACGACCATGTTCTCCACGCCCTCTCCACGCAGCCGCTCGCACAGGACGGGCACCGCGGTCAGCTGGTCGGCGGGGATCGAGAAGAATCCCTGGATCTGCGGGGAGTGAAGGTCCACGGTCAGCACGCGGTCCGCCCCGGCCGTGACGAGCAGGTCGGCCATGAGCCGCGCGGTGACCGAGATGCGCGGCTCGTCCTTCTTGTCGCTGCGCGCGTAGGGGAAGTACGGGAGCACCGCCGTCACTCGCCGGGCGGAGGCATGGGTCAGCGCGTCGAGGAGGATCAGCAGCTCGACGATGTGCTCGGACAGGGGCGGCGCCGCGGTCTGCACCACGAACACGTCCTGCTCGCGGACGTTCTCCTCGATCCGGACCTTGAGGTTCTCGTTCGAGAAGCGCTTCGTGGTGATGGCGCCGGGGGTGATGCCCAGGCACTTGCAGACGTCCTGCGCCAGCGTCGGGTGCGAGGATCCGGAGAAGACCTTGAGTCCGTCCATGTCGGTCGTCCCTCACCGGACCGGCTCCGGTCGAGCGCTGCCGGTCGCTTGTGTTCCGGATGGTCCGCGACCCAATACTGCCCTCAGGCGGTGCGGACCGTCAAGGAGACACCGGTGGCATGCGCTGGAGTATCATGCCGACGGGCACGTCGCATGAATCGCAAGAGGGAGCGCGGTGACGGTGGGCCGGGGTCCCGGGACGACGAACGGGAGACGGCGCCACGCGGCGCCGATGACGAGTAGGAGGAGGCCATGAGCTTCGAGGTGAATCATGACCGTTGAGCGGGCGGCCGAGCGACAGATCGCGCGCATCACCCTGGCCGCGGAGCGCGACTATCTCGCGGCGCTCATCGCGTTCCTCCGGACGGCGACGGGCCGGCTGGGCCTTCCCGCGTCCGACGCCGCGGGGCTCGAGCGCGCCGTCCAGGAGGTGTGTCTGAACATCGTCGAGCACGGCTTCGAGCCGGGCCAGGCGGGAAGCTTCGACGTCACCCTCCTCCGCCGGCCGGGCCATATCGTGCTCGCCGTGGAGGATCAGGGCATGCCATTCGATTTCGAGAGACTCGAGGCCGCCAAAGAAGGGGGACTGGCCGCGCCTGCCCTCACCGGCCTGGCCGACGTGGTCCGGTTCCTGAACCTCGGGACCCGCGGCAACCGCGTGGAGCTCCACAAGCGCTTGCCCTTTCGCGCGATCGACGCGTACATCGCCGCGGGCCAGGCGCCCCCCGTGGCTGCCCCATCCGCGCCGCCCCTCACGCTCCCCGTGACGGTTCGCCTGATGACGCCCGACGATGCCATCGGCGTGGCGCGATCCACGTATGCCGTCTACGGCTACACGCTGCCCGACGACTACCTGTACTTCCCGGATCGTATTCGCGAGATGCTGCAGGGGGGATTGCTCGAGGTGGTGGTCGCCGTGCTCCCGGACGGTGAGATCGTGGGCTGCATGACCTCGGAGGTCGAGCATCCCGGCGGCCCCGTCGGCTACCTTGGCGAGGGGCTGGTGGATCCGCGCGTCCGTCATCACGGACTCATGGAGCAGATGCTTCGCTTCATGCAACGACGAGCCACTGAGCGAGGCATGCTCGGTCTGTACGGCGAGGCCGTCACCGTGCATCCCTACTCCCAGATGAGCAACATCGCGCTCGGATTCACCGTGGTCGGCGTGCAGCTCGGCGACGAGGCCCCCACCGTCGACTTCAAGGCGATCAACCGGGAGGAGTCGAAGAAACGCACGGCGACCGTGCTCAACTTCCTCAGGACCAGCGAGGGGCCGCACCGCGAAGTGTACGTCCCGCCGCAGCACAAGGAGATGATCGAGCGTATCTACGCCCAGGGTAAGCTGCCGCGGACCCTCGTGGAACGCGAGCCGGCCGTCACGGCGGAGGCCTCCTCGGCCCAGGTGAGGGTCGACGCCTCCTCGGAGTGGAGCGAGGGACTGATCCGCGTGACCGCGTACGGACCGGATCTGACGGAGCTCGTCCGCTTCCGCCTGCGCGAGCTGTGCCTGCGCCGGATCGACTGGATCTGCCTCGATCTGCCCCTCTCGGATCCGGGCGCGCGCCGCTTCTGCGCCTCGCTGGAAGCCCTCGGCTTCTTTTTCTGCGGCGTCATTCCCGATCTGGTCGGCGACGACATCCTGCGGCTGCAGTACCTGAACGAGATCGAGGCCGAGGTGGAGGCCGTGCAGATCGCCTCGGAGTTCGGCAAGGAGGTGTTCGCCTATGTCGTGCGCGCGATGAACGCCGCGACCGGCGATCGTCGCGGCTGATGAGGGGCCAGGCGGCGCGTCCGTGGTGACCCGACGCCGCGTGGCGCTGGCGGAGGTCCTGCGAGATCCGCGAGCGATCGTCGCGGGAGTCGTCCGCGGTTTCCTGGTCGGGTACTACGTGAAGGCGGTCGGCGAGTGGCTCGCTCGCCCCGTACAGCGCCATCTACGGCGCGCTGCTCGCCATGTGCATCCTGCCGATGATGACCTGCGCCATCATCGCCGGTCTGGGGCACATCCCTCGGCCGGATCGTGCCGCACAACGTCTTCGCCGCATACAGCGAGGGACGCGTCGTCAGCATCATCGTCGTGAGCATTCTCGTCGGTCTCGCCCTCGGCCTGATCCACAGCAGCAAGGCGGACGACGTCCTGCACCACGTCGGCGTCGCCCACGAAGCGTTCGAGCAGATCTTCGAGTGGGTGATCGGGCTTCTCCCGATCGGTCTGTTCTGCCTGATCGCCGGGGTGGCGGCGAGCGTGAATCCGACCCTGCTGCATGCCCTCCTTCGGTACATCCTCGTCTTCTGCGTCGCGGGAATCGCCCTCCTGATCGCCTATCGCTGCTTCCTGTGGCGTCTCGCGGGCGGGTCGTTCACGTTTCCGGCGCGAGCGCTCAGAGAGCCGCTCCTCCTCGCCTTCCTCGCCAACACCAGCATCATCACCATCCCCTCCTGCCTCGACGCCCTCAAGAGGCACCTGCGGGCGGAAGCCGAACGTCTCGGAGCTGGTCGTGCCCTTGGCCGCTACTTCACCGTGACGCTCTTGGCCAGGTTGCGCGGCTTGTCCGGGTCATGGCCGCGGAGCAGCGCCAGATAGTAGCCGAGTAGCTGCGCAGGCGCCGCGTTGACGATCGCGGCTGCCGGACCGAGGTCGGCGACGCGGATGTGGTAGTCGAAGGCCTCGTGCGCCTCCGGCGAGATGCCGATGAGGGTCGCGCCCCGCGCCTTCACCTCCATCGCGCCCGCCATGACGTCCTCGAAGGTCTCGTCGCGGGGCGCCGTGACCAGACAGGGGGTGCCGGGCTCGATCAAGGCGATGACGCCATGCTTCAGCTCGCCGCCGGCGAACCCCTCGGCGTGCACGTAGCTCACCTCTTTCACCTTCAACGCCGCCTCCAGGGCCAGCGGGTAGCTCAGGCCCCGTCCGATCGCGAACAGGTGATCGCGCCGGTAGATCGCGTCGGCAATCTGGCGCACGAGATCGCGCCGATCGTCGGACAGGAACCGTTCGATCTCGTCGGCGGCCCCCTCGACGAGGGTCGGGCCCACCTCTGGCTGCCCCGCCATCTCGTAAGCCGTCATCAGCAGGATGGCGAGCTTCGCGGTGAAGCTCTTGGTGGAGAGCACGCAGCGCTCGGGCCCGGCCCCGAGCGGCACGGCATAGTCGGCGAGCCGCCAGAGGGTGGAGCCCTCGACGTTCACCAGCGCGGCGATGCGGGCGCCCCGCTGTTGCGCCGCCCGGGCCGCCTCGATCACATCGATGGTCTCGCCGCTTTGCGAGAAGGCCAGGACCAGCGATCCCTCGGCGACGAAGTCGCGAAGGTACGAGAACTCGGACGCGGTGGCGAAGGTGACGCGGCGCCCGGCGATCCGAGCCAGGAGGTACTGGGCCGCGAGGGCAGCGTGACCGGCGCTCCCGCATCCGATGGCGACGACGTCCTGGGCGTCGACGAGCATCGCGGCCAGCCGCAGGGCGTGGTCGCCCCAGCCCTGAGCGATGCGCCGGAGTACCCGCGGCTGCTCAGAGATCTCCTTGGTCATGTAGTCCGGATACCCGTCGAGCTCGGTCGCGGCGGCTTCCCACTCGACGAGCGTGACCGGCGGATCGAGCTCTCGGCCGCTCTCGACCTCGAACAGACGGATGCTTTCGCGGTCGACGAGCGTGGCTTGCCCGTCCTCGACAAAGGTGACGTGGCGGGTGTGCTCGAGGAGAGCGCTGTAGTCCGAGGCGATGAGGTGGCCCGTCCGGCCCCACCCCAGGACGAGGGGCGAACCGCTCTTGGCGGCGGCGAGCTGTCCCCTGGCCACATCGAGGACCGCGATGGCGTTCAGTCCCCTCAGACATCGGAATGCGGCGATCGTGGCCTCGAGCAGACGCTCGGGACCTTCAGGCGTCCGGGCCAGGCATTCCTCGACAAGATGCACCACCACTTCCGTGTCGGTCTCCGACTGGAAGCGGTGACCGGAACGGACGAGCGGCTCGCGCAGCTCCCGATAGTTCGAGACGATGCCGTTGTGGATCAGGGCCAGGCGGCCCACGCAGTCGAGGTGGGGATGCGCATTGGGCGTGGTGACCCCGCCGTGGGTGGCCCAGCGGGTGTGCCCGAGCCCGAGACTGCTCTCCGCGAGCGCTGGTTCCGCGTCACCGATCTTGCCGATCCGCTTCTCGACTGCCACCGTGCCGCCCGATGCCACCGCGATTCCCCAGGAATCGTAACCGCGATACTCGAGCTTCTTGAGCCCGCGAAGGACGGTGGCCACCGCATTCTCGTCATGCCCCACGTAGCCGAAGATTCCGCACATGTCGCTCTCCTCTCGGGTTGGGGCATGCGGGCGATCCGGCGCCGCCGCGAACCGATTGGCGCGGCTCTCGAGCGCATGTCGCCGCCGTGCCACGTTCCCCGGGCGGATCACACCCTGGATCGGGAACGCTAGACGGTGGCAACGTCAGGGAGGGAGGAGCGCTTCGTCAGGCGGGGCGACCTGCCCGCCGGCACCCTGGGTGACCTCTGTCAGCGCGTCACCGCGCTGGTTTGCTTCACCCATCACGACCGTGCCCGCCGAGGGACCATCCGCCGAATGATTCGATCGGTCCCTTCCTCGTCATCCGCTCCGGAGAGCGGATCAGGCGCTTGTCTTCCAGAACTCCTCGATCCCGCTTCAGATCCCGTCCCGCACATCCCTCCTTTCCACTAGGCTGCGATCATAGCAGCACCGGAGGCCACCGGCAAAGGATTCGGTTCGATCGGCGCCGGGTCAGTCTCTGTCCGGCACGCCCGCGCCGCGCAGCACCTCCTGGACCGAGTCGCTGCCAGCGACGTGACCGGGGAGTCGCGCTCCCGCGGCGATCAGCAGTCGAACGATGGCCGGATAGTCACCGTGCGCGACCTCCTCGGGCAGCTTCATGGCGATTCCGCCGAAGACGTCGTGGCAGTTCACGGAGCCGTGGATGGTCGTGTCCAGCGCGTCACCGCCGTAGCGATTGACGACGTGGATGTCGGCGCCGTGCTCCACGAGGAGCCGGGCCGCGTCAGCGCTGCCCCGCCAGCACGCCCAGTGGAGCGGCGGCGACTCGTCGAGCCCGCCGTTCGCGTTCGGATCGGCGCCGGCGTCGAGGAGTCGGCGCGCGGACTCCACGTCGTTCCGCCCCGCCGCGTAGCAGAGGACGTCTGGCTCGACACGCGGCGGGTGCCGGTCCTCGGCGCTCAGGGTGGACTCATCCGCGCCGGCCCCGCGGAGCAGGCGAGCCACGTCCTCACGCCCGTGCCGAACCGCAGAGCGAAAGGGCGTCAGCCCGAGGTCAGCCGTCGCATTCGGGTCGCCGCCAGCCTCGACCAGCAGGCGGATGATGGCGAGACTGCGGCCGTACACGACGGCCCGGTGCAGATGAGTCCGGCCATGCATCCAGGGAATGCGGAAGTTCGGGTCCGCACCGTGGCGGAGGTAGAGTTCGACACCGGCCGGGTTCTCGAAGTCGAGCATCCGCGCCAGGCAGTACGAGACACGCTTCGGATGCAGCGGCGGGCGCGCCTCGAGGAGCAGTCCGAGGCATGTGATGTCGGAGAACTCCGACGCGTGGTAGAGCGCCTCGAGGCCGTACGATCCCCCGCGAACCTCGTCGCCAGGATCGCCCTGGAGCTCGTTCACGTCGGCGCCGGCGGCGAGGAGCATCCGGGTCAGCTCGGGATTGTTGGCGATGCCTGCGGCGCCGTAGAGGCTGGTCTGGATCCAGGTCGTGCCTTCTTCGCTGACGGTGACGTGGGCATTGACATCCGCGCCGTGGTCGAGAAGAAGCCGCACGACGCGCACGATACCCTCGGCCCTCCGGGCGTCGCTGCGCAGGAAGCGCGAGAAGCACGCGTAGAGGATGGGCTCCCGGTCGAGCGGGCCACCACGCCGGCGGGCAAGCGCCGGCTCGCGCTCGAGGATCCGCGCGACGTGCTCGGTCGCGCCGCAGACGCACGCCGTGTAGAGGTCGAAGCGCTCCAGCGAGGGATCGGCGGCAAGGAGGGTCGAGGCCTTGCGCATGTCGCCCGAGCAGGCCGCGCGGACGAGCTGAGCTGCGCGTTCGCCAGCCTCGAGCTGCCGCGCCTCCACGAACTGCTTCCAGCGGGGCCAGCTGCTGAAGCCATATTCGCGGGCGATCACGAGCTGAGCGTCGTGCAGGGCGACGGCGGAGGGAACCGTGCCCGCGCGGAACCGCGGGTGATGGGACGAGAATCGCCGCCGCGCTTCGGGGTCGCCCTCGCGAAGGGCATCGAGCAGATCGCGCGCCTGCTTCCGGTCGAATTCGAGGGATGGACGAGGTGGGATGGGTCGGCTCGGCATGACATGATCTCCTTCCGTCGGCCCGTCGTCCGCATCTCGGGCGCTGAAGGGATCATGACCGCCGCCAGCGCTTCGCAATCGTGCAGGTGGGACAATCCCTTCACGCGGACCGTGGGTCGCCTGGTCGACCTGACGTCCATCATACTCCGGTCCGCGGCGTCCTGTTGGTTATCCTCGACCGTTCGAGTCGCGTCGCCCTCAGCGGCCGGGATCCTTCGTTCGCCACCCGAGCGTCGCCAGCTCGAGGCGCCAGATCGGTCCATTCAGAAACATCGGACCTTCGAATTTCGCGAAGGCCGGGAGGTCGCCGGGGACGAACCAATAGTGGAGGTCGGCCGGCTGCTTCCCCAGCAGCGACGCGAGCGCCCCGGTCAGCCCGCCGATCTCCAGCTTGACGACATAGCGGATGACTTTCTTGGGATGGGCGCCGAGCAGGGCGCTCTCCTCGCCCTCCGGCTGAAGGTGCATCGTGATCAGCCGCGGCTTGGGCATGAACGCGGCCATCTTCACGTCGGCGGTCTCCCCGGGGCGGAGGTTCTTGATCAGCACGAGCGTCATGCCGTTGTAGAGATCCGGCGGCATCTCGAGATCACCACTCGCGGTCTGCTCCGCGGCGCCCTTCTTCTCCTGAACGCGGGCCTGAAAGCGTCGAGTTTTCCGGTCGAACGAGATCTCCGAGGTCGGAAAGGACGGACCGTGCTGGCGCAAGCGGTAGGCTTGCACCGTGAACACCTGAGCCTGTGAGAAGGTGACCGTCTCGTCGTAGACCGAGCCATCGTCGAAATTCAACAGCAGACGGCTCTCGAGCGCGCCCTCCTTCGGATGCTGAAGCATCTCGCCATTCGCGATCGCGTGCCCATCGAGAGAACGCACGACGACGAATCCCCGAACGCTGCCTTCCGACAGCTTGACGCTGACCGGCGCGGCCTCGGGCCTCGAGGCCGTAAGAAGCACCAGGAACCCGATCACACCCGTGCCGAGGCGGGAGATCATTGCCGCGTCCATGCGCCGCACGGCCTTGCTCCTGATGCAGGACGAAGCAAGACCAGTGCCAGAGCAGGGCCGCGACCGGGCGTCAGATCGAGCTGTTGCCCGGCTAGTCCTTCGGGGCTCGGAAGGACGCGTGCTCCACGGTCCACCGCTTCAGCAAATCGGCGTCGGGCTCCTGCGCGATGCCCGGCACGTCGGACGTGGCGACCTCTCCGCGTCCGCTGAGCACGATCTCGGGCTTGCCGATGTCGTTCTGGTAGAAGTAGGCGGACGGGAAGATGTCACCGGGATACGTGAAGTTCGGGAGCGTCGCCAGCTCGGCGCAGATCGCGCCGCCGATGCCGCTCTCCAGCATGCCCCCGACCCAGCAGGGGATGCCATGCTCGGCGCAGAGGGCCTGCATGTCCCGCGACGCGGTGAGGCCGCCCACGCGCGCCATCTTGATGTTGACCACCTTGCAGCTTCCCAGCCGGATGGCCGCCTGGACGTGCTCCAGACTGTGCGCGCTCTCGTCGAGGCAGACGGGGGTCTCGATGCGCTTCTGGAGATCGGCGTGGTTGATGAGGCTCATGCCGTCGTCGGCCAGCGGCTGTTCGATCATGGCGAGACGGAAGCGGTCCAGCGCGCGGAAGAGGTCCGTGTCCGCCGAGGTGTAGGCCGCGTTACAGTCGATGTGAAAGGTGAAGTGCGGGAAGGTGGAGCGCACGGCTTCGATCATGTGAAGGTCCCAGCCGGGCCGGAACTTGAGCTTGATGCGCGGGAAGCCCTGATCGATGGCTCCCTGGATCTTCTCCATCAGGATGTCGAGCGAGTCCTGGACGCCGAAGTCGGCGCCGACGGCGACGCGGTCGCCCTGACCCCCCAGCGCGCGGTGCAGCGGGACGCCCTGGCGCTTCGCGTGGAGCACCCACCAGCCGATGTCGAGGGCCGCGCGGGCGAACTGATTACCCTTGATGAAGGCGATGCGCTCCAGCAGATCGCGACTCGACTCGAGGTCCTGACCGACGACGCGCGGGACCATGTGCTCGCGGAGGGTGTGGAAGGTCGCGAGCGTGTGCTCCGCCGAATACGCCGGGATCCAGGGTGGGCAGCTCTCGCCCCAGGCGTACTGCCCGCCGCTCTCCATGCGCACCAGGATGGTGTCGGTGTCGCGCTGATCGGCATACGACGTGCGCCACACGAAGGCGAGCGGGAGCCGTACCCAGTAGATGTCGATGGCGTCGATCCTCATGGCCGCTCCTTTTCGATCTCCGACAGGGACCGAGGGTCGCGGGCGCGGTCAGGCGTAGTGAACGACTCCCTTGGACATGATCACCTGAATGCTCGGAAAGACTTTGCGCGCGTTGGCCGGGATCGGCATCCAGCCCTGCGTGCCCGGTTTGCCCTTGTAGTAATCGAAGGGAAGCGTGCCGGGTCCGTTGCCTGGCTTGCCCACGATGATCCGCCCCACCATGCCGTCGTTCTCGTGGGGCAAGCAGAAATAGTCGTACACGCCCTCCACCGTGAATGTGTGGTCGAAGTGCGCGCCCTTGGTGGTCATGAGTCCGGAGTCCCAGGGCTGGGCTTGCTCGGGGATGCGCAGGGAGTGCATGGCGTTCTTCGGATGGTAGGCGGCCGACGAGTGCACGTCCATGTCCAGGATCCAGCGAACGGTCTGCCCAGGCTTGATGAGGATGCCGATCGGCTCGTACCAGGACTTGACCCGGGACGCATCGTTCCTCATGCGGATCTCGATGATGTCGGCCGCGTGCAATCGCCGGGGGACGGCGAAGCTTGCCAGCGCAAGTCCCACGGTGCCCATGAAGCGTCGTCTCGGGAGCATATGCGTCTCCTTCCGCGGTGATGCGCGCGGTGGTGGCCCCGCGCGTTCTCGACTGATGGTGTCATCCATCCTAGCGCGTCGGCCCCGGCGGCTCCAGGGGCGCTTGCCCACCAGCGTCATCGACGAGCCCGTGACGCACGACCGCCGCCGGCGGAGCGCCGGCGTCAGTCCTGGCGTGATGTGCCGATCGACCGTTGCAGCGCAGTGGGGCTCAGGTCGCGATCCAGCACCACCGCGTCGGGGCCCTCGTGTCCATCCAGACGGATCCCGGCCGTCGTGGGTCCGCTGATTCGTGCGACCGTGCTCCCGGCGCGCGGATGGAGATCGCGCAGCTCCGCATCTCGCACCGCATGGAGCCAGAGCATCGGTCCGCCCTCTATCGGCGCGACCGCGTGCAGCCTCCGAACGTGGACGCCGCTGACGTCGTCCAGTACGACGGCTGGCCTCGCATCCGGCTGGTCGATGCCGAGGTTTGCGTCTTCGATGACCAGACCGGTGGCATGCCGGCAATAGAGACCGTAGGCCGGGAGATCGGCGAACATCGTCCCGTCCGGATACCGGGTCTCCTTCTCCGGGACCTGCAGGGAGGCATGCCTGGTCCCGCCGCCCCTGACCTCGACCGTGAGGTTCTGCAGCGTGATCGGCCCGATCGGCGCTCCGGGGATGCCCGTGATGGACGACGCGCCGAGGGCGGCTCCGACCTGCACGTCCTTGATCGACACGTGGCGGAGCGCTCCGGCCGTCGGCACGCGCTGCCCGCGGCCTCGCCGCGCCAGCCGTACGAAGATGGGGGTGCGCACGCTCGCCATCCGGATGTTCTGGACCGTGACGCGCTCGAGCACGCCGCCATCGACTGACATCAGAGCGATTCCCGAGGTCAGATCGCCCTTCCACGGGCTCGGATGGCGCTTCCCGACGATGGTGCAGTCACGGATGACGATGTCCCGGAAATCTCCCGACGACTCGGTGCCCAGCTTGATCGCGTTGTGCCGCGTGGCGAGGTGGCAGCCGAAGACCCTCACGCGCTCCGTGGCCCCGCGAGCGCCCAGGGCCAGACTGGCCTTGAGGCAGAGCGCATCGTCCCGCGTATCGATATGGCAGCGCGCGATGCGGACGTCACGGCAACTGTCGGGATCGATGCCGTCCGCGTACCCGTTCAGGATCGTGACGCCCTCGATGTCGACATGCTCGCAGCCGACGAGACTGACACCGTAGTTGCCGGCGTTGGCGATCGTCAGATCGCGGATCTCGATCCCGCGGCAGCCCCTCAGCGCGATCGGCTTCGGCCCTTCCCGCTTCCAGCGATTGCCGTCGATGGAGCCGGAGCCCACGATGCGGAGCTGCTTCACCTCGCGACCCTGGAGGAGGGCGAAGCGCTGGTCCGAGGTCTCCTCGTCGGCGAACGTGTCGTACCCGTGTGTCTCCGCCCGGTCGAAGTCGTCATCGTCCGGGCTGGCGATCAGCCTTGCTCCGGCGTCGATCTGGAGGGTCGTGCGATCCCGGAGATGCAGGGTCCCGGACAGGTAGTTCCCTCGCGGGAAATGCACGGCCCGGCCCGACGCGGCCGCGCTATCGATCGCGGCCTGGATGGCGCGGGTATCCTTCGTCTGTCCGTTGCCGCTCGCTCCATAGGCCCGGACGTCGGCGGATGCCGACGCTTCCGCGAGGCCGGGCATCCGTGACAGCAGGGCATCGGCGGCCAGCGCGCTGGTCAACCAGAGGAGAGCCCGACGCGATTCATTCACACACCGTGACGCAGGCGGCGTGGTGTCAGCGAGACGATGGGTCCGGGTCGACCGAAGCCCTGACATTGGCAATGATCCATCCTCTTATCACGGCCGTGTCGCGATGGCCATGCCCTCGCCGCCAGCGCGTTGCGCCGGAGTCGGGCTGCCGAACACCGCGAGGATCGCGTCCTTGTTTCGGCCGTACCACAGATTGCCGAGGTGCCCCCCGAAGGGGTAGACGATCATGTGGTCGCCCATGGCCGCCTTGAGGTCGTTGATCGATCCAGGGTCCGCCAGGACGTCATCGGCGTTGTACATGATGTAAACCCTCGGGTCGTCGCGAAGCCGGTCGAGAATCGCCGTCAGGGACCCGCCATCGCTCAAGCGTTCGACATCGTCGGTCTGCAGGCTGGCCCGCCGCATGAGAGACGGCATCACGATCTTCTCCGTGTAGTCGGCGAGCGTGAACGCCTTGGCCTGCTCGAGCCGATCCGTGACACGATCCGGCGGGATGGTGAGCAGGTGCTGATCGTGAATGGCTTGTGTGACGTAGACCAGCTCCGGGACCGTCGTCTGCACGTACTCGCTGATCAGGAACTGGAGCTCCTCCGTCGTGAAGCAGGAGAACCGTCGCGCCATTCGGGCAATGGCCGTCCTGTCATCCACCGTCTGCGCCGAAGCCGTCTGCGCCGAATAGGACTGCACGATCGCCAGGGCCGCTCCGCCGAGCCGTTCGGCCCGGTCCTTGCCGAACGTGCGCTCCAGCGCTTCCCATCGGTCGAGCTTCTTGAGCGCGTAGGTGAGATCGAGCGGCGGGTCGATCAGCAGATACCTGTCGATGCCGATCTTGCGCTGGTCGGCGTCGATGACGCTCACGTAGGCGCCTTCCAGAGCCCCCAGGCTGGCGCCCAGGTAATCGATGCCCGTGATCTCGAGGCGGTATCGGTCCGTGAGGACGTCGCGTGTCTTCTGCATGACGTCGTAGAGATCGCGAGCATCGTCCGGAACGTAGCCGGGCACGCCACTGCGGCTCGCCGCGAGCGCGAAATTCCAGTTCATCGGGGAGGGCAAGATGACGACGTGGAAACCCTCGCGATGGAACAGCGCGGCAAAGTAGCTTCCCAGCCCGAAGTAGGGGCTGGATCCGATGCCGCCGACGATGAAGAGCAGTGGCGCCGGACCACTCTGGCGATAGAGCGCGACGCTCACCTGCCCGCGCCCCTCGAGCGAGGGGAATTGATTTCTCCCGGGGAGGACCGGCACATGCACGACGTGGCGCTTGAGTCCCGGTGTGACGCCGGTCGGATTCAGCGCGGCGGCCATCATCGTGGCCAGGTATGGGTCGCGATAGGGATAGGCATAGGCCCGTTCCGGAGTGCTGGCGGCAACCTGGATGTCAGCTCTCTCGACGGTCGTCGCGTTATCAGCTCTCTCGACGGTCGTCGCGTTCGGGCAGTCGCTCGCCTGCCGCTCCTCGGTCCGAGCCGGTACGGAGCCTCCGAGCAAGATCACCACCGTCAGCATGGCCGACACGATGTTCCGCATCACAGACACCTCCGTGCGCTTCCGGCCCCCGATCATCGAACCTCCCGCCTCGTGGCCCGGACGTGGTTTCCCACTGTTCACAGTCATCAGGCACCCTCCGTGGTGGCCGTGCCAGTGGGGATGACGCGGGACGGCATCAGGCGTCCGTGTGCCGAGGGGATCCGGCGCGGTCGGGCGAATCCCAGGACGTTGTCAGGAAGAGCTCCGCTCGAGCGGAAGTCACAGGCACGGGGCGGTGATCGCTGGCGGCGCATCGCCCCTCGGAGGATGCGGTGTCGGCGAGCGCCTCGACACCGATCGGACGGCTCGCGGCCTCGTCGATGGCGGCGGTCCACGTCGAGGCATCTCCTTCGGTCATGCTTCCATGCGGCGAGAGCCGGGCATCCTCGTAGCCCCAGAGCTGCACGTCGGCGAGGTACTGGGCCCGCGAGGTCAGCGGCCCGCGGCAGATCCGCCGAGAGGGCGCCTGGCGCATCTCTTGTTCGAGGAGCTGCAAGCAACGCCGCATGAGCGGCTCGGGGATGCGGCGGCGCTCCGACGGATAGATGAAGCCGAAGAGAACGAGATGGCTCAGGAGCACACGCCAGTTCGAGCCGAAGCGGCGAACCAGGCGACCCCAGTCAAGCGTCTCCGCGCAAGCCCGGAACAGGTGGGCGATGTCCGCGCCGTCGTACCGTTCGCGCTCCATGATGAAAGCCTTGGACCAGATCATCTCTTCGGGTGGACAGAGGGCCACCGGTTGTCCCATCACGGTGAATGGGACGGCGTGGCGGAACCAGTCGTCGTCCACGGCGCAGACGGCATTCCCCGAACTGAAGATCACGTCGACGTATTCCTGGGTGTTGCGCATGATCTTGGCCAGCCAGTGCGGAAATGCCATCTCGGTACGGTAGCCGAGGCGCGCCTCGATCTGTTCGAGCGCGGCGGGCACGTCGCGCTCCCGCATGAAGAGATCGAGGTCCTTCACGGTACGGCCGATCCCGAGGTAGTGCTCGAGCGCGTGGCCGCCGCCGACCAGGAACGGGACGCCGGCCGCGTTCAGCGCGGCGAGAACCCGCCGATAGAAGCGTCGCGTGGCGGCGGGCAAGCCCGGCTCGACGGCGCGTCCGGGCGCTGTCGACAGCGCGGCGGCGGTCATGGCGACACCGAGCGCGCGACGGCGACCGTCCCCTCGCCCGTGCTGGGAGCACTGTCCGGCGCCTCGCCCACGACCGGCACCTCGATCACGCGGAAGGGTGGTTGATCGGGAAAGCGCCGCCGCAGCAGCGGCAGCGCCACGTTGTAGACCGGGACGCCGGCCGCGGTGAGGCCTTCGAGCTGTCCGCGGTGCGCATGGCCATGCAGGACGATGCTCGGCCGATAGCGGTTGAGCGGCTCCTCGAGGCGGCTCGATCCCAGGAAGGGATAGATCTCAACCGGCTCGCCGTCCACCGTGCCACGAATCGGCGCGTAGTGCAGGATTGCGACCCGTCCGGGCGTGCGCAAGCGGGCCAGCGCCGACTCGAGCTTCAGTGACTCCTCGATGGCGGCGCGGACGAACGCCTTGATGGGCTCCTCGCCCCATGACTGAAGGGCACGCTCGCCGAACCCGCCGGCGAATCCCTTGGCGCCCGCGAACCCGACCCCGAGCACCTCCACCGCGGTGCCATCGAGCACGATCACGCCGGCGATGTCGGTCAGCACCTGCGCCACCTCGGTCGCCGCCATCGACTCGAAGTCGTGATTGCCGAGGACCGCGACCTTGGGCAGCTTGAGCGTGGACAGTTCCTTGGCGAGGATCCTCGCCTCGCTCACCGTGCCATAGTCGGTGAGATCGCCGCACAGCGCGATGACGTCGGCGCTGGCGCCGATCTGAGAGAAGAGCGGCTGAAAGGCACCTTCCGACGACACTGTGCAGTGCAGGTCGCCGATCGCAGCGATTCGAAGCACGCGAGTCATGAAAGCGATTGGTGCAACCGACATGCCGACCGGACGAGCGGTCAAGACCTTTCCCGAGAATGGCCTGTTCGGGCCGGTGCTCGGACGAGGCCGGAACTTCTTACCTGGTAGTTTCGCCTCCCGGCTCGGCCTCCTCGATCGAGTGCGATCGAGTGGTGCCGGGATCTTGCTGGGCGAGCGTGCGCAGATCCTGGTAGCGTTCGTGCAGCGTTCGCACGTCGGCTTCGGTCAGGTCCTCGACGTTGATCAGTCGGTTGCTCGCGCCTTCCAGCACCGCGACGATCTCGTTCAGCTTGAGGTGAATCGCTCGACAATCCTTGCTCTGTGATCGCTGGATGAGGAAGACCATCAGGAAGGTGACCACCGTCGTGCCGGTGTTGATGATGAGCTGCCAGGTGTCGGAGAAGTGGAACCACGGCCCCGTGGCGGCCCAGATGGCGACCGTACCCACGGCCACGGCAAACGCGGCCGAGGTGGCGGTCCACCCGGTCACCAGCATGGCCAGCCGCTCGAGCGCCAGCCCGAGTCTTGACGACGTGCTCTCTTCAGTTGGGATGTCCGGGCAGACGCGAGCTCTGTTCCCGTCACCCCAGCGCGGGACGCGCGAATCGGAGGAAATCATCGTCGGGCTCCTCCCAGAGAATTAGTTAGAGCAAGGCGAGTGCCAAAAGAGATCGGCACCACGAACGCCGTTCAAGGACCCACGGCCGGCATTCCCCGAGCGCCTCGCTTGACTCCACCAACCCGCCAGCGGAACATGACGCTCGCTCGCGCCGGCTCACCACAGCGGAGGATCAGAACAGCCGATGGACGACGTCGACCGCCTGAAGCACGACCTCGAGGACGGGATGTCCCTGCCTTCGTCCTGGTACACCGAACCGGGCCTCGTCCCGCTGGAGTGCGATCGCATCTTTCGGCGCGGGTGGCAATATGTCCCGCACGGCCAGGCGCTCGGCCAGGTCGGCGATTTCGTCACGGCCACCGTCGCCGACGTCCCAGTGGTCGTGGTCCGCAGCGACAAGGGGCTCGGCGCCTTCGTGAACGTGTGCCGTCACCGGCGCCACGAAGTCGTCACCGGTCGGGGGAACCGGCGCACACTGCAGTGTCCCTATCACGCCTGGACGTACGGTCTCGACGGCTGCCTCCTCGCGGCGCCGAGGTCACGATCGGAAGCCGGGTTCGAGCTGGCCGACTATCCGTTGCTCGCCGTGGCGATGGACGCCTGGGGACCCTTCGTCTTCGTCAATCTCGATGCGGCCGCCCCTCCGCTCGCCGAATATCTCGGCGACCTGCCGGCGATCGTCGCCGCCAGCGGCCTCCGGCTCGACCAGTTGCAGCTCCACGACCGCGAGGAGTGGCGGACCGACGCCAACTGGAAGGTGATGATCGAGAACTTCCTGGAGTGCTATCACTGTCCGGTGCAGCATCCCGGCTTCAGCACGGTGGTGGACGTCGACGAGGACACGTACGCCTTGCAGGCCCATCGCTGGTTCTCGAGTCAGGTGGCGCCCGTGCGACGTTCGGCCCTCGAAGGCGGCGGCCGCAAGCCCGTGTACGACGCGCGAGGTGCGGTGACGCAGGCGCAGTACCACTATCTCTGGCCGAACCTCACCCTCAGCATCAATCCCGGGCACCCCAACCTGTCCGTCGACGTATGGATGCCGGACGGGCCCGAGCACACGCGCGGCTTCTCCGAGCACTGGTTCGGTCCCGACGTCACGGCGGATGCGCGACGTGAAATGATCGACTTCAACCATCAGGTGAGTCAGGAAGACGAACGGCTCGTCACTTCGGTCCAGCGGGGCCTCCGCGGCGGCCTTCCTGCCCGCGGTCGCTTCCTGAGGCGCAGCGAGCACCTGGTCGTCCACTTCCAGCGGCTGGTGCTGGACGCGATGGCCGAGCGGAGCACGCCGCGGACGGCCGGCCCGACGCCGCGCCCGGGTGCCCCGATCGAGGCCCCTTGACAAGTGCCTTGACACCTCGAGCCCGCTTAGGTATACCTAAGCCCGGTGCTTAGCTGCTCCTCAGGCGAGGAAGGGAAGACGTGAACTCGACGAAGCCCGCGCTCACGCTTGGCCCGGCTCCGCTCGTCGGCGTGCGACACATCGAGGCGGCCGCGACCACGGGCGTGGAGTAAAGGATCCGGTCATGATCGCCTGCCACTGCCGCGGTGTCTCGGATAGGGCTGTCCTCGCTGCTATCGCCCGAGGGGCGCGTACCGTCTCCGACATTCAGCGAGCCTGCGGGGCCGGCGACGACTGCGGCGGCTGTGAGGCGACCCTGGCCGCCATGGTCCGGCACGCGGAACGGCCGCCGCTCCGGGACAGCGCCGGGCCCCGGTATGCCCTGGCGAGGGAGGGGCGATGAGGGGTCACGATCAGGTCATCACCCTGCTGAACGACGTCCTCACCGCCGAGCTCACCGCCATCAACCAGTACTTCATCCACGCGCGCATGTGCGAGAACTGGGGCTACGAGCGGCTGTGGAAGAAGGTGCGCGAGGAGTCGATCGGGGAGATGCGGCATGCCGATCGGCTGATCGAGCGCATCCTCTACCTCGAGGGCGTGCCCAACGTGCAACGGCTCGGTCGAGTCAACGTCGGGGAGACGGTGCCCGAGCAGCTCCGGCTGGATCTCGAGGTCGAGCGGGCCGCCGTCACGCTCCTCAACAACGGCATCGAGCTCTGCCGCAGCCTCGGCGACAACGGCAGCCGCGACCTGCTCGAGAACATCCTGGGCGGGGAGGAGCAGCACATCAACTGGATCGAGAGCCAGCTCACGCTGATCCAGCAGATGGGCGAGGCGCACTACCTCGCGCAGCAGGTCCACGCCGACGACTGATCCGGGCGAGCCGGCACGCCTCTAGCGGGCTTCGCCGATCTGTTTGGCGCGGTCTCGTAACGCCTTGCGATTGACCTTCCCACCCGGAGTCCGCGGCAGCTCCTCGACCAGCTCCACCTGACGCGGGTACTCGTGCTTGCCGAGGGTGTCCTTCATGAAGGCCTGGACGTCCTCCACGAGGCCGGGACGCTGGTCGCGAGCCACGATGTAGGCCCGCGCGACCTGACCGCGCAGCGCGTCCGGAACGCCCACCACGGCCGCCTCGAGGACGGCCGGGTGCTTGAGCAGCGTGTTCTCGATCTCCACGGCGCTCATCGTCCAGCCGGCGGAGATGATGACGTCGTCCGAGCGTCCCTCGATGTAGAAGTAGCCTTCCTCATCGCGATAGCCGCGGTCCTTGACGTGGAACCACGCCCCCTTCCTCCGGACGGCGATCTCGCCGGACGCCGCGGGCGGCAGCTCGCGGCCGCTCTCGTCGACGATGGCCACCTCGAGACCGGGCGCTGGTTTCCCGAGCGAGCCGCGCTTGACCTGGTAGCCGTCGAGCCCCGGATAGTTCACGATGAGGACGCCGACCTCAGTGGTTCCGTACATGCTGCACGGCGTGACCTTGAACGCATCCTGAATCCACGCCATGGTGTCGCTGTCCATCGGTTCGCCGGTGTAGGAAAGCTTCTGGAGCTTGATCCGGTACCGGTCGCGAAGGCCGGAGTTGCGTAGCATCCGGAAGACCGTGGGCGCGGCCGCGACGTTGGTGATCGCGAGGTCCTGCAGTGCCTCGAAGATCCTGATCGGCTCGAACTTCCCCGCATAGCTCGCGGTGTGTATCCCGAGGGCGAGCGGCGAGATCGTGCCGTGGGCCAGCCCGTGCCCCCACGCGGGAGACGATGGGCAGAAATAGCGGTCGCCGGGCCGCAGGCCGAGCCCGTAGAGGGCGGCGACCATCAGGGTCACGACGGCTCGGTGGGTGTGCTTCACGGCGTCGGGCAGCTCGCGGGTCGTGCCCGAGGTGTACTGGAAGAGGGCCAGATCCGACGCGCGCGTGGACCAGGCGAACTCCGGGCGCTCTGCCGCGACCTCGCCCCAGAAAGTCTCGTCGACGCCCACCACCTGCGCGTGGGGAAACTGAGCGCGGAGTGCGTGCGGATCGCCCTGGGTGAGGATCAGCCGAGGCGCGCAATCGTTGATGCGGAGCGCCAGTCCCTCCGGCCCGAACAGCGTGTAGAGCGGCACCGCGATCGCACCGTACTTCATCGCGCCGAACATGCCGACGTAGAAGGCGCGTGAGGGATCGACGACGACGGCGACCCGGTCTCCGCGGGCGATGCCGCGCCGGCGGAGCCAGTTGGCGAAGCGACTGGTGAGGTCGGACAGCGCGGCGAAGTCATAGTGCTCGCTGTGGCCGTCAGCGAACTTCACGCTGATCGCCGCGCCACGGTGACCGTGCCGGTCGATGCACTCGTGGGTGAGGTTCATCCGCGCCTCGTTCCCGTCGAACAGCTCCCAGACCCTGCTCCACGAGAAGAAGCGGACGACCTCGTCGTAGCTCTGGAGGTCGAGGATCCGGCCTGCCGCGCCTGACGAACCAGTCATCGTTGGCACGCGGTCATGGTAGCCATGTCCGACGGCCGCGTCAAAGCGCCAGACGTCTCGGAGGATCGGGGTCTCTCACGCGCCGAAGCACTTCCCGCGCGTTGCGACTATACTGGGGTCGCGTCACGAAACCCATCACCTTGCCGATGTGAGGATCGCCCACCCATGGCATTCACGGATCGCTACAGCTTGACCGTCACGACCGAATCGTCCGTCGCCTTCGACCGCTTCCAGGAAGGCATGGATCACCTGCTGGCGTACGGGCCCGCAGGCGAGGAACTCCTGGCCGAAGCGGTCAAGGAGGATCCGGGTCTTGCGGTGGCGCACGTCGGCATCGCGCTGCTGGCTCTGGTGCAGGGGGACGCGGTGACCGGGCGCCAGGCCATGGCCCGCGCGCGCGAGGCGGCGGGCCGCGCCACGCGCCGCGAGCGGCAGCACGTCGAGGCGCTGAGCGCCCTCGTCGGCGGGGAGAGCGCACGGGGCTTGGTCCTGGCGGACGAGCACCTCCAGGACTTCCCGCGGGACGCGGTCCTGGTGAACCAGGTCAGCAGCGCCATCGGCTTCGCCGGGGCTCGCGACAGGGAGCAGCGCCGGATGGCCTTCATGGAGCGGCTGGCTCCCGCCTACGGTGACGACTGGTGGTATCAGTCGGCGCTCGCCTTCACCTACCACGAGGTGGACCGGTTCGACGAGTCGCGGCGGCTCTCGGAGGCCTCGCTCCGGCAGTACCCGCGTAACGCGCACGCCGCGCACAACCTGGCGCACATCGCGTTCGAGACGCTCGACGTCGAGGCGGGCGCCGGGTTCCTCGATGACTGGATGACCAGCTACGACCGGCGGGCCTCCTTCCACTGCCACATGGCGTGGCACCAGGGGATGTTCGCGCTGCACGCGGGCCGCTATGCCCGGGCGATGGAGATCTTCGAGCGCGACATCCTTCCGTCCGGCAACCCACGCTCGGCCATGACCGACGGCACCGCGCTTCTCTGGCGCGTGATGCTCGACGGCGCCGGCGAGCGGCCGCTACCGTGGCGGACGCTGGCCGACCTGGCGGGGAAGGTCTCGCGGCCCGGGTTCCTCTTCGGCGAGGTCCATGCTGCCTTCGCCTACGCGGCCTGCGGCGACGAGGCGGCGCTGTCCCGGATGATGGACGACCTGCGCGCGCTGGGCGCGAAGGGTCACCCCATCGCGGCGAGCGTGGTGCTGCCGCTGGTGCAGGGGACGGCCGCCTTCGCGGCGGGTGACCACGCGAGCGCGCTTCGGCACTTCGAGCCGGTCGAGGCCGAGATGCACCGGATCGGCGGCAGCCACGCCCAGTGGGAGATCTACGAAGAGACGATGGTGCAGTGCTATCTGGCGCTCGAGCGCTACGATGACGCCTCCCGGCTGGTGCGACGGCGCCTGGCGCGCCGCGCCTCGCCGCGGGACCAGCGGTGGCTCGAGCGCGCCGGTGACGTTCGGGAGCCAAGATGAAGATGACCGCGCTCCCCGTGAACGATCCGGCGAGACCGCTCGAGGAGGAGCGACCATGGTGAGTCTCGAATTCCACGACCCGTCGGGCGCCATCCTAGCGAAGCAGCCGCACGCGCCCCGCATCGATACCCTCGAGCGCAAGCGCATCGGCTTCGTCAGCAACGATCAGTGGCAGGCCTTTCGGATGCTCCCGCGCCTGAAGGCCTTGCTCGAGACGGACTTCCCGGGCACGGAGGTCCTGCCCGTGGACGCTTTCCCTCAGGGCAACGGGGTGATCGGCTCCGAGGAGACGGCGGCGCTCGTCAAGGCGAGCGGGGTCGACGCCGTCATCATCGGCAACGCTGCCTGAGGGTCCTGCGCCACCGCATGCGGCCGGGCGGCCGCTAGGCTCGAAGCGCTCGGAATTCCCACGGTCACGCTGACCCGCGCGGATTTCGTCGGCGTCACGACGAATGCCGTCGCCGGCTTGGGGCTCCTGCCCGACGCGGCGATGGTCACGTTCCCGATCGAGATGTTCCTGCCCGGCAGCGACATCACGCCGCTCTACCTGCGCAAGCGCGAGTTCTACGACGGGCTCACGCGGTGGCGCTCGGCTCTGGCACGCGACGGGGCGGGTGAGGCGCCGATGGTCCACGTCCAGGGGGCGACCTTCGAGGAGGCGTTCGCTCGGGCGAATCACCTGATGCTCGCGAACCGCTGGGGCGACGGGCTTCCGCTCTGGCCGCCCACGCGCGAGCGTGTGGACTGGATCCTCGGCGGCGCCCCGCAGGCGCGCGGGCACGCGCTCGGCACGTTTCCGCCGCGCGGGGGCGTGACCACCGTCGAGTCGTGCGCGATCGCGCTCGCGATGGCCGGCGGTCGTCCCGAATACCTGCCGGTGCTCGTGGCCGCCGTCCTTGCGTTCCTCGACGCCGAGTCGGGAAGCGAGCAGTTGCAGGCTGCATCGGGCAGCGCGTTCCCGGTCGTGATCGTCAACGGCCCGATCGGCGCGCAGATCCGGCTGAACGCCGGATTCGGCTGTCTCGGCCCGGATCCGCAACGGCCTGCGGGCGCCGCCATCGGCCGCGCGCTGCGTCTCCTGCAGCAAAACCTCGGCGGCGCCCTGCCCGGCATCGGCACCATGGCCAACTATGGCGGCATGCGCTACACGAACGTGGTGCTTGCCGAGGACGAGGCGAGCCTCCCGACGGGCTG